>Ga0306926_10009108_pt1 | contig 10903 bp, 5 predicted proteins | sample flu12Cox44000178_FD_203759 | JGI IMG/M metagenome (GOLD analysis project Ga0306926, IMG submission 203759) | Lab enrichment of tropical soil microbial communities from Luquillo Experimental Forest, Puerto Rico - flux8day.12C.oxic.44.000.178 (v2)... | ecosystem: Environmental > Terrestrial > Soil...
GAACTACTCCAGGCTCCGCTACAAGCTTTGAAAATTCAACACCCGATGACTGCCGAGGCCGTAAATGTCGGCGGCGACAAGCAGTTGGACGCGGGGCGTGCTGGGGTCAAGCGACTCGCCGCTGACTTTGTAATCGTGCTCGCAACGGACTCGGATCAAGACTACTCGACACCACCTACCGCTTTCCTGAGGGCGGACAGCTCAAGGAGAAACCCTTGGAAAGCTCGCTGTCGAGCGCAGCTTCTGGCCGTACTCCTTGCGTTTCATTTTGCTCGACAACATCATGGCCATGCTTAGACATGTGCACTCCAACCGTCGGCCGGCAGATCGATTGCACGCATCGCAACATTACGGAGCCGTCTGCTCCGGTCTAACTTGAATTCCGGTTCGGCCAGCAGGCTGCGGCCCCGCCTTGAAGGCTCAAAATGCGTCGTTTCGTTATGTGCCGGCCTCCCTCAAGAGACGGACAATCACAGCCCCATCGTCGGATAGACCTGGCGACTTTAAGACTCGAGCATCTCGCGAGAACGGATGCTACACGTTGTCCGCGGCGGTGTCACGCTTCGACTGTCCGGCGGCCCCTTCAACTTGGCCCCAGCGCCAGCCGGCGATTGCCGGCATATCGTCGCCGTGCCGGCTGATGTATTCTTTGTGATCGATCAACCGGTCGTGGACGGCCTGCTTGAAATAGGCGGCGCGGGCGCCCAATTGCGGCAAGCGGTCGATCACGTCCTCACACAAGTGGAACCGGTCCATCTCGTTCAGCACGACCATGTCGAACGGCGTGGTCGTCGTGCCTTCCTCCTTGTAGCCGCGGACGTGCAGGTTCTTGTGATTGGTGCGTCTGTAGGTCAGGCGGTGGATGAGCCACGGGTAGCCGTGAAAGGCCAAGATGATGGGCTTGTCCTTCGTGAACAGGGCATCAAAGTCCCGGTCCGTCAGGCCATGCGGATGCTCACTCGCCGGCTGGAGCTTCATCAGGTTCACGATGTTGACGACGCGGATTTTCAGTTCGGGCAAGTGCTTGCGCAGTAGCTCGACCGCCGCCAGGGTTTCCAGCGTCGGCACGTCGCCGCAGCAGGCCATGACCACATCCGGGTCGCTTCCAAAATCGTTGGACGCCCAGGACCAGATGCCGAGACCTTCTGTGCAATGCTTGACTGCTTGATCCATGGTGAGCCACTGCGGCGCGGGTTGCTTGCCGGCCACGACGACGTTGACGTAATTGCGGCTGCGCAAGCAGTGATCCGTCACCGACAGGAGCGTATTGGCATCCGGGGGCAGGTAAATGCGGATCACGTCGGCCTTCTTGTTGACGACGTGGTCGATGAAGCCCGGGTCCTGGTGACTGAACCCGTTGTGGTCCTGCCGCCACACGTGGGAGCTGAGTAGGTAGTTGAACGATGCAATTGGCCGCCGCCAGTGAATGTGGTTGCACACCTTGTACCACTTGGCGTGCTGGTTGAACATCGAGTCGATGATGTGGATGAAGGCCTCGTAGCAGCTAAAGAAGCCGTGCCTGCCTGTCAGCAGGTAGCCCTCCAGCCAGCCCTGGCACTGGTGTTCGCTGAGCACTTCCATCACGCGGCCGTCCGGACTGAGCTTGTCGTCTTCCGGATAAATGTCGGCCATGTAGCAACGCGTGGTCACGTCGAGCACGTCTTGCCAGCGGTTGGAGTTGTTCTCATCCGGACTGAACAGCCGGAAATTCTTGGTCTCCATGTTCTGCTTCATGATGTCCCTGAGGAACTTGCCCATCACTCGCGTGGCCTCGGCCGTGGTTGCTCCAGGGGAAGGTACCTCAACGGCGTAGTTGCGGAAATCCGGCATCTTCAGATCACGGAGCAGCAGGCCGCCGTTGGCGTGCGGGTTGTCACTCATTCGATGATGACCTTTCGGCGCCAGCTCGGCGATCTCGTTCTTGAGCTTGCCCTGAGCGTCAAACAGCTCGTCCGGCTTGTAGCTCTTCATCCATTTTTCGAGGATCTTGATGTGCTCCGGCTTGTCCATGTCACCCATGGGAACCTGGTGCGATCGCCAGTAATCCTCGCACTTCTTGCCGTCGATTTCCGGTGGACAGGTCCAACCCTTGGGCGTGCGGAAAACTATCATCGGCCAAGCCGGTCGTTTCAGATTTCCGTTCTTGCGGGCGTCGGTCCAGATTTGCTTGATTTCGGCCGTGACCGTGTCCAGCACGTCGGCGAGTTGCTGGTGGACTGCCTGTGGGTCTCTGCCTTCGACGAAGTAAGGCGTGTAGCCCATGCCCTCGAAGAATTTCTGCAACTCGTCTTTCGGAATGCGCGCGAGAAAGCAGGGGTTGGCGATCTTGTATCCGTTCAAGTGCAGGATCGGGAGGACGCAACCATCGCGGGCAGGATTGAGGAATTTGTTTCCGTGCCAACCCGTGGCGAGCGGGCCGGTCTCTGCTTCGCCGTCCCCAACGACACAGGCGACGATCAAGTCCGGGTTGTCGAACGCCGCCCCGTACGCGTGGCTTAGAGCATAGCCGAGTTCGCCACCTTCATGAATGCTGCCGGGCGTCTCCGGGGCAACGTGACTGGGGATGCCGCCGGGAAAGCTGAATTGTTTGAACAGCTTCTGCATCCCTTCCGCATCCTGACTGATGTTGGGGTACACCTCGCTGTAAGTTCCTTCCAAGTACGCATGGGCAACCAGCGACGGGCCGCCGTGACCTGGGCCGATGATGTAGATCATGTTCAGGTCATCGCGCTTGATGACCCGGTTCAGGTGGACGCGAAGCATGTTGAGGCCGGGGGACGTGCCCCAGTGGCCGAGCAAGCGCGGTTTGATATGCTCGCGCTTGAGCGGTTCTTTCAGGAGCGGATTGTCGAGGATGTAGATCTGGCCGACTGAGAGGTAGTTGGAGGCCCGCCAGTAGGCGTCCATTTTCCGCAGCTCTTCCGCGGAGAGCGGAGCTGCTGCAGCAGTTTTGCCGGCGGCGACTGTACGTTTCGGTTCGGTGCCTAGACGTGTCATGGTTTCTCCTTGGTGCCGAGCTATTGGTTTGTCGATCTCAGATTATGAAGACACGGGCTGACTTGAGCATCTCCAGTCGAACGGATCATACGGTGATGAGCGTTCGTTTCCCATTCATTTCTGGATTTCTCATTTTCGTTTCTCTCCCGCCTGCCAATTCAGCGACGGATTCGCAGGGATCCCGCAGAAACGCTCCTAGGCGGCCTTCTCCGGTAAAGCGGCCCTGAGCAGCGCCTGGGCGATGTGATCTGCGACTGGTGTCATTCGCTATTCGAACCAGAAATGAAATAGTTTGACCCTGGAGTTTGACAACTCGATGTCTTAACTCCTGGGTGAATTATTTCGCGTCCCGTTCCGTAGCCGACATTTGACTACGAACAATTGTCGCGTGCTAAACGTGTCCCTAATACGGTGTCTCCATGAGCACCGCAGAAGAGTCAATGACAGGGATGTCCGGTCGAATACTCGTGGCCGTGCCCCCTACATAATTTCCGCCGCCGCCGAATCCATGCGGCGCATTCTGGTTGAACGTGCGCGGCGCAAGGGCCGGCGGAAGCGGGGCGGCGACCGACGACGGCTCGACTTCCACGCTACCGAACTAACCGTGTAAGGTCCGAACATAGGTGTGTTGGCGGTGGACGAGGCCCTCACGGAGTTGGCCTCCAAACATCCGGAAAAGGCCGAGCTGGTGAAGCTGCGGTACTTTGCGGGGTTGACGCTCCGGAAGCGGCGGCTGTGCGGGGTATCTCCGTCGCTACGGCAGAGCGCCGCTGGAGATTTGCACGTGCCTGGCTTGCCCGCCAACTCCGCCATGAGGACTATCACCGGGAAGCCTGACGAGCCCTTCGCAACTTCGCAAGGAATCTTGATATTGGTCTTTCGCGCCATTGGCGCACTATTGAAAGTGGGGACTTTTCGGTCTCAAGCCCAAGGATCCGAGATGGGTGGGGCGGTGAAATATACGCCAAGGTAATCGGCGCCGTGGAAGACGTTTCCGGTCAGACGCGCATCCGCTTCAAGGTCTGGTTGGAACGGTTCATCCGACGCTGATTCTGCGCCTGTGCCCGCAAGGCGTCGCCGAGCGCCCTTGCAGCCCCGCCGAGGCCGCCAGCTTCTTGACATGGGCCATGACCGCGCGCACAATCGGCGGTGTCGCGCCTTCCCCTGAGGCGGCCATGCACATCCTCTACAAGCATTGCGACACTCAGACTGATTTACTTCGCACCGCGGCCGAGGAGGTTGTGTGCGGTGCAGCCGCTCCGCTGCGGCTGCGGGTTCTATACGCGCTCGTGAGCCTTACCGGAAAATGGAATGCATTGCAGCTGCGAGTTTTACAGTCGCGCCGGCAAGTGCCGGCCAACCACGCGTGCTGATTCAGATCAAGCGCGGACGCGATCCGAACAAATCTTCGAAGTTTTCAACCACAGGAGTAACCACCATGAACCTGATCGACTCCTTGAAGCGCTACACCACGGTCGTGGCCGACACGGGCGACCTCGAAGCCATCGCCGAATACAGGCCACAAGACGCAACGACAAATCCTTCACTCCTCTTCCAGGCGGCTCAAAAACCGCACTACGGTCTCCTGGTGGATGATGCCCTTCACTACGCCATGCACTTCCCGGGCGATCGGGCCGCTCGCACCGATGCATTCATGGACAGACTGCTCGTCAACTTTGGATGCGAAATCCTCCAGATCATTCCTGGCCGGGTTTCCACCGAGGTCAGTGCAGCGTTGAGCTTCGACACCGAGGGGACTCTTGCCAAGGCCCGAAAATTGATCGGCTTGTATGACGAGCGCGGCATCAGCAGGGGGCGCGTCCTCATAAAGATTGCCAGCACCTGGGAAGGAATTCGCGCCGCCGAACAACTGGAACGCGGGGGCGTCCATTGCAATCTGACGCTGCTTTTCAGCTTCGCGCAGGCAGTGGCCTGCGCGGAAGCCGGCGTGACGCTCATCTCGCCTTTTGTCGGCCGGATCTACGACTGGTACAAGAAGGAACGCGGGAGCGAGATCCCCGGTGACGAGGACCCGGGCGTCGCCTCCGTCACGCGCATCTATCACTACTTCAAGAAGTTCGGCTACAAGACCCAGATCATGGGGGCAAGCTTCCGCAGGGTGGACCAGATCGTTCGCCTCGCCGGTTGTGATCTACTGACAATCAGTCCCGATCTGCTTGCGAAGATGCAGCGAACCGAGGGCGAGGTTACCCGTCTCCTGAGCCTGGAAGGAGCCCGCGCTGCCAGCATGGAGAAGCTGCACCTCGATGAAAAGACGTTCCGCTGGATGCACAACGAAGATCCGATGGCGGTCGAGAAGTTGAGCGAAGGCATCCGGAAGTTCCACGCGGATACTCTAAAGCTCGAACATTATGTTCGAGAGACTCAACTGCCCCGAGCCCTGGCCAAAGAGCTTGCCCACTGAGTCGGTCTAACAGACTGCATTAGCCTGCTGCTTCGGCTATTTGTGTGCACCTGTACGACGTGAATTTTCCATCACTGGAGGTTGACCATGAAAACAGGTCTCACTGTTGCGAGCGAGAGGGCAGCGATTGAAAGGCTGGCCATCAACACCATCCGGACGCTGTGCATGGATGCCGTGCAGACGGCCAACTCGGGTCATCCCGGTTCGCCGATGGGAATGGCCCCGACTGCCTACATCCTGTGGCAGCGCTTCCTCCGGTTTGACCCGGAGCAAACAATTTGGGGTAACCGCGACCGCTTCGTGCTCTCCGCCGGGCACTGCTCGACGCTGCTGTACTCACTGCTGCACTTGACCGGGGTCAAGGCCGTTAACCCCAAGTACGAAGTGCTCGGCGAGCCGTCCGTCAAACTTGACGACCTCAAGAAGTTCCGCCAACTCGACAGCAAGTGCCCCGGACACCCCGAGTATCGCTGGACCAGCGGTGTCGAAACGACGACTGGGCCGCTCGGTCAGGGCCTGGCTACCAGCGTCGGCATGGCGTTGGCCTCGCGCTGGGCGGCAGCCACCTTCAACCGCCCCGGCTTCGACATGTTCGACTTTGATGTTTATGCCCTGTGCGGCGACGGCTGCATCATGGAGGGCATCTCCACCGAGGCCGCCTCGTTCGCCGGCCACTTGAAGCTGTCGAACCTGTGCTGGGTCTACGACAGCAACAGAATCACCATCGAGGGTCACACCGACCTCACCTTCAGCGAGGACGTCGCGAGCAAGTTCATGGGTCTGGGATGGAACGTCACCCGCGTCGGGGACGCCAACGACCTGGAAATGCTCGACCGGGCGTTCCAGGTCTTCAAGGAAACGCACGACCGGCCGACGCTCATCATCGTCGAAAGCCACATCGCCTGGGGAGCGCCGTCGAAGCAAGACACCAGCGCCGCCCACGGCGAGCCGCTCGGCGAGGAGGAAATCCGGCTCACCAAACGAAACTACGGTTGGCCGGAGGACGCGAAGTTCCTCGTGCCCGCCGGCGTCTACGAACACTTCCGCGACGGCATCGGCAAGCGCGGCCGAGAACTGAACCAGGCTTGGCAGGCCCGTTTTGAGAAATACCGCAAGGAGTACCCGGAATTGGCCGACCGACTCTTCCGGATGCAGCGCCGCCAGCTCCCCGAGGGATGGGACAAGGGCCTGCCGACCTTTCCGGCGGACCCCAAGGGCAAGGCCACGCGCGAAACTTCCGGCACGGTGTTGAATGCCCTGGCGAAGAACGTCCCTTGGCTGATGGGTGGTTCGGCGGACCTGGCCCCGTCCTGCAAGACGCGGTTGACGTTTGACGGCGCCGGCGACTTTAACGCAGGGAACCACGGCGGCCGCAACCTGCACTTCGGCATCCGCGAGAACGCCATGGGGGCGATCCTCAACGGACTCTCGTTGTGCAAGGTACGGCCTTTCGGCTCGGGCTTTTTGATCTTCAGTGACCTTGGCCGTAACCCGCTGCGGCTGGCGTCGCTCATGGAGATTCCGGTTATTTACATCTTTACCCACGACTCCATAGCAGTGGGTGAGGATGGGCCGACGCATCAGCCGATTGAGCATCTTGCCTCGCTTCGAGCAATCCCCGGCCTGATCACCCTTCGGCCATGTGATGCCAACGAGGTACTCGAGGCGTGGAAGGTGATCATGGAACGGCGGCATGAGCCGGTATGCCTCATCTTGACCCGGCAGGCGCTGCCGACCCTGGATCGCACGAAGTACGCGTCGGCCGACGGCCTGCGGAAGGGAGCATACGTCCTGGCCGATGCCCCCGGCGCCAAGCCCGACGTGTTGCTCCTGGCCACCGGCAGCGAAGTCAGTCTTTGCGTCCAGGCTTACGAGCAGCTCAAAGCGGAGGGGATCAAGGCGCGGGTGGTGAGCATGCCGTCCTGGGAAATGTTCGAGCACCATTGTCGCGATAACCCGGCTTACCGCGAGAGCGTCATCCCTTCAGCCGTGACGGCTCGCGTATCGGTGGAGCTGGCGTCCACTTTCGGCTGGGAGCGGTATATCGGGCTCACGGGGCAGGCGCTGGGCATGAAGACGTTTGGGGCATCGGCGCCGCTGAAGGAACTGCAGAAGAAGTTCGGCTTCACCCCCGAACACGTCGTGGCCGCCGCCAAGGAGCAGGTGCAGAAGGCGCGGAGATAACGAGGAGAATCCTTGGTTGCCGCCTGCCGGCGTCTTTGACGAACCCGCTCCCACACGAACAACGTGCTGCGGGAAATCCCCGCCCGTTACGCCGGCCCGCTAAACTTGAGGACCTGGACGAAGTGCCGCCGCTACACCTTCGGGCATCACCAGGAGATTGCCATGAGGTTCTTGGGTCGGATTCTGGGCGCGTTTTTCCTCGTCCTATCCACGGTTGGGACCATCTGCTGCGCAGCCGGCATCATTGGAGTTTGGATCGGGCGGCCGGCGGTGGCCCAGCGTGTCGAGAAGTTTGACGCCAGGCTGGGTGCGGCGATGCAACGAGCATCTTCTGCCACACAAGAAGTTCAACGTGCGCTGTCAAAGGCCCGCGCCGACGTGGACAGTGTCGGCAAGGAGTCTGCCGGCCTCGGAACTGATCCCGCGAAGGATCGAGCCAAGGCCGGTCTTATGCGAAATATGATCGATCGACAGCTTGGGCCGAACATCAACAATCTGGGCGGACGACTGGCCGTGCTCTCAGATGCGTCGGTGGCGGCCGCTTCCTTGCTGCGGAGTGTTCAGGAGTTACCCTTTGCTCGGGCCGGTCCCATCGACCCTGATAAGCTGGAGCGGGCTACGGAGCAGGCGTCGCAGCTCTCGGCTGCCTTGCGAAAACTACAGGCCACGATCGGCGAGGGCGACAAGACCGGCGGCGAACGAGAGGTTACCGGCGCGGCGAACGGCGTTGATCTCGTGTTGCAGAGGTGCCAGGCGACGGTGGACGACTGGCAATCGGACTTGGACGCCGCCCGTGAAGCTCTGGCTTATTTCGAGGCGCACATAAACGGCTGGCTAATGCTCGCGGCAATCGCCGGGACGGTTTTGTGTGCGTGGGTAGGTGTGGGTCAGATAAGCCTGTTCGCACACGCGTGGAAGTGGTTTCGGAGCACCTGATGTGTGCCCCTAGGAGGTCCGACCGGTACGCGACCGCGAGGATGGAGTTTTCGTCTATCACCGGGATTTGCATGATCAGCTCGATCCGAAGCTGCACTACATGCAGAATTCTGCGCTTATCAAGGACAACACCTACAACGATGCGGACAGGTATCATTTTACCAAACCGTTCGTGAAATGCCTCAGCAAGCGAGCAACCCGCCGAACCCTTGACTGCTTTATCGCCGCATCCCACTTGCGCTCACCACCGTGGCGCTATACGTCAGCCATCAGGGCTTTCTCGGCCTCGGCAGTAGACCGAGACCGAGTTAGCGGCAGGCGGCTGAGTGCAGAAACTACGACCCGATTACGTGCCAATCCTGGCAAGATCACCCAGCGATTTGCAACCTCGGCTCACCGAACGCCGCACGCAGCATTGCGAGTGTCCCCTCGTCGAACGGCAGATCATCGTCATTGAACTCGATATCTCGCACAGCACTCTGCGGCGCCGCACCCACTTTGACCCAGTGCCGCGCCGCATCGCCCTCGTCAATCCGATCCGCCAGCGACTTGGCCAACGCCATCTCCGCCGAGACTTCCTCGCCCGCCATGCTCGCTAAGCCTTCGGCGGAGAACTTGCCTTCCAGTGCCTGGGCAGCTTCCATCTTCTTGCCCATGAGGGCCATCGCTCTCGCTTGCAAGGTGCCGCGATAGTACAAAAAAACGACCTTGCAGTCTTTGCGTTGGCCAATGCGCCACGCTCGCCGACTCGCCTGCCGCATCGTGAACAGGTTGTATCCAGTCTGATAGAAGATCAAGGTCGGGAAGTTGTACGAACCGCCTTTGTCGAACAAGTCCAGGCCGGTCTCGACCAGCTTCGGATGCGAAAGCACCACGTCGGCGCCAGGCGCGTTCCGATTGATCCAGTCCTCACGGCGGGCAAGTTGCACGCTCGACCGTAGCACCTGGGTCGCGTATCCACGCTCTCGGCACAGCTTGGCCAGCCGCTCCAGGCAATCCTTCTCGCCGGTGTATTGCACGTAGACCCAGCATTGTCGCCCGCGCTGTCGCTCGAAGTCGATCACATCCAGCAGCCGCTCTTCCTTGGCGTACACCTTGCGTGAATCCAGACTCGGCGGCCAGATAACCGAGACGAACGACTTCTCGCCTGACGGGGTGCGGTCCCAATAGCCGACCTGCCCCCAATCAAACGGATGGTCTGGATACAGCAACAAGGTCTGGAGCATTGCCCCAAGCAAGTTCTTCTTGCCGCTCCGCAACATCGCCTTGACGGTATCCATCAGGGCCTGCTCGACTTCCCGGTACGGCTCTTCCAGCTCAGGGTCCATTTCGACCGCGATTACCTGCTCATCCAGAGGCGGCAGATTCTCGGCAACCTCGCCCAGACCCAGGAAGATTGCGTTACCCAGAAGGTGGCGGCCGAACAGCGTCGGCATGATGCCAGGGCGGATGTACTTGGTCTTGGACTTCTTGGAGCCTCGGCTTTGCTTGTTGTCCTCGTCGTTGCCGCCTTCGCGTTCGACGATTTTGGTTTCGATGCGACCGTACCGCTCGTTGAACGCCATGCCGTCGTGCCAGCCCAGGTTCTCTTGGATCAGCGATCGCGGCGACAGGCGGAACAGCAGCGGGCGGATGTGTTCAGCAAACCCGCCTATCAACGTGCCCGTCAGAGCGATGACTTTCTTGGCAGCTGCGGCCAGCGCTCCCGCCGCGTTGCCTTGTGCTGAGTCGGCCGACTTTTCTTCGTGAGCTTCGTCGATAATGAGGTAGTCGAAGAATCGCCGCATCTGCTTGTGGATGTACTTGGCAGGCTCGTAACGACGAAGCTCGCCGGTGAGTTGCCACATCGGCTCGCGGCATATCTCTTTCTGACATTTCATTTGTCGCTTGGAGAACTCGGAAGCGTCGAGGAAGATGCCAGCCTTGTCCACTTGCTCCGTTCCGCACTTGGGGCAACGCACGCGGCCTTCGCCCATCGTGGTTCGCATGGTGTAGGCCGGTCGCCACTTGGCTCCCAGCTTTGCCCGATCGCGGGCAATGACGTACCAGGTAGGCTGTGTCGGTTTCGACCGATCCAGCTTGGGTAGTTGGTCCCACTTCTCGATCTGGAACACGCGGGCATCGGGAACCGTCTCCAGTATCTCACGCTCCCATTTTCCTACGAGTTGGCCGGGGCAGAAGACCAGTGCCCGATAGGGCCGACCAGCAGCATGGGAATGGATCGTCAGCATGCCCATGAGGCTCTTACCAGCACCGCATTCCGCGATAAGCATGATTGATTTCTGGCGTCGGAGTGCCTTCGCACCGGCTGCGACAACGTGCGCCTGTGCCTCAAACGGCTGGCGAAGCAGGTCCGGAAGC
>Ga0306926_10009109_pt1 | contig 10901 bp, 10 predicted proteins | sample flu12Cox44000178_FD_203759 | JGI IMG/M metagenome (GOLD analysis project Ga0306926, IMG submission 203759) | Lab enrichment of tropical soil microbial communities from Luquillo Experimental Forest, Puerto Rico - flux8day.12C.oxic.44.000.178 (v2)... | ecosystem: Environmental > Terrestrial >...
CGAGCTTGTCCCACGGTCCCGGGGAATAGACCTTGTCCGCCTTGCATGTGGATCGAAAGATAGAAACCAGAGTAGACTGACCTTGGCCCAGTTCCTCCTGACGGAGAACTTATGCAACTGGGTCATTTCGCACACGTACTTCTGTTTACTTGCCCTCAGTGTGGCTCGCCTGTCGCATCTGCCCGCCTAATCGAAGAGAAGAATCTCGAAACCGCAGACGCAGTCGAGTACATGCTTTTGTGTCGTTGTGGATGGATGGGACAGATTGTTGGTGCCCGTGCCTTGAAGCGCTGGGTAGAACAATGGGATTCGCGTGCTAGTTCAGCGTGCGTGCAAAAGTAGTTTGGAGATGGAGGAGACACGGCTTCATCTAAATGCCAAATCTGGTCCTCGTTGCTGCGGTTACTTTAACCAGGGTCGCGGGCTATCGCCGCTCCCCCAGGGGAAGATAACGACGCCCAATTATTCGCTCAAACACGCACGCTCCGGATCAGACACTAGCACGGCCTCGACTTATCCATTCTTTATTCGACCTCGCCGCTCCAGGCCATTGCGATCTTACCTCTGGGTGATTTGCATGACGTTCCGCGGGCCGCAGGCCCTAAACGACACTAACGTTAATCAGGACTTGACTGAAGTCCTCTTATGCGATCACCGACCTGAGCGTGTCCGGAGCCGGAAAACGTGGCCGTGGCGTAATCGTCTGCGACTTCGGTCACCGTGGCTAGGCCCACTCGCTCCGCCACAGGGTGAAAAGTCTTCGGATTTGCGGAATCCGCAGCGGCGGCGGGCGCGCGTAAGACTTCCAGATGCTCGCCCACTTTCACGCCGGACTTCTTTCCGACATTCAGTGTCAACGTGTTTCCCGCAGCTTCAGCGACCAGACCTTCAATTGCAATCCGCAGGGCTGGGATTTTCTCCGCAAAGAGGTTGAGTTGCGCCGCGATCTGGTCGACAGCGTTGCTCGTTGCCTCGCCGAGGAGGCTCTCCACGAAGTCGCCGCCCAACATCTCTATTGAAGCCTTGGAGTGGCCCCGGCCGCCGATAGTGGTGATTTCTCCGGAATGCGCGGATTCGCCTAGGCCCGTGAATCCGGCAATAACTTCGGCGGTGCCGATGTTGAAAACCCTTACGGTAATCCCGACGAACGCTTTCGATTTCCGCATGTGCACTCCGGAACGGAACACACCGCCATCCGCGACCTTATGCTTGTCATCAGGGCCATACCGCGTGATCGCTCCGATAATCATGGCGTCGAGGCCAAGGAGCCGGCCAATTCTTGCGGCCATGCCATAGGCATCCACGCGATCGCTATCGGCATCTTTCTGTTCCTTCAGGATCTTTTCAAGCACGTAACGGTCCACGACCGTGTACTTGCCTCCTTGCAGGAGCTTCTGAATAAGCTGAGCGGAAACACCTTTTCCGACGTCTTCCCCATCGGCGCCGAAAAGTCCGGAGGGCGCATCCGGCCCCATGCTGGGGTTATCAAAATTCAAGACCCCGACCCGCTTTTTCGGCGTAACCTCCTGCGCGCGCGCAGCAATACTCGAGAGCAGTAGCCAGCCAGCCGCCGCGGCACCCCAAAAAAGTCGCGAACATCGCATTTAGGAACCCGTGTGATCCGCAGGCCCCTGCAGAGAAATCAGGAACTTGGCCACAGCTCCTCACAAAAAGGCTTTTCGTATCCTAATAGACGAGAAAGATGCGGGCAAGGAATCGAGTGGTGCGGGAAGGCAAATTCGCGTTCCCGGAAACGTTCGTTCTATACCCACTTTTTCGGGCACACGAGAGCCCGTTAATTTCGCTCGCGTGGGTTCTCACTCAACCTTCCGGTCAAGATTCGGAAACGCTTGTTCATCAACCTAAGCCATAACAGTGCCGATTCTAGGTGGCGGAAGTTCCCAAACTCTATCTTAAATTTCGGAGCATTCATGATCACTAATCGGTTTGTCTTTAGGCATGGCACCGAGACCCGTCGGCGACCATTCGGTTGATACGATCAGCGCCGCTTTGAAAAGAGAGGAAACTAAGACTCTCATTAAGAGCAACCTTGGATCACGCATCTACCTGAATACCATTGCGATTGCTGCAAATGACGATTCCAAGGGTTCTCTCACTTTGGCATGGATAGTTTTCCCGCACGATCTCCTCGGGCGGAAACTAGCAAAATCCACGTCGGTATCGCGTGAAGGAACCCAAACGTTAGGGGTGTAGCAGGAACAGGAGTGAGACACCGAAAGCCAGTAATGCGGTAAGGAATGTAATAACCATAAGACCCAGCATGCGGCGCATCGGAACACCGGCAATGGCCAGAAGGGGCAGGGCAAAGAACGGCTGAAGTCAAAAGCCCCGTCACCGTTGCGCTGGCTGCTGACCGGCCATATGGCAATCGCCTTCCGGTTTTTCGTATCGACAACTTGAACCTGGCTCGCAATCGAAACAAAAACAAATAGTGTCTCTCCGGACTTGTTCAGCAGAATCTCAGATGGATGTGCCGTGACTTGAATGTCGCCGATGTGCTTATCAGTTTTGGCATCAATGAGTCCGATTTCGCCGTAGTCCTTTCCAGCATCCTTCCCGCCGTAGCCCACATAAAGCAAGTGTTTATGCAGGTCTTAGATTACGCGATTGGGACCCAAGTCCAGCTTGATGGAGTCAAGCAATTCAAAGTTGCCACCACGGAAGACGCGCAGCATCCCGTCGTCTCCGCTTGCGACAAACACCTTATTCATGGATGGCACGTAGGCGATACCCTGGGGCTTTTTGAACCCTGGAATGCTGCGCGTCCACTTGCCCGCTTGCAGGTCCACTACTTCCACGGACCATTCTCGAGGCCGGCAACAAAGAGGCGCTTACCCTTCACGTCAACTTCCATGTGGTCGAGGCGTCCTTTGACGGTCGGCATGGGGATCGTCTGTACCAACCGCAAAGGCTCTTTCTCTTGCGCACCCGATCTGTCGGGAGAGGCGAGAAAGAGTGCAAATGCGGTGGCCAAAGTGCAACGAAACTTTCCCATGATCATCACCTCTTAGGACCCGGGGCACCGGTATCTCACACGGTCCCGCGTGAGAATTCCCGTGGCCCCATTAGGCGATTTTTGTAAAACGCTACGTTTGGCACCACGGAATGCGGGCGTGATTGTCTACTCTGGGACATAAATCGGGGATAAACACTTAATTTCATACCACCGAAATCCGCATCTGAATCCGCCGGCCAGGCCCGCCGGCAAACCCTGGATCGATCCTCGCAAGCGCCGCGCGAGGGTGTCAGCACAATGGGCAGAATGGGTTAGAATCACAAGTGGAAATATGTCCAGATAGGGAACGCATGGCTCAAGTCGAAAACATCCTCGTCGTTGTTTTGGTCCCCTCATTTAAAACCCTTTCGAACCACGCTCGTTACGCCCGTGGATGAAAGAATGGCCGGTCAAGAACTAGCTCCTTTCACCCCAGGTAACGGCCGCTTGTCTCGGCGTTGGCTCTTGCTTTTGCTCGTTTTGCTATTCGCTTCGGCCATCTATCTCGGCTGCGTCCTTTCGCCTCCCTCACTTATGGATGATGTGGATGCCGTGCAAGCGCAAATTGCTAAGACCATGCTGATCACCGGCGATTGGGTGACGGCGCGCCTGGACGGGCTTCTCTATCTGGAAAAGGCTCCCTTAATTTATTGGTTGATTGCCGTCTCCTATAAATTGTTTGGCGTATCGGATTGGGCCGCTCGCCTTCCGGTTGCGCTTTCCTCGATTGGTCTGGCGCTCCTTTCCGCTTTTTTCGGCATGTGGGCTTTCGGAAGGCGAGCCGGGTTTTATGCCGGATTGTGCATTTCCACCTGTGTGGGTTTGTTTCTCTTCACGCGAATTCAAATCCCCGACGTGATGCTGACCTTCACAATCGCCCTGTCCATGTGGGCGTTCCTGCGCGCGTTGGACGAAGAAGAAAGACACCCGCGGCTTTGGGCGGCGATCCTTGCGGCAAGTTTGGGTACGGGGCTTTTGCTCAAGAGCCTGGTTGGCGTTGTATTTCCGGTGGCCGCGGCCTTGCTCTATCTTTTTTTTACACAACAACTCTTCACCCGAGGAACCTGGCAACGTCTCCGTCCCATCACTGGCCTTCTGATTGCGTTGCTCATCGCCGTCCCGTGGCATGTGCTGGCAACGCTCCGCAATCCTCCGTATTTTGCCTGGACCTTAAAAAGCGAGCCCGGCGTCTACCATGGCTTCCTCTGGTTTTACGTGATCAACGAACAGCTCCTGCGATTTCTGAACCTGCGATATCCTCGCGATTACAACACCGTTCCACGCGTGTACTTCTGGCTGTTCCACTTCATTTGGCTCTTTCCCTGGAGTGTGTACTTACTCGCTGTTGCGAAGCTTTCTTTCAAGCCTGTTGACCGCGCGGGGCGCACTAGGCTTCTTTGCCTCTGCTGGGCGGGATTCATCCTGGTCTTCTTCACTTTCTCTACAACGCAGGAGTATTACTCCATGCCCTGCTATCCCGCACTGGCTCTCCTGCTCGGTTCGGCGATGGCCTCGGAAACGAAATGGGTCCATCGCGGCACGCGCGTTCTGGGCTCCATTGCCGCGCTAGCCGCCTTAGCCTGCATCGCCATCGCGTATACGGTGCGCAGTCTGCCAGCTCCGGGCGACATTTCCTCCTCACTTTCTCGCCATCCGTCGGCATACACGCTATCGCTAGGGCATATGCTGGATCTTACGCTGGATTCCTTCGTCTATCTTCGGTTTCCCTTGTATTTGGCCGCCGCCGCTTTTCTGATTGGCGCTCTAGCCAACTTGATGTGGTCGGGCTTGCGCGCCTTTTTGCTTTCGGGCTTGATGATGGTTCTGTTTTTTCACGCCGCGCGCCTGGCCCTCATCGTCTTTGATCCGTATCTCTCTTCCCGTCCGCTCGCACAAGCGCTGCTTGCTCAGCCGCCTGGAAAACTCATCGTCGAGGGCCACTTCTATCCGCTTTCTTCCATACCCTTCTACACAGGACTTGATCCTTTACTGTTGAACGGCGAGCGCCTCAATCTGGAATATGGAGCGGCGGCGCCCGGCGCTCCTCCTGTGTTTCTGAGCGATTCGGATTTCGCCGTCCTTTGGGCTAGCCCTGACCGATACTACTTTGTTGCTTCTCGGCGAGGGGCGGACCGCATCGAAAATTTGGTCGGCAAGGACCATTTTGAAACCGTTTCCAGCAGCGGCGGCAAGCTTCTGCTAAGGAACGTTCCTCCTCCCCCGTTTGTTTCCAACGCGCCGACGACTCCGTCCATGCGGTAGCCCCTTCGCGGAACACCGCCTAGGTTACAAACAGCAACACGCTCGTAGAAAGCGAGCGTGTTGCTCTATTGACTGCCGTTTTCTTGCGCGTTACTCTTTTGCTTTTCCAGATTTGCGGTGATGTGGCCTTCCGCGCCGGTCTGCGCTGCCACGGTTTGGGTCCATTCCTTGTAGCCATCCATCGCCACTCGCAGGTGGTGTTCTCCCGGGCTCAGCTTCAAGCTCGCCGGCGTGCTCCCGACAAAGTTGCCGTCCGCGTAAACGCTCGCTGGTCCGGGATTCGTTTCGGCGGTTTGGCAAGGAAGCGCTGGCCACGTGCACCTCGAGAGGAAAACCATGGCCGTCTGCGATTGCCATGATTTTGCTGCCTTTGCCGCGTTTTGTAGGGCCGACACCACAGCCCCTTTTTTCGCGCCGCGGAAGCGGGCGTCGATGTTCGTAAATCTTCGGCAAGTTTTTGCAGCAAGCGAGTCAGCAACCCGCTGCGCTGCCGGTGTTGGAAGCGTCGATGACAAGCCTGATAGGACGGATAGCGAGACGGCAAATCGTGCCAGGGAGCACCCGTGCGTAGAACCCAAAAGACTCCGTTCAGCACCGCGCGCGTGTCCTGCCACGGTCGCCCTCGCCCATCGGCTCGTCGTTGGGGACGAAACAACGGTTCGAGAACCGCCCACTGGGCGTCGGTAAGGTCCATGTTCTCGATTTACGCCGATTGCCATAAGTTTCAACCGCTCAGCGGCTTGAATGTGTTTATGAGATGATTTGATAATTTCTAGTTAACTCGTCCGAGCCCTGATGGGGGGCAAAAGATGAATCCCGATCTGCCAATCCCGCAGAAGTTCTTTTGGAAAAGCCCCTTTTTCTATTCCGCGATCCTTCTGGTTGCGATCGCCGCTTACGTTGGCTACATTTTCCTTTCGCGCTATGAATCCAACCGCACACTGGAACGCCGCAATGCCGAAAAACAGTCCGAGCAGCGCCGCCAGGATGACCTCCGCGCCGTCGAGCAACTCGGCGGTTCCGAACTCGCCATTCGCTCCTTCTACATCGCTCCTGCCTCGATTCGACGTGGCGAAACCGCGGATCTCTGCTACGACGTCGCGAACGCCAAGACCGTCACTTTGGATCCTCCCGACGGCGACGTCTGGCCCGCTCACTCCCGTTGCCTCAAACTCTCTCCCCCCAAAACCACAATCTACACCTTGACCATCGCCGATTCCTCCGGTCATACGGCTTCTCAATCCGTCGAACTCAAAGTCCGTTGAGGCTGCTATCGGCTTTAATTCATTTAGCCATCTATAGATAGAGGCTACTCATTCAGCGCCCCCTTGGTTCATGCTTCCCCCTTGTCCTCCCAATTCCTTCACATTTATAATGGATTCGAGCGGAGTCCGGCCCAGCCGGGCTCCGCATCATTTTTCTTTGAATGCGGAACGCTATGTCCGATCCTCTCGCCAAAATTAAGAAGAAGCTCCAGCAGGAAATTGACGCGCTCGAGCACGAACTCAACGTCGAACTCCCCAAGGAGATCGCCGTGGCCCGCGCGCATGGCGACCTCTCCGAAAACGCCGAGTACAAATTCGCCAAGGAACGCCAGGGTTACGTCAACGCCAAGATCGGCCAGCTCAAGAAACGGATGGGCGATCTCGGCATGCTCAATCTCACGAACATCCCCAAGGATCGTTCCGGCTACGGTTCGCGCGTCGTTGTGATTGACTTGAAGCGCAGCGTCGAAGTCGAATACAAACTGGTAAGCAGCGAGGAAGCCGACGTCGAGAAAGGTCTCATCTCCACCACTTCCCCTATCGGCCGCGCCTTGCTCAATCGGAAAGTCGGCGACGAAGTCCAGGTCGCCACGCCGAACGGACAAAAGGAATTCGAAGTCGTGCGTCTCTTGACCATTCACGAAGACGCCTGATTCCTTCCGCCCAGCCTGCGGTGAGGGTTCATGTTTTATTGGGGTTCAGGACCGGCGCTCGGCCTTCTCGCATGCTTAGGGTATCTTGCGTTTCTTCTCGGTGCCGTTTATCTGTGGCGCTATCGAGAAGAGTTTATCTTCTGGTTGAACGACGAGCTCTCTCTCTTCCGTCGAAATCTTTCCCGCTATGTGCCCGCGGGTCCTTTTTATGAGCGCCGCGGCGAATCGCGTCTCCGCGTCATTCCCTCGAGCGTATTTCAAAGCGTGACGCAACTCCCTCGTCGCCGCTTTTCCTGGGGCGCCTTCCTCCTCTTTCTCGGCTTTCTCCTCGTGTTCCTCGACTTCTTCGTGTAGTCCTACGCTTCTCCGTACTCTCCTCTTCTTTTTACTTCTGTGTGAAGTTCTTTCTCCCGGGGTTTTTTTTTCGACTCCTACTTCTAGCTCCACGCTTCTCTGTGCGCCCCTTCTGTCACCTCTGTGTCCTCGGTGTGAAATCCCTTATCCTGAGTTCTGCTTTCTGATCTCCGATATCCGTCGTGCTATCCTTTTCCCCCGTGTGCCCTTCTCTCATCGTTCACGGCGGTGCGTGGGACATTCCCGATGACGCCACCGACGCCTGCCAGGCCGGCTGCCGCCGCGCGCTCGAGGCCGGCTGGTCTGTCCTTTCCCGGGGGGGCCACGCGCTCGACGCCATTGAAGCCGCCGTCATCGCTCTCGAAGATGATCCCGTCTTCGACGCCGGTTACGGCTCGCATCTCAACCTCGACGGGCACGTCGAATGCGATGCCATCGTCATGGACGCTGCCACGCTGCGCGCCGGCTCCGTCGCCGGCCTGCATCGCATCAAGAATCCCATTCGCGCCGCCCGCGCGGTCCTCGAAAAAAGCCCGCACATGATGCTCATCTCCGAAGGCGCCGAGCGTTTCGCCGCGCAACACGGCGTCGCCCTTTGCGATCCTGCGGACCTCATCTCTCCCGCCGAACGCGAAGCCTGGCTCCGCTGCCGCGAGGATTCTCACGCTGCCGAACATCATCGCGGCCACGAACAGGGCACAGTCGGCGCCGTCGCTCTCGATGAACACGGCCGCCTCTACGCTGCCACTTCCACCGGCGGCACCTGCTGCAAACTCCCCGGCCGCGTCGGCGATTCGCCGCTCATCGGCTGCGGATGTTACGCCGACACCGATACCGGCGGCGTCTCAACCACCGGCTACGGCGAAGCCATCATGCAAGTCGTCCTCGCCAAAACCGCCGCCGATTTTTTGCGCCCCGCAGCGTCCACCCCGGAACGCGCCGCCCAGGCCGCGGTCCAGCTCCTCGCCAATCGCGGCAAAGGCACGGGCGGCCTCATCCTCCTCGACAAGCACGGCAAGCCCGGCTTCGCCTTCAACACCCCCCGCATGGCCTACGGCTTTGTCTCCTCTGGCGGCTCCCTCTTCACCTCCGTTTGATCGTTCTTAATTCTGCGCCCCTGCTCGAACGTAATACGGCGAGGCCGCGGTAAAGATCCTCTTGTTCCCGCGCGCCAGCAGCATCCACTCGAGCAATCGCGCCCTCTGGTTATGCAAGAAAAATTCGTACCAGCGGTCTTCCACAAATTCCGGAATCACCACCACAATTTGCCGGTCCGCGTGTTTTTCCGCCAGCTCCAGCACAAATTGCACGATGGGCACCACGATGAAGCGATACGGCGAGGGAAGTATCCGCAACGACGGCGCCGGAGTTCCTGCCTCACGGTAGCCCCGCTCCACATACCGCGCCCACTCCTCTTTCAACAACGCCGAGTGCTCGCTCAGCTCGACATGCACCACGATCACCTCGCGTGAAAGCCGCGAAGCAAACTCTAATGCTTGTTTGGTAATCGCGCTCCAGCGATCCACGGGCACCACCACAAGGGGCGGTTCCTTGATCTCCCCCAACTCCACGGGGATCGTGCATCGCGTCGCCACTGCCACGTTGTGGTAATGCCGCCGCACCGCGTAAAACGCAAAAATCATCAATGGGATGAATAACAGTGTGATCCACGCTCCTTCCGTGGATTTTGCCAGCAGCACCACCAAGACCGTGACACCCGTCACAAACGCGCCCAGCCCGTTCACCAGCACCGACTTTTCCCAATGCGGCCCTCTCACTTTCCACCAGTGCCGCACCATTCCCGCTTGCGACAAGGTAAACGCCAGAAATGCCCCCACTGCGTACAACGGAATCAACCGGTCCGTCACGCCGCGGAAAATCACCAGCAGGAACCCGCACAACACCGCCAGAACGACGATTCCCTGCGTGTACACCAGTCGCCGGCCCCGCTGCGCAAATCCGTGCGGCAAATAGTTATTCTGCGCAATCGCCCGGCACAATCGCGGAAAATCCGCAAACGCCGTATTTGCCGAAAGCGACAGCACCAGCAGGATCGCTGTGATGGACACGTAATAAAACGCGCCTTTCCCGAATACGGCCCCGATCATCATCGAAAGCACGGTTTGATAACCGGGCTTACCGGGATCGGTCGCCGTAATTCCGTACACTTTCACCAGATACGAAATCCCCGCGAGCAAAATCGCCAGAATCCCGATAATCATCGTCAACGTCCGTTGTGCGTTCTTCACCGCGGGTTCGCGAAACGCCCGCACTCCGTTGCTCACCGCCTCCACGCCCGTCAACGCCGTGCAACCGCTGGCGAAAACTCGCAGCAACAGCCAATACGTCACGGCTTGGACTTGCAGCGGCGCGGGTGGCAGCGGCGCCACCGGTGTGGGATGCCCCCCGCTCATCATCACCTTCACGATTCCCCCGGCAATCGCGATCAGCAACGTCGCGACAAAGAGATACGTCGGCAGCAAAAAGGCCTTCCCGGATTCCCTCACTCCCCTTAGATTCACGATCGTGATCGCCACCAGAATCACCAGGCAGATCCCCAACGTGTGCGGCAGCAGCCGCGGCAACGCCGAGGTCAGCGCTCCTACCCCCGCCGATATGCCCACCGCCGCCGTCAAAATGTAGTCCGCCAGCAACGCCCCCGCCGCGAGCAATCCCCAAAACGTGCCCAGATTAAATCGCGCCACCGTGTACGACCCGCCGCCGGTCGGATACGCCTCAATCGTTTGCCGGTACGAAAAATAAACGATGATCAGCAGCGTGATAATCGCCGCGCTGATCGGCACGATGAATTGCACGCCCAGCAGCCCCAGCGGAATCAACAGCGTCAGTGCGGCTTCCGGTCCGTACGCCGCCGAACTGAGCGCATCCAATCCAAAAATCGCGATCCCCGCCGCCGGGCCAATCTGCTCCGCGCGCTCCTCGGAAGTTTTCAGCGGCTTCCCAACGATCAAATCAAGAATGTTCATGAAATTCTCAGGCGGCTCCCGCCGGAAGTGTACCCTGAGCCGTGAACGCTCGGGTAGCGTTTGGATTTTGCCTGTAGCACAGGTGACGAATCTCGGCGCCGAAACTTAAGGCAGCGATACGAAGCCCGAACTCTTTGTCAGACGGTCTGCATATTCCATGGGTTATTGCTACCGAGTTGCTGAGAGTCGCTTACCGCGTCGGCCGGATTTGGTATTTCGTTCGAGACGGAAAGTCATTTTTGTGCACGGATGCTTTTGGCAAGCGCACAAAAACTGCCCCTAACTCGCTCAAAAACGTTCGCCAGATATTCAACCAAACGCCCCGCTCCTCCCAGTCGCGCAGTCGCCGCCAGCACGTCGAAGG
>Ga0306926_10009113_pt1 | contig 10897 bp, 3 predicted proteins | sample flu12Cox44000178_FD_203759 | JGI IMG/M metagenome (GOLD analysis project Ga0306926, IMG submission 203759) | Lab enrichment of tropical soil microbial communities from Luquillo Experimental Forest, Puerto Rico - flux8day.12C.oxic.44.000.178 (v2)... | ecosystem: Environmental > Terrestrial > Soil...
GCCAAGCGACCGCGCCGAAATGCTCGCGGCCATCGGGGCCGACTCGATCGACGCACTGTTCGCCGACGTTCCCGAGGAGGCCCGCCTCGAGGGCCTCGTCGATTTGCCCAGGGCGATGGGCGAGATCGAGGTCGAGCGAACGATCTCAGGTATGGCGGCGCGTAATCTCGCCGCCGGCTCGGCGCCGTTCTTCATCGGCGCCGGGGTCCACCGCCACCATATTCCCGCCGCCGTTGACCATCTCATCCAGCGGGGCGAGTTCCTGACTTCCTACACCCCGTACCAGCCGGAGATCGCGCAAGGGACGCTGCAGTATCTGTTCGAGTTTCAGACGCAGGTGGCGCTGCTGACCGGGATGGAGGTCGCCAACGCCTCGCTCTATGACGGCGCCACCGCCTGCGTCGAGGCAGTGATGATGGCGGGCCGCGTAACCGGCCGGCGAAAGGCGGTGCTGTCGGGGGGCCTTCATCCGCACTACCGCGAGGTGTGCGAGACTTACGCCCGGTTTGTCAGGTTCGCGGTCGATCCGCAGGAGCCCAGCCTGGGTGGTGAAGACCTCGCCGGGCTCGTCGACGGCGAAACCTCCTGTGTCGTCGTTCAGAACCCGGATCTCTTCGGCGAGATCCGGGATTACTCCACGCTTGCGCAGTGCTGCCACGAGGCCGGCGCCCTGCTCGTTGTCGTGGTGACCGAAATCCTCTCGCTCGGCGCGATTCGCCTGCCGGGCCAGATGGGCGCAGACATCGTTGCCGCAGAGGGCCAATCGCTCGGCAATGCGCTCAATTTCGGCGGACCCCATGTCGGGCTGTTCGCAACCCGCGACAAGTTCGTCCGTCAGATGCCCGGGCGGCTCGTCGGCCAGACCGTTGATGCGGCCGGCCGGCGGGGCTGGGTTCTGACCCTGTCGACCCGCGAGCAGCATATCCGCCGCGAGAAGGCGACGAGCAACATCTGCACGAATTCGGGATTGTGCGCACTCGCCTTTACGGTCCACCTGGCGCTGCTCGGCGAGGCGGGATTGACGCGGCTGGCTCGGCTCAACCATGCCGCAGCGGTCAGGCTTGCCGAGCGACTCGAACGAGTGCCCGAGGTCCGGCTCGTCAACCGCACATTCTTCAACGAATTCTCGCTGAGGTTGGCCTGCCCCGCGGCGGAAGTCGTGGAGGCCCTCGCCGACAAGGGCATCCTCGCCGGTGTTCCGGTCAGCCGCTTTTATCCGGAGCGGAACGAGCTGGCGGATGTGATGCTGGTCGCGGCGACCGAGTTGACGACTGACGCAGATATCGACCAGCTCGAGGAAGGCCTGCGGGAGGTGCTGTCATGAATGATGTGAGCCCGCTGGGGAGCTCGCGCCTGACTGAACCGAAGCCGAACGAGGGCATGACCGGCAACCGTGGTCTGGAGATCGAAGAAGCGCTGATCTTCGAGCAGGATTCGCCGGGGCATTGCGGCGTCGACCTGCCCGAGCCGGCGCCGTTCCGCAGCCGGCTGGGCGGCCTGGAACGGGAGGACCCGCTCGGTCTGCCGGGCCTCAGCGAGCCGCAGATCGTGCGCCACTTCACGCGGCTGTCGCAAAAGAATTACGCGATCGACACCGGGCTATACCCGCTCGGCTCGTGCACGATGAAGCACAACCCGCGCCTCAACGAAAAGCTGGCGCGCCTGCCGGGTTTTGCCGACATCCATCCGCTGCAGCCGGTCAAGACAGCGCAGGGCGCGCTCGCGCTGATCGACACGCTGGCCCACTGGCTGAAGACATTGACAGGCCTGCCGGCGATTGCGCTGAGCCCGGCGGCGGGTGCCCACGGCGAGTTGTGCGGGATCATGGCGATTCGCGCGGCGCTCGAAGTGCGCGACGACCGGCGGGCCCGAGTGCTCGTCCCGGAGTCGGCGCACGGTACAAACCCGGCGACGGCGGCGGCTTGCGGCTATGCCGTTGATCCCATTCCGGCCGATGAAACCGGACGGGTCGACCGCGCCGCCCTCGAAGCAAAGCTCGGTGGCGATGTCGCGGCGCTGATGCTGACCAACCCGAACACCTGCGGGTTGTTCGAGCGCGAGATCATCGAGATTGCCGAGGCGGTGCACGCCGCGGGTGCGTTCTTTTATTGCGACGGCGCCAATTTCAACGCGATCGTCGGGCGCGTGCGGCCGGCCGATCTCGGCATAGACTGCATGCACCTCAATCTGCACAAAACCTTCTCGACTCCGCATGGCGGCGGCGGACCGGGAAGCGGTCCGGTGGCGCTGGCGGCGAGCCTTGCGCCGTACGCCCCACTGCCATGGGTCGTGCACGGTCCCGGCGGCCTCGAGCTGATCGAGCATGAAACTGGTCCAGCCAAGCATTCTCTCGGGCGGCTGAAGGGTTTCCACGGTCAGATGGGCATGTTCGTACGGGCGCTCGCCTATATGATGAGCCACGGCTCCGATGGGCTGCGCCAGGTCGCCGAGGATTCGGTGCTCAATGCCAATTATCTGCGCGCCAGCCTCGCCCACGACCTCACCCTTCCCTTCCCCGGCGCATGCATGCACGAAGTATTGTTCGACGACCAGTTTCTCAAAGACACCGGCGTAACGACGCTCGATTTCGCGAAGGCGCTGATCGACGAGGGGTATCATCCGATGACGATGTATTTCCCGCTGATCGTGCGCGGGGCGATGCTGATCGAGCCGACCGAAACCGAAAGCAAGGCCTCGCTCGACCACTTCATCGCGGTGATGAAACACCTCGCTGCCGCGGCGCGAGCCGGTGACGCGGCCCGCTTCCGCTCGGCACCGGAGTTTACACCGCGCCACCGCCTCGACGAGACTACCGCGGCACGCAAGCCGGTCTTGCGCTGGCGCCCCGAGCCAGCGCGGCGCGAGGCGGCGGACTAGACGGGGCTACGGATGTCGTCGGATCGTATCCGGCTCAGCGTCACTGAGGCGCGCGAGCACTCCGAGAAGGCACTGCGCGGCATCGGCTACGACGTCGAGGAAGCTAAGATCATCGCCGATCACGTGATCGATGCGGCGCTGTGCGGGTACGAGTATTCGGGGCTCGCCAAGATCCTGAACATTCCCGAGCACCGGCGGTTCAAAGAGCCTCGATACTCAATGAAGGTGTTGCGAGATACCGAGGTCTCGACACTTTATGACGGCGGCAACAATGTCGGCATGCTGGTGATGTACCACGCCGCTCGTGCCGCGATCGACAAGGCAGCGGCCCGCGGGGTAGCAATTATCGCGGTCACCAACAGCTGGATGAGCGGGCGCAGCGCCTATTACATGGAGATGATCGCGAACGCCGATCTCATCGGCATTCATACCGCGGCCTCGGGGCGCACCGTCGCCCCGCCCGGCGGCACCCGGCCGATGCTGGGTACCAACCCGATCGCGTTCGGCATGCCTTCGTCGCGCGGGCCGGTGGTTTTCGACATGGGCACCTCGGCGTTTATGGGTACCGACCTCGCTTATCGCGAGCGGCTCGGCCAGCCGCTCCCGGAGGGTGCCGCAGTCGATGCCGAAGGCCGGCCGACGCGCGATCCGGTGCATGCCAGGCTCGGCGCGCTGCTGCCGTTCGGCGGCTACAAGGGGTACGGACTCGGCTTTATCGTTCAGGCATTGGGGCTGCTGGCCGGGTCCGCACTCGACGCCCGCGAGGACGACGGCTACTTGTTGGTAGCCTTCAAGCCCAATCTATTGGTCAGCCGCGACCAATTCAAAAAGCAACTCGGCCGGTTGGTCGATCGCATCAAAAATACCCCGCGCCAACCGGGCGTCAGCGAAATCCGTATTCCGGGCGAGCGGGCTTTTCGCAGCCGGGAACATGCGCTACGGGATGGGGTCGAGATCGATCGCGCGATATACGATGCGCTCGGGGCACTCCGGGCCAGAGGATGACGATGGGAGCCGGTCGGCTATCTTGGCTCCTTGCGCCGCTGCATGTCGCAGCGCTGGCGACCAGCGCGAAATCGTTCCGCGACAATCCAGTGATCGGCAGCCCGCGGCTCAATCGGGCAGGGCTGCATGTCGCACGCGTGCGGTTGGCTCACCGCATGGCCGAATGGCGCCGTGAAAGATTGGCCTCGCTGATCTCAGTCGACGATCGAGCGGCTTTCGACCGCGACGGCTTTGTTTTGAAGCGGAACTTTTTGCCTGCCGCCGATTTCGCAGTGCTGCAGGAGCAGGTGCTGTCGTTCCGGGGGGCAACTCGATACCAGCTCCAGGGTGACGCGATGACCCGGCGGATTGCCTTGGACCGCGCTGCTCTATCGCGCCTGCCGGCGCTGAGCAGCTTGGTCGATCACCCCGAATGGCTGGGCCTCCTGCGCTATGTCGGCTCGTTCATGCTGGAACCGCTCGTCTACATTCAGACGATCTTCTCTAAGGCGCGTGATGCGCCGCCCGATCCTCAGACGCGGCTGCACGCTGATGCGTTTCATCCGTCCGTCAAGGCCTGGTTCTTCTTGACTGAGGTGAGCGAAGAGGACGGCCCCTTCATGTATGTGCCGGGATCGCACCGGCCGACCCCAAGGCGCCTTGCATGGGAGCGCAGCGCCTCGGTGCGCGCGGCGCAAAACAGCGATTTTCAAACTGCGCGAGGGTCGCTGCGGATCTCGCCGGAGGCGGTGCGCCGGCTCGGCCTCGGCGAGCCCAAAATGTTCGCGGTGCCGCAAAACACGCTCGTCGTCGCCGATACAGTCGGCTTCCATGCGCGCGGCCTCAGTGCCCGCCCGTCGGTTCGTGCCGAGATCTGGGCTTATGGCCGCCGCAATCCGTTTCTGCCGTGGCTCGGGCTCGATCCTGCGGCGATGCCGTTCATCAAAGATCGCGCCGTGCCTTTCTATTGGTCGGCAATGGATCTCTGCGAGCGGGTACATTTGGGCCGCAATCCGTGGCGAAGTGGCGGGACTACGACCCCGCTGGCGCGTCCGGACCTCATAATTCACTAGCATCGAGTGTAGGCGCCAAAATTGATCAGGCCGCCGGGCCACAGGTCCGGTGCTGGGTAGATTCGCCGGAGATGTGTTGCGCTCGCCGAGGTTGACATCGCTCTCATCTTGGTCGAGTAAAATCCCGGAAGATCTGATTAACGATCCGCAACCAGCCTTTAGGGGAAGGGCTCCGATGCTCAGGGGGACGGGGGAAGATGCCGCGGCTGCGGCAGCTTTTTGGCTTATCCGTGAATCTGCCACATCGGGGATCAATGAAATACGCAGCATTTGACTCTGCGGTCTGCGTAAAGAAGGCTAGGTTGACGACGGTCACCGTACGTTTCCCCCGGGCTGCCGGTGTTGTTCTTTCGCCATGACTGACGGCTCCATCGCGATTGTCGGAGCGTCTTGTCGATTCCCTGGGGCCGACAACCTCCACGGGTTCTGGCGGTTGCTCGAATCAGCAGGCGATGCCGTCTCCGAGGTCGACGACGGGCGATGGTCGACCCGCTTTTACTATCACCCCAACCGCACCGAGCCCGGCAAAAGCTATACGTGGGCGGCCGGGCTCATCAATGCCGTTGATCTGTTCGAGCCCGCGTTTTTCGGGGTCTCGCCCAGAGAAGCGGCGCAAATGGACCCGCAGCAGCGTATACTGCTGGAGCTGGTCTGGCATGCACTGGAAGATGCCGGCATCCCACCGAGCAAGATGTCCGGCGGCTCTGTTGGCGTTTATATCGGAGCTTCGACTACCGACTATTCTGACCTGAGGCTCGGAGATCCGGCCGGTGCCGATTCTTATTTTATGACCGGGAGCACGCTCAGCATCCTGGCCAACCGGATATCGTATGTCTTCGATCTGCGAGGGCCGAGTCTCACCGTTGATACGGCGTGCTCATCTTCGCTCGTTGCGCTGCACTACGCCTGCGAGGCAATTCGCGGCAAGCGGATAGAAAGCGCTGTTGTCGGTGGGGTAAATCTTTTGCTCGCGCCCTATCCCTTCATTGGGTTCTCGCGAGCATCGATGCTCTCGCGGCGCGGCCGCTGCTTTGCCTTCGACGAGAGAGCCGACGGTTATGTCCGTGGCGAGGGCGGCGCGGTCGTAATCCTAAAACCGCTGGAGAAGGCCCTCGCCGACAACGATCCGGTCCGTGGGATCATCCTCGCCTCCGGAGTGAATTCGGACGGCCGCACGATTGGCCTGTCATTGCCAAGCGAGACGGCGCAGGCTTCCCTGTTGCGGTCGGTATATCGCAGTGCCGGCATTGTTCCGGATGACCTTGCATTTTTCGAGATGCACGGCACCGGTACGGCCGCCGGAGATCCGATCGAAGCCGCTGCCGTGGGACATTCGCTCGGCCAGAGAAGATCGATCCCGCTTCCTATCGGATCGGTGAAGAGCAATATTGGTCATCTTGAGCCAGCTTCCGGGATGGCCGGCCTGCTTAAGGGCGTGCTCGCACTCGACCACGGGCTTATCCCACCGACGCTCCATTGCGAGACGCCCAACCCTAAGATACCGTTCGACGCGCTCAACCTGCGCCTGGTCTGCGATGCAGAACCGGTCGCGGCGGCGCCCGAGCGTCCCTATGCCGGCGTAAATTCCTTTGGCTTCGGCGGGACCAACGCTCACGTCGTCCTCGCCAAGCCACCGCAGCAGGAAAAGGCCGCGGCTGCCGGACCGATGCCGCCGCTGGTGCTGTCAGCAAAAAGCGAGACCTCATTGCGCCGGCTCGTGCAGAGCTGGCGCGACGCTGTCTCCGAGCTGCCGGCCGAGCGGGCGCCGATGTTGTTGCGTGCCGCCGCCCGCGGTCGTGATCATCATCCACAACGACTCGTCGCGCTGCCCCAAGATCCGGCCTCAATCGCGGGGACGTTGACGGGTTTCCTCAACGACGAACCGTCGCCCTCGCTTATCACTGGGACCGCGGTGAGACAGGGTGAGCTCGCCTTTGTGTTTTCGGGCAACGGTGCGCAATTCGCCGGGATGGGATGCGACGCATTGCGCACTAACCCGGCCTTTCAGGCTGCAATCGACTCGGTGGATCGATTGCTGTGGCCGGATCTGGGTTTATCGGTGCGCGAGCTTCTTGCGGACGGGGCCGACGTCAAGACGATGAGGCGAGCGGACGTTGCACAACCGCTGCTGTTCGCTCTTCAAGTTGGGATTGTCGAGGCCTTGCGCGAGCTCGGTGTCACCGCCTCGGCATATCTTGGGCACAGTGTCGGCGAGATTGCCGCAGCTTGGGGCGCCGGCGCGTTGTCGCTGGCCGAGGCCGGCCGAGTGGTGATCGCGCGCAGCCGGTACCAGCAGCGAACGCAAGGTCAGGGTCGCATGGCCGCGCTGGCGCTGGCACCGGATGCGGCGCGCGAGTTTCTGCTCGACCTCGACAGTCAGGCGGAGATCGCTGCGCTCAACGCTTCTCATTCGGTGACAGTTTCCGGACCCGAAACCGAAATCGAACGTCTGCAGGAGGAGTCGGAACGGCGCGGACTATGGTTTCGCTCCCTCGATCTAGATTTCGCCTTCCATTCGCGAGCAATGGATCCGATACGCCCGGATCTGCTCGCGAGCCTGATCGGCCTGTGTTCGCGGCGTCCTGAGAAAATGCTGGTATCGACGGTCACCGGGCAAGTCGTCGAGGACGATCTGCTCGATGCCGATCATTGGTGGCGCAACATTCGAAGCCCGGTACGCTTTGCTGATGCCGCTGAGCAGTTGATAAGCGAGGGGTTTCGGATTCTTGTCGAGATCGGCCCCATGCCGATCCTCCAGTCCTATCTCAACGACGCGTTGCGCATGGCGCAGACTGAGGGGCGCGTGCTTACGAGCCTTTCCCGCCAGCCGGTCGGCGAGGACCCATTTCCTGCGATCGCCGCGCGTTGCTACGTCTCAGGCTACGACTTTACGCAATCGTCAATTTTCGACGGGCCGTCCAACCCGCGCAAGCTGCCACTCTACCCATGGGATCGGCAGAGATTCTGGTTTGGAACGACGGCCGAGGCTGGGGATCCAGTCAATCCGCCTTTCGATCACCCGCTTCTCGGTTTTCGTCAGCGCGGCCCAGTACCTTTTTGGCTTAACCATCTCGATGAGCAGGTTCTGCCGTGGATAGCCGACCATTCGATAGAGGGTGTGCCGGTGCTCCCAGCGGCGGCGGTCGTCGAGATGGCTCTTGCGGCCGCGCGATGTCAATGGCCGGAGGCCCCGGTGCTCGAGGCGCGCGATCTCGAAGTCCGCCGACCGCTGCCCTTCGACAAGGGCCGCATGCGCGAATTGCGGACGATGATCGGCTCTGAGGAAGGCGACTGGGAGCTGGCGAGCCGTCCGCGGCTATCGCGCGAGCCTTTGACTGTCCATGCAGTCGGCCGCCTCGGCTCCGAGAGCGATACTCGCCACATGATCCATTGGGCAGATCCCGCGCCCAACTCGCATCAGATCGATCGCGAAACGCTCTACCGCCTGGCAAGTCTTGCAGGTCTCGACTACGGTTACCGATTCCGGACGGTGAGCCGGATCGAGGTGGGCGGCCCGCATGCAGCGGTCGCGCATTTCGATCCATCCTGCATCGAAGGGGAACTGTCCCCATACCTCCTTCATCCTGCCATCATCGATGGCTCGCTGCAGGCGCTGCTCGGGCTGGTTGCCGATCGCCAACCGGAAATTCAGCGCTCAACCTTTCTCCCCTGGCGGTTTGGACGCATACGCCTGCTGGCGCCATTCGGCCGTCTCCCCCGAACTGCCCGACTTCGCCTCACTCGTCTCGGCATTCGGGCGGTCTCCGCCGATATTGAGCTGCGTGACGAAACCGGAGAAGTCGTTGCGGAACTCTCGGATTGCTGGTTCCGCCGGGTCGAGCTGACTCGTCGCGCCTCGGCCGACGAGCGCGCCCTGCACGTGGATCTGATTCCTGCTCCGCTGGTCGAGTCCGCCGCTCCGGCGACACTGCGTCGTTGCGGTGTTGCATTGTCGCGCTTGGCCGTCGCTCGCGAGCCTGACGCTGCACGGCACGAACAGGCGCTTTTGCTAGACGCCCTAATCGGCTCGGTTGCCCGCCGGTCAATGCTGCGTGTCGTCGAACCTGGGCACCTTTTCACGGTCGCAGAGCTGGTCGATAGCGGGCTCATCGCGCCGGAATCCAGCGGGCTCGCCGAATATCTGCTCCGGTTACTTGAACGCTTCGGCGTCGCGAGCGAGGCGGTAACTGAGTGGCGGATCGAGGACGCCGGTGACCTGCCCGAGATAGAGGAGGTTTGGCGCCTGTTGCTCGCAGACGCGCCCGACCTTGTAGCCGAACTCGCCCTTATAGCCTCCGCCGTCGAGAATCTACCGAAGACTCTCGTGCACGGTCCGACACAACCCGATGGTTCGCTCTCGCCTTTGGTAGAGCATCTGCTGTCGTCTTCACCGGCGAGCGCTGTCGGCATTGGGATCGTCTGCGGAGCGCTGCATCAGATTGCGGCGGAGTGGCCGAAGGAGCGGCCGCTGCGGGTCCTCGAAATCGGGTCGACTGGCGGCAGCGCTACGCGGCGCATGCTCGACCATTTGGCACAATCCCAGGTAGCGCTGAGCTACCTTGCCGCGAACGGTGATCCCGAGCAGGCCGCACGGCTTTCTTTCCTTGCGGAATCAGTCAATGGGTTCTCCGCACGCCAATGGTCACCTCAGGATGGAAATGAAAGCCTGAGCGGTGATCTGTTCGATATCATCTTGGCCATCAACAGCTGCACACGCTTACGACTCGATGCGACCGACCTCTCGGAACTCCGGGAGCTTCTCGTCCCCGGAGGCAGCTTTATCGCGATGGAGCCGGAGCCCAACACCGTCTGGGAGGTCGTATTCGGTCAAAGTCCGGAATGGCGGCGGCGAACGCCGCGCGAGGCTGGCGCATCGATAATCCGCTCCGCCGAACAATGGCAGGCTGAACTTACTGCCGCCGGCTTCCGATCCAACGATTCGATTTCGAGTGGCGGAACGCCGTGGCCTTGGGCCTTGTTCTGGGGCACTGCCCCACCCCGAGACGAGAAAGGTTACTCGGCTCGTATGGAACCGAGAGCGATCTTGCTTGTCGCCGGCAAGACGGAGTTCACAGCCGCAGTACGCGAAAGCCTTTGCGAGGCCGGCCATCATGTCGCCCTTGCTGATCTCTCGGATGCGCTCGCCGAACCCGCGCCGGATAGTGGCGGCGGCGACAGGGGGAAGGAAGAGGCGATTGTTTTCCTGGCCGAAGGGTCCTTAATCGATCCTATCGAGTCCACCTCGCAACAACTGGCTGCGCTGGCGCAGGTCGCGGCCAAAGCTGCGGCGCAGGAATCGGTGCTCTGGGTGGTCACCTGCGACGCTCAGCAGGCAGCGCCTACTGTTGAACCTGTTGGGGTTGTAGGCGGCGCGCTCTGGGGCTTTGCGCGTGTGCTCGTCAACGAGACGCCGCGGCTCTTAATGCGCTTGATCGACTTCGCGGGCTGTGTCGCGCCAGACTGCCGCGCCCGGCAACTCGTCGCCGAATTGGCCACCAACGCTGCTGAGAACGAGATCGTCTGGACACCTCAGGGCCGCCATGTTCTGCGCTTACGGCGTGGCCTTCCGCCGCGCTGGGCTGATAAATCGGCCTTCCTGACACTGGGAAGCCGCCGCCCCGGCGGGCTTGATGCTTTGGGCTGGGAGGCCGGCGCTCCACAATCGGCCGGGTCAGACCAAGTCGAGCTCGAGGTACATGCCGCGGGCCTTAATTTCCGCGACATGATGTGGGCGATGGGGCTGCTCCCCGAAGAGGCTCTGATAGACGGGTTTGCGGGGCCGACGTTTGGGTTGGAATGCGCAGGGGTGATCCGCTCAGTCGGGTCGGGGGTTACGGAGTTGGCCGTCGGCGATCGGGTCATGGGCTTCGCACCTGCATCGCTGAGCACGCGCGTCGTGACGGTGGCGGCAGCGTTGACGAAGATTCCGTCGGAAATGAGCTTTGCCGCAGCCGCGACCATCC
>Ga0306926_10009114_pt1 | contig 10897 bp, 10 predicted proteins | sample flu12Cox44000178_FD_203759 | JGI IMG/M metagenome (GOLD analysis project Ga0306926, IMG submission 203759) | Lab enrichment of tropical soil microbial communities from Luquillo Experimental Forest, Puerto Rico - flux8day.12C.oxic.44.000.178 (v2)... | ecosystem: Environmental > Terrestrial >...
GAAAGCCGAGCTGGTGACGGAGGGCCGCGCATGAGCCAGCAGCTCGACCGCGAAGCCGTCGAAGTCTTTCTTCAGGAAACTTCCGAGCACCTGCAGTACCTGCGGGAGTACATAGGCGTGCTTCAGCAAATCGAGCCTCGCCGCGAAGACCTGGAACGCCTGTATATCTCCGCGCACACTCTCAGCGGGACTTCCGCCAGCTACGGATTTCCGCACTTCTCCGAAATTGCTGCAAAGCTCGCGCACGTCTTTCAATACGCTACGCAGGCATCTCTTGGCGAAGATCTGCACGGCCCGCTTACAGAGTTCTTGTCCGACGGCATTTCCCTGCTGGAAACCGATCTTCTCGAGATCAGCGACACCGGCCAGGAAGTTGTGGACGACATTGTTGCCTTCAAGGAGCGCTATCGTTTTGCCTTCCCCGCCGATCCGTCGCCGCTCCACAGGCCAGCGAGCCTTCATGCCGCAGAAGAAGCCGCTCAGGATTCTTCCGCCGCCCCCACCGGTTCCTATTTCGACGCGCTTCCCGAGGACGAGGAAGTCGCGGCAGAGATTTTGGAGTTCTTCCAACCCGAGGCGGAAGAACATCTGCAAGTCGTGAGCGACTGTCTGCTCTCGCTTGAAGCCAACCACAGCCCCGAGGAAATCAACAAACTGTTCCGCGCCATACACACGGTAAAAGGCTCCGCCGCGCAAGTGGGCCTGCGGCGTCTTGGCGGCATCGCCCACCGCGTCGAAGACCTCATCGGCCGGCTCCGCGAAGGCGAGCTCGAACCGAACCCGCAAATCATCGATCTGTGCCTAGAATCGGTGGACGTTCTGAAAAAGACCCTGCACAAGCAGTGGCCGGATGAAATCCAGATGCGCACCGGCATCGATTCCCTGTTGAATCGCATCGCCGAGGTCGCGCCGGCCGAGGGCGACGAAGTTGCAGCCGCTTCTGTTGCTCCACAGGAATTCGCGGAAAACGAGTCCGCCGCACGCCGTGCCGGCGCCAAGCCAGGAAAAGGCGCAGCCGCTGCCGCCGCTAAGTCCGTCCGCATCGCTCTGTCTCGTCTCGACCGCATGATGAACACGGTCGGCGAACTGGTCATCAACCGCACCCGTATGGTCGGCCGCGTCGCCGAACTCGAGCGCCTTCACGACACCCTCAGTTTTTCTAAGGAGCGCCTGCAAGGCAAGGTTTCCGAGTTCCAGGAAAAGTACGAATTCAACCGCATCAACTCCACGCGCAGTCTTCTCGCGCAGAATGCTTCGCCCACGCGGCAGATGCTGGCGAGCGCGGCCGCTGGCGACACCTCCTTCTGGTCCGAGTTCAGCGAACTCGAAATGGACCGCTATGACGACGTCAACATCCTCTCCCGCTCGATGGCGGAAATCTCCGCCGATGTCAATGAAGTCCTATCGCAGCTTGGCAGCTTCATCGGCCGGGTGGAAGGCGATATCGACGAGTTCACAAAACTCGCTCACCACCTGCAGGACGAAATCACCGCCGCCCGCATGTTACCCATCGGCACGCTGTACTCACGCCTGTCGCGCGCCGTTAGAGACGCCGCAAAATCCACCGGCAAACTGGTTGAACTCGATCTGTTCGGCGGCGAAACCGAGCTCGACAACAGCATCATCCAGCAGATCTCCGACCCCCTGGTCCATCTGGTGCGTAACGCCGTGGCGCACGGCGTGGAGCCGCCGGAAGGCCGCTCGTCAGCGGGCAAACCGGAAACCGGCCGCGTAACTCTTCGGGCCTACCATCGCGGCAACCACATCTATATCGAAGTGGAGGACGACGGGCGCGGCATCGACTACGAGCGGGTCAAACAGAGCGCGGTCGATCGCGGCCTCGTCTCTCAGGACACTGCCGACCGCCTTACCGAGCGTGAGCTTCGCGAAATGCTGTTCCATCCCGGATTTTCTACCGCCGCCCTGAAAACCGAGCTCGCCGGGCGCGGCGTCGGTCTCGATGTGGTTCGCTCCAATCTCAATCAGCTCAACGGCGAAATCGATATCCAGAGCACCCCTGGTGCCGGCACAAAATTCGTCCTGCGTGTGCCTCTCACTCTGATTATCTCGCCGGCGCTGTTCGTGCGCTGCGGCACCACCCACTTTGCCCTACCTCTGGCGGTGGTCGAAGAGATCCGCCGTCTCCGCGGCGACGAAATCGAGGACATTGGCGGCAAACTGCTCACCAAGGTCCGTGACGTCGTCACCGAGGTCATTCGCCTGGACGGCTATCTCGGTCTTCCTCCGCTCGAGCCGGTCAACGGCTACTTCCATATGGTCGTGGCCAACGTAGACAACCGCCAGATCGGCCTGGTGGTCGAAGAAGTGCTCGGCAAGGACGAAATCGTCATCAAGAGCCTCGGCGAATACCTTCGCCGCGTGAAGCTCTTCCCCGGCACCACCATCGCTCCCGACGGCAGCTTGATCCTGCTTCTGGACCTCAACCGCATGGTGGCCAGCGACGCCACCGAGCGCAAAACCGTTCAGGCCTCTCCGACCGCCGCCCGCATTTTTGCTCCCGGCTCGGCCGCCGTCGCCAAGGGCAGTATTCCCGCCGATGCCATCGACCGCATCCAGCATGAACGCGTGGTGGTGGTTGCAGACGACTCCATCAGCGTCCGCAAATTTGTCGGCCGCATGCTCGAAAAGAATGGCTACCGCGTGATGCTCGCCTCCGACGGCCTCGAAGCCGCCGAACTCGTCGCTCAGCATGGCTGCCACCTGGTTATCACCGACCTTGAGATGCCGCGCATGACCGGCTACGAGCTTATGGCCCAGCTCCGCCAAAGCCCGTCTACGCGCCGCATTCCGGTCATGGTCGTCACTTCCCGAGCCGGCGCAAAGCACCGCGATCGCGCCCTTAAGGAAGGCGCCGTCGCCTTCCTGACCAAGCCGGTCCAGGAAGACCAGCTCACGGAAGCCGTCGAGCAACTCATCGGATCGGAGGCGGCTCAACCGGTCGCATAGTCCATGGCGAACACCACTACCAACAAAGTTCGCGTGCTCATCGTGGATGACTCCGCCTTCATGTGCAAAGTCCTGGAAAATATCTTCAACGCGGACTCGCAACTGCAAGTGGCCGGACGGGCCAAAGACGGTCGCGAAGCAGTCGCACTCGCGGAGTCTCTGAAGCCCGATGTAATAACCATGGACATCAACATGCCCCACATGGACGGTCTCGAAGCCACCGCGCGGATCATGACTACCAACCCGCGGCCCATTGTTATCGTCAGTTCCGAATCGCGGGAAGGCGCTTCGAGCACTCTCAAGTCGCTGGAACTCGGGGCCATCGAATTCGTCGCCAAACCTTCCGGCGCCATCGATCTCGACATGCAGAGTGTCCGTGAGGAGCTCCTCCGCAAGGTAAAAATGGCCGCCAAAGTCCGCGTGGTGCGCACCGCCTCGCGCCTGGCCGCCACCCTGCAATCCGGTTCGGCGGCACCCGCAGCGGGCGCGCGTCCCGCGCCAACCGCCCCCAAGGCCGCTGCGAATGTCGAACAGCGGTTCCCGGTCGTCGTGCTTGCCGCCTCCACCGGCGGCCCCGCCACCGTGATGCGCCTTGCCCCGGCCTTCACCAAAGAATTTCCCGCCGCCGTGATCCTGGTGCAGCACATGCCGGCGTCCTTCACCACGCAGTACGCCGCGCAGCTCGCCGATTTCACCGAAATCCGCGTTAAGGAAGCCGAAAACGGGGAAACCCTGCAGCCCGGCAGCTTGTACATCTGCCCGGGCGGCCAGCACCTCCAGGTCAGTCCTCTCGGCCGCATCCAGCTCGATGCCACCACCGGCCGTATCAACGGCTACTTGCCCAACATCGACCTGACCATGGAATCCGTCGCAGCCTTCGCCGGCGCGCTCTCCATCGGTGCGATTCTCACCGGCATGGGGGCTGACGGCGCACTCGGCGCCAAAGCGATCAAACAAGCAGGTGGCTTGGTGATCGCGCAAGACGAGGCCACTGCCATCATCTTCGGAATGCCCGCCGAAGCCATCAAGCTCCGAGTCGTGGATCACGTGCTCGGCATCGATGACATTTACGCCGCCATTGAAAAACGCGTTCTGGCTCTCGCCCGCACGCCGGCAGGGGTTCGCTAATGAACCCACCGTCCGCAGCACGCGGTCCCCAGCCACGCACGGAGCAGATTATCCTGTTCCGGGTCAGCAGCCACCTCTTTGCGATTTCCTCCGCTTCGGTACAGGAAGTCCGCAGCGTGGACAACATTGCCGGCTTGGCTCGGGACCTGCCCGACAGCACCATCCGCAAAGTCCGCCACAGCATCCGCCGCGGCGATCGCACACTGTACATCGTCAACGCAGCGCTGCATTTCGGCCTGCAGCCCGAGCCCGCTGCCCTGGTTTTCTTCCTGCGCCGCACCCGCACAGCGCTCCTGGTCGACGGCATCGAAAAAATGACCACCATGAGCCGCCTGCAGGCACTCTCTCTCGCCTTTCAGGGCGAGGAACGCAACTGGTACCGGGGCCTTACCGCTCTTGATCAAGCGGTCATTCCCGTGGTGCAACCCGAAGGCTTCCTCTCTCTCGCGGAGCTCACGCTTCTCGAAGCGGCGCAACTCGCCGCCGACACGCGCCTCATTTCCGCGGAAACCTCAGGAGCCCAAGTCCAATGATCACGGCTCTTGAATCCACGCAGTCCTTTGTTCTGTTGCGTCTGGGAGAAAGGCGCTTCGCTCTTGCCGCCTCGCAAGTCGCGGAACTGGTCGCACCCAGCCGCATTTTCCGCTTTCCGCACCGCTCTCCCGCCCTCGAGGGCGTGGTACTTCGCCGCGGCCGCATGATTCCCGTCTGCGACATCGCTGAGCGCCTCACCGGCAAGAAACTCACCACCAGCCGCTTCTTCCTGCTGGCCACGCGCAAATTCGGCGGGCAACTCGACTGGATCGCCATTCCCGTCAGCGGCGACTGTGAGCTCATCAACGTCGACATGATGGAAGCCGGCTCGAACGACTCGCCGCATGTCGCGGGCTGGCTCTCGCACGGCGGCGAAGTTATCGAAGTCCTTCGCCTGGCCGTCGTCACACCTGGCCCCGCCCAGCACGAGGGAGGGGCGGGCTCGCCCGCTTACGCGGAGGCCCGCCCATGATCCTCTCCGGGCGTGCCGCGAAGATTCTATTGATCGATACCAACGTCTATTTTTCGAAGCGGCTCAGCGACGCTCTGAAACGCGAAGGCTTCGAAGTTATCTGCAGCACGCAGCCAGCGTTCGCGCTGACCGCTCTCGAGTACGACGCGCCGAGCGCCATCGTCTGCTCCACCAATATGCGCGAAATGGGAGCCCTCGACATCGCCCGCTTGGTTCGCGCCGACGTCAAGAATTCCGCGCTGCCCATCATCGCTCTCGGCGACGGCAGCCAGCGCGCCCTGATGGAAGCGTTCCAGGCCGGCTGCGACGACTATATCGACCGCACCCGCCCGCCAGCCGTTCTCGCTACCCACATCCGCAACATCATCATCAGCAAAGCCGAGGGCTTCCAGCCTACGCAGATGCTCACTCAGTCTGATACCAGCCTCAGCGGCAGCCTGACGCACCACGACCTCCCCGGGGTGATGCAGATGCTCGGCCACGCTCATCAAACCGGCGCACTGCATATCAACTCCGGCGACACCGACGCGCTCGTTTTCTTCGACGGCGGCACCATCACTCACGCCGAATGCGCTTCTCTGTTTGGCGACGAGGCCGTCATTCAAATTTTGAAGAGCTGCGTGCGCAACAATTCCGGCGTCTACAAATTTGTCTACGGCTCAGCTTCCGCGCAGCGCACGGTTCTCCGCTCCGCCACCGACTTGATGCTCGACGCCATGCGCGAGTTCGACGAGTCCTCGCAAGCCGCCGAGGCGCCGGCCGATCTAACCGCACTCGACGCCTTTAACAAACTGGCGCAGCGGCAACCCGACGTTCCTGCTCCCCCAAACAAACTCTCTGCCGATGCCGAGGGGGATTCCCTCATCGCCACGCTCGTTGACGAAAGCATTGCCCCACGGCCCGCTCTTTCGGTTGAGCCGGCAAAGCAAGACGAAAGAGCGAACCAAGCCGAACCGGCGCGCGGGCTTCCGAGCGACCAAGGCGTGCCGTCACCTGGGGCGTCCGCCGCCGAGCAACCGAACTGTGAGCCATGGCCTGCGGCCGAACCGGCTGATGCAACGGAGGCCGTCAGCCTGCCACCGCCGCCGCAGCAATCCGAACCGGCCGCTTCGCGGAATCCAGAAGGCGAGCCGCTCGCCAATTACTCAATCGTGCCTACATTCGAGAACGAGGACATCTCATGAGCGAAACCATTTCATTTCCGCCCGTCGCCGAAACTGGTGGCGCCATTAAGCGCACGCCCACCGTCTACTTCATCGACGACAGCGCCACCATGCGCGAAGTCATCAAGATCGCGTTCCGGCGCGAGAATATTTCCGTGATCACCTGTGGCGACGCCGCTTCCGCCATGGCCCAGTTCGATCACCATCCGCCAGATGCGGTGATCACCGACGTCATCATGCCCGATCAAGACGGCTACTCCGTCTGCAGCCAGATCAAGCAACACCAACGTTTCAGCCGCACGCCGGTCATCCTGATGTCCGGCGTGGTCAACAAGAACGTCGCCGACAAGGCCGTCGCGGTTGGCGCCGACGAACTGATCCGCAAGCCGTTCCAGCCACAGGAACTGATCGCCCGCGTAAAGAGTTTCCTCGAACCGAAGCCTGCGCCAGCTGCTCCTGGCCCGCCGGCGCAGCGCGTGCCGTCACCGTCGCCGCTCAGCAGCCTGTTCGCTCCGCGGGTGCCAGCGCATGTTCCACCACCTGCGCCGAGTTCCGCCGCACCCCTTCCGGTAGCCGAAGGACGGCCGCATGCGCCCTGGCCCGCGGCGCTCGCCGACGCGTTCGTTCCGTCCCCGCAGTGGCCACACGCCCCCGCCGCGCCATTGCACGGCCAGCAGCAGCCCTATACTCCGCCGATGCGCCCTCCGCTTGCCCCGAGCGACATCCAGAAGCTCAAGACCGAAATTTCGCGTCTCGAGCTGCTGATCAAGAAACTGCAAACCGAGCTGCAGATCGAGCGGCAGTACAATCAGGCCCTGGAGCTCCACGTAAAGTCGCTAACCTCCGTCGAATGACGGCAGAAGGGGGCAGCTGGCCAGCGTTCCCGCGCGGCGTCAAGCGCCGGCGGCTTGGCCTGCGCCCTGCTGCAACACCTTCAGCTTGCTGGCCGTTTCCACGCCAAAAACAGGCAGGGTCGCATCGGTGAGCAAGCCGATCTGCTTCAGGACGGAAGCCTGATCCCAGTAAATGTGCTCATGCTCCAGTTTGCCGCCGCGGAATTTCACGATGGCCACCAGGGCGATTTCGACGCGTTTGCCCGTAGGAGCGAGTCCCGGCAGCATCCATGGCATCTCCTGTGTGTGGGTGAAGGAAAAAATCATCTCGTCCACCAACTGATCCTGGCCTACCGTGCGCGATACCACCGTCAGCGCCGTATCCGGCGGCATGCTGGGAATGAAATCCTGGGAATAGAACGTGCGCAGCGCCGGCTTTCCCACGCCTCCGGTCAATACGGGAATGTGGTTCACATAGGCATCGTCCACCATGGTATCGAGTGTCGCTTCCACGTCGCGCGTCGCGAATTCGTGCTTGCAGTGCTCTTCCCACAGCTGATTGAGGTTATGGTCGCTCACATTGTCCTCACGAGGCCCCTCAAGAGAGCTGCCGAGGGACCGGCTTGGTTCGGTAAGCATACACCGGGAGCGGCATTGCCGGAGGTCGCAAGCGGCCCCCGGCCGGAGCGGTTCCGGTCGCGATGGCCATGACTTAAAGGCGTGGCGAGTGTACGACAGGGTTCCCGGTATCTGATTCGCCACAAACCCTGACTACCGGAGCAGAGGACGGGCATCTGCATTTATTCTGTCGTCACAACCCGAGATGAACGGTGAACCGAAATGAGTCCAGCTAAGGATGCGCTGACACGCCGCGAGTTTGCGAAACGGGCGGCCTTTGGTACGGTTGCGGGTGCGGGCGGCCCCTTGCCCCCGTGGGGAGCTTTCTGGCCGAACGGCTCGTTCGCCGGCGGTGCCCCGCAGACGGCGGCCGACGCCCAGAAGCTCTCGCCGCAGAGTCTGGCGGAAGCCGAGAGCCGCTACCAGACCATCCTGGCCCTGTACCCCAACCGCTTTTCTGACGCGCAAAAGGTCGACCTCAAGCATGTTTGCCTGGTCACGCAGCATTCCATCGACGAGCTGCGCTCCTACGCCGTCGGCAATGCCGACCAGCCCGCGCTGTACCTGAAACCGCTGGTAGAACGTGAGAAGAAAACCAACGCCCCTCCTAACCTGAAGTCGGCAGCCCCGGCGGCTCCGGAGTCTGCCGCGCCCGCCGGTAAGGCGGCGGTTGCCCCGCCCAAGGGCAGTCCGGAAAAGCCCTGAGGCCGACCGACGATGCTCTCCGCCGACATCCTGTATCTGCCCGTCAGCGAACTCGCCAAACGGATCGAGACGAAGGCGCTTTCTCCCGTGGATTTGACCGAGGCCTACCTGGACCGTTCCGAAAAGCTGGGCCCTAAACTGAACGCCTACGCATGCCTCACCCCGGAGATCGCTCTCGAACAAGCCGAGGCCGCCCGGAAAGAGATCGACCGCGGCCACTACCGCGGGCCGTTGCACGGCATCCCGTACGCCGCGAAAGATCTGCTGGCGGTAAAAGGCGTGCCCACCACCTGGGGCGCCAAGCCCTACGAGAATCAGGTGTTCGATTACGACGCCACGGTAGTCGAGAATCTGCGCCGAGCGGGGGCGGTGCTGCTCGGCAAGGCAGCCATGATTGAGCTGGCCGGCGGCATGAACTACCGCTTTGCTTCGGCGTCGCTGCAAGGCGCCACGAAAAACCCCTGGAACGCCTCACGCTGGTCGTGCGGCTCTTCGTCCGGCTCGGGAGCCATCGTCTCGGCGGGGCTTGCCGGCTTCGCCATCGGCTCGGAAACCTGGGGCTCGATCATTTGCCCCTCGGCGTACTGCGGCATCAGCGGGTTGCGCCCCACGTTCGGGCGGGTCAGCCGCTACGGCGCCATGGACGTCTCCTATTCGATGGACAAGATCGGCCCGATGGCGCGCTCCGCGGAAGACTGCGCGCACATCTTTGCGGTCATCGCCGGCCACGACATCAAGGACCAGAGCACGCTTCCGCTCGACAAGGCAGCGTTCACCTACTCCCCTTCGCTTGAGTTTTCCGCCAAACCGTTGCGGGTGGCCTGGCTGACGAACGCGTGGCCGAAGATTGACGGGCACGCCGAAAGGCCGCTCGAAGCCGCCGCGCATGCCGTGCATAAGGTGTTTCCGGGCGCGCAGAAAGCGAAGCTGCCGGAGGGCCCGTTCGAAGCGGCTGGCGCCGTGATCGTGGCCGTCGAGGGAGCGGCCGCATTCCGTGATTTGATTCGGTCCGGCAGGGTCAGCGAGCTCGCCGATCCCTTGGGGCAAATCAGCGGATATGTCAGCGAACAGATTGGCGGCGCGGATTACGCTCGCGCGCTGCAGGTGCGCGGCATGCTGCAGCAAAAGATGGCCAACCTATTTGATTCCTTTGACGTGCTGGTGGCGGCCTCGCAACCCCTGGGCGCCAATGCTCTGGACGCCAATCTCGAGACCGATCTCGATTTTCCCGATCCGCTCGGCGGCGTCGGCAATCTCTGCGGTTTGCCCGCGCTCTCCGTGCCCTGCGGCTTCAGCGACCAAAATCTTCCCCTCGGTTTGCAGTTCGTCGCACGGGCAGGCGATGACATCAGCGTCATCCGCGCCGCGTCCACCTTTCAGCAGCACACCGATTGGCACCGCAAGCACCCGAAAGTGAGTTAGCGCACAGCTCGGCATTACCCGTGGCATCCTCGGCCGAAGTGACCCTCACGCGGCCCAGAGTGCGTTTTTCCCGCGGCGTGGTCACCCAAATCGAGGCCGCACATTTCATCCCTCTCTATCGATTCCGTTTCGCAAACACAATTTCGCGTCGCAAGACCAAGGCGCGCCCGGCCGAAAGCCTCGGTGCGGGAGAACGACGGGCGCTTGGCCATTGCGAAATTTCCGCGCAAAGACGACGAAATCGGTACGGTGCAGTGGGAAGCCGTGGCCCTAGAACTGGCCCACAAGGCGGGTATCCCCGTGGCGCGCGGGCGCGTGGAAAAGGTGCTCAAAAAGCCGGTGCTGATCGTCCAGCGCTTCGACCGCGAAGGTAACCGACGCATTCCGTTTCTGTCGGCGATGAGCATGCTGGGTGCTAGGGACAATCAGACGCGCAGCTATCTCGAAATGGTGGATGCGCTACGCCAGCACGGTGCCGCGCCAAAACGCGATATGGAGGCCCTTTGGCGCCGGATCGTTTTCAATATCCTGATTTCAAATACGGACGACCATCTGCGCAACCACGGCTTCCTCTACGAGGGGCCTGCCGGATGGCGGCTCTCGCCCGCATACGATCTAAATCCCTTTCCCGTCGACATCAACGCGCGTGTGCTTATGACTGCGATCAACGAAGACGACGGGACCGCATCGCTTGAACTTGCTTTGAGTGTCGCAGAATATTTCGAACTAGACGCCGGCGTCGCCCGGAGAGTGGCAAAACAGGTCGGCCGCGCCGTCGCGCAATGGCGGACAACGGCCGCCGCAGTCGGAATTAAGAAATCCGAGATTGCACGCATGGAGTCGGCTTTCGAACACCGGGACTTGGACACGGCCATAAAGGGGGCCTGAGCATCGCGAATCGGAGGTGGAAAGATGAAGGTCCGCTATCTGGAGCGCGCGCTCTTTGGCGTGGGTAATCGGCACACCGTCGCCGCAGGCGGCTGCGTATTTTATTCGTTGCTCACTGCTTCTGCAGGACTTCGCGGACAGTACGCAGCAGGGCGCTGCGGCTGAAC
>Ga0306926_10009117_pt1 | contig 10896 bp, 12 predicted proteins | sample flu12Cox44000178_FD_203759 | JGI IMG/M metagenome (GOLD analysis project Ga0306926, IMG submission 203759) | Lab enrichment of tropical soil microbial communities from Luquillo Experimental Forest, Puerto Rico - flux8day.12C.oxic.44.000.178 (v2)... | ecosystem: Environmental > Terrestrial >...
CTGCATAACGAAATAAGCGGCGGCCAGATCGCGGACGAAATCGAAATATTGCTCGACCAGAAGGATTGCCATGTTGCCGCGTTCGAGAGCGCGGATGATACTCTCGATACCCTTGATGATTGAAGGCTGAATGCCTTCCGTCGGCTCATCGAGTATCAACAGGCGCGGCCGCGCGACCAGGGCGCGGGCGATCGCCAACTGCTGCTGGCCGCCGGAGAGGTCGCCGTCGCGGCGATGCAAGATGTCTTTCAGCACCGGAAACAGGGTGAAGATCTCATCCGGGATGTAGTGCAGGTCTGGCGTCAGCGGCGCAAAGCCGGTTTCGAGGTTCTCAAGCACGGTGAGCCGGGCAAAGAGGTCGCGGCCCTGCGGAACCAAGGCCAGCCCAGCGCGGGCGCGCTCATGCGGCGGCAGCTCGTTCAACACTCCGTCTTCCCAGGCGATGTAGCCGGCGCGGATCGGGTGGGGCCCCAAGATTGCCCACAGCAAGCTCGTCTTGCCGACACGGTTGCGTCCGAGAATGCACGTCACCTCACCCTTGTTTGCGGTCAAGCTGACGCGGCGCAACGCATGGCTCGCGCCGTAAAAAAGATCGATTCGTTTGACGGATAGCACGTTCAACGGCCGAGATAGACTTCGATGACGCGAGCATGGTTCTGCACGTGATCGACCGAGCCTTCTGCCAAAACCGCGCCCTCGTGTAGCACGGTCACCCGCGCCCCGAGGCTGCGGACAAAGGCCATATCGTGCTCGACCACGACAATCGTGCGGTCCTTTGCCAGATCGAGGATCAACTCGGCCGTCTCCTCGGTTTCGCGGTCGGTCATACCGGCGACTGGCTCGTCGAGCAGCAACAGGATGCGGTCGGTCGTGGATCAGCAGCATGCCGATCTCGAACCATTGCTTCTGGCCGTGACTGAGCGAGCCAGCCGGCTGTCCGCTCGACTCAGCGGGACCGATACGGGCCAATGTCGCGGCAATGCGATCACGGCGGGCTGGGGTCAGATGAACGAAGAGCGTGCGCCAAGTGGCGCGGGGGTCGGCGAGCGAGAGCTCGACATGCTCAAAGACAGTCAGGTTTTCTAAAACGGTCGGTCGCTGAAACTTGCGGCCAATCCCGAGATTGGCGATTTTCGCCTCGTCTAGGCGGGTCAAATCCGTCACGCCGCGAAAAAACACCTCGCCCGAAATCGGGTCGGGTTTTCCCGGTAACAACATCCATCAGCGTTGTTTTGCGGGCGCCGTTCGGGCCGATGATCGTGCGCAGCTCTCCTTCTTCGACAATCAGTGAGAGCTCGTTCAACGCCTTGAAACCGTCGAAGCTGACGGTTACCCCATTGAGGTAGAGCAGCGCGTCGGTCAGTGGCTTTGCCGTTTTCATGCCTGTTATCCGGCTGGCACCGGAGCTGCCGCTCGCGCACGGATCCGGCTCGGGCGCCGCAACAGCCTGACGATCCCGTGCGGGAAGACCAGGGTGGCCGCGGCCACCGCCGCCCGCCACATCCTGTTCATCACGTCTAATGTCTCCCTCTTTTCGTAGCTGGCGTTGCCTTCTCGGCCGAATCGGTGTCAGGGCAAGATCAAGGCCAGCCACCGGAAGCAGGGCGCGGTTTGAGGGCCGCGCAGGAATCCAGACATCTGCCCGAATCACAGGCAGCAAGTTGACTTCGCGGCACCTTCTGGCGCGATTGTGTCCGATCGTGGCCCACTGGTATTTTCTGATACGGTAGCGACGGACGCGTTATCGTCCTAACCTTCACCGGATCACGTCGGGGAAAGCGATGACCGATAGCGATGCCGTGCTCGCCGCCAATCTCGAATTCTACCGCGCTTTTACCGCCCGCGATCTGGCCGCTATGAATGCGCTGTGGGCCCGGCGGGCGCCGGTGGCGTGCCTCCATCCGGGCTGGACCGCGCTCAAAGAGCGAGACGCGATCATCCAGAGCTGGGAGGGGATCCTGTCGAACCCGGACGCCCCCCGCGTGGCTTGCTTTGACGAACAAGTTTTCCTGTATGGCGATATTGCCCTGGTTTTGTGCGAGGAAGAGCTCGCCGGCGGCACGCTCGCCGCAAGCAACTTGTTCATCCGCGAGGACAACGAGTGGCGGATCGCCCATCATCACGCGGGCCAGATCGTCCGCCGCCGCGCCGAAAGGCGCCGCCCCTCGCGGCTCAATTGACCGACTGGCCCGCCGTCTTGTCAGAGCCGCCGAGCGCGGTCGTAGGCGGCGCGCACTTCAGCGACACGCAGCGCAGTTTCCGCGTCAAGCCGACCGTCCCAGCGCTCCGGGCGAAAGCGTCGCTGGAAGGCGGCGACGACCGCGGTCTCGGCACCTGCGGTGACACAGTAGCCGATGGCGGCGAGATCGGCGAGCGCGCCCGCGCGCTCGACAAGCCCGATGCCGCGGCCGCGGCGGTGGCCGAGTTCGGCCGCCGGCTCCGGCCAGATCCCGACGCCGGCGCGGGCGAGCCGCCCCCAGTCGAAGAGCTCGCCGGGGTCGGCCTTGCGGTCCGGTGCAATATCGGAATGGCCAACAACACGATGCCCGGGGATTGGAAAGCGTGAGCGCAGCGCGCCACAGAGACGCTCTACCGCGATCATCTGTTCCTCGGGAAACGGGCGATAGCCCCACTCATGGCCGGGATTGACTATCTCGATCCCGATCGAGACGTCGTTGAGGTCGCTTTCACCCGCCCAACAAGAGCGGCCCGCGTGAAACGCCCGCCGAGGCTCCGGCACGAGCCGCCAGATCGCCCCGTCCTCGTCGACAACATAGTGGGCGCTGACCCGCGCCGCAGGATCGCACAGCCTGTCGATCGCCTCCTCCGCCGTCTTCATGCCCGTGTAGTGCAGCACCAGCATGTCGATGCGTGCCGGCTCGCTGCGGTGCTGATGGTTCGGAGAAGGCCGCTCGAGGATTGTCGCGGGAATCATGGAGGGCCCGGCATCGCGCTCTTTGCCAGTTGGTCATAGGCGGAATTGATGCGCGCCACTCGGGCGGTCGCTAGCGCAATGCACTCGGGTGGCAGACCCTGCGCAATGACGAGATCGGGGTGGCTCTCGCGCACGAGACGGTGGTAGGCCTCGCGGATCACCCCCAGCGACGCGTCCTTGCCCACTCCGAGGATCGCGTGCGGGTCTTCGGCCCCCTGCTCCTCCACGCCGACGTAATGGGCCCGGATCCGGGCGTAGTCGCCGGCATCAAAGCCGAAGTGCCGGGCGACTTCGCGCAGATAAGCGTCCTCGGCCGAGCAGACGCGGCCGTCCGCCAGGGCGATATGGAACAGCCCGCCGAGCAGATTTTCGAGCACCGCCCGATCGCCCGCGAATAGACGGCCGATCTGCCGGGCGTAGCTCTCGAACCCTGCTGTGCTCTTGCGGGCGAGATCGAAGACCAGCCGCACATGATCTTTCTCGCCCGCCGGGACTTGAAAAACCTCGCGAAAGGCGGCGACCTCGTCCCGGGTAACCGCACCATCGGCCCGCGCCATCTTGGCGCCGAGCGCGATTACTGTAATCGTGAAAGCAATGCGGCGATGCGGGTCTGCACCCCGGTTCTCACCGTCACTGTGCCACGTCGGAATGTGGCGTCCCGCTCGATCCAGGAGCGCGCCGAGCGGCCCGCCAAAGGACAGGTCGCGCGCACCGGCGATGATTCGGCCGACAACGCTCACCGCAGTCGAAGGCGCAGTGCCTGAGAGATCTGTGCCATCAGTTCCGAGCCTTTGGCCTGATCAGTTTCTCTTGCGCTATCGGATCGATGCTACTATTCCGCGACCAAAATCGCAAAACCATCCGAGGGAGGACTGAGGAGATGTCATCGAGTTCAGCCTTCACCGCCGGCCAACCGCCGTCCACCCGAACCGTCCAGCTGGTGGCGGGTATCATCTGCATGGTGATGATCGCCAACCTGCAATATGGCTGGACCTTGTTCGTCCTGCCGATCGACAACAAGTTCCACTGGGGCCGCCCGTCGATCCAGGTCGCCTTTAGCACCTTCGTCCTTTTCGAAACTTGGCTGGTCCCGATCGAAGGCTGGCTGGTCGACCGATTCGGGCCGCGGATCATCGTGTTTGTCGGCGGTGTGCTCGTCGCCATCGCCTGGGCGCTCAATTCGGTCGCTGGCTCGCTTACGACGCTCTACGTCGCAGCGGCGATCGGCGGGATCGGCGCCGGCGCCGTCTATGGCACCTGCATCGGCAATGCGCTCAAATGGTTTCCCGATCATCGCGGCCTCGCCGCCGGACTTACCGCCGCCGGCTTCGGAGCCGGCTCGGCGCTGACCATCATCCCGATCCAAGGGATGATCCAATCTCACGGCTACGAGGCGACCTTTTTGTGGTTTGGGCTCGGCCAGGGCATCGTCGTCGCGCTGCTGTCGCTGCTGCTGCGGGCACCACGTGCCGGCGAAGCGCCGGCTTCGACGCGGGTGCGGCAGTCGGTGCGTGACTCCACGCCGCTCGAGATGCTGGCCTCGCCGATCTTCTGGGTCATGTATGTGATGTTCATCCTGGTCGGCGCCGGCGGCCTGATGGCGACCGCCCAGCTGGCGCCGATCGCCAACGACTTCCAGATCGCCAAGGTGCCGGTGACGCTGTTGGGATTGACCCTGCCGGCACTGACCTTCGCGCTGTCAATCGACCGCGTGCTGAACGGGTTGACGCGGCCGTTCTTTGGCTGGGTCTCGGACCATATCGGGCGTGAAAACACGATGTTCATCGCCTTCGGCCTCGAAGCGGTGGGGATCTGGGCGCTGGGCGCCTTCGGCCACGACCCCGTGCGTTTCGTGATTTTGAGCGGCATCGTGTTCTTTGCCTGGGGCGAGATCTACAGCCTGTTCCCGTCGACCTGCACTGACGTCTACGGCAGCAGGTATGCCACGACCAACGCGGGGCTTCTCTACACGGCCAAGGGAACGGCATCGCTGCTGGTGCCGCTTGCTAACGTGCTGATGGCCGCGAGCGGCGGCTGGCATACGGTCTTTGTCGTCGCCGCCGTCATGAACGCGGCCGCCGCAATCATGGCGCTCGCCGTGCTGAAGCCGTTACGGGCGGTTCACGACCGGAGCGTCGACCGACTACACCCGACGCGCCTCCAAACTCCATGAGGCGGCGCCCGTGACTAAATGCAGCGCTACGATGCGATCGTAATCGGCGGCGGGCTGGTCGGCTCGGCGATCGCCTATGGGCTCGTCCGCGCGCGTCTGCGGGTGGCGCTCCTCGACGAGGGTGACGTAGCCTTCCGCGCCTCGCGCGGCAATTTCGGGCTCGTTTGGGTACAGAGCAAGGGTGACGGCGCGCCCCATTACCAGCGCTGGACACGGCACTCGGCGGACCAATGGCCCACGCTCGCCGCCGAGCTCGAAGCCGAGACCGGGATCCCGCTCGGCCACGAGCGGCCGGGTGGGCTGCATCTTTGTCTCGGCGAGGGTGAGCTCGAGGCGCGCCACGCGCTGATGGAGCGGATGCGGGCGCAATCCGGCAATTTCGGCTTCGACTACCGTATGGTCGATCGCCGCGAGCTGGTGGACATGCTTCCTGGCCTCGGGCCAGCGGTGAGCGGTGCGTCGTGGACGCCTTATGACGGCCATGCCAACCCGCTCAACCTCCTCCATGCGCTGCACAAGGGCTTTGTCGAAAACGGCGGACGCTACTTTCCTGACAACACGGTGACCGAAGCGATCGCCGCACCCGGCGACTTTCGGATCCGGCTCGCCGGCGGCGAGATTGGCGCGCCGAAGGTCGTGCTCGCCGCCGGGCTCGGCAATGCCGACCTGGCGCGACACTTCGGGCTCGCTGCTCCGGTCAAGCCGCTGAAAGGGCAGATCCTGGTCACCGAGCGCGCCCGGCACGTTCTGCCGATGCCGATCACGACAATCCGCCAAACGGTCGAGGGCAGCATCATGCTGGGCGACAGCCAGGAGGATGCGGGTTTCGACACCACCCAAAGGCCTGCCGTGATGCAGACGATTGCCCGCCGCGCTGTGCTAACCTTCCCGTGGCTGCGCGATCTGCAGATCGTGCGCGCCTGGGCGGCATTGCGGGTCATGCCACCCGACGGGCTGCCGATCTACGACCAATCGGAGCGCTTCTCTGGCGCCTTCACCGCAAATTGTCACAGCGGTGTCACCCTCGCCGGGGCGCATGCCAATCTCTTCGCGCCGATGGTTGCCGAGGGCGCGCTCGACCCTGCACTCGAGCTCTTTTCGGCCAAGCGGTTCGATGTTTCGGCCGCGGCCTGAGGACCATCGGCCGACCGTTCCGGTCGTGGTCGAAGGCCGTACGGTGATGGTGCCCGCCGGCGCGTCCGCGGCCGCGGCAGTGCTCGCCGCCGGGTTCGCCAGCATCCGCAAGACGCCGGTCGAGGGGTGCGAGCGGGCGCCCTATTGCATGATGGGCGTTTGCTTCGATTGCCTTGCCGAAATCGACGGTGTGGCAAACCTTCAAAGCTGCATGATCGAGGTACGACCGGGAATGCGGATCAGCCCCCAGGGGGGGAGCGCGGGTGATCGATCGCCCCTTCCCATTCCCTCCCCCGCGGGCTAGGGAACAGCAGGTTAGGAATGGCCGAGCTCGCGATCATCGGTGCAGGTCCCGCCGGCATGGCCGCCGCCGTGCTGGCTGACGAGCTCGGGCTCGAAACCGTGCTGATCGACGAGCAGGCCTCCCCGGGCGGCCAGATCTATCGGGCGATCGAACGAGCTGAACCCGGTACCCCGCTCGGAGCGGATTATCTCGCCGGCCAACCGCTCGCGGCGGCGCTGCGCGCGAGCCATGTGGACTACCGACCGAGCACGACATTGTGGCATGTCGATCCCGAGGGCGTGCTGTTTCTCGAAACCGCCGGCCGCACCGAGACCCTGACCACACGGCGGATTCTGCTCGCAACGGGCGCCTTTGAGCGGCCGGTGCCGATCCCCGGCTGGACATTGCCCGGCGTCATGACGGCCGGCGCGGCGCTGCTGCTGCTGAAGTCCTCGGGTCTCGTGCCGGATGGCCGCCTCGTCTTGGCAGGACAGGGACCGCTCCTCTATCTGGTCGCCGCGCAGCTCGCACGCGCTGGTGCCGTGCCGGCGGCGCTCTTTGAGACCACGCCGCTCAAGAACTATCTCGAAGCCATGCGGCCTGTCGCAGGCCTATGGGCTGGGCGCCGGGGATTGATCAAGGGACTGGGGTTGATTTCAGCGGTCAGACGCGCCGGGGTACCGATCCGACGTGGCCTGCGGGGGCTCCGGGCGGTCGGGCGCCACCGCGTCGAGCGCGTCGCCTGGGCGGATGGCGAGCTTGCCGCCGATTACCTCCTGCTGCACGAGGGCGTCATCCCGAATGTCCAGGTCAGCCTGGCATTACAGCTGCGGCACGAGTGGGACGAGGCACAACTTTGCTGGCGGCCCTCGCTCGATGCCTGGGGGCAGACGAGCCTCGGCAACGTCGCCGTCGCCGGAGATTGCGGAGGGATCGCGGGTGCCGAGGCTGCCGTGCTGACCGGGCGGCTCGCTGCGCTCGATGCGGCGCTGTGGCTCGGCCACATCGGCACAACCGAGCGCGACCGTAGTGCCGCGCCGATCCGCGCCGCCCTCGACCGTGAACGGGCATTCCGGCCATTTCTCGACCGCCTTTATCGCCCTGCTCGCTCGGTCATGGTCCCGGCCGAAGACGAAGTCGTCGCCTGCCGTTGCGAGGAAGTATCGGTCGGGAAGATCCGCCGCGCGGCACGGCTCGGCGCTCAAGGCCCGAACCAGCTCAAAGCCTTCACCCGTTGCGGGATGGGCCCGTGCCAAGGCCGGATCTGCGGCCCGGTGGTCGCAGCGATCGCCGCCGATATGCTCGGCAAGTCGATCGCCGAAATCGGCACTTGGCGCCCGCGGGCCCCGTTCAAGCCGATCACTGTTGGTGCCCTCGCCGATCTGGCAGCCGCGGATTTCGCACCCGCGCCGGAGATCTGACTCACGCCGGATCCGGGAAATTTGCGATACCGCCTTCGAGGCCTTGATTTTTCTTCTTAAATAACGTAATATCAATAACTTAAGGCGTAGGCGCGAAGCGCACAGAACCGGGAAATCTTGCGGCCTGGCCGGGAAATTCTCGCGTGTCAAACCGGGAAAATCGCCGGTATCCGGGTATTAACCGGGAAATCGGCGTATCGAGCCCGGTCAACTCGGCACGACCTTGCGGTACAAGTGCCAGGTGGCATGCCCGAGCACGGGCATGACAATGATCAGACCGAGCAACAACGGTATCGACCCGACAACCAGCCCGCCCGCGACGATAAGCCCCCAAACGGCTATCGGGACCGGGTTGACGATCGCCGCGCGCACCGATGTCGACACCGCCACGCCGATCGCGACGTCTCGGTCGAGCAGCAACGGAAACGACACGACGCTGATCACCAAGACCAGCAAGGCAAAGAGGAAGCCAACGCCGACCCCGACGACGATCATTGTCCAACCAGCGCCGGTGGTGAATACGTCGCGAGCGAACGAGCCGATCGAGGCCGGAGGCTCGGGGCCAAGAGTAACTTCGTAGATCGCTTCGGCGGCGACCAGCCAGAAGAGAAAGATTGCCACCAGCAACAGGCCGAGCACAACGATCGCGCCGAACGAGCGCGAGCCGATGACGCCGAAGGCGTCGGGCCAGGCGACGTTACCGCCCCGCTCGCGCCGGCGGCTCATTTCGTAGAGACCCACTCCGGCGAATGGGCCGATCAGGGCAAAACCGGAGGCGAGCGGGAACAACAACGGCAGCATTCCGTAGCCGAATGCTAGCCGTCCAAGCACGAGGCCGACTACCGGATAGACGATGCAGAGGAAGATGACATCCGTCCGGTAAGCCGCGAAATCATCCAGGCCCCGGGCGAGAGCATCGCCCAAATCGGCTATACGAATTGAGCGGACCTCCGGGAGCCGGATGTCGACCGCCTCGGTCCCGACCCCGGCGCGACTCGCCGATCCGACCACCAAGCTCGCTAGCTTCAGCTGGTCGGTTGCCCACTCGATAGGGTTTCGGATGGTCATGTTCGGTCCTCCCGAACCACTGGTTCGAGGGCCGCGGGCCACCCGTGGCAGCACACCCGATCCGGCCTCTGGTCACGAGAGAGCCGCGACCCGCCTCGCCAGAGGATACGACAATCCTCGACCGATGTCGTTCCGTATCTCGGCGCTCGTCGCCTCAGGCACCCGACCGCCACCCCATCCCCAAAAAAGTCATGGCAATTTTGCATGGCTAAAATAGAGTGTACGCAATGCTCTCGAAAACGAGAGCGCCTGGGAGTTAGGGACAACGCGTCCTGACTTGCCAGGGCCTGAACAGGAGAAGGCTCACGTGCACGAGGGGTTGGACCCTTGCCGTGATCGAGGTGGAGGATCTGCTTCGGACGCCGACCTCCCTTCGCGCGAGCCGGGCCCCCTAGCCACCAACGGGCGGCGTCTGCGCATCGTAATCGTCTCCGAAGTGCGTTTCCGGCGCGAAATTCTAGCCGAGTTCCTTGAGCGCGATGCGGCGGTCTTGGTGGTTGGGCTGTGCGCCGATCTGGCGGAGGTGGCGGCGTCGAGCCCTCCGCTGCAGGCAGACGTGGTGCTGGTGGACGCAGAGCTCCGGGATGGTGCCGCCGCGGTCAGATGGACCCGCCAAATCAAACCGGACATTCGCCTCATCGCATACGCGGTGAGGGAGACGAAGGACGATGTCATCGCCTGGGCGGAGGCGGGCGTTATCGGCTATGTCCCCAATACCGCCGCTTCGGCCGATCTCGTGCGCCTCATCGTGGATATTCATGGTGGCCAGCAACCCTGCTCCGGCCGGGTGGCCGCCGAGCTGTTCCGCCGCATCGCCGTCACCGCGAGTCTCGTCGTCGGCCGCGACCCGCCATCTCCGGCGGTCCCGCTCACCAGGCGCGAACGGGAGACCGCCGAGTTGATCGCGATGGGGCTCAGCGATAAGGAGATCGCCCGACGGCTGAACATCAGTCTCGCGACAGCGAAGCTGCATGTCCACAACCTGCTCGGCAAGCTGAATGTTCAGCGCCGGGGTCAGGTGGTCGTCCGCTTGCACGAGCACGCCCAGCATCCCGGTCGAGTGAGACCCGACCCGACCGGCTCATCCTCAAGCTCGATCGCCAATCCGTAATTCAGTTCAGACGCGCTTCGCCGACGGCACGCGGCGAGCCTGGACGCGCGAATTGCCGGATTGAAGGCGACGGTCTCGCGCTCCTCCGCAATGCTCTTTTTTGCAACGGGTGACCGGGCTTTCGCACGACACCCGGCGTCTATCCGCGCCTGCCGCACCGGCCCGTTGACACGTCGCTGGAAGGTCTGATCGAGGCCATCCGAGCCCGCTGATCATGTTCACCTATCCGCATGATTTAAACCTGTGGCTACAGCCAATTCCCATCGAACGATGGATGGTTCCGGACCCACGCTTGTACCAGACTCTACCCTGAGTGGCATAAGTGCGTCTTAACGGAAGCTATTCGCTACAGGATCCAAGCGCCGGACGCCGCCTGAGGTAGGTGCCTGTGCACCCCTCGGCCCAGCGCAAGCGGGATGCAGGCGTCGTTGTCTGGGGGGAGAAAGACTTCAATTTATCAGGGGGGTCGCGATGACCAGAACAGTGGCTACTGGCGCCTTTGCGGTAATTGGCGGGCTCTCTGCAGCGCTCGCGTTGCTGACGGGTCCTCTTGCGGCCCGGGCCGACGAGCTGGCCGATTTGCGCGCCAATCAGGAGCTCCTCCAAAAGCGGATCGATCAGCTCTCCCAGGCGCCGCCGCAGGCAGCACCCTATGTGCCGGGGTTTGGCCCGGAGACGCATAAGGAGGTGTCCGGCGTACCGGCGGTCGGCGGCAGCTTCCCGCGGTCGTTTCTGATCCCCGGCACCGACACCTCGCTGCGCATCGGCGGC
>Ga0306926_10009120_pt1 | contig 10895 bp, 8 predicted proteins | sample flu12Cox44000178_FD_203759 | JGI IMG/M metagenome (GOLD analysis project Ga0306926, IMG submission 203759) | Lab enrichment of tropical soil microbial communities from Luquillo Experimental Forest, Puerto Rico - flux8day.12C.oxic.44.000.178 (v2)... | ecosystem: Environmental > Terrestrial > Soil...
CCGCTACCCTAGACAATAGGAAATCATCGCGCGCTTCGCCAGCCCGGCGGCCAGGGTGGCAGATAGAACAAGGCCGATCCGTAAGACGGCGGAGCGCCGGGAATGTAGCCGTAAGGAAAAGGCATTGGTGGAGGCGGCGGGATCATAGCGCTTGCAACCGGGGGCACGGTGTCGGCTGCCCGGTGGTCGCCATCGCCGACCGCTGACTGACCGCGACGCTTTTGGCCCCGCGGCCGCTTGTGCAGCTGCGCGACGTGCGCAGTGCTTTCCGAGCGCGGTCGGGACAGCGGCACAACTGGTCGCGATACCGAGCTCGGTTTCCGCTGCAATCCAGTCGCTGGTGGAGCGGCGGGGAGCGGAGGCGGCAACGGCGCGGTCGCCATCGCGCCCTCTTCGCCGCCGGCCGATCCGTCGGCTCCAGCCAGCAAGACTGTCAAAGATACGGCAAGTGCCACCCGATGGGACATTCTGGGCGAAGCGCGGAGAGAGCGGAACCGGGCCGTTCCGATGGTCACGCTAGCGCCCGTCCCGGTCGAGCCGATACACGCGGCGGGCCGTGCCGCTGAACAGGGCACGCTTCTCATTCGGCGAAGCGCCGGCGGCGATGCGCTTGAAGGCGTTCCACAATACCGCATAGCCGGTGCCGACCTTCTCGACCGGGAAATTGCTCTCGAACATGCAGCGGTCGGCGCCGAACAACTCGATGCACGTCGCCATATACGGCTGCCAGTAACCGGCGAGTTCTTCAGATGACGGCGGTACGGGTGCGGTGCCGTAGTCGAACGCTGCAAGCCGCCGCATCATGCCGCCGAGCTTGACAACGACATTGGGGCAGGCGGCGAGCTCGGTCATCGCGGCTTTCCACGCGGCAAACACCTCGTCTTTTTTGCCCGCGTAAGGGCCGTAGCCGAGCACTCCGCCGACATGACCCATGATGATCGACGCGGCCGGAACGGCGCGCGCGAGCTCGGCGACATCGGCGAGCTGCGGATGATAGAGCCAAGCATCGAACGACAGGCCGAGCGCGGCGAGGCGGGCGAGCCCGGCCCGAAACTCCGGCCTGTGATAGAGATGCGGCCGCATATCGGCACGGCTGTTGCCGATCACCTCGCTGGCGTCCCACCCGGCCGAGTGGCGGACGCCGCGAAACCGCCCGCCGCCGGCCCGGATATGGGCTTCGAGCACCGGTTCGACCTGGTCGCCCAAGGTCAGATCGGCGTAGCCGACGATGCCGGCGGCGACCCGCGTTGACCCGTAGCCGCCGCTCGCGCTCATGGCCGCGAGGCCGGCGACAAATTCGGTCTCGCCGACCGGGCGCATCTCGGCCGGCCCGCCGGCGCGATACATCGAACGGCATTCGAGAAACACAGTTGCTTCGATGTTGTGGCCGGTAGCGAGATCGGCGATGAGCTCGTCGAGCAGGTAGCGATGGTCCGCCCGATCCCAGAAGTGATGATGGGTGTCGATTATCGGCAGCTCGGGATCGAGGATCGCTTCGGACGGCTGCTTTGCGAGCCAGGCGTCGTTCGGCGCCGCGATCGTCCGTCCGAATTGCGTGGCTTGCTCAGGCATGCGGATGCTCCCTCCGAGGGGGGCCACATCGTAACCGATCCGCCGATGATCCCGCTCGGGAGCGGACCGGTCAACGAGTAAGCAGCGTCAGCGAAATCATCATCATAGAATTGCTTCAATCATATCGCACAGTTGCGGTCGCCGGAAAATCGGGGCCCTGCAAATTGGTTGTCTGCTCTAGGACCGTGATGCGAAACAGACAAGCGGGAGGCTCGGCTAAATTCCGCTGCCATTCCGCTGCCGACCGTGTTTAACTTGCGCAAATTCCGCTGCCGGCGGCTCCTGGCAATCATATCCAAGTCACTGATTTGTATGGTATATTTTTTGTCCAACGCATGGATTTCGCGGGCTGAAATGGTTTTTTCCCCTGCGGCAGGGAAATTGCGATACCGGGGATCCGGCGGCGTTCACAGGCTCCAATAGTGGGTGCCTTGCGGGATCTGGTCGCGGGCGACCGCCGACTTGACATCGACAAACACCCCACCGGGTGCCAGCGCGGCAAAGAGCCTGTCCCAGCCCTTCTCGCCGAGCACCCGGTGCGGTACCGCGAGAACCAGCCCGTCGAGCCCGGTGAACCGGTCGAGCGAAACCAGCTTGACGCCGTGTTCACGCTCGGCCTCGGCCGCGTCGGCGAGCGGATCGTGCACCAAGGCGGCGATGCCGAACTCGCGCAATTCGGCGACGATGTCGGGGACGCGGCTGTTTCTGAGGTCGGGCACGTCCTCCTTGAAGGTCACGCCGACAATCCCGATCCTGGCGCCCTTGACCGGGCGCTCGGCGGCGATCAGCAGCTTGACCAGGCGCTGAGCGATAAACCCGCCCATCCCGTCATTGATGCGCCGGCCGGACAGGATCACCTGCGGGTAATAGCCCGCCGCCTCGGCCCGCGCGGTCAAGTAATAGGGATCGACGCCGATGCAGTGCCCGCCGACCAGGCCCGGGGTGAACGGCAGGAAGTTCCATTTCGTCCCGGCCGCCTGCAACACCTCGTTGGTCGGGATGCCGAGCCGGTCGAAGATGATCGCCAGCTCGTTCATCAGCGCGATGTTGACATCGCGCTGGGTGTTCTCGATGACCTTCGCCGCCTCGGCAACCTCGATCGAGGAGGCCCGGTAGAGACCGGCCTCGACGATCTTCCCGTAGACGGCGGCAATGCGCTCCAAGGTCTCCGCGTCCTCGCCGGCGACGATCTTGACGATGGTTTCGAGGCGGTGCTGCCGATCGCCCGGATTGATCCGCTCGGGCGAATAGCCGAGCTTGAAGTCGATGCCCTGCCGCAGCCCGGAGGCGCTGGCCAGCAACGGCCCGCAGACCTCGCGGGTCAGACCCGGATAGACGGTCGATTCGAAGACGACCACCGAGCCCGGTTTGAGGCGGGGCCCTATCAGCGCGCAGGCGCTCTGCAATGGCGCCAGATCGGGCCGCCGCTCGGTATCGATCGGTGTCGGCACCGTGACGATCAGAAAGCTCGCCTCGCCGAGCGCCTCGGGGTCGTCGGTCAGGCGCAGGCTGGTCTCGCGCAGGGCCGCTTCGGTGACCTCGCCGGTGGTGTCATGCGCCGTCCGCAACGCGGCGATGCGGTGCTGCGAGATGTCGAAACCGACGACCGGCGCGAATTTCCGCGCCAAGGCGAGCGCGACGGGCAATCCGACATATCCGAGGCCGACTACGGCAAATCCGCGTTCCATGCGATGGGTCCGGCTCTCTGATCAATTCGCCCCATGATACTGCTTGTACCATTCGACAAAGCGGGCGAGGCCGACCTCGATCGTGGTCTTCGGTTCGAAGCCGAGGTCACGGCGCGACGCCTCGATATCGGCAAAGCTCTCGGGAACGTCGCCGGGTTGCATCGGCAGCAGCTCCTTCGTAGCGGTGCGACCGAGCAGCCTTTCGAGGACGGCGATGAAGTCGAGAAGCTGCTCGGGGCGGTGGTTGCCGAGGTTGTAAACGCGGTCCGCCGCTCCGGCCGCGGGCGGGCGGTCATGCGCCGCGATGGTCCCGGCGACGATGTCGTCGATATAGGTGAAGTCGCGCGCCATCCGGCCCTCGTTAAAGACCTTGATCGGTCGTCCGGCGAGGATCGCCCGGGTAAACAGGTAGGCGGCCATGTCGGGCCGCCCCCACGGGCCATAGACGGTAAAGAACCGCAAGCCGGTCGCCGGCACGCCATAGAGGTGGCGGTAGGTGTGGGCCAGCAGCTCGCAGCTGCGCTTGGTCGCGGCATAGAGCGAAACCGGCAGATCAACCGGGTCTTCGACGCTAAACGGCTGCTTCCGGTTGGCGCCGTAGACCGAGGAGGACGAGGCATAGGTGACCGCGGTCAACCCGTCGATGCGGCGCGCCGCCTCCAGCATTACCAGGGTCCCCATCACATTGGCGTCGATATAGGCGTAGGGGTTCTCCAGCGAGTAGCGAACCCCGGCCTGGGCCGCGAGATGGATGATGCTGCGCAGCTCCTTGTGATGCTCCAGCAGGGCGAAGACGCCGTCACGGTCGGCAACATCGAGCTTGGCGAAGACAAAACCCGGATAGGCGTGGAGCAGGGCCATGCGCGCCTCCTTCAACCGCACATCGTAGTATTCGTTGAGATTGTCGACGCCGACCACCCGATCGCCGCGCTCGAGCAGCGCCTTGGCGACGTGGAAGCCGATGAACCCGGCGGCACCGGTGAGAAGGATCGACATGAGGCTCCTGGCGCTAGATGGCGACCCGGCCGCCGACCGGCCGAGAGCGGCGGCGTGGCCTATCGCTTCGCCGCGCCGCCGACAAGGGCTTTCGTGCGGTGATCGCGTGCTTGAAGCGACGCCCGAGGTGCTCGAGGCGAAAGGCGAGGCGCGGCTGCTGGAAGACCTGCCACAGCATCGGCTCGCAGCGGGTCGAGAAGCTTTCCTTCAGCCGATTGCGACCGGCCATGAAATCATAAACCCGGGCGCCGGATTGGAAGGCGTGCCGGATCGCCAAGGCGTGGGTGACGAAACCTGGCCGCTCATGGCGATCGCTGTCGGCGAAACCGCTCTGATAGGCGTAGATGCGGTCGCCAAACCGAAAATTGTAAAGATAGCCGATGACCCGGTCGCCGGCGCTAGCTCTCAGCAGTTGGGTTCCGCCTTCGGCAAAGCTGCGCTCGATCAGCAACCGGTGGAAGGGCTCGAAGAACTCGCGCGAAAATGAATGGATCTTGCCGCGGCGCGCCCACGAAGCGGAATGCAATGCCTTCAACTCGGCGAAAAAGGTCAGCGCCTCCGCCGTCGTCGCCGCCGCGCTCAGCTGCAGCGGACCGTGGCTTTCGAACTGCCGCAATGCGCGGCGCAGCTGCTGGCGGGCATTGGCGCTCAGCACCGGGTAGGGCTCGCCGCCGCTCGACGCCAGCAGATCGAGATCGAGCGAATAGGAGGGGACGGCTGTCTCGTCGCGGCCGAGCCCGCGGCGCTCGACCGCCGTCTCGGGCAGGCGCTGCGCCGAACCGCTGATATGCAGCTCGTCCGCCGTCTCGCTTTGATCGGCGAACCATGCAATCGCCGCGTCGAAAACCGCCGCCTCGCGGCCCGCCGGTGCAAGGAGGCCGTTGTGCTCGATCGTGATCGCATCGAACCGCGCATCTCCGGTCTCGTTCAAATACCAAGAGCGTGACCGGATCAGCCCATGCCGGCGGCGGGTGACGCCGGCGCCGAGCAACGCCAGCGCGACCGTCTCGCTGCGCGCCGCGCCGCGCAACAGCTTTGGCCGGCTCGCTGCCGGCACCGCGGCGAGCAGGGTCCCGATCCATTGCCACGACGTGAAAAAGGACGGCCTGGCCACCGCTTCGAGCGTTCGCCATTCGCGCTCCAGGGTGGCAAGCGGCGGCAGCGCCTCATAGCTGAACTCGACCTCGCAGGTCATGCTCGTCCGCTCGCAGCAAGACGTGTGTTTCGGCACGAAACCACTTTAAACCTATATCAGGCGCAATGGCGGAAACTCGGCCCCCGCTTGATCCCCGCATGATGCGGTGTGATCATTAACAAAAGCCGGTGTGCGTGATGCGAATTCTGCACATTCTCGATCATTCGCTGCCGCTGCAGAGCGGCTATGTCTATCGCACGCTCGGCATCGTCAATCAGCAGCGGGCATTGGGATGGGAGCCGGTGCTGCTGACCAGCGGCAAGCATTACGCCCCGGGGCCGGCGCGCGAGCAGATCGGCGGATGGGAATTCCTGCGCACCCCGGTGCCCCAGGGTTTGGCCGCGAAGCTGCCGTGGCTGCGCGAGATGAAGATCATCAGCGACCTCGACCGGCGCCTCCATGATGTCATCGATGAGGTAGGACCCGCCATTCTTCACGCCCACTCGCCCGCCCTCAACGCACTGTCGGCGCTTCGTGCCGGGCGCCGGCATCGCCTGCCTGTAGTTTATGAAATGCGCTCGCTCTGGGAAGATGCCACGGGCGGCGGCACCAACGGCACAAATGGTCTACGCTATCGCGCGACCCGATTTCTGGAGGATCGCGCGCTGCGCGGCGCCGATGCGGTGACGACGATTTGCCAGGGCCTGCGGAAGGACATCACCGCTCGCGGTGATCCCAAACGCCGTCGATCGCGACACCTTTGCCGGGCCCGGGGTCCCCGACCGTGCGCTCGCCGAACGGCTCGGCCTGACTAGGAAAACCTTCCTCGCCTTCTTCGGCTCGTTTTACCTCTATGAGGGTTTGCACCTGTTGTTGCGAGCCATACCTCTGCTGCGCGGCCAGCGTGCCGACCTCGCCGTCCTGCTTGTCGGCGGTGGCCCGGAAGAGAGCAACCTGCGCAAGATGGTCGTGGATCTCGGCGTCAGTGAACACGTCGTCTTTGCCGGGCGGGTCGCTCACGACGAGATGCAGCGATACTACGACTTGGCCGATCTCTTTGTTTTCCCTCGTTTGTCGATGCGGCTGACCGAGCTGGTCACACCACTCAAGCCGCTCGAGGCCATGGCCCAGGAGCGCATCGTCGTCGCCTCCGATGTCGGCGGCCACCGCGAGCTGATCCGCGACCGCGAGACGGGTTACCTCTTCCCCCCGAACGAACCGGAAGCGCTCGCAGGCGGGGTATTGGCGGCGCTCGCCGATCGCTCTTCCTGGCCGCGCATCCGCGCCCGCGCGATCGAGTTCATCGACAGCGAGCGCTCGTGGAGGCACAGCGTCGCCCGTTACGCCGAGGTCTATGCACGGGTCCTGCGACGCTGAGCGGGATGCGCAGCACCTTGCCGATCGGGTCTCCGCTCGCAGATCTCGCGAAACAGCGCGATCTGCCCATCCGTCGTCCTCTGCCAGTCGAAGCGCTCCGCATAGGCGCGGGTCGCGGCGCGCGCGGGCAAGGCAGCCAGCAAGTCGCGGATTGCCGCGGCGAGGCGGTCGGGGGTGGGCTCGTGGACGATCCGTCCGGCCTCGTGGGAAGCGACGATATCAGCGATGCCATCGATGTCGGAGGCGATTACCGGGGTGCCGCAGGCCATGCTTTCGAGCAGCACGTTCGGCCAGCCCTCGTGCGTCGAGACGAGCAGCAGCAGGTCGGCGGCGCTATAGATTTCGGGAAGACAGTCCTGCGGCAAGTGGCCGAGCAGGCGGACACGGTCGGCGATCCGGCGCTCGCGGGCCAGCCCCTCGATCGCGCCGCGCTCCGGCCCTTCGCCGACGATGACGAGCTCGATCCCCGGAAGGCCGGCGAGCGCCTCGACCATCATGCGATGGCGCTTCAGGGGGACGAGATTGCCGACCGCGAGAAGTGTTGGCCCGCTCAGACCGAGCGCACGCCGTGCGGTTTCGCGGTCGGCCGGTCGAAAGAGCGCCGGATCGACCCCGTTGCGCAGCACTCGCACCCGCTCGCGAGCGACCCCGAGAGCCGCCAACCGCCGTTGCAAACCGTGCGATACCGCGACCAGCCCGTCGGCCTGTCGCGCGGCCCAGCGAATCCACCGCCTCGGAACTGCGTGCTCAGCGATGACGTTGAGATCGCTGCCGCGGGCGGTGACGACGACCGGGCGGTCGAGAGCGCGCCCGAGCAGCACCGCAGCGACGCCGTCCGGATAGAAATAATGCGCATCGATCAGATCGAAGTCTCGTCCAGGGCGCAGCTGTCCCCGCAGCACCGGCAGCAGAGCAGTGAACATCGCGAGCGGTGCCACGCTCATGCCGATCTTCGGCGCTTGCAGATAGCGCGGATAATCGACATGCAGCCCGTGTCGCATCTCCTCGTGCGGTTGCCGGGCAAAGAGCGCGTAGTGGCCGAAGCGGGGCGATGCGAACGGAAACCACGGGCAGGGCGCCACGACGCGGGCCTCGACCGCGCCGCTTTCTACCAACTTGCGCAGGCGGGTTTCGACGAAAATCCCGTGCTGCGGCCGCAGCCGGCTCGGGTACAACGTCGTAAAGGTCAAGATTTTTAGCAGCAATGCCTAAGAAGATTTGAGTGACGAGGCGAGCCTCGCCGGATGCCGATCTACCAAAATCCGGATTTTTTGCGGCTGCCGGGCGGGCTGGCTCGGCTTTTCGAAAGCGCGGCCGAGGACAGCTTCTTCGCGCTGCCCGCCTGGTACGATCTGATGGCGCGGCATGGCGTGCCGGCGGGAAGCGAGATCCGGGTCTACACCGACGAACGGCCGGGCTCGGCCATGGCTTTGCTGCTTCGCACCAAGGGACGCAGCCTGACGAGCGTCGCCAATGCCTATAGCGTCGAGCACGGCATCGTTTGTCGGCCCGGGACGGATCTCGCCGCCGGCTGCGCGGCGATCCTTGCGGAGATTCTGGCCGAGCGGCCGCGCTGGGCGTGCGTCGGCTTGGCCGAGCTCGACCCGGTCGAACCGAGCTACCGCGCCGCTCTGCGGTCGCTTCGCCGCGCCGGACTGCTCGTGGAATGCCGGCTCGACTCCGGCACCTGGTATGAGGAGACCGCCGCACTGAGCTTTGCCGATTATGTCGCCGCGCGGCCCTCGGAACTGCGCAACACCTGGCGCCGAAAGCGCCGCAAGCTCGACCGCACCAACCGCTTGTCGAAGGCATTCTTTGAGAACGCCACGGGCATCGACCAGGCTATCGCCGATTACCAGACGATCTATGCGGCGAGCTGGAAGCCCGCCGAATTCTTTCCCGAATTCATCCCGGCATTGATCCGCCTCGCCGCCCGACTCGGGGCGCTGCGCCTCGGCATCTACTATATCGACAGCGCGCCGGCGGCCGCGCAGTTCTGGATACTGTGGCATGGCCGTGCGGTCATCTACAAGCTCGCTCACGACAAACGGCTCGACGATCTGTCGCTCGGCACGCTGCTGACGATGGAGATGACGGAGCGAATCCTGGCGAACGACCACCCGTGCGAGATCACATTCGGGCGTGGTGACGATCCGTACAAAAAGCTCTGGCTCCCCAAGCGACGAGAACGATGGGGGATCGCCGCCGCGAACCCGCGGACTCGGCGCGGCCTCGCTCTCGGGCTGAAGCGCAAAGCGGGCCAACTTTACGACCGCCTGCGTGGCGAGCGGGTCTCTCCTTTCGGATGACCTCTGCTCGCGGTCATCGGGCTTACCCGCTTGGGTTAACCGCCCTGTCATTGCCCTATCCTGAAAGTGGCGATAGACTGATTATCATATGACCCGCCAGTCGAAGGGCAGCTTGCCACGCGCCGAGGCACCGGTGGGCCGGACGGCCCTTCAGCCCCTTGAAATCGCGGTTTTCGACCTCCTCAGCGTCGATCACGTGCATCTGCCCTTCAATGAAGGGTACCTCCGGATCCTGAGGGCAGCGTATCCCGACGACCACATTTCGTTTCGTGCGTCTCGGGGACACGTCGAACGATTGGCACCCCGCGTCGCCGATCTCGCCGGCATCGCATTCGAGCCGTCTCAGTCCTTCGCGACGCCACTTGGTCTCTCTCATCATAACCCTCTAGCCGGCCGCTGGGCCGCGCGTCGGTGCCTGAGTGTGATCGCCCGCCACACCGCGGGGCGCCGAATTCGGTTGACCGCGCTCTCCGGCTTCAATGCGAGCGTGCTCGCAGTGATCGGACGTCGCTGGCCGACGGTGTCTTCCGCGCCGTTGCACATGATTCTTCATAGCCATCTCGGCGAGGCAATGGGTTGGAGGTCCCGAAATCCCTTCATTCGCGCCGCCGATCTGGTTTCGCAGTTGCAGCGGCCGCTGCCGCCCGCAGTCCGTATCGTCGCCTTGGAGCTGGGCATGAAGGAGGCTATCGCCGATACACTGCCGGCGGTTGCACCGATGGTCCTGACCTTGGAGCACCCGATTCTCTCCTCCGAATGGGCGGCACACGCGCCTTTGGCACAGACCGGAAAGCTCAAGATCGGATTTGTCGGTCACGCGCGCCAGGGCAAGGGATACGACCTTTTCTTGGAGCTTGCCGATCGCTGCTCGCGTGCCGACCTCGAATTTCACGCAATCGGCCATTCCTCGCCGGAGACCGATCACCTCGATGCCCGCAGGTTGGCACGCATTCCGTCCCGGATGCCGTTGCACCGCGGCGAGTATGTGGCGGCGTTGGAGGGGGTCGATCTCGTGTGCTTACCGTTGCCCGGCCGGCTCTATGACTTCACCGGAAGCGGCACGGTTAGTGACGCGATCGCTGCCCTCAAGCCGTTGATCGTCTTCCGAAACCGGACGATGGAAGCAATGTTCGCCCGCTACGGTGCGATCGGCTGGCTCGCCGAGGACAACGACGACCTGTTCCGACTGGTTGGCACGCTCGACCGTGCCGAGCTCGCGCGGAGGCATTCCAGCTGGATACATAATTTGCAGGCGATCCGCGAGGCTCGGCGCCCCGAGCGGCTCGCGGCATCTTATGTGGCTTCGATCGACGTGACCTCCGAACGCCGGCACAACGGCTTGCAGGCGTGCTTAAGCAGAACCTCGATTGACTATCTATTGCTATGATAAATAGTGTTAAATTATCTCGAATGAGTTGAATATTGACCCTTTCTGCGGATATGATCTATGCCAATACGCGTGTTCGTATCGCGTAAAGAGAGCGAGCGGATTGGAGCGTTCGCGAACGGCGTGTCAGATGGTTGGATGTCGAAGACCGGTGGGGTCTATCGGGTATGCGGTTCTTTGAGACCATCGGCTCCGCGATTGTAATCGCCTATGATGATCGGCCGGTGCTGACCACCGATGCTTGGATCGACGGCGACGCGTATTTCGGAAGCTGGGGTCTGGATTACGAAATCCCCGCGGCGCAGATGAATGCGATCCGGGAAGCCGAATACCACTGGTTCTCGCACGGCCATCCCGACCACACGAATGTCGCCTCCCTGCCGATGTTGACCAAGGGCGGGTTCCTGTTGTCCGACCACTACGGCAGTCGG
>Ga0306926_10009121_pt1 | contig 10894 bp, 9 predicted proteins | sample flu12Cox44000178_FD_203759 | JGI IMG/M metagenome (GOLD analysis project Ga0306926, IMG submission 203759) | Lab enrichment of tropical soil microbial communities from Luquillo Experimental Forest, Puerto Rico - flux8day.12C.oxic.44.000.178 (v2)... | ecosystem: Environmental > Terrestrial > Soil...
GGCAGCTTATCTGAGTGAACGCGCCTGGGGGACAGTCCGCGAGGATTACAGTCCCTGCGGGTCCTTGGGAATATTTCCCCAAGATCATGCACGCTCGCGGGTTTATCGTTGGAACGAAGATGGACTTGCGGGAATCTGCGACCGGCACCAACTCATCTGCTTTGCGCTGGCACTGTGGAACGGGTGTGACTAAGGCGGCAGCTCATTACGCGCTTACGATCCAACCCGGGGAGACGGAGGTCATCCGTCTGCGCTTGGCGGCCTCCGAGTTCAGGGGCGAAAACGCGTTCGCCAATTTCGCCAAGACCTTCGCGCTCCGACAGCGCGAAGCGGACGAATTCTACACCACGCTCATTCCTCAAGGTCTCTCGGACGACGACCAGAACCTTATGCGCCAGGTTTCGCTGGCATGTTGTGGTCCAAGCAGTTCTACCACTATGTGGTCAAAGACTGGCCGGTCGGTGACCCCGGAGACCCACCTGCGCCTCAGGAACGCCAGAAGGGACGTAATCGCGAGTGGACGCACCTCTATAACGCCGATGTCGTCTCGATGCCCGACAAATGGGAATATCCATGGTACATGGATGGCGATGTACACGCTTTAACGCAAGAAGCGTTCCTACAGGTAACGATGCGGAATTCATCGTCAAAGTACCGCAGGGGTTGCAGCAGGTAGGCGTGCTGCTTCCGCGTCCGCCTCGGAGTACCGATTCTTGTCACGTCTGGCCACGTTGAGAGTACCGATGCTCTTTCCCCGAACCATCAGCGGGACTACGCAGTGAGAGCGCGGTCGGCGGCGAGGCAGCGCTCATTGTCGTACTGCTGACCTGTTTCAAGATCGCCGCGACTAATAGGCTGCTGGTGATGGAACACCCCCTGGAGCGCATGTTCAGGCGGAGCGCAGGGGCTCGTTCCTCCAGGTTCGCGGCTTCTTCGTTTGGCTAAGGCCGCGAGGGACCGCAAGGGCCAATCTGTTAAGTATTCCATGACAAATTCTTTACAACATTTCGGGAATATGAACCGCACCCAAAGAGTCTTCTCCCTCGAACGGCGGAAGTCTTCGTTCTCGAACAGTGAAGTGCGAATGAAGACTTGCCCCGACAAACTCAAAAAAGGAGAACACTGTGAAAGACCTGTTGAATGACTTGAAAGGACCGGCAAGCCGGCGTTCTTTCATGAAGAAAGGACTGGCGGCGGCCGGCACGGCAAGCGCTGGCGCCGGGCTGCTGGCCAAGGGCTTATCCGTCTTCGGCCAAGACCGGGACGAAGACGGCGATGATCTTACCAAGGGAGACATCGCAATTCTGAGGTTTCTGAATGCCTTAGAGCAGGTGGAGGCCGATCTGTGGCTGCAATACTCCGAACTCGGAGGAGTCCAAGATAACGAAGTCTCAGGAGTCAGTGGGGGGAATCCGCTCTACACGGCTGCCCTGCAAATTCTCGATGGCGACATGCCGCAATATATCCACGACAACACCGATGATGAGATCAGCCACGCCGCCTTCCTGAAAGCGTACCTGGAATCGAAGGGCGCGGAGGCAGTCGACCTCAGTCGGTTTGCCACATTGCCCAGCAGTCGTGCGACAGGAGCCCGGCAAATCGGGCGGCTCACCAACCTCACGCGTCTTACGGTTGACACCAGTTTTTGGTCTCGGTACCGCAGCATTACCAACCCCGATTTCGACCCGGGCGCGCCATTCGTTCAAGCAGTCCCGAGTCTGAACGCGGGTCAGCACACGGCGATCCCGAGAACCGATGACGACACCGCCGGCAGTAATCTCAGTAACCCTCCCACAAGCATCACCACCCACCTTCAAGCGATCGCCTTCACGGCGGGATTCCACTTCGCGTTTATCGAGCAAGGTGGAACCAGCCTCTATCCAACGCTGGCTCAGAAGGTGACCAATCTGGAAGTTTTGCGAGTCTTGTTGAGTATTGGCCCAAGCGAGACCATGCACTTTCAGACTTGGCAGGATAAGGCCGGCAACGCCCTTCCGATATCCGATACGGACACCGGATTCCCAGGATCAACGGGAGCAACGGTGACGTTTACGAACCTCGCTCAGGCCCAGGGAGAGACCGACCCGGAATCCCTTAACGGGGATACTTTGCAGGCCAACCTGATTATGCCCGAGCCGACCCACTTCCTCACCAACAAGAACCCAAAGTTCCCCCCTGTTGCGATCATTCGCCCGACCTCCACAGAAAACGGGGGCGCAGTGGCCGCTGTTCAGAGCTTCGTGGACGATGGGCTTTTTGTCGGACATACAGTGCACGGTAGATCCGATGGTTTCGTTGAACTCCTGTTCAAACTGGCACGCGAAGCAGATGCAGCCAGACGCGAGCGGTAGGCGACACGCGGGGGAGCGGGCCGAATATACGGACCCGTTCGTCGCTCGGTTGAAAAGAGTCGTTGACTTAACTGAGCTGTAAAACCACGGACGAGAAACTGCGAACTCGCTCCGTGCGAAGTAGACGGAAGGACAGGGTTGCAGGAACACCCCAGTGCATTTCAATCTGGAGCCGCTCTCTGGTAATCCTGTCCCTTCCGCCTTAGCCATTCTCAATTTTGCGATGAAAGGATTTAAAATGATCGAAGGTTTGTTTCAACCAACACACTTGATCTTCCTTCTGCTGATCGCTCTTCTCATTTTCGGCCCCAGAAAGCTGCCTGAGCTGGGGCAGGGACTAGGAAAGGGAATTCGTGGATTCAAAGATGCGCTCAAAGGGCTCGGAGAAGACTCCGAGAGTCCGAGCCCGCCAAACCGTCCGAGGCTGTGATGGGATCCCACGTGAGTCGGTATCGCACCGTGCCCGTAGTCAGTGGTTGCAGCATGGGGTGGCTCAACAGAGTTCTCACCGCGCGCAACACTTTCTGCAAGGTTTGTTCTTAGCGGCGTGTCGGGCTCCCTTTTTTGAATTTGTCATCCACTTGGAAAACAAACTCCAAGTGTACTATGCCCGAGACTTCAGGCCCCGTTACGTTGAGGTAGAGGAAGTCCGGGGTCAGGCATGACATTCCACAAGGGGATCAGGGCCTTCAGCCGCACCGACCAGGGATAACCCGCCGCCCGCCAGATGGCCTTCAGCACCGAGACCAACTCCCGACCATAGGTGGGCCGTCGTCGCGGCGGGTGATCCGGGCGGGGTCGCGCCCGACCGGGCGGCGGTCCGTTCAGCAGCCAGTACGGCATGACCCCACTGGCCGCGCTGCAAGCTGGCCTTCTCAACGGCGCAAAGCTACTCGGCTGGCAGGATCAGATTGGAGCGCTGAAGCCAGGCTATTGGGCGGACATCGTTGCCGTTCCAGGCGATCCGCTCACCGATATCAGCGTCCTCGAGCGAGTCAGCTTTGTGATGAAGGGTGGGGTGATCCACCGGAAGTAGCAAAACTGGCGGGATGGGGTAGGGGACTGCTTCGGACCTAAGATCGTTGCCACCATAACTCCCCCCACTACTCCGACTCCCGAGCCTGCCACCATGCTCCTCGTCGTAAGCGGCTTGGCGGGACCGATCGGCTTCCGTCGACCCCGAAAATTCCACCTCTGAGGGATGGTCCAGCCCTCTTTGGAGCCCGCAGGGTGATCTAAACAAACAGGGCTCTGTTTCGTTCTCCACTTTCCACAGTCCTCTTTCAGCCGGGGAGATAGCTGAAGCTTCGCCCACCCCGCAGGGTATGTTGCTGGCCGTGGGTCAGCAACCAATGCGGCGAACTGGCCCAACTGGCCCGAGCCTGCTTGACAATATGGCGTCCAAACTCCAGAATTTAGAGTCCGTTCGATGCATCTCAGCCTCAGTAGCCCCTCGGGGCAGATTCTCGTAACGTTGCTCATCAAGCTGGGCGTTATCGCCTCGCTGGCGAGCATCATTGCGCGTTTCGGACACTTCCGCCGCCTCATCTTTTTGGAGCAACGCACACCGCGCCAGAAGCTGCTCTTCTCCGTCTTTCTGGGCGTACCTTTCATGCTGGGCGTCCTCACCCGCCTGCTCGCCAAGTACCAGGGCATTGACTTGAGCCTGGAAATTACGGTGGTCGCGGGCCTGCTAGGAGGCTCGATCACGGGCTTGGTGGTCGGCATGATGGTGAGCCTTCCGGCGTGGCTCAAAGGGCACGAGATCCTGGCCGTGCCGATGGCGGTGCTCTACGCCGTAGTGGCCGGTTCGGCGCGCTGGATTTGCCCGGACAAGGAAGCGATCTGGAAGTTCTCGCCGTTTATCGACCTCAGTTTGTACCGCTCCATTCGGCAGCGGTTCAAGGCGCCCGCCCTGGACTGGCAGGTCCTGTTCGCTCTGATCTGTGTGATCCTGGAAATGGCTCGAATGCTGGTCGGTAATCTGGCCGCGAAACAGAACTGGTTGTTCTACCTTGACTCACCACATCCCTGGACAAAGGTCTTGATCATTGTCGGAACGTTGATCGGCGTGGGGCTACCGATTCGCATCTGGAACACTACCCGCATTGAGCGCAAGCTTGAAGACCAGGAAAGGCTCCTGCTGCAGGCGCGGATGGACGCGCTCATCAGCCAGATCAATCCGCACTTCCTGTTTAACACCCTAAACACCATCTCCTCCCTCATTCGCTTTGACCCCGACACGGCGCGGAGCGTGCTGCTGAAACTGTCGAACATCCTTCGCCGGCGGCTGAAGAGCCTAATCCACTTTCTGCCGCTGAAGGAGGAGATCGATTTCATCGACGATTACCTGGACATTGAAGTAGTTCGTTTTGGGCGCGATAAACTCCAGATCCACAAGGAGGTCGAGCCGGACACCCTGGAAATGGTCGTCCCCAGCATGATTCTCCAGCCGCTGGTCGAGAACGCGATCCGCCACGGGATCGGACCGAAGGTGGGAGGTGGCACCATTACTTTGCGGGCTTGGCGAAACGGCGGAAAGCTATGTATCGAGGTTATCGACGACGGTGTCGGCATGCCCCAGAACCGGCGGCACGAGATCTATGAGTCCGGGATCGGTATCCGCAATGTCCAGGAGAGGTTGCGGGTACTTTATGGCCAGGACTATACTTTCAAGATCGACAGCCAGCCCGGCTTCGGCGCCGCGATTCACGTCGAAATCCCGGAGCTGATCATTCCTCGCCGCGAAACCCCGGTTGAGACCGCCACTGTGGCAGAGTCTTGAGACCCGTCGTGCCGCCATTGATTCTCAGGCCGACTTTCTCTTCAAGGCTCCCACTCTCCGACACCACTTTCACCCTTCGCGCGCGCCAAGCTATGCTACTATGCTGCCGCGGGGCGATAGATCCCAATGGTTAAGTGCCGGTTGGCGCGAGACTTCCTGGCACTACCGAAGTTGGCGTCGATCGCGTCTAACTCCAGGAGGTGAAGACGAGTATGGCAGAGGATGACTTTAAGGCCGCGAAGAAGACTCCGCCTTCGATGAGCATGATCGAGCCCCGTCTTCGCAACATCTACCTGCAGTTCTACAAAGAGAGTTATTTCACTCCGAGCGCGCTCGACTTAAAGACGAAGGAGCTGATCGCCATCGGCTGCTCGGTTATCGCCAAATGTGAGGGCTGCCTGGAAGGCCATCTGAAGAAAGCCCGTCAGATGGGCATAACAAAGGAAGAGATCAGCGATGCTCTTGCCATCGCCATCGGCATCGCCGCGGCGGCGGTACTGGACTTTTCGGATAAGTCTGCTATCAAGCTCGACCTGCACCACTTTGTGGAGTAATTGAGTCATTGGGTCACGTAATCGGGTCATTGAGTCATTGGATCAGTCCCTTAGCTCTGCAGTGACTCGCTGGCTCGACTCACCCCCTCATTGAGGAGTGAGTGCATCATTGCGGCAGTAGAAACCGGATGATTAAATCAGACCCACCTCCATGGCGTCGCAATGATCCGATGACTCAATGGCTCGATGACTCCATGACTCAATCCTTCTAATGGGCTATCTCGTCATCGCCAATCTTTTCTTATTGCTGTTCCTCGGTGTGGCCGACAATCAGATGATCGCCGCGTTGCTCCCGGCGCTGGTGGTTTCGTTCAGAGTAAGCGTGAAGGTTGCCGGACTGCTGGTCGTTACCTACTCGATTGCGGCCGCCGTCGCCTCGTTTGTTTCCGGTTCTCTCTCGGACCACTACGGCCGCCGTCGGTTCCTGCTGATTGGAGTGCTACTCTTTGCGCTCGCCTCTGGGTTGGCTTCGGAAACAAGGAACTTTGGACAACTCCTGTTGGCTCGCGCCTTGACAGGCCTGGCCGCCGGGACCATCTCCACCTGTTCCATCGCCTTCGCCGGGGATTGGTTCGACTACGCGGTTCGCGGCAAGGCCATCGGGTTAATCTCTTCCGCTTATTTTGTTGCGCCTATCCTTGGCGTCCCTTTGGCCGGCCAGATCGCCGACCACTGGGGCTGGCGGCGGGTGTTCGTTTTCTTCGCGGTACTAGCTCTGGCCGTGGCGTGCGCCTCGCTCGCCTTGCCGAAGAGCGGGGTGCCCAAGCCGGCGCCGGCCCGACTCCAAACCTCGCTGCTGTCTGTACGCACGTTCCTGGCGAAGCGCGACCTCGTCGCGGCCCTTGGCATTGCCTTTCTGGTTTCGGGGGGTCTCGTCGGCTTTATCACTTACATCGGCCAGTGGCTGCACGATCGTTTCGGGATTGCCACTGGCGGAATCACAATGATCTTCATGGTGGGAGGGCTGGCTTCGCTCATCGGCGCGCCCCTAGGCGGGATTCTCTCTGACCGATGGGGCAAGCGCGTAGTCTCGATTGCCAGCAATGCTCTTCTGGCGCTGGCCGTGGCCATAGTGCCCTTGCTTCCCTGGGGCGCGACGCTGGTGCTGGCCTTCGGTATTACGGGCCTCGGCGCGGCCTTTCGCCAGGGGCCGTTGACAGCTTTAATGACTGAGATGGTACCCGGGGTCCAGCGCGGCTCCTTCATCGCTTTGCGCAATATCTCATCGCAGTTGGGTATTGGCACAGTCGCGTTGACCGGTGGTATCCTCTACGAGCATTATGGGTACGCGGCGGTCACAACGCTTTGCGCTCTTATGACCGCCTTAGTTGCGGTCCTGCTCAGTACCCACATTGTCGAGCCGCAGCCGACGGCAGAGATAGCGCATCCATAAAGGCGGCGAGAAACGCTATTCAGGGTCTCGAAAGGGCGGGCTTCAGCCCCGCCAAGCCGACGCGCTGACTATAATTGTTGTAGATGGTGGGTGCGTTTTGCGGCAGGGCTGAAGAGTTTATGTGAAAACTGGCGGCTAGGCCGCTCTGACTTGCGGAAAGGCTCAGCCTTTCCGGACGACGAGAAAAAGAGATTCTTAAAACAAAGGGTTTGCCGCTCGCCGGAAAGCCGCAGGCTTTCCGCAAGTCGGGCGGCAAAGCCGCTTCGAACTGAACCAACCAGTTTTCACACAGACTCTGAAGCCCCGTCCGTCCAGGTCGGAGACGAGCTTTGGCTGCAAAATCGCGACTTTGGAAAATCACGCGTGTCATGTTCTACGTGGTAGCTTCGTTGCTGGTGATATTTCTCTTCGGGGTGGTGCCGTGGTTCCTCACCACCATCATCACGACGGGCCAGTTCCATTTTCGCGATCCCGACGACGGCAAAACTCCACAGTCGTATGGCATGGAGTTTCATCCCATCGAGTTCTCCTCGAGCGATGGAATCCTCCTCAAGGGCTGGTACGTTCCCGCGAGCGACGAGGCCCGCGGGACCATCATCTACTGCCACGGCCTCAACCGCACCCGGATTGAGATGCTTCCCATGGCCGCCTTCGCCCACGGTCTCGGTTACAACGGTCTGCTCTTTGACCTGCGCCACCAGGGGGAGAGCGGAGGAGCGACGAAATCCCTCGGATACTTGGAGCGGTTGGACGCCGAGGCCGCCGTCCATCATGCGTTGACGGAAGAGAAGGCGGCGAGGCCCGTGATTGTCTGGGGTATCTCGATGGGCGCCGCCGCAGCGTTGCTGGCCGCAGCAGATTCGCCCGACGTCACGGCGGTGATTTCGGATAGCACTTTTCTGAACTACACCGACGTGATAAGGCACCACTATTATCTTTTTCGCGGCTTTGTCTGGTGGTTTCCTCCTTTGCCCAGCTTCCCGATTGCCGACGAGGTGATTCACTGGGCGGCTTGGCGCGCCAACTTCGATCCCGTTGCCTTCGACCTGGAGAAAGCGGTGAAGCGCATCGGAGACCGGCCGGTTTTGTTTGTCGCGGTAGAGGGTGATAGGCGAATGCCACCTTCCATCGCGCAAAAACTCTATTCCGATGCCGAGAGCCCTCTCAAGAAGCTGGTTGTAGTGCCGGGTACGCGCCACGGTGAAGGCTTTAAAAGTGGGAACCAGCAGTACGAAGAGGCAGTGACTCACTTCCTGGCGAGCCTGCCGACCGCGAGCAGCAGGGAACAGGTTACGGGTTACAGGGAACAGTAGGTAGCGCAGACTTTCGCCTCTCAGAAAGTCTGCGGTTCGTCCCGATGAAGCAGGGAACAGGTTACAGGTCGCTGGTTACGGTTTACAGGGAACAGAAGCAGGACATTGGAGATTCCTTGTAACCTGATCCCTAGAAACAGCCATGAAGCACTGCACTCTTCTCTTTGCCGTTCTCGCCACAGGAGTTGCAATGAGTCTCACGAACGATCTCTCCCTTCGGGACCGGGTTTACGGCGGTGCACCCCAGGGTTCTGCCTCAAGTGGGCAAGAGAAGTCCGGGTGGCAGTACATCAGTAAGGACTCGCTGCTCGAGAACATCAAGGTGCTGGCCTCGGACGAATTCGAAGGTCGCGCTCCCGCCTCCAAAGGCGAGACGCTCACGGTGGGATTCCTTGAAGAACAGTTCAAGAAGCTCGGACTCAAACCCGGAAATCCGGAGGGGACCTACTTTCAAAAGGTGCCGATGGTAGGCATCAGCGCGGACCCCTCGGAACTGGTCTTCACAGAGCGCGGGCCGGCCGGCGCCGCGCCGCAAACGTTGGCGTTGCACTATGGTAGCGACTTTGTCGCCTGGACCAAGCGCGTCGAACCCGAAGTTCGTCTGGATTCGGATCTTGTCTTTGTGGGCTACGGCGTGGTCGCGCCCGAATATCAATGGGACGATTACAAGGGTGTGGACGTAAAGGGAAAGGTGCTGGTGATGCTTATCAATGATCCGCCGGTGCCTGACCCCAACGACCCGTCCAAGCTCGACCCACACATGTTCAAAGGTAAGGCTATGACCTACTACGGGCGGTGGACCTACAAATATGAAATCGCCGCCCAGAAAGGTGCTGTCGGGGCGCTGATCGTCCACGAGACCGGGCCTGCAGGCTACCCGTGGGGCGTGGTCCAAGGTAGCAACACGGGGGAACAGTTCAGCCTGGTCGCGGCGGATAAGGGCGCCTCGCGATGCGCGGTTGAAGGATGGATGACTCTGGAGAAAGCCAAGGCCCTCTTGGCCATGAGCGGGAAGGATTTTGACCAGCTCAAGAAGGCCGCCGTCAGCCCTGACTTCATGCCGGTTCCCCTTCCGGCCAAGGCCTCGCTCACGATCCGGAACAAAATCCGCACAATCGAGTCGCACAACGTCATTGCCAAGCTGGAGGGCCAGGATGTCAAGCTGCGCAGCCAGTACGTGGTCTACACCGCGCACTGGGATCATCTGGGTATCGGACCGGAGGTGAACGGCGACAAGATCTATCATGGAGCGGTGGATAATGCCTCGGGAACCGCGGGATTGTTGGAAATCGCCAAGGCTTTCGCCAACGTGAAGCCACTTCCGCGTCGATCCATTCTTTTCCTTTCTGTCACCGCTGAAGAAAAGGGTCTGCTGGGCTCGCAGTACTACGCCGAACATCCTCTATACCCGCTGAGGCAAACGGTGGGGGAGATCAACATGGACGGGCTCAACGTCTGGGGTCGGACCAAGGACATTGTTGTTGTCGGCCTGGGTAATTCCACCCTCGATGATTATGTCAAAGCAGTTGCGGCTGAGCAGGCCCGCACTGCAGAGCCGGACGCGGAACCGGAGAAAGGTTACTACTTCCGCTCGGACCACTTTAACTTCGCCAAGCAGGGCGTTCCTGCACTCGACGTTAACGAGGGCGTGGACTACATCGGCCGGCCTGACGGTTGGGGTATGCAGATGCGTGAGAAGTTCACGGCGGAGACCTATCACAAACCCTCTGACAAAGTGAAGCCGGATTGGAACCTCGAGGGCGCCGTCGACGACCTGAGGCTGCTGTTCTCGGTTGGATACCGGGTGGCCAATGCGGACGCCTACCCCACCTGGAGTGCCGGCAGCGAGTTCAAGGCCAAGCGGGAGGCGATGCTGAACCATTGAGTGAGTGAGCCATTGGGTGATCGGGTGATTGCCTCACCCGGCGGCCAAACTGAGTGTTCGAAGATCATGAAGGGTTACGGCGCGGGAGGCTTACCATGGGTTCTCTGGCCGAAACACTCCCACCTGTTCAACCTCACTACCAGGCATGGCTGCGTGGCTCCCTCACCTTCCTTGGCCTGCTGGTAGTCGGGAGGTTCGTTCTCGAGATGGCCGGCGTTCCTCCCGCCGTTACCCGGTTTCTGTCGAGTTCGGCGCTGATCTATCTGGTGGCCATTTATCTAGGTGCAACCGCTCCCCTGCACAACGTCAAAAAGCTGGTTCAACTGATCATTCCTTCTCTCGCCGTAGCCACGTGGACTGTGGGCTGGGTGATTCTATTCACGCTGGTTTCCGGAATCTTTCAGCTCCAGCGCAGCCACTTCGCGGAGAAGAACGACTACGGCAACTGGGCGAACCTTGGAACCCATGTGTTGGAGCATGCCGTGGAGGTGCCGGTGGTGGCCTTGCTGGTGCTGGTCGTCGCGGCCGTGCTATTCTTGCTCTGGCGCTGGCCCGTTACCGTAGGCCCGGCGGCAATCATCGGCGCGCTCACGATCATCCGTTATTGGGTTGA
>Ga0306926_10009122_pt1 | contig 10894 bp, 8 predicted proteins | sample flu12Cox44000178_FD_203759 | JGI IMG/M metagenome (GOLD analysis project Ga0306926, IMG submission 203759) | Lab enrichment of tropical soil microbial communities from Luquillo Experimental Forest, Puerto Rico - flux8day.12C.oxic.44.000.178 (v2)... | ecosystem: Environmental > Terrestrial > Soil...
GCTGAGCGCGAGAAGGTCGGGTGCGGTCTGCAGCAAGCTCCCGGCCACAGCGAGCAGTTCGTTGCGCAGTTTCGCGGCGGCGATCGTAACGGCTGCGCCGGTCATCACGGTGACGCGCGACGCAAAAGCGCCCATGCCCCGCTCAATGCGATCGGTCTGACCATGAATGACCCGGATATGGTCGAGACCGGTCCCGAGCCCGTCGGCGCAGATTTGCGCCATCACGGTCTCGACCCCCTGGCCGATCGATGCGGCGCCGGTGATCACCTCGATCGTGCCATCACCGCCGAGCGTGATACGCACATCGTCAAATGGGCCGAGCCCGCTCTTCTCGACAAAAAAGCCAAGTCCCAGGCCAACCATCTCGCCCGCTTGCCGACGCTGGGCGACATTGGCGCGCAATTTCTGCCACTCCACCCGGTCCAGGAATTTGTCGAGAAGGCCTGCATAATCGCCGGTGTCATAGACGATGTCGGTACCTAGGGCAGAGAAATCCCGCCGGAACGGCATCGCCGCCTTCGCTATGAAGTTGCGACTACGGACCGCGATCGGATCGAGCCCAAGCCGGTCGGCGATCGCATCGACGAGCCGCTCGCGGACAAAGCTCGCCTCGAAACGTCCCGGCGCGCGATAGGTACCGCACGGCGTCTTATTGGTCAGCCGCACATGGCCGACCGAACGGTAAGCGGGCACCACATAAGGGCCCGGCAGCATCGCGCAGGTGAGGTCAATAACCACGACGCCATGTGTGCGGAGATACCCTCCCTGGTCGAACCAGAATTCGTCATCAAGGCCCAGGATGAAGCCACGTTCATCGACCGCCGCGCGCACGCGATGAATGGAGCCTCGCGACTGGTTCGCCGCCACGAGATGCTCGTATCGATCCTCGATCCATTTCACCGGGCGTCCGAGCCGCAGTGCTGCCGCGCAGGCCAAAACGTCTTCTGGATACAGCTCGCCGCGGATGCCAAACCCGCCGCCGACATGCCCTTCGTGGAGGTGAATCCGGTCGAGCGACAGCCCCAGCATCGCCGAGAGCGCCTGGCGGTTGTAATGCGGCACTTTGGCAGCGCCGTACAAACGGAGGATGCCGCTCGCTGCCTCCGGGACGGCGATCGCGCCGCGGGTTTCGAGCAGCACGCCGGTATGCCGGCCGATGATCAGCTCCAGCGTAACCACGGCATGCGCTTCGGCAAAGGCAGCGTCGAGATCGCCATAGGCCTTGGTGATCACCGCGGCCTCGGTACTATGTCGTGGCGCGAATTCGCCCGGCAGCGCGATCGGATCGAGGCGCGGTGCCAACGGCTCGATCTCTGGCACGGCGAGCGCGGCGATATCCTCGGCGCTGTAGGGGTCGGCGGCGAACACAGCTGCTACCGGCTCGCCAACATAACGCACATATCCATTCGCCAAGACCGGCTGGCGATAAGCCTCCAACCCCGGCACTGACGTCATGCGAAAGCCGATGGGGGGAATATTAGCGACATCTTCCGCGGTCCAAATGGCAACCGCGCCCTGATGCGCCAGGGCCTCCGCAATCCGAAGACCAGAGAAACGCCCGAACGCAACCGGCGAGCGCACGACCCGCATGTACAGCGCGTTAGGCGGCGTGATGTCGGCTGCAAAACGGCCGTTGCCGGTCAGAAGCGGCCGGTCTTCTATGCGTTTGATCGATTGGCCGATCAGGCTCATTTGCGCATTTCAGCGGCAGCGGCAAGCATCGATTTCAGGATTTTCTGATAACCCGTGCGCATCGGCCAAGCTGCGCCGGAGGGTCGACGCGGATCGCGCGCTTATCGCCGTTTACGTTGAAAGTGGCGTCGTATTTATCGCTCATGTCCCGTCGCAAAGTTCTACTGATCTGTATGCTCCCTGTGGTCGTTGTGGCGCAGGTCGCGGCCCTGCTTATTGTGAGAATTTGACGTTTAGCACTCGTTCCCGAGTCGCCGGACGGTCGAGGAACTCAGGGTCATCAACGTCGCGCGGGCGCCGGCGCGATTTCGGGCGTTCCCAGACGACACCGGGATAGCCCTTGAGGGGAACGAGCCGTTCACCGGTGTACGTCCAATCCTGAAGCTCCTCGATAGCCATGTGATAGCGGGGCTCGCGGCCGGTGCGGCCGGTGAAGAGCGCGCGCGGAATATTGACCATATGCGGCGAGCGCCTGCGCTCGTACAGCAGCGGCGTGCCACACCGGGAACAGAAGCTCCGGGCCGACTCCGTTTTCGCATCCTCGAAGCGAACGATGTTTCTGTGACCCTTGGCCACACGTGCGTGCTTGCGCCAACAGCCCACATAGGTCGCATACGCGGCGCCGTGCGCGCGACGGCTCGCCGCGGAGTGATCGTGCCAGGCCCAAAAAGCGGGAAAGTCGATCTCTAACTCTACCGCGCCGCAAAGGCAGCGGCCAAACACGCGCCGGTTAGACGGGTTTGACGCGGCGCGTGCATTAATGCTGTCCGTTTTCATGCTCAAACCCTGCATCGTCGCTACGCTCCTCGCAACACAAGTGTCGTCATTGCGAGCGAAGCGAAGCAGCTTCGGCATCAGGATAGATTTTCAGTTGCGGTTCTTGGTCAAGCGCGCCCAATCGAAAGACGGTGTGCGGCCGGGTATGGCCTCGATGCCATTGCGCCGGATGTAGGAATGAACTGGCCGCATCCCGGGCACTTCGAGCCACAGCCGCAGCAAGTGCCGCCGCCGGTCTTCCTCGGCGTCGCCGTCGTCGAAGGCGGTCCGCGCGTGAAGGATCGTGTAATTGTTGATGAAGTACATCTCGCCTGGGCGAAGGGTGAAATCCAGCATCAACTCCGGCCGCTTCGTCACCTCCTCGAAACGATCGAGAACCGCGAGTTCGGCCGCGCCCATCGGTCGTCCGGCCGCCGCCTCGCCCGCCTCGACATAGGTGCGGACATAGCGTGCCGAGACCTTCCCCTTGGTATTGGAATAGACCGGCACCCGATACGGAGTGTACGGCAGGTCACCCGGCTTCTCTTCGCCCCGCCGGTGGAAGACATAGCCGCGATAGAGGCACGCGAGGGCTTCGGGACACTCCGCCAGCATGACGTTGTGGACCGTGATGGCGCTGGTGAGCCGCGACACGCCGCCCATCTGTGCGTCGCGCAGACAGGCGAGCCCGACCAAGTCGCAGGAATCGGTATGCGGTGACAATTCCTGCTTGTTGCGGTAGGCGCGTGCCAGCGGGTCCTCGCGGCTGAAATCCTTGACGTGCCCCAGCCGGTCACCGAGGACGCTCTGCGACAGCCCGCGCCCGAGATGCGTGCCGATCCCCCAGAAGATCATGCCGATCTCGTCCTTCGAGTAATCCTCGACCGGCAGGCGGCGCACGACGACGAAGCCGCGCCCATCCTCGATCTGGCGCCGGATCTCGTCGATGACAGGTTGCAATGACGGAACCTCGAAATTCTCGCGCTGCAAATCGTCGAGGCCGAGGCCCGCCGCTTTTATTTGCCGGAACGTGCGCGCGATGTCCCGCAGCTGCGTCGTAGTGAGATCGATCGTGTAATCCGCTGGCGTCGCGAAATCGGCTACCTTCCAGGCGCTGGGGTGGTCGATTGGCGCCCCGTTTACCGGTGGCAATGGCGCATCGTCTTCGAGAACGCTGTTCGGTTGAATGGCACTCATTGTTATTCGCTCCTTCAAATCATCGATCATCCGGGCCGGCTCATGTAGTCGTAGGCCGACAGGACGTGGCATTTGACGACATGGAAGAACTCTTCGACCGTCACATGCTCGTCGACGCTGCCCATCCCGCGAGGCGATGGGCCATAGACTATGGCCGGGATGTCCTTATAGCGCCACAGCCGCGTGTCGGTGCCGCCAAGGCTGATGATCGGGACCGGGTCGATGCCGGCGATTTCCCGGGCATTGGCGCGCACCAATTGCGCCAGCTCGGTGTCGGGTGGGCACCAGCTCGGCGGGTTGTAAAGGACCTGTCGGTACGAGGCTTCCGGGTGGTGCGCGATGATCCTGTCTATCTCGGCGAGGATCTGCGGCGCATCGATCCCGCTCGGCAGACGGATGTCTACCTCGAAAGCGCATTCCGAGGCGACCATGTTGACCTTGAGCCCGCCACGCACGACGCCCGGATTGACGGTGACGCGGCGGGTGATCCCGGCCGCGCCTACGCCCTGAGCTCGATCGATGGCAGAGGCGGCCGCATCGAGTGCTGCGGCGAGATTGCTGGCCTCCGGCGCCGGAATATCTTCCAGGGCTGCGAGTTCACCGATGATCTTCGCTGCGATCGCAGTGGCGCTCTTGCTGGCATGCGTGTAGGCGCCATGCGCACCCTTGGTCCGCACAGTGAATTCGAGCCATAGCGGGCCCTTTTCACCAAAGCGCAAGGTCCACGGACTACTGGGCTCGCCGCTCAGACAGCTGTCGCCAAAGATTTCCGGATGGTGTTCGGACAGGTAGCGGGCGCCGTAAGGCCCGAACGTCTCTTCGTCCGACACCGCCGACAAGGTCAGCCGGCCATAGAGCTCGGTGCGTAATTCTCGCAGGTACAAAAACGTGAAGATTGCGGCAGTGGTGCCGCATTTCATGTCGCAGGCGCCGCGCCCGTAGATACGGCCGTCAACGAGTTCGGCGCCCCACGGGTCGTGCGTCCAGCCGGCACCGTCACCCACGGGGAAACAGTCGATATGGCCGTTCAAAGCCAGATGACGGCCGGGTTTGCCGGCTTCGAAGGTCGCGACGATGTTTGGCATGATCTCATTGGGCGCAATGATCCGGAAATCCGCGCCATGCCGCGCCAGGAATTGACGGATGTGATCTGCGGCCTCGCGGGTGTCGCCGGGCGGGTTCGGGCTTGCACAGCGGATGAAGCCACGCAAGAAATCGAGCAATATCTCGCGATCGCTCTCAATCCGCTGTAACAGCTCCGCCTTCCGGTGTTCCATTTCCGGTCCCCCGTCGCCTTCGCCCGTCAAACACGTGGTCGAGCAATCTATGGGCGGGCTCTGGGGCGGACAAGGGCCGCGAGGCCACTCCCGCATGGCTCGCGGCTCGCCTCCCGCTTGGCGGCCACAACGCCCTGCTGCCATAGAGCCCACAGCGGGCACATCGCCCCCCGCATGCCGGTCGCTTTTGGCCTCGTGGGGTCATATGCTCACGACAGGCGATTGGCGTTGCGAGGAGGCCACTGATGAAGCCCGAAACGGTAGGCATGTCGTCGGCACGGCTGGCGCGGTTGGATGAAGTGATGAAACGCCGTTATGTCGACGGCGGCTATCTGCCGGGCATGCTGACCTACATCTATCGCAAGGGTCACCTCGTCCATACCGGCATCTGCGGCCGCATGGATATCGAGCGCGACAAGCCGATGCGCGAGGACGCAATCTTCCGCATCTATTCGATGAGCAAGCCGATCACCGCGGTCGCCCTGATGATGTTGGTCGAAGAGGGGCTGATCGGCTTGGACGATCTCGTCCACAGTCACATTCCCGCGTGGAAGAATCTCGGCGTTTACGCCAGCGGCATGCCATCGCTGCTGGCAGATGCGCCGCCCGGCTTTATCACCACACAAACCCTGCGGCCGATGAAAGTCGTCGACCTCGCGACGCACACCTCCGGTCTCACCTACGGCTTCATGATGCGCACGGCGGTAGACGCCGCGTATCGCAGAGCCAAAGTGACCGACCGTCAAACCGCCGGCGGGCTGCAAGGGATGATCGATCAGCTGGCAGGAATCCCGCTCGACTTCTCGCCGGGAACAGCCTGGAATTACTCGGTGTCGATCGACGTCCTGGGCTACCTCGTCGAAAAGCTGTCCGGCATGAGCTTTGGCGAGTTCCTGCGCAGGCGGTTGTTCGAGCCGCTCGGCATGCACGACACCGCCTTCTGGGTTCCGTCGGACAAGACCGACCGTTTCACATCCTGCTATCAGCCCGAGACCAAGGGAAGTGGGTTGAAATTGCAGGATGACGCTCGGGAAAGCACCTATGCCAATCCGCCGAAACTGGAATCGGGTGGCGGCGGCCTGGTATCGACGGCGCACGACTACCTGCGCTTCTGCTGCATGATGCTAAACGGCGGCACGCTCGACGGCGTGCAGATCCTCAGCCCCAAGACGGTCGCATTGTTCAGCCTGAACTACTTGCCCGAAGGCCGGGAAGTAGCCGACATGGCGCTCCCCGGGATGTTTAGCGAATCCGGCTATGCCGGGGTTGGCTTTTCGCTCGGCTGCGGGGTCAACGTAGACGTGGCCAAAACCCGCCTGCCCGGCTCCCTCGGCGAATATTTCTGGGGTGGTGCTGCCGCGACCGCCTTTTGGATCGATCCCAAGGAAGCGCTGGCGGTCGTATTCATGACCCAGGTGATCGGCAGCGAGGCGCGCCTAACCTTGCGCCGCGACTTGCGCACCTTGGTCTACTCGGCGATGACGGAGTCGTTCGCGTAGGCGCCTGCTTTAATTTCGGAGAATCCCATGCCTCCCAACACCACTGGCGAAGCCCGTGCCTATCCTCGCCCGCTGCCCAACCCCGAATGGCTCGGCAAGCTGAGTGAGGAGATCCTCGAGCCCGATCTGCCGATCGTCGACCCGCACCATCACCTCTGGGATCACCCCGGCAGCCGCTATCTGCTCAACGACCTCTTGGCCGATGTCAATTCGGGACACAACATCGTCGCGACCGTGTTCATCCAATGCGGTTCGGGCTATCGCACCAGCGGTCCCGAGGAAATGCGGCCGATCGGCGAAAGCGAGTTCGTGCGGGGGATTGCCGAGGAAAACGATCGGCGTGGCAGCAAGACCAAGATTTGCGCCGGTATCGTGAGCTTCGCCGATTTGCGGTTGCCAAATGTCGATGCGGTGCTCGAAGGGCAGATTGCCGCCGCAGGCGGGCGGTTTCGCGGCATCCGTCAAATCGCAGCACATGATGCGGCGATCATCGGCGCCTCATCCTATGTACCGCCGCCGGGATTGATGGATGATCCGAACTTCCGCCGCGGCCTTAAACGACTGCCTGAGCACAATTTGACCTTCGAAGCATGGATTTATCACCCGCAGGTCAAGACCTTGACGGACGTGGCTCGCGAATGTCCGGACGTGAAGATCGTACTCAACCATTTTGGCGGTCCGCTCGGGGTCGGGCCCTACCAGCGCGACGAAGTATTCCCCGGCTGGCGCAGCGACATCAAGGCGCTCTCCGGCTGCCCGAATGTGTATGTGAAACTTGGCGGACTGGCGATGATCGTCAACGCCTTCGATTTTCATTTGGCACCGCTGCCGCCGTCATCGGGTGAGATGGCGAATGCCTGGCGACCCTATGTCGAGGCCTGCATCGAGAATTTCGGCGCCAATCGCTGCATGTTCGAGAGCAACTTCCCGGTCGACAAGGGCGCGTGCAGCTATCCGGCGCTATTTAACGCGTTCAAACGGCTCGCGAGCGGCGCCTCGGCGTTGGAGAAGGCCGACCTTTTTGCCGGGACTGCATCGCGGTTTTACCGGCTCGCGTGATGCCCTTTTCAGTGCGCAGCCAGAGACGATGATATGGCGTACGACATACCGCTGCCGAGACAGCTACCCGAACCCGGATATTACTACCACTTCAAACACGACCCAGACGGGCCGCTGAATAACTACGCATATTATATTTACGGAGTCGGCCACCACACTGAAGAGAACTGCCGGGCCGAAGACGCTTTCATGCAAGTATACCGGCCGTTATACGAGGAGGCATACGCCTACCGGAACGGTGGCCTCTTCGACCTGCGCCCGCTGCACATGTTTTTTGAGCCGGCCCACTGGAAGGAAAAAGAGGTGCCGCGGTTCACCAGAATCGTCGACCCAGACGTGATTGCACAGCTGGAGGCAATAAGGTCTCGCATGTATCCGAACCCGTAAGTGCTTCAATGATCGGATCACCGCCCCCCAGCTCTGCCTGCCTCTTGGGCTGAGAGGGAGGAGCCGTAGCTCCTCGCCATCCTATTCCGCCGCCGCGCGCGCTGGCTCCTTCAGTTCGTTCATGCCGTTCATATAATCGACGCTGACCGGCTGGTTCGTCTCGAACGGGCTCTTGAGGTCCAATTCTTTGGCCATCTCGCGGATCGCCGGAAACACCTCCTGGCCCATTAGCCGGATGCAGGTTTTCGCGTCCTCGTGGGACACCGTGCCGTCGTTTCCCCACATGCCAAGAATGCCGGGCCGTGTCTCCTCCAGGAGGATGCGCAGTTTACCGATCACCTGCTTCGGCGTGCCGGCGATAATCATCAAATCTTCGAGTTGTTTTGCGAGCTCTGGGCGGTAGCGGGGGTTTGCTGATCGGCTAGAGGCAAATTCTACAAAAGCGCGGCGGTTTTCCGGACTGCCGTAGCCGGAGGGCGTGCTCCAAACCGGATGGGCAAGGCCGGTGAATTCGCCCTGCATCCACCTGAATTGGGCAGCGTTCTTGAGCGCCTTCTCCTCGGTCTCGGCGACATGGATCTGCTTCAGCATTCCGTGATAGTCGGGGCCCGGAGTAAAACCGGCCTCGACTGCGACTTTGTCGTAAATCTCCCAGATCCGCTTCGTCCGATCGATCGGGGTATTGAGCGCGATATACGGATAGCCGTGCTCAGCCGCCCAGACGATCGTCTCGGGGCTGATGACACCTGGGATCCACACCCGCGGATGCGGCTTCTGCAATGGTACCGCCCACGGGTTGACAACGCGGTGCTGGTAATGCGTGCCTTCCCAGCGGAACGGCCCCTCGCGCGTCCACGCGGCGACGATCAAATCGTGCGCTTCCTGAAAGCGCTCGCGGTTGAAGGCCGGATTGACCCCGGCGGCCAGCTGCTCCTGACCGCCGCCGCGCACAAAACCAGAGACGAGCCGACCCTTCGAGATCATGTCGATCATCGATAGCTCTTCGGCGAGCCGGACGGGGTTGTCGGCCAATGGCAGTGGGTTGCCAAGGAGGATGATTTTCGCTTCCTTGGTTACCGCCGCGAGGATTGAGGCAAACACATTGCACTTGGCCTGCATGCAGAACGGCGCGTTGTGATGCTCGTTCAGCATGAAGCCGTCGATCCCCATCTCCTCGGCGTAGATGTAATGCTCCAGATATTCGTTATAGAGCCGACTGGCGGCGACCGGATCGAAGTATTTGTTGGAGAACATCAGCGCGGTGGCCCCGAATTTCAGGCCCTCGGCGGCCGGATAGGCCGACATCGGCTGTTCGGTGAAGTACATCAACTGCATCGCTTCCTCCTTCTGCGGCCTGGCTCGGCTCCGTCCTCGTCCGGCAGCTCCAAGAAACTATAAACCAAAACGATCAGCTTCCGACGAAGAAGCTCGCTGAGCAAGAGCAACCGCGATATCGTAGCCGCGCCGCGATGCCGGCGAGCACCACACGCCTAGAGCACGGCTAACGACAAGGAGAACGATCATGTCCTTTGCGATCCAGCATGTGCATGTGAAAACCCAGGATCCCAAGCAAACCATGCAGTTCTACATCGACAATCTCGGCGCGACCTATGTGGCCGAGATCCCTGGACGCGGTCATCGCGTGAACCTGCACGGATTGACCCTCAATATCACGACGCTGATTTCGGCACAGAACCACGAGCAGCATTACGGCATCGAGCACATCGCGCTCGATACCGACGATTATCCCGGGACAATGGCGAAGTTGCGAGAGAACGGCGTACGCATTCTCGAAGAGCTGCCGCCCAATAACGGCCGCCGCGTTTGCTTCCTCGAAGCACCCGATGGCGCCCAGATCGAATTGATCGAGAAGGTCAATAGGCCAGCCGCCTAACAAACCCGAGAGGCGCGCTGCATGGCACTGAAAGACACCATTCCCTTTGGCGTGGCGCTACCGCATCGCTCGCCCGATCCGATAAACGTCGAGGCGGTAAGGCAAGTCGCGCAGCGCGCCGAGGCTCTCGGGTTCCGCGACCTCTGGGTGACTGAAAACACCGTTGACCACGTCTTCTGTTTCGATCCCGTGGTCGTGCTGACTTATGCAGCGGCAGTCACCAGCAAGATGCGGCTAGGCTGCTCTGTGGTTGTTCTTCCGGTCCACAATCCACTCCATGTCGCCCACCAATGGGCAAGCTTGGACTATGTCAGCAATGGCCGGGCGATCCTTGGGGTCGGGTTGGGCCGCGACCACCACTACGAGCAGTTTCAGGTGCCGCGGGAAGGCCGAGTGCGGCGCTTCCGGGAAGAGGTCGAGCTGATCAAAGCCTTGTGGACCGAGGGGAAGGTCAGCTTCCGTGGCCGGATCTATGAGCTCGCGGACAGCACAATGGCGCCAAAACCGGTGCAGAAGCCGCGGCCCCCGATCTGGATGGGCGTGGGGCACCCCGATGCGCTCCGCCGCACCGCATCGATCGCCGACGGCTGGATGGGCTCGGGCGGCTCGAGCAATGCAGCCTTCATGCGATCGGTGCCATTATTGCGGGAGGCGCTGGAGAAGAAAGGGCGTGACCCCGCGACCTTCCCAATCTCGAAGCGGGTCTTTTTATCGGTGCATGAACGGCCAGAGGCGGCCCGCGCCGAGCTTCACCGCTGGTTCACCGAAGTCTACCGCAATCCCGAAGGGACAGATGCATCGGGCATCCACGGCACGCCTGAGCACGTCCGCGAGCGGCTGGAAGAGCTGATCGCTGCTGGCGCCAATCACCTCCTCCTCAACCCGACCGCCTGTTATACAGAGCAACTGGAGGCGCTCGCCTGGGTGGCCGGCCTCGCATAGCTTTCCGTCTGTTCATAAGAGGCATCGCATGACGTCCACTCAGACTGACCCGGTTAAGCAGCAGGTGGCCGCCCATTGGGGCCGCCGAGCGGCGAATTTCGATGAGGATTTCGGGCACAGCATTCACACCGAAGCGGAACGTGCTGCTTGGGATCGCATTTTTGACATCGTCCTAGCAGGACGCGGCGCGC
>Ga0306926_10009123_pt1 | contig 10894 bp, 9 predicted proteins | sample flu12Cox44000178_FD_203759 | JGI IMG/M metagenome (GOLD analysis project Ga0306926, IMG submission 203759) | Lab enrichment of tropical soil microbial communities from Luquillo Experimental Forest, Puerto Rico - flux8day.12C.oxic.44.000.178 (v2)... | ecosystem: Environmental > Terrestrial > Soil...
TATAAGCTAGCGTAGGGCTAGCTTATTTAGAGCATGATATGGTTTGGTTCTTCTTGTCCAGGGCTTACTTGGAGGACACAAAGGGTTAGTCCAGAGCGTGGACGGCGGATTGTTCGCGGCGGCGGCGATGGAGGTAGTGCATGGCGATATTGAGATAGATCTCGCCGCAGCGCGTTTCGATACAGAGGACCATGGCTTCCGTGTCGGCGCTGGCGGCGAGGCCTTCCTCACTCATATGGATCTCGGGTGGAAAGACTTTGAAGCGAAAGCCCTGATCATTGAGAAGGGTGACGGAATTTCCGATGACCATGTTGGCGAGTTCGCAGACAGTTTCCCGGACTACCTGCTCGCTTTCGGGAATGGGGCTTCCGACAAGCTGGCTGGCAACACGGATCGCCACCTCCGGCGAAAGATCGAGAATGACGCGGCCTTCGATATCGCCCTTAATGGTGATGAGAGCAGCAACGCCTTTGCGGCGATAGGTGTTCTCGTCCATGGAGAGGTCGACAATTTTTGTCGGCGCCTGCAGAGATTCCGCGAAAACGGCGTCCGCAGCATTGATGAACGGCTGAATGAGTTCCATTCTCATGAGCGGTGTTCTCCTGCGAGCGCAACGGGCACGCCCGCCGCATTGGGATCGTCGCCAAGAACGTAACGAAGAATTTCATAAAGCACTTCGGGTTTCACGGGCTTTTGAACGAAGTGCTTCGCGCCTTTTTGCAAAGCGGCCAGAATGTTTTCCTGGTAGCCGACGGAGGAGACCATGACAATGCGCGCGTCGGCGTGCTGCCGCACGATGCGCTCGACGGCTTCAATGCCCTCCATCTGCGGCATGGTGATGTCCATGAGCACAATGTCTGGCTTGGCGCGGTTGAACTCGGCGATGGCGGTAAGGCCGTCGCCGGCTTCTCCTGCCACTTCCCCGCCGAACAACTCGATCATCTTGATGAGGTTTTTGCGGGCGAAGACGGAGTCGTCCACGACAAGATAGCGGACCGGCTGGTTGTCTTTCCGAAGTAGCGGTGAAAACTGTTGCATGACCTTCTCCTTTGGCTCCGCGCACCCGGTCAGGCGCGAGGAGTCGAAACGGGTGTTCTCTCCGATTTTTCTGCTTTTTCGGGCTTGTCGGATTTGTCGTAGTTGTCGGATCTCTCTGGATTGCTTCGTTCAGGGCCATATTGATTGATAAGGTATACGCCGAGATTTTCGAGCGCCAAAACTTTTGCAGCATAGCCTTTGGAGATGGCAGCGCGGGGCATGCCCCCAACCACGCAGGTGTCCTCACTCTGAGCAATGGTCATGCCTCCGGCGGCTTTGATGGCGCCCAGACCTTCGGCACCGTCTTCGCCCATGCCGGTCATAAGAATTCCAACGGCAGTCAGCGCAAATTCCTGAGCGACGGAGTGAAACAAAACGTCCACGGAAGGGCGGTGGCCGTTGATTGGCGCGCTATCGGAAAGAACAACCATTTCGCCTCGCGGCATGCGGCGAACCAGGATGTGGCGGTTTCCGGGGCAAATGAGCGCGCGGCCGGCAACGAGCAGGTCGCCGGACTTTGCTTCCTGAACATCGAGGGCGCAGCATTCGTCCAGGCGGTGCGCAAACATGTCCGTGAAGCCCTCCGGCATGTGCTGAACGATGACAAACGTCGCTGGAAAATCGCCGGGAATCTGCGAAAGAAGGTACTGAAGAGCGTTGGGGCCGCCCGTGGAAATTCCGATAGCGATGACGCGATTCGGTGGTAGCGCCGCGCGCGAACGCTTTTTCGCCGGGGCAAGGGTCTCCACTTCCATCTTCGGAAGCTTCTTGGGGCCGCCGGCGCGCTTGGCTACTTTAATTTTTTCGATGAGTTGATAGGCAGTGGGATCCAGATGGCCAGCCGCAGCTTCTTTGGGCTTGGCAACAAAATCGATAGCGCCCAGGGCGAGCGCCTTGAACGTCGAGTAAGCGCCCTCCTTCGAATGCGTGCTAAACACGATCACGGGAAGAGGAGCAATGCGCATGATCATGCGCAAGGTTTCGATACCGTCCATGCGCGGCATTTCGAGATCCAGGGTCACTACGTCTGGCTGCAATTCAGTGATCTTGCGCAGAGCAAATGCGCCGTCCATTGCCGTGCCTACGACTTCGATATCCGGGTCACGCTCAAGAATCAGAGGGATGAGCTTTCGCATGAGAGCGGAATCATCAACCACCAGGACTCGAACACGTTCTCTCATGCGATGGCTCCGAGCGGCAAGGACCGCGATAACCGCGTGAGTATAGCTGGAACATTCAAGATCAGGACGACTGTGCCATCGCCGAGGATAGAAGCGCCGCTGACGAGGTCGCTGTAGACGATCTCTCCGGGCAATGCCTTGATGACCAACTCTTCCTCGCCAACAAGACTATCCACGACCAGACCAAATCGCTTCTCGGCGACGCCGATCACGACGACGAAACTCCTCTTCTTTTTTTCGCCAGGCTCGTCCACGGCGTGAATGCGGCTCAGGCCGTCAAAGCGAACCAGTGTCAGAATCTGATCGCGCAAGCGCAGCACTTCCCTTTGATCCACTCTGTGAATCTCCTGTTCATGGATGCGGGTAATTTCAACGACGGAGGAAAGTGGAACAGCAAATAGTCTGCCCCCCACGCGGAAGAGCAGAGTCTGCATGCTGGCAAGAGTAAGCGGGACGCGTAGCTGAATCGTGGTTCCCTGCCCCATGGAGGTAGCCACATGGACCGTGCCCTTAAGTCGATCGAGAACGGTGCGAACAACGTCCATGCCGATGCCACGGCCGGACACCTCGGTGATTTCCGAAGCCGTGCTGAAGCCCGGTTCAAAAATCAAATTCAAGAGATCCTGAGAATCGAGTCGCTGCGCATCCTGCGCTTTCAGCAGGCCGTTGCGAACCGCGTGCTGCCGAACGAGGTCGAGGTTAATGCCGCGGCCGTCGTCACGGACCTCGATGACCACTTGCGTGCCTTGATGATACGCGTTCAAGTAAACGGTTCCGCGCGCCGGCTTTGCGGCGGAAACGCGCTCGTCAGCGGGTTCGATGCCATGGTCTACCGCGTTGCGAACGAGATGCGTAAGGGGCTCGGCAAGGGCGTCCAGAATGCCTTTATCGAGATCCGTGTGCACACCGGCAACATCGAGAGCAATGTCCTTTCCGCACTGTTTGGCGACATCACGCACAACGCGCGGTAATCGCCGGAAGAGTTGCTCGACGGGCACCATGCGAATCTTGAGGACGCACTTGTGGAGCTCGTCCAGAACACGCGACTGAAACGCCAGCGCTTCAGCCAGTTTGCCGCGAACGGGATCGCGCGCGTGGTGAACGTCAAATTCCGTCAACGTGCGGTTTAGCATGGACTTGCCGATGATGAGTTCGCCGACGAGATTCATGACCGCTTCGATTCGAGCGGCGTCCACGCGGAGGGTGCTCTCGGAAACGGCGGCAACCGCGGAAGCGCTATTTGCCTGCTTTGCCATTGGATCCGAAGGGTCCGTAGCATGCGAACTGGCCTGCGCTTCGAGGAGATCTCCCAGAAGTTCGTGCTCGGAACCGGCGGCTTGTGCCGCCAGTTCGATGCGAACATCCGAGACTACCGAGGGGATGCGGCAGCGATGGGAAACATGCTCCATCGGATGCATGCTGGCGACCGCCGCTTCAACGATCTCGACAGAGGCAGCAGCGAGATTATCTTCTGGCCGGAGCGCGATAACGGTTCCGCAAGCATGAAGAACGTTGCGAACCAGCTGGAAAGCGGCTGCGCGCATCAGGCTATTTGGGTCAATCCGCAGAGCGACGTTGTAAACCTTGTCCCCACGCAGTAGAGCTTCCGAAATCATGAGCTGCTCGTATTCGCTCCAGCGAAACTGTGCCTGCAAGTGCCCCACCGCTTCCCTGTTTCCGCTCGTGTTGGAAGGGGATTGCAACAATTTCTGGATGAGGGCGCGCAAAGGCCCCGGCGAAGTCGGTTCGGTGTGTTTCTGATAAGCGCTGAGCATACTCTCAAATGTGTCCACTGCCGAGAGAACCACCTCAGCAAGCTTGCAGCCGTGGGTCCGGCCTACTTGCAGCGTCAAAACATCCTCGAGTTCATGCGCGATTTCGCTGAGCTTCTGAAAACCACAAGCGGCGGAGTCACCTTTAAGGGTGTGAACAGCGCGCCGGACGCTGCGCAGCAGCTCCTCATCAATGGGGCGCTTCTCGAGTTGCAGGCCCACATCATTGATGACCTGGAGAAGTTCCGTGGCGGTCTCAAAGAAGAGAGCACGGAGCTCGGAGCCGCGATCTTCGGGCAAGAGGCTCAACCGTTCACCTCAAGGCGCCTGTAGGCTGTGCCATTGTTTTCGTGGACCATCTTGAATTTCTGTGAGAGGCCAAAAAGACTTTCCGCATGGCCTACAAAAAGAAAGCCTCCGGGATTCAAGCAGTGCCAGAACTTGTTGATGAGGCGCTTTTGTTCCGCTTCGTCAAAATAAATCATGACGTTGCGGCAGAGGATAATGTCGTTGCGCCGCGGTAGAAATTCGGTTTTGAGGTTGTGGAAGTCGAACTGGACAAGTTCTTTCAGCTGCGGTTTGACGATGTATTTTTCGCTAGCTTTCTCGAAATAGCGGAGGCGAGTGGTGTAGTCGACTGGTTCCATCTGGATTTCGTTGTAGACGCCTTCCTGTCCGGCGCGAAGGCTGGCATAGCTGATATCCGAAGCGACAATTTCGAGCCTCCAGGGAGGAGGAATCAGCGGCTTCGGCGAAGGCATCTCAAACGGCAGCGGGTTGCGCAGATAGTAGTACGCCAGCGCATCGCAGATGAGAATGGCGGCGGAATACGCCTCTTGGCCGGTCGAGCAGCCGGCACTCCATACGCGGAGGTTCCAGTCGCGGCGTTCCTGCTTGCGGTGAAGAATTTCCTCTAAAACACCTTTCTGAAGGAGATCGAGCTGCGGCCGGTTGCGGAAGAAGCTCGTTTCGTTGACGGTGAGATTTTCGAGAAGGAGCGCAAGTTCAACGCGCCCCTCGCGGCTGGTGAGGAGCCTGTAGTAGCTATAGAAGGATTCGAGCTGACAAGCCTTCAGGCGGCGCTGGAGCCTGTCCTTAAGAAAATGTGAGCGGCGCTCGTCAAAATACATGCCGCATTCCTGATAGACGAGAGTCTGCAGGAGCTTGAGTTCCGCTTCCGTGAGCTGAACCTGCGCTGTGATCGTTCCCATGCTGAGTGCGTGCAACCGTTCGGTTGATGGGCGGAGCCTCGGGGAGAAAAGGCGTTACCGTACCATCGCGACGGGTTCCGCGGCCTCCTCGAATTTCTTGAATTCCGGCTGGCGCAGGAGTCTCGCGATATCCAGGAGAATAATCAAACGACCCTTCAGCTTACCGACGCCGGTCACGTAGCTGGATTCACCTTCGGCAAAGACGTTTCCGGGCGATTCAATTTCGGAGGGCGGAATTTTCAGCACCTCGGAGGCGGAACTGACAATTAGTCCGAGGAGTTTGTTTTCAAGTTCAACGACAAGAATGCGATTTTTCTTGTCCGGCTGGACGGTTGCGCTTCCAAAGCGTTTGCGCAAATCCATCACGGGAATAATTTTCCCGCGGAGGTTAATTACACCTTCGATAATCTCGGAGGCGTTCGGCACGGCAGTGATTTCCGGAACACGGACAATCTCGCGAACGGAGCCTATACGAACACCGTAAGTTTCGTTTCCGATGCGAAAGCCAACGATTTGAAAGTCTTTCTCCATAAGGTGATCTCCGCCTTAGGAACGGCCTACTTCGGCAAATTCGTGTTCGTTGACGTCAGAAGGAGCGTGAGAGCGCCGGGCGCCGAGCATTTCGCGACGGTTGCGAGGTTGCGCAGTACGCTCGATGACGAAGCGGTCCATGTTGTCGAGCAGGTTGCGGGAGAGCTTGAGCATTTGCTCGGCGGCGGCGGAAAGCTCTGTAGAGCTAGAAGCGGACTGCTGTACGAGTTCGCGCATCTTGTCCATGGCTCGTACGACGGCCTGGGCGCCAGAGGCTTGTTCCTCGACAGCTGAGTTGATCTCCTGCGTGATTTCGGTGAGGCGGTTGGTGGCCTTGGCGATCTGCGATGAGCCAACGGACTGTTCATTGGTGGCCGCGCCGATTTCCTGGGAGAACTTGTACACTTCGGTGACGACGTCGGAAATCTTGTGCAGGGCGGCGCCCAGGTCGTTGCCGAGGCTCAGACCTTCTTCGACGATGCGGGTGCTGTGTTCCATGTTTTCGACGGCCTGGCGCGCCTCGCGCTGAATGCTCTGGATCAGGTCGGCAATTTCCTTTGTAGACTGGGTGGATTTTTCGGCCAGTTTGCGAACTTCGTCGGCGACGACGGCGAAGCCGAGCCCGTGTTCGCCCGCGCGGGCCGCTTCGATGGCCGCGTTCAAAGCGAGGAGGTTGGTCTGTTCGGCGAGATCATCGATAACCTCGATGATCTTGCCGATGTCATCGGCGCGGTGGCCGAGAATATTGATGATCTCCGCGGAAGACTGAATGGCGCGATTCGTGCGGTTGAGGCCATCGGTGGCTTTTTCCATGGTGCCGATGCCGGTGACCACTTCTTCGCGGGAACGATGCGCAATGTCGAGCAACACTTTTGCAGTGTCCGCGACGCGCTGAATCGAGGTAACCATCTGATCGATGGAGGCGGAGGTTTCGGCCACGCTGGAGGCCTGCACCTGGGTATTTTTCACAACGTTTTGCACGTTGATGCTCATTTCATGCATGGTGCTGGTGACTTCCTCGATCGCGGACGAAGCCTGCACGCTGACCTTGGCGGATTCGTCGGCCGCACCGGCAACCTGATTTGAGCCAGCGGAAACCTGCGAAGCGCCGTCTCGGGTGGCGCGAACGATTTCCTGCAAACCGTGGTTCATGCGGAGAAAGGCGTTGCCCAGGGTGTCGCGCTTGGAACGCGGCGCGACTTCGACGGTGAGGTCGCCTTCGGCCACGGCCATGGAGACACTGGCCATTTCCTTGAGGTAAGCCACCATGTTGTTGAAGGTGGTAGCGAGAGCGCCGATTTCGTCATTGCGGTGGATGTCAATGTTCTGGTCCAGATCGCCGGAGTCGCCAATTTCCTGGGCAACAGTGATCAAGTGCCGTAGCGGCTCGGTGATGGACTTTGCGGTGCGCCTGGCAACGACCACACCGATGAATATGGCGGTGAGGCTGCCAACAACGATGATGACAATGCTGTAGGCGCTGGCTTGGGATGCGTTTCCTTGAGATTCGGCAAGCGCCTTGCTAATGTCCGAATTCGCCTGATCCAAAACGGTGGAAGATTTTGTCAGCCAGGAAGCAGGGTCTTTTTGCAGGTAAAAAATTTGGAGGTCGGAAACGGTAGCGTCACCGGAATCCACCTGGTGGCGCTTGGCAAGAAGAGGCTTGGCGAAGTTATCCGCCCAACTCGCTTCCGTGCCCTCGACTTGAATCAGCGCGGTGTGAAGGAATTCGTTGGAGGTCTGCGACTGACCACGCTTGATGAGATCCGAGAGTTCGGAAAAGCCGTGGTTGACCTGGTCCTCGTCGCGCGGATCGCCACTGAGGAGAAAATTGTTGAGGTTAAGGCGGTTCTGCATGATCTGGTAGCGCACAGCTTCGGCCGTGCGAACGCTTTCCAGCGTGGCCTTGGCCTCGGCGCTGGCCGTGCGAGCTTTCCAGATCGCGCCAAGGTCCACGATCAGAAGAACGGCTAGGATTCCTAAGATCAGCCCAAATCCCCTGTAGAGCTTCTGTCCTATCGTCATTGCGTCACTTCCTCCACTCCCCAAACACAGCAGAGTCTCTGAATCGTTCCCTCAACGGCGCCGAGGTGCGCGGAATCTACTGCTTGAACTCGAACTCAATAACCTGAGTGGTCTCTTCCGGCGTCGGCTCGAATTTCCATTCCTTCATGGCGTCGACACAGGACTGAACCAGGACCGGATGGCCCCCGACGGCCCGGGCGCTCTTTACATGGCCATCGGGAGCGACGACGGCTTCGACCTTTACCTTGCCGCCTAGACTAAGGCGTCTCGCCAATTCGGGGTACACGGGCGCGACCTTCGATTTCACTTTGCGCTTGCCTTCTTCCACAACTGTCTGCCCTGCACAAGCAAGTGAAATGGTGAAGAAACCGACTGCAAGACTTGCCACCAATTTTTTCCCCCACTCGAATCGCGTATACACCAACAGCCTCCTCAGGCGTAAAAATACCCCACACAAGAGAAGGCAAGTGCAATGCCAAGGCAGGAGAAGCGACAAGAGCAGGGCAAAGTTCGCGAAAATTGCAAAATAAGTGCTTTTTTGCTTAATGATATAGAGGCATGAGGGATCCTGCCAAATTTTTCGAGTGCTCACTGAACTCGTCTCAATGCCAAGGGTAAGGGTGAGTTTCGGTCTCACGCTGAGACTGTCAGGTCGATAGGTTAAAGCTGGCGCGGGTAACACATGCGCACAAAGAGCCGGAAGTGCCATTGACTCAGATTGAGATTGCTGCGTAGCGTGGAGAGTGCGTGACTTCTTAAATTGAGACGCACGCGGAGGCCCTAAGCCCCCTATGCGTGAGCGAAAAAAAATTCAGAATCGCCGTTCTGCGGCCGTGCGCAGTCGCAACTCCGCTGCGCGCACGATCCCTGACTACGCTCAAGAATTCATGGACCTGGTAGTGGAAGCGGCAAGCTCCCGAGATTTGCCGGTCTTCCTCGCGGGCTTCGCGGCTAGAGCGACGAAAATGTTGGATGCGGACTGGGGCGGAGTCGGGGAGATTCAGGGCAGCAAGGTAGAGATGTACGGGGCGAACCAGGAATTTCCCGGGAGCGAAGCGGACCGCAACTGGCTCGCGGAAAATATCACCCGGAAGCGCCGCGGACTGGAAGTGTTACCCCTGGGCGCAGGTCCTTTGTATTGCGCGTTCCATCCAATCGATGCGAGCGACGGTGAATTGATGGGTACGCTCTGCCTGGTTCGGCGCGCTGCCAAGTTTTCACCCACAGAAGAAGAATTGCTGGCCGCACTGGGAAGCCATGCGGCGCTTTCGATGGAAAAGGTCCGGCGGTTCTCGCAACTCGAGCGCTCGAAGAAGCACTGGGTCGAAGACATTGACGCGATCAGCGATTACATCGCCGTGCACGATCAGGGATGGCGGATTGTGCGCACGAACCGCTCGCTGGCGACGCACCTCGGCATTTCTCCGGTAGCGCTGGTCGGCGAACCGATGAGCAGCCTACGCCACATTGCAGAAACGGGGAGCGCGATGCCCTGCCCCTTCTGCCGCAATACGAAGCAAGCACGCGAAGAATATATTGCCACTTCAGAAGGGCGCACCTTCCTGGTTTCTACTTCGCGCACGCAAGGGGCGACGGACGAAGAGACGCGCACCATTCACGTGTTGAAGGACATTACAGACCGGCGAGAAGCGGAGCGGCGCTACCGCGAACTCTTCGACAGCATCCAGGAAGGTTTGTTCTTCGCCACGCCCGAGGGACAGTTCCTGGACGTAAATGATGCAATGGTACGCATGCTCGGTTACGACTCGCGCGAGGAATTGTTGCAGGCGGATGTCAGCTCGCATCTGTATCCCACACCGGCGGCGAAAGACCGTCTGGTGCGAGCAATCGCGGAGCGCGGGGTTTTGCGGAACTACGAAGAGACGCTGAGGCGGAAAGACGGGAGCCTGCTGCACACGCTGCAGAATATTAGCGCGGTGCGTGACAGCCAGCGACGCGTAGTGCAGATCCGCGGTCTGATGCTGGACGTCACGGAACAAAAGATGTTTCAGTCGCAGCTGCAACGCGAACGCGACTTCAACCAGAAGATTCTCAACACCACCCAGAGCATGATCCTGGTGCTCGACACCGCGGGGCTGATCAGTTACGCCAATCGCCGCTGTTACGAGGGGGGTTACCGCGAGGACGAATTGATCGGGCACCGTCTGGTGAAGTGGGTGGACGGCACGCAGCGCGAGGAATTCGAGGCTGCACTGCAAACCACGGCACATGGGCAGCAAGTAGAGAATCTCGAGGTGCGCGTCCGGCGCAGCGATGACTCCATGGGGCATTTCTCCATCAGCCTGAGCCCGATGCGCGATGAATCGAATCAGGTGAACAGCGTGGTTGTGGTGATGACCGACATCACGGACGCGGCTTTGCTGCAAGCGAAATTGGCACACTCGGAGAAAATGGCAACGATCGGGCGGCTCGTTTCCGGCGTGGCGCACGAGGTGAATAATCCGCTGGCGGCAATTCTTGGCTTTACGGACCTGCTTCTGGAGAATCCGGATATGCCGGCGTCGGCGCGCGAAGATTTGCAGATCATTCTGCAGGAAACGCAGCGAACAAAGGTCATCGTGCAGGATTTGTTGAGTTTTGCCCGCCAAAGGCCGACGCAGCGCGAACCGGTGCAAGTGAATACCGTGCTGCGGCAGACCATCCGTCTCCGCAGTTACGATTTCGCGAGTCACGGAGTTGAGGTGCTTGAGGAATTCGAAGAGAAGCTTGGGGAGACACTCGGCGACGCGCAGCAACTGCAGCAGGTTTTCCTGAATATTCTTAATAATGCGTACGATGCGATCCAGGAATCTGGGAATCATGGGCGCATTCGCATTCGAACGCGCGTGAACGCCGACTCCATCGAAGTCACCTTTACGGACAATGGAACGGGGGTCACGGATCCGGAGCGCATCTTTGATCCTTTCTTTACGACCAAGCAAGCCGGCAAAGGAACAGGACTGGGCCTAAGTATCTGTTACGGAATCGTGAGGGCGCATGGAGGAGAGATTCTTTGCTGGAACAATATCGGCGAAAAGGGCACGACATTTCTGGTGAAGCTGCCACTCGCTACGCAAGTCAATCTCGCTTCGGCAAAAGAGGCTGGCCGATGAGCGCCTCATCCGCAACGCGAACG
>Ga0306926_10009125_pt1 | contig 10894 bp, 8 predicted proteins | sample flu12Cox44000178_FD_203759 | JGI IMG/M metagenome (GOLD analysis project Ga0306926, IMG submission 203759) | Lab enrichment of tropical soil microbial communities from Luquillo Experimental Forest, Puerto Rico - flux8day.12C.oxic.44.000.178 (v2)... | ecosystem: Environmental > Terrestrial > Soil...
CACACGACACTCTGCTGCCGACGGACACGGGGACATCGCGTTGGTACTGCGCCACTAACGCCCAAGAATCGGCGACATAAAGCTCTGAAGGTCACACACAGCGTCGGGAAACACTGTCGGGATAACTACGTCGCTTAACTGGCACACCTAACCGTTTGCGCTACAGTCAGGGGCATGACACCGGCCCGGCTCGGCCTCGCGGCGGGGTACCGGCGCGGGCAGCCCCGGCCCGGCCTGCCCCACGCGCCGCCCGTCCGGCGGGCGGGGCCCGCGTGATGGCCAGGATCGGGTACGCGCGGGTGTCCACCCGCAGCCAGAAAGACGACAGCCAGGTCGATGACCTGACCGCCTACGGCTGCGGCAAGATCTTCACCGACAGGGCGTCCGGCAAGCTCGCCGCCCGCCCCGAGCTCGACAATGCCCTGGCCTACCTGCGCGAGGGCGACGTGCTTGTCATCACCCGGCTGTCCCGCGCGATGCGGTCGCTGAAGCACCTCCTCGCGCTGGCCGACGAGCTGCGCGAGCGCGGCGTGGACCTGGTCGTCCTGAAGCAGCAGATCGACACGACCTCCCCGACGGGGCGGCTGGCTTCCATATCCTCGGCGCGATCGATGAGTTCCAGCGCGAGCTGATCGTCGAGGGCACCCGCGAGGGCCTCGACGCCGCCCGGGCCCGCGGCCGCACCGGCGGCCGCAAACCCAAGCTCAACAGCCGGCAGGCCGCCACGGTGCGCCGCATGTACGAAGCTAGCGGCCCGGACGGCAAGCGGCAGCACACCGTCGCCGAGATCGCCGAGGCCGTCGGCGTGCACCGAACCACCGTGTACGACTACCTCAAGAAGGAGGGCTGACATGGCCGGTCCGCAGGATGTGCCCAGGCACGCCGGGCAGGTCGTCCGCCGCGTGCTGCTCCGCCGGAACATCGTCATCGACGCGGAAACTGCGCAGCTCGTGGCCGCCGCCGTCCAAGCCGCGCTCCAAGCAGGTGCGGCCATCCGCCCGCGTGCCTGAAGTTGCCTGATAACCAGGAACCGGGCCGCGCCGCCACGGCGTTCGCGCGGGTGGCATCGCCCATGGTGGGCGATGTTGCCCGATAACGATGGTCTGGCAAAGTTCCGGGAATGGCCGGAGGCGGCACTTTGCGGACCGCCGCACGCATGCTGCCGCAGGCCGCTGCCCGCGGCGCCGGCAGCGGCCTGCGGAAGTGCCGACTGCGGACGTCGAAACCGAACTTCGCCGGGAGGGGAAGCCCTCGCCTGTCCCCAGACGGTTTCTGTCACGGAGGGTGAGCACCTGTCGGGTGGGCGGGCCTCACCGCGATGCGTTTTCGCTTCATACATGAGACAGCAGATTGGCGAGTACAGCGTCCGCGTCCAGGATGCGGGTCGTGCCTGGCGCTCCGGGGCGGAACGGCCGGGCAGCCCCGGAGCCTCAGCTCCCGGGCCGCCCGGTTGTCAATCTCTTGGCGTCATGGCCACCCTCGCCTAGGGCACCAGGTTTAGCCCACCTGAGCGGCGACCTCAGTGCCGCTGCCCAGGCTATCGGCGAAGCGCACCATCGCCGGGGCCGAGTAGGTCCCGGGTCCGGGGATCGTGCTCGGGTTCCAGGCCTGATTGCCGTCGATGTTGAAAGAGAACTCCAGCTGGTTGCCGGGTCCCTCGTAGGCGACCTCGGTGCCGATGCTGGAACGCACCATCGCCGGGGCCGAGTAGGCCCCGGGTCCGGAGATCGTGCTCGGGTGCCAGGAGAATGGGCCCGATTGGCCGTCGAGGATGTGGTAAAAATCGAGCGAGTTGCCGGGACCCTCGGCGGCGACCTCAATGCCGGTGCCAGAGCTATTGGCGAAGCGCACCATCGCCGGGGCCGAGTAGGTCGTCCCACCTACAGCGGCCACGCTCGGGATCCAGTTCATCTGGCCGTTGATGAACTGGCCGTCGATGTTGTAGTAGAAATCGAGCGAGTTGCCGGGACCCTCGGCGGTCACCTCGGTGCCGGTGCCGGAGGCGTTGCTGAAGCGTACCAGCGCCGGGGCCGAGTAGGTCGTGTCGGATTTGGCGACCGTCTGCTTGAGCCAGCTGGTGTCTTCGACGATGTCGGTCGCGTAGAACATCAGGCTCTGATTCGGGCCCTCAGCGACAATGTAGATGCGGCCGGAGTCTTCGACCATCGAGGGGGCGGAGAAAATCGTCCCCCCTGACAGGCCGATGACCTGCTGCTGCCAGGTATTGGTGGGATTGGTGGGGTCGACGTTCGAGTAGAACTCCAGCTGGTGGCCAGGTCCCTCGGCGGTGACGTAGGTGCCGGTGCTGTCGCGCACTATCGCCGGGGCCGAGTAGGTCCCGGGTCCGGGGATCGTGCTCGGGTTCCAGTTCTTTTGGCCGTCGATGTTGTAAGAGAACCCCAGCGAGTTGCCGGGTCCCTCGTAGGCGACCTCGGTGCCGGTGCCGGAGGCATTGCTGAAACGTACCATCGCCGGGGCCGAGTAGGTCGTCCCCCATCCCGCGGCCAAGCTCTGGTTCCAGTTCGGATAACCGGAGAGGTTGTCGAGCCCGGAGTAGAAATCAAGCGACTTGGGCAGGGTGCCCGCGTAGGCGGGTACCCCGCTCGCCGCCAGGACGGCCAAGCCGCCCAGCAGGCCGGCGAGCAAGACCACCCCACGGATGGCCCGCCGTCCGCTGCGGCGTGTGGGCGCGGCGTTTCGGATTTGATAGCCGCCACCGGCCGCGCGCGGGCGGACGATCCGGCGGCCCTGAAGAAACTTAGACATCTAAACCTCCTAGTACATTGGTGCGCCCGGCGGGCGCGATTGACCAGCGGACCGTCGCCCGCCTTGGACCGTGCGGGAGTGGCTGCCAGCCTGGCGCCAGAGCGGGGTACCGGTTCTGTGCCTCCCGGTGGTCATATCCAGGCTGCGCGGCCCGGCCTCGTGCTGGCATCAGGGAATCCCCTGGCTGTGAGATGCGAGACCCTGGCATGCGGCCGGGATGAGCGGGTGCGCGTCTGCCCGGCGATCGCCGCCAGGTAGCCGGCTGGCACCCCCGGGGGACGGTAGGTGCGGGCGGTTTAGCCGGGGCTGCGGCGGGCCAGGTCGACCCGGCCGCGCAGGCCGAGCTTGCGGTAGATGCGGGTGAGGTTGGCCTCGACGGTCTTGACGCTGATGTACAGGGCCGCGGCGATCTGCGGGTTGGTCTGCCCGGCGGCCACTAGGCCGGCGATGCGCTGCTCGGTCGCGGTCAGGGCGTGGTCGGGTCCGGGCGCGAGCCGGGCCCGCTGCGCCGCGGCCAGCGCCTGCCACCGCGGCGCGCCCAGCCCGCCGAACACGGCGATCGCCTCATCCAGGGAGGCGGCGGCGGCGCGGCGCTGGCGGGCCTTGCGCTGCGCGGTGCCCAGCACCAGCAGGCACCGGCCCAGCTCGAACGGCAGCCCCCGCTGGCGTGCCTCGGGAATCACGGCGGCGACCGCCGCGGCGGCTGCGGCTGGGTCGCGGCGGGCCAGCAGCAGGGCGGCTTCGGCGCGGCCGGCGGTGATCCGCGCCCAGGGGTGATCCAGGCGGCGGGCCGCGTCCTGCAGCCAGGCCAGCCGGGCGGCCGCGCGGTCCAGCTGGCCGGTCGCGGCCCACGCCTCGATCAGGTCGGGGGTGAACGGGTTGCGGCCCGGTTCCCCGATCCCGCCGGCTTGCAGCATGTCCGCGATCGGGTCCAGCCACCCCAGCGCCGCCGCCGGATCATCGGCCGACAGCTCGAGCAAGCCGAGCACCCACCGGCACAGAGCCGCGTCCTTCCTGGCCCGCCGGGCTTCGGCCCGCTCGAGCCCCGCGGCCGCAACCTCGCGGGCGTGGCCGATATTGCCGCGGCCCGCCTCGACAAGCGATACGGCGTAGGCAGGTAGTCCCTCCTGGGGGTGGCCGGTCTCACGGCTCCAGCGGGCAAACGCGGCGGCATGTGCGGCGGCGGCGCCCCAGTGGCCCGCGTGCCATTCCACCTCCATCAAGTAGCACCGGGTTATGTTGGCGGCTGCGTCCGAGCCGTGCCGCTCGGCGACGCCGATCACCGCGTTCATCAGGTCCCGCGCCGGATCGAGCTCACCGCGCCACAGGTGCCACTTGGCCAGGACCGCCTCCGGGGTATCGCGCGGGTATGGCGTGTCGGTGAACCCGGGCAGCCGCACTGCCTCGCGTAGCCGGTCGCCAGCCTCGGCTTCGCCCGCTATCGCGGCGAGGAGCCCGTCTGTGGCCAGGGCGTCCCGCAACAGGATCGGGTCGCCGGCTGCGCGTGCCTGCTGGATGACCGCCGCGGTGCGGGGGCGCGCGTCCTCCAGTCGCCCTAGAATGACGCCGAGCTGGATGCACATCAGGATGCCGACCTGCGCGGCGCGAGCCGGGTCCCGTCCGGTCAGGTTCTCAAACGCCGCGGTCCACAAGCGGCAGGCAGATTCAAGGTCGGTCTCGGCATTCGCTCGGACGGCGGTGAGCGGCCCCCACCACGAGACCGGAACGTCTACCGCCCATTTCTCGCCCAGCCGCCGGACCTGGTCGAACTCGCCCGCCGCGTCAAGCCGCTCCAGCCAGTAAATGCGGCGCCGCCACGCGTTCGAGCTGTCCGGGTCCGGGGTCAGGTCGGCCGCCGACCGGGCCAGCGCGGCGGCGCGGGCCAGGGCGCCGCGGGCGGCCGCGTCATGGGCAGCCTGCTCCACCTGCTGGGCCAGCGCCTCATCGGGCTCATCAGCGCCGCGGGCCAGGTGCCACGCCGCCTCATCGGGGTCTTCCAGCGCGCCGCCAATCACCCGGTGCAGCCGGCGCCGGGCCGGGCCGGACAGCATACCCTCGGCCGCTTCCCGCAGCAGCGGATGGCTGAACCGCAGCACCGGATCCGGCGGCGCTGCCTCCAGCACTCCCGCCTCCGCCGCCTCATCCACCAGCCCGCCCACAGGCCCGCCCGCTACCGCGGCCAGCAGCCCCCGCGTCGGCGCGGCGGCCAGCGCCGCGACCTGCACCACCGCCAGCGTCGCCGGGCCGAGCCGGCCCAGCCGGGCGCGCAGCGACCCAGCCAGCGTGGACGGCAGGTAGACCGCCGCGCCGTCATGCCCGCCGCGGGCCACCGTCTCCCGGGCCAGCTCCAGCGCCGCGTACGGGCTTCCCGCGGCCAGCGCTACCACCTGCCGCAGCACCCCGGGCGACCACCGCCCGGGGACCCGGGCCAAGACCAGCTCCGACAGCGCGCCGTCATCCAGTCCGGCCAGGTCCACCCGCCTCGCGCGTTCCCCGAGCTCGTGGTCCAGCACCCGGGCCAGGCCCCGGTCGGCGTGCCCGGAGCGGACCGCCACCAGCCACCGCACCGGCGCGTCCCTGAGGCGGATCGCGGCGGCCTTCAGCAGGCGGCCGGTGTCGGCATCGACCCATTGCTCGTCATCGACGGCCACGACCATGCCATCTCGCGCCAGGCCGGCCAGCGCCGTCACCACCGCCCGCTCTATCAGCGTCTCCCTCAGCGGCACTTCTGCGGCCGCCAGGCCCAACGCCGCCCGCAGCGCGCCAGCTTGCGGTTCCGGCAACTCCGGCAGCACCCGTTCGGCGGCCGGATCGAGCAGGTCAGCCAGATTCGCGAACGCCGCCTGCCCGCCCGGTACGCCCGTCGTGCGCAGCACAACCATGCCGGCCGGCCGGGACTCGGCCGCCGCCCGCCACACACTGGTCTTGCCGATCCCCGGCGCCCCAGCGATCACCACCGCGGCCGCGCCGACGCCGGCGTCCGACAACGCCCCCCGGCACGCCGCCAGCTCCGACAGCCGGCCAAGCAGCCCCACCAGGCCAGCGTAACAACGGGCCGGTAAGTCGTCACTCAGTGAGCCCGCACCGGATCGGGGTACGCAACGGCGCCTTCGCGATAGGCAAGATCCACGAAAGTCCCCCGGCCGTAATTGCTGAATGGAACGCTGCTTACGCAGCATGCCGCTATGAACGACACTGGCCAACCCGAAACCAGCCAGTCGTCCACGACAAGCTTTGCGCACACAGGGCTCGCACCTCAGGCCAGGGATCTCCTGCCTGCCAGCGCGCTCTTGCGGTCCTGCCATGGAGCCGGAAAGGATCCACGTGCCGTCGAGGCTGACGCTGACCCGCATCTAGCGCAGGCTCGGCCCGCGCGGCCGGGTCGATCTGGCCCGCTGCAGCCCTCGGTCAAGCCGCCCACCCGCACCGTCCCTGGTGCCAGGCCAGCGACCGCTCCTGCTATCGCGGCCTGGAGGAGAGGCGGGCCGACGCTCATCCCGGCCGTCGACGGCACCGTGCTCCTCACGGCGGGAAGATTCTCCGATGCCAGCACCAGGCCAGGCCGCGCAGCCTGGGTGATGCGCGGCGACGCCCCGCACCAGCCGCCCGGCTGCCACCGGGCCCAGAACGGCTACCACGACGTTATCGGCGACTTCCCCAGTCTGACCAGCGCGATCGTGCTCGTTTGCGGCTGGTGACACGTTTCTTACCGGCACAACCTCCGTGAGTTCAGCCGGACTGAAGGTTCCTCACGCTGAACTGACGGTGTTAGCGGTCGTCAGGGTCGGAATCACTGCGGGTTCGTTTGGTCGGTGGCGGGGCGCAGGGGGAACCACTGTGCGTTCTTGGTGTTGGTAACTGTGAGCTGAGCGGCTGGGTGGTGGGCCGGATCCGAGCCGATCGCCCGGCCGCGGATACCTCGATCCAGGCGGTGCCGCGATCCGGCGGGGGGATGATCCTCAGCCACACGGTGACCATGCAGGTATCGGTCCACGGGTTCGCGCCGTTCGCCCCCCATGGGCTCACGACGCCGTCCGCGCTAGTGGCGTGCCAGCGGCCGTCGCTGTCGCGTATCCACAGCACTGGCAGGGGCCTGACTCCGTATGGCCAGCCGGCCTCCAGCGTGACGCCGGTGGCCAGCAGGTGCAGGATGGTGCCGCGTTCGCCGTGATGCAGGCCCGCGATCGCGATTTTCGCGCCGTCCAGCCCGGGCAGCTCTGCCACGGCCGCGGCCAAGATGCCAGGGGCGGGCGGCGGCTTCGGCTCGCGGCTAGGGTAAGTCAGCATGCTGTGCCACCGTTCTGCCAGGTCCCCGGCGGGCGGCGCGGTGATACCGTGGCCGCTGATGCCGAGCCTGGCGCATAGCCCGGCGAGCTGTCCGGGGACGGGGCTGTCCGGCGGCAGCACGCCGGCCGCGTGCAGCGCGGCGACGATTTGGCCGGGCCCGTCGCCGAGGGCGCGCAGCTCGGCACTGGCGGCGGCCGGCTGTGCGGGGTTGTCCTGCGCGAACGGCGCCGCGGCGGTGAGGATCCGGGCGGCGATGGCGTCCAGCAGGAGCTCACCTGGGCTGTGCGCGTTCGGGGTCACGGTGACATCCGGTACCGGCTCCGAGTTCTGCGGGTCCAGATCGATGCGGGTGGCGGGCTCGCCGGCCGCCGCGGTCAGGTCCAGCCAGCGGACCTGGTGCGGCGGGTCCGGGCGCAGCCGCAGCTCGCGCGGTGCCATCTCCCCGGCCCAGCTGATCTGGTAACAGATACCCCGGTCATCTGCTGCGGTGAAGGTGAACGGGCCGAAGGGCCACTCGGTCACGACGAACCGCGCGCCGCCCAGGGACTGCGCGTAGGCCACGAAGGGCACCTCGCGGCGGACGCCGCCGCACAGGATGTTGACTACCTGACCTGCCGGGGCGACTCGCCACGATGTCCGCCGGGGAGCCGGCTGGGTGCGTCCCGGGCCGGGGATGCGGGCAGGGAGCTGGTGCCGTGCAGCGACGGCAAGGCCGAGGCCGGCCTGGATCTCATAGGCAACGTTGGCGCCGACAGCGCCCACGGCAGTCAGCGCCTGCGCGACCAGTGCGAGCCTGGCGGAATACCACCGGCCGGGAATGCTGCCCGCCGGCATCGTCATCGCGCGGCGCAGTTCGGCCTCGGCCAGCAGCCGCAGGTGGGTTTCCGCACGCTCGCGGTCCATGTCCCTAGTGTCCTCCTCAGCAGGGCAGTGGATCCGTGTCACCCGGACCCCGGGGACCCTCGCCCTCCGGTAATCCGCCACGTTAAATGGGAGACCATGACCGGTGACCAGCCCATCAGCAAGTGGCGAGCCGCAGGTCAGCAGCAACCCGGCCCGCCTCATCTAGCGACAACCGACACCGGCGGCCGCGGCGTGCTCCTGACCGGCGCCCCCAGGACGACACCGCGCCTCACTCAGCCGCTACCGGCGCCGGTCCGGTGTCAGCACCTGCTGGAGGACGTCGAAGTCCTCAACGCATTTGCCCGCCCCGAGCACGACCGATTCCAGCGGATTGCCGGCCAGGCAGACCGGTATCCCTGTTTCGTCGCCCAGCCGCTCATCCAGGCCGCGCAACAGCGCTCCGCCGCCGGTCAGGGCGATGCCGCGGTCCATGACGTCGCCGGCAAGCTCGGGCGGGCACTTGTCCAGTGTGGCCGTGACGGCGTCCACCACGGCGCTGACGGGATCGGCGATCGCGCGCCGGACCTCCCCGGCAGAGATGACGACGGTCTTTGGCAGGCCGCTGACCAGGTCGCGGCCGCGGATCTCGGCGTGCGGCTCGTCTGCGGAGGGGCAGGCCGATCCGATCGCCATCTTGATCTGCTCGGCGGTCCGTTCGCCTAGCAGGAGCGAGTGCTCCTTCTTGACGAAGGCGATGATCGCCTGGTCCATCTCGTCGCCGCCGACGCGGATGGACTCCGAGGCCACGATGCCGCCCAGCGCGATCACCGCGACCTCGGTGGTCCCGCCGCCCACGTCCACCACCATGTTGCCGACCGGCTCGTGCACCGGCAGCCCGGCGCCGATCGCGGCCGCCATCGGCTCCTCGATGATGTACACCCGCCGGGCCCCGGCCTGTCGCCCGGCTTCCTTGACCGCGCTTTGCTCCACGCCGGTGATCCCGCTCGGCACCGCCACCACCACCCGCGGCCTGGCCAGGTGGGTGCGCCGGTGCACCTGCTGGATGAAGTAGCGCAGCATCCGCTCGGTGACCTCGAAGTCCGCGATGACCCCGTCCTTCAGCGGCCGGACCGCGACGATGCTGCCCGGGGTCCGGCCGATCATCTGTTTGGCCTGCCCGCCCACCGCGACGATCTTGCCGGTGGTGGTGTTGAGCGCGACCACCGACGGCTCGTTCAGCACGATCCCCCGTCGGCGGACGCACACCAGGGTGTTCGCGGTACCCAGGTCGACCGCCATGTCACGGCCGAGGAACGCCAGCATGCCGCCCATGACCAATGAGCCTCCCAGCGGAAACGAAACCATCTGCTGATGACCTCGAATGCAGATGCCGGCTGCTGCCGCGATGGCACCATGCCACTCATTGACAGGCGCGGAAAGGGTGAACGAGCTCCAGGAAACGATCTTGATTGCCGGTCGGCTGAGGCGGGTAAGCCGGACCATGCACGAGGTTGTACCTGACTCCAACGCACAGTCACCACGGATCGTGCCCGGCGTCGCCGGGCGAGCCCGGACCCGGGTGCGGCACCGCGTGAGCCGGCATCAGAACAGCGGCTCGCAATCGGTGCCGGGACCACCCGGGCCCCGGCGCGGCGGCCGGGACGGCGCACCCGCCTGGAGCGCGGCCCGGACGGCAACGGCAACGAGCTGCGCGGTCTCCGCGTCGACGACGATGTTCCGGCGGAGCAGCACGCGGCGCACGACCTGCCCAGCGCGCGGCCGCGCGTCGTGCGGGCCGATGGCAGGCTCGGTCACACCCGGGACTGTAGAAGAAACCGGCACCTGGTGGATTGATAGACACGCCGGCTTCACCACACGTTTTTCAACGCCCTCCGCACCGGATCGGGGTGCTCGGCGGCCAGAAGTTGATCATAGGGAGAATCGATTCTCGACAGGCCGGATACGCGTCAGAACCACGAGGGGGCCGTAACTCTCGAACTCCAGGCGCGCGAGATCCGCGCATCCCTCGAGCAGCGGGTGCGCGCGGCCGAGGAGCAGCGCCGCAGTCAAGCCGCGAAAGTAACCGCCCGGTTCGGCAGACCCGCACCCGGAGGCCCGTGGGGAGCGATCATCCGTAATGCCTCCGAGTGGGAACCTGTATTGCGCGGTGGGCTCATTGAAAAGATCCGGGGTCCTGCCACCCCAGAAGGATCGCTTCGTCGAGATCCCTGAGCAGGTCCGCAACATGCTCGACGAGGTCAGCGACAGCGTCTACGCGGTGAGCATCGAGTTCACCGACGCCGCCGGGAACCGCTGGGAACGCGACCCGCGTGGCGCTCTCGTTCCCCGGACTTGAGAGAACGAGCCGGTTCGAAGATGACCTGCCGTCTTTACCTCAGGCGCCGCGGCGTGGCGTGGGGGCTTGGTACTGGCGACGGAACCGTGTTGGGCGTTAGCGGCTCGCGCGCCCCCGTCGCAGTACGGGCCAGGCCCGGGCCGCGGTCCCGGTGTCATGATCTCTTACTTGGCCCGGCCGGGACCGTCCAGTGCCTGCACGCCCGCTTGCCTGCCGCGCCGCGGCACAGCCGCTACTGCCATGCGACGATGTCCCGGTTGAGGCGAATCCGGTGACCGCGCTGTCATGTCTTCGGGCTGGTTTGTTCTCACTTCACCGCGGGCATCGTGTGCCGCGTGCTCCCCGGGAACTGCTTGTGTATCCATGAGATCCTTGCCGCGGCGCCGTGCAGGCCCACAGGGGGCCCGGTCGGTGAGGACGGACATGATGACCAGTTCCCGCAACGGCCCCGCCAGATCGCGCCAGGCGACCCACACGGACTTGTCGTCGACACAGATCTCGTAGACGGGCTTGCCTGCCTCGGGCCGGTACGGTGGCGGCTCGTCTAGGGCAGCATCCCGGATGAGGTCCTTGCAGCGGCCGGCGTCGCTGTGCCAGGCGGTGTCTAGCACCCCGCGGCGGATGCTTCCGTACGCGGTCACC
>Ga0306926_10009126_pt1 | contig 10893 bp, 9 predicted proteins | sample flu12Cox44000178_FD_203759 | JGI IMG/M metagenome (GOLD analysis project Ga0306926, IMG submission 203759) | Lab enrichment of tropical soil microbial communities from Luquillo Experimental Forest, Puerto Rico - flux8day.12C.oxic.44.000.178 (v2)... | ecosystem: Environmental > Terrestrial > Soil...
GGATGGCGTCGACGCTGCCCTGCTCGCTGAGCGCCTGCAGGTGCCGGTAGACGGTGGCCAGGCCCACGTGCTCGCCCTTGCGCCGCAGCTCGGCGTGGATCTCCTGGGCGCTGCAGAAGCCGGGCAGCCCCGCCAGCGCCACGGCCAGCGCCTGCGCCTGCCTGGTCCCGCGTGTCCGGGTGCCGCGCCCAGGCCTGACCTGCACGCGGTCCTCGGGCTGCGGCGTCGTCACAGTGGCACCGTACAACGTGGATCACCCCTCCGGCTAACGGCGCGGCCCCTGCCGCCCCCTCCCGCAATGACATGAAACCCGGGTTTCACCACGCTAGAGCGATATGAATCGCGGGATTCACTCCCCACGCGCGCCCGAGCGACCCGCCCCGGCCCAGAACGCCCGGCCGAGTTGCAAGAGAAATTGAGAATCATTATCATTACTACGAAGCTTACCTCATCCCCGGACCGTAGGAGTCGCCGGTCATGCTGAGCCGCTACCGGGCCCGCGCCGCTGCCGTGGCGGCCGGGCTGGCGCTGCTGCTCAGCGGCTGCTCCACGTCGTTCGCGTTCGGCCTGGGCGATCCCGGCGGGCGCATCTTCGCGGTGGGCGCGGAAAACGAGTACGCGAACGTCATCCAGCAGGTCGGCGGGAAATACGTCCAGGTCAGCGCCATCTTGAGCAACCCGAACACCGACCCGCACACCTTCGAGGCCAGCGCGGCGGTCGGCCGCCTGCTGAACGAGGCGCAGCTCGTGGTACAGAACGGGGCCGGCTACGACACGTTCATGAACACGATCGAGGGCGCTGTGCCAAGTAGCTCGCGCAAGCTCATCGTGGTCCAGGACCGGCTCGGGCTCCCGGAGAGCACGCCGAACCCGCATCTGTGGTACCGGCCCGGCACCATGTCGGCCGTCGCGGACGCGATCGCCACCGACCTGACCGCTATCCAGCCCGCCCACGCCGCGTACTTTAAGGCCCGTGCGGCCGCCTTCGCCCGCTCACTCAACGCGTGGACCAGTGCGATCGCCGCGTTCAAGAGCACGTACCCGGGCACCCCGGTAGCCACCACCGAGCCGGTCGCCGACTACCTGCTGCAGGCCATCGGCGCCCGCAACCTGACGCCCTGGGCCTTCCAGGCCGACATCATGAACGGCACCGACCCGTCGGCCCAGGACGTCGCGGCCGAGCGGAACCTGTTCACCCAGCACCGGGTCAAGGTCCTGGTCTACAACCAGCAGGTCACCGACTCGCTCACCGAATCGTTTATCACGCTCGCGAAAGCCAACGGCATACCCGTGGTGGGCGTCTACGAGACCATGCCCGAGCCCGGCCATGACTACCAGTCCTGGATGCTGGCCGAAGTCCAGGCCATCCGCCACGCCGTAGCGAACCGCGTATCCACGGAGCACCTGTGACCACGAACGATCTGCTCACCCTGGACCACGTGAGCGTCCGCCTCGGCGGCCGCGAAATACTGCAGGACGTCTCGTTCGGCATCCAGGCGGGCCAGTTCACCGGCCTCATCGGACCGAACGGCGCCGGCAAGACCACCCTGCTCAAGGTCATCCTCGGCCTGCAGCCGGTCACCAGCGGCGCGGTGCTGCTCGACGGCTCGCCGCGGTCGCCCCGCGACGCCTCGATCGGATACGTGCCGCAGAAGCTGGGCATCGAGCCGGACATGCCGCTGCGGGTCAAGGACGTGGTAAGCCTCGGACTGGACGGGCACAAGTTCGGCCTGCGGCTGCCGTCCCGGGCCCGTCGCGAGCTGGTCAGCGACATGCTGACGGCCGTCGGAGCGCAGCGGTACGCCGACGCGCGGATCGGCGAGCTGTCCGGGGGCGAGCAGCAGCGGGTCATGATCGCGCACGCCCTGATCAGCCGGCCGAAGCTGCTGCTGCTCGACGAGCCGCTGGCCAACCTGGACATCTCCAGTGAGCAGGGGATCGTCTCGGTGCTGGGTCGGCTGGCCCGGGCCGAGCGGGTCGCCGTGCTGCTCTCCGCGCACGACATGAACCCGCTGATGCCGGTCATGGACCGGATCGTCTACGTGGCCGCGGGCCGGGTGGCGGTGGGCGACACCGATGAGGTGGTGCAGCCCGAAGTGCTCTCCCGCCTGTACGGCCAGCACGTGGACGTGATCCGGGTGCACGGCCGGATCCTGGTCGTAGCCGCTCCCGAGGGTGTCGACGAGGCCGAAGCCGCCGCCGAAGACGCCGGGGTCATCCGGTAATGCATTACGTCTTCGAACCGGGGTTCTTCGCCAGCGGGCCGGTGCACGTCGCGCTGGCCGTCGGTACGGTGGTCGCGATCACCTCAGCCGTGGTCGGGGTGTTCACCGTGACCCGAGGACAGTCATTCGCCGGTCACTCGCTGGCCGACATCGCTACCACCGGGGGTTCCGGCGCGTTCCTGGTCGGCGTCAACCAGTTCTGGGGCTACCTGGCCTTCGGCGCCGGGGCCGCCGCGTTCATGGAGATGATCGGCATCCAGCGCCGCCGGGGCCGGGACGTGGCCACCGGTGTGGTGCTCGGCGCCGCCCTGGGGCTGGCCGCGTTGTTCCTTTACCTGGGCACCCAGTACAGCACGACCACCGGCGCGTCATTCACCATCTTGTTCGGCTCGATTTTCGTCCTCACCCCGTCGACCGTCCCGGCCCTGATCGCGTCCGCACTGCTCGCGCTGGCCACGGTCGCGGCGCTGGCCCGGGTACTGCTGCTGACCTCGCTCAGCCCGGACATCGCCGCGGCCCGCGGCGTACCGGTACGCGCCGTGGGCGCGGCCTTCCTGATGGCCCTGGCCGTGTCAGTGGCGCTGTCAGCCATGATCATCGGCGCGGTGCTGAGCACCGCGCTGCTCATCGGGCCGGCCGCCACCGCGCTGCGGCTGGCCAAGAGCCCGGTAAGGGCGGCGATCACCGCGGCCGTCCTGGGTGTGCTGGCCATCTGGATCGGGATCGTGCTGGCCTACGACAGCTTCTACTGGCCGCCCGCCGGGCGCGGCTGGCCGGTCAGCTTCTTCGTGGTGACCCTCATCGTCGGCGGCTACCTGATCACCTACCTGCGCCGTGACCGCCAGTCGGCCCCGCAGGAGAACGTAGACGCGGAGCAGGCATGTTCACCGGCGTGATGGTGAACACCTGGATCGCGGCTACGGCCGTCGCGATCATCGCCGGGGTGACCGGCTTCTTCGCGGTGTTGCGCGGGTCCACGTTCGCGGCACACACGATCCCCAACGGCGCCTTCGCCGGGGCCGCCGGGGCCAGCCTGCTCGGGCTGAACCCGTTCGCGGGCCTGGCCGTCTTCTCGGTCGCGGGCGCGCTCGGCATCGCCGGGCTCAGCCGCCGGTCCCGGCCCGACGTGGCGACCGCCCTGACGTTCGTGATGATGCTCGGGATCGGCGCGCTGTTCGTGAGCTGGAGCAGCCAGTACGCCCAGGAGGCCTATTCGCTGCTGTTCGGCGAGGTGTTCGGGGTCAGCACCGACGAGGTGCTGCCCATCCTCGTGCTTGGCGCGCTGTCGATCGCGGCGATCGTCGTCATGTTCCGCCCGCTCATGCTGTCCTCGGCGCTGCCCGAGGTCGCGGCCGCGCGCGGCGTCCCGCCCCGCCGGATGGACCTGGCGTTCCTGCTCGTCATGGCCCTGGCCACCAGCATGACCGTGCCGGTGGTGGGGGCGCTGCTGATGTTCAGCCTGATGATCGGCCCGGCCGCCGCGGCCCGGTCGCTGACCGCCCGCCCGGTATTGGCCATGACCCTGTCGGTAGTCATCGCGCTGGTCACGGTGTGGACCGGCATCGTCGCCTCCTACCAGTCCAACTGGCCGCTCGGCTTCTTCGTCGGCATCCTCGGCGCAGCCTTCTTCCTGGCCGGGAGAGCCTACGCCGCCATACGGCGCGACCGAACGGAGCGAAGCTCCGACCGGCCAGCGAACCCGGGCCTCGTGCCCGGGTGAGCGCCGGTACTACGGCGAGTCCCGCAGCGGGGCGCGAAGCGCACCCGGGGGGGGTTCCGGGGGTCGTCCCCCCGGGCCAACACGCCGTACCGTAGGTACGGTGAACCGGCTCAAGGATTCGACCAGCCCGTATCTGCTGCAGCACGCGGACAACCCGGTGGATTGGTGGCCCTGGACCGAAGAGGCCTTCGCGGAGGCCGCCCGGCGTGACGTCCCGGTCATGCTGTCGGTCGGCTACGCCGCCTGCCACTGGTGCCACGTGATGGCCCACGAGTCGTTCGAGGACCCCGAGACCGCGAGGCTGCTCAACCAGCACGTGGTCGCGGTCAAGGTGGACCGGGAGGAGCGGCCCGACGTCGACTCGGTCTACATGACCGCGACCCAGGCCATGACCGGCCAGGGCGGCTGGCCGATGACCGTGTTCATGACCCCGGAGAAGGAGCCGTTCTTTGCCGGCACCTACTTCCCGCGCGACCGCTTCCAGCAGCTGATCCTGGGCGTCGCGCAGGCCTGGCGTGACCAGCGCGACGGCGTCACCGGCCAGGCCCGGCACGTCGCGACCGCGCTGGCTGAGAACCAGGCGGCCGTCACCCGCGCGCTGCGCGAGGCCGGCCCGGGAGGCGATGCGGGCACCCGGTTCCGCGACGTCACGGCCGCCTCGGTGAGCGCGCTCGAGCGCGACTACGACGCCGCCGAGGGCGGGTTCGGCCGGGCGCCGAAGTTCCCGCCGTCGATGGTCCTGGAGTTCCTGCTGCGGTACCACCGGCGGACCGGGGCGCCCGCCGCGCTGCGGATGGCCGAGGGTACCTGCGAGGCCATGGCCCGCGGCGGCCTGTACGACCAGCTGCTCGGCGGCTTCGCCCGGTACTCGACGGACTCGGCCTGGGTGGTGCCGCACTTCGAGAAGATGCTCTACGACAACGCGCTGCTGGCCCGGGTCTACCTGAACCTGTGCCGGGCCACCGGCTCGGAGTTGGCCCGCCGGGTGGCGTTGGAGACGTGCACCTGGCTGGTGCACGACATGCGCACCCCCGACGGCGGCCTGGCCGCCTCGCTGGACGCCGACAGCGAGGGCGAAGAGGGCAAGTTCTACGTCTGGCGGCCCGCCGAACTGAACGCGGTCCTCGGGCCCGAGGACGGCGAGTTCGCCGCGCAGGTCTTCGGCGTCACGCCGACCGGGACCTTCGAGCGCGGCGCCTCGGTGCTGCAGCGCCGCGCCGAACCGGCCGACACCGGCCGTCTCGACCGTGTCCGGCGGGCGCTGCTGGCCGCCCGCGAGCAGCGGGTCCACCCCGGCCAGGACGACAAGGTGGTCGCCGCGTGGAATGGCCTGGCCATCTCCGCCCTGGCCGAGTGCTCGCTGGCCTTCGCGCAGCCGCACCTGCTGCAGGCCGCCCATATCGCCGCTACCCTGCTGGCCGAGGTGCACCTGCAGGGCAGCAAGCTCATGCGCACCTCACGCGGCGGCTACGCCGGGGACACCGAGGGCGTCCTGGAGGACTACGCCTGCGTCGCCGAGGGCTTTCTCGTACTGTCCGGGGTGACCGGCGAGGCACGCTGGCTGACCCTGGCCGGCCGGCTGCTCGACACCGCGCTCGAGGCTTTCGGCGACGGGGCGGGCGGTTTCTACGACACGGCGGCCGACGGCGAGTCGCTGATCTTCCGCCCGGCCGACGCGGCCGACGACGCCACGCCGTCCGGCACCTTCGCCATGGCCGGCTCGCTGCTCAGCTACGCGGCGCTGACCGGCTCCGCCCGGCACCGGGAGGCCGCCGAGGCGGCCCTGGGCGTGCTGCCGGCCATCGCCGCCCGGTACCCGCGCGCGGCCGGCGCGGGCCTGGCGGTGGCCGAGGCCTGGCTGGCCGGGCCGGCCGAGATCGCGGTGGTCGGATACGAAGATGACGAACGGACCCGGATCTTGCACCAGACCGCGCTGTACGCCGCCCCGCCGGGCACGGTCCTGGCCCTCGGCGACGGCGACCCGAGGACAACGGAGACGGTGCCGCTGCTGGCCGGGCGCAGGCAGGTCGACGGGGTCCCGGCCGCGTACGTCTGCCGCAGCTTCACCTGCCTGGCGCCGGTCACCACGCCGGAGCAGCTGGCCGAACTGCTCGCCCGGCCGTACTGAGCGGCCGCGATGCACCTGACTACCGACGTCGCGCGGCGGCTCCTGGTCCCCATCGGAGTCGGCTTGCTGATCGTGACCGGCGGCACGGTGGGTCTCGTGATGGCCACGACGGGCGGCACGCCGGCGGGCCCGCAACCGCGGATCTCGAGCACCCGGCCCTCCCCGGCCAGCACCGCCCCGGCCACCAGCGCCGGGGCAGTGGTGCCGCTGCTCGGCACGAGCGCCGACGCCAATCGCGCCGTGCCCGCCGTATCCGCGACGCCCCGGGCGAGCGGCGGGACTTCCGCACCGCCTAAGGTCGCGCCACTGCACGGGCTGCGGCAGGCCGATCTCCTGGTCGTCGCGCCGTTCTCGCTGTCCAGTCAGGTCCGTGCGGCGGTATCCCGGCTGCCGGGCGTGACCACCGCCGAGCCGATCGAGGCGGCCAGGGTCACGATCAACGGCACACCGGAGGCCGTGCTCGGGGTCGATCCCTCCACGTTCCGCGGCTACGCGGCCGGCCCCACCGCCGCGTCCGATCCGCTCTGGCAGGGCGTGGCCGGCGGCGGCGTCGCCGTGTCCTACACCATGGGCACCCTGGACCGGCTGGCGCTGGGCCGCGCGGTCACCGTGACCGGGCGCCAGGCCGAACGGCTGCGGGTGGTCGCGTTCGGCACCGTGGGCATCGGCGGGGTTGACGCCGTGGTCTCGGATTCGGTCGCCCGGTCGCTCGGCATGCCGGCCGTGAACGCCATCGTCATCAGCGCGCCGCTGGCCAGCGTGGCCGCCCTGACCGCGCAGATCAAGCCGATCCTGCCCCGGGGCGCGGGCGTCGAGCCGCTGGTGACGCTCGCGACCGCGCCGTCCCAGGCCGGGGTGCCCCCGGCCGAAGCGGCGGGCAGCGCGGGCCTGACCACGGCCCAGCTGACCGCGGCGCTGCGAGCCGCGGAAAGCAGGCAGGGCCTGCCCTATGCGTGGGGTGCCGCCGGGCCCGCCGCCTTCGACTGCTCGGGCCTGGTGCAGTGGTCATTCGCCCAGGCGGGCGTGGTCCTGCCCCGGACCGCCGCCGATCAGGCCAGGACCGGGCCCGCGGTCCCGGTCAGCCAGCTGGAGCCGGGTGACCTGCTCTTCTATCACACCGACCCCACCGCTCCCGGGTACATCTCGCACGTGGCCATCTACCTCGGCGGCGGCTGGATGATCCAGGCGCCCCAGCCGGGCCTGCGCGTCCAGATCGTGCCGGCCGACCTCAGCGCTCAGTTCGCCGGCGCCATCAGGGTGTCCCCGCGGATCGCCGCCGCGGTCGCCGGCGGGCTGGCCTGAGCGCGCAGTTCCTGGCGGGCGATAGTGCGCAGGTGGACCTCGTCCGGGCCGTCTACGATGCGCAACTGGCGGGCCATCGCGTAGTACAGCGCGAGCGGCGTGTCCGGGGACAGGCCGGCCGCGCCGAAGACCTGGATGGCGCGGTCGATGACCCTCGCCGCGGTCCGGGCGGCGACCACCTTGATGCCGGCGATCTCGGTCCGCGCGCCGCGGTTGCCGACGGTGTCCATCAGCCACGCGGCGCGCAGGACGAGCAGCCGGGCCTGGTCGATTTCCAGGCGTGATTCGGCGAGCCAGGTGCTGACCGCACCCTGCTCGGCGAGCGGCCGGCCGAACGGGGCCCGCTGCCCGGCCCGCTGGACCATCAGCTCGAGGGCCCGCTCGGCCATGCCGATGGCCCGCATGCAGTGGTGGATGCGCCCCGGCCCGAGGCGAGCCTGGGCGATGGCGAACCCGCCGCCGGACGGCCCGAGCAGGTTGGCGGCCGGTACCCGGACGCCGGTGAAGCGGACCTCGCCGTGCCCGTGCTGCTCGCTGTAGCCGAACGTGGACAGGTCCCGCACCACCTGCACGCCGGGCGCCTCGAGCGGCACGAGCACCAGGCTGTGCCGCTGGTGCGGGCTGGCGTCCGGGTCGCTGATCCCGACCACGATGGCCAGCCGGCAGCGCGGGTCGGCGGTTCCGGTGCTCCACCACTTGCGGCCGTCGACGATAAGCACGTCGCCCTCGCGGCGGATGGTGGTGGCCAGCCCGGTCGGGTCACTGGAGGCGACGTCGGGTTCGGTCATGCAGAAGCAGGAGCGGATCTCCGCCGCCAGCAGCGGCCGCAGCCACCGCCGCTGCTGCTCGGCGGTGCCGAACTCGGCCAGGAGTTCCATGTTGCCGGTGTCCGGGGCCGAGCAGTTCATCGCCTCCGGCGCGATGACCGGGCTGCGGCCGGAAATCTCGGCCAGCGGCGCGTACTCCAGGTTGGTCAGGCCCGCGCCCCAGCGCTCGTCGCGCAGGAACAGGTTCCAAAGCCCCCGGATCCGGGCCTCACGCTGCAGTTCGGTGACAACCGGCGGCAGGCGGTGCGGGTCGCCCGCCCGGCGCTGCCGCGCGTACACCTCCTCGGCCGGGTAAACGAACTCCCGCATGAAGGCCAGCAGCCGGCCGGCCAGGTCCAGGCTCCGCTCCGTCGGCGTGAAGTCCATGACGTGCTCACTCTCCAGTTCCCATGCGCAGGGCATTGACCCACAGCCGGGTCAGCGTGGCGGCCAGCGGCTCGATCTCGGTCGGCGGGTCACCCAGCACGAAGGCCGCGTAGGCGCTCCGGCTGACCATGGTGGACAGGGCCAGTGAGGTCAGCTCCGGATCCAGGTCCGGGTCGGCCTGCCCGGCGCGCTGCAGGCGGCGCACGGCTCGCGCGTTGCGGGCCAGGAACGTGGCGCTGCGCCGGCGCCGCAGCTCGCGGAAACCCTCGTCGACGGTGGCTACCTGCTCGAGCAGGGCCATGAGCCGGGCGTTGCGCTGGTAGGCCTCCAGGTAGGCCCGGTTGGCCGCCTCGATCACCGCCACCGGGTCCGACCCCGCCGCGGGCAGCGCCGGCCCGGGATGCAGCATTTCCTCCTCGACCTCGGCCATGACCGCGGCGAAGATGGCCGGCTTGCCGTCGAAGTGGGAGTAGAACGACCCGTGCGCGACGCCCGCCTCCTCGGCGATGTCGGTGATGCGGGCCCCGACGTAGCCGTCCCGCTCGAACACCCGGCGCGCCGCGCCGACCAGCGCCGCGCGGTTCCGCTCCGCGTCAGCCCGCCGCGGCCGTTCCGACACCCTCATCGCTGACACCCGCGCACCTCCAGCAACCTCGCCGGCGCATCTCCAATGACCCCGCCAATAACCCTCCCGGCCAGACTAACTTGAAGTTGACATCAAGTTCAAGTTATGTTTAGCGTGGCCCTCATGGATGAGCTGATTCAGGCCACCTGCTTCGAGGTGGGGCGGGCGGACCTGAGCTTGACTCGGGTAACAGGGGCCGAGCTCGGTCCGCCGGGACCGGGGGAGGCGCTGTTCGAGGTCGAGCGGTTCGGGTTCTCGGCCAACAACGTCACCTACGCGCTGCTGGGCGAGGCCCTGCGCTACTGGGACCTGTTCCCGGCCGAGCCGGGCTGGGGCCGCATCCCTGTGTGGGGCTACCTGCGCGTCCTGGCCAGCGCGGTCCCGGGCCTGGCGCCCGGGCGCCGGGCGTCCGGCCTTTGCCCCATGGCCACCCACGTGCTGCTGCGCCCGCACCGCACCGGCCAGGCCACGTTCACCGAGAGATCCCCGCACCGGGCGGGCCTGTCCAGCGTGTACAACGTCTACGCCTGGGCCAGCACCGCCCATCCGGCCGGCCCGCCGGAAGACGACGACGTGCTGGTCGTGCTGCGTCCGGTGTTCTGGCTGTCGTTCACCCTGGATGACCACCTGGCGCAGCGCCCGCATCCGGACCAGCCGGTCATCGTGACCAGCGCGTCCAGCAAGGCCGCCCTAGGGCTCGCGCACCTGCTGACCCGGCGGGGCGTGCCGGTGACCGGGCTCACCTCCGCCCGGCACGTTCCCTTCGTGACCCGCTTGGCGGCCTACGACCAGGTCCTCGGCTACGACCAGGTCGGATCGCTGATCGCCGGCCAGGCCACCGTGGTCGACATCGCCGGCGATGCCGCGCTGCGCGACGCGATCGAGCGCCACCTCGGCCACCGCGGCGAGGTCGTGATCGCGGGCGGGACCCACGGCGAGGCCGAGCCCCTGGCGGCGGGGGCGTTCTCCGCCCCGCAGCGCATCCGGGACCGCGCCCGGGAATGGGGCTGGCCGGTGCTCGAGCAGCGTTACCAGGCCGCACTCCGGGGCTTCGCGGCCGGTGCCGCCGCCTGGCTGGATATCCGCCGTCATCACGGCCTGGACGAAGCCGCCCGCGTCTACCGCGAGGTGCGGACCGGCGCGAGCCCGCCGGCCGCGGCCCACGTGGTCGAACTGGCCCTCAGCCGGCCAGCGTGAGCGGGAGCCCGAATCGGGGCAGCGTGCCGGGGTCGAAGCGGGTCAGGGCCGAGATCTGGGTCCCGGACAGGGTGAGCACCATCAGCCCCACGGTGTAGTAGTCGCCCGTCTCCGGATTGCGGACGTAGAACCCGAACGCGGGCTGGCCGTTGGCCCGGACCGGGAGCAGCCGGGCGGTCCAGCCGGGGCGGAACGCCGTGGCCCGCAGGAACGCGGCCGCCAGCTCGCGGCCCTGATACTCCAGTGGCAGGGGCGGCATGGTCAGCCAGACGTCCTGGGCGAGCAAGGCGACGATGCCGTCCACGTCGGCCGACTCGAAGGCCCGGGTCAGCTCGTCCACCAGCCGCTGCTCGGCGGCCGAGCCGGGCCGCGGGGCGGGCTCGCGCGACCGCTGGTGGCGGTCCAGCGCGGCCCTGGCCCGCTTGAGCGCGCTGGTCACCGACTCCTCGGTGACCTCCAGGATGCGGGCCGCCTCGCTGGCGTGGAAGCCCAGCACGTCGCGC
>Ga0306926_10009128_pt1 | contig 10891 bp, 7 predicted proteins | sample flu12Cox44000178_FD_203759 | JGI IMG/M metagenome (GOLD analysis project Ga0306926, IMG submission 203759) | Lab enrichment of tropical soil microbial communities from Luquillo Experimental Forest, Puerto Rico - flux8day.12C.oxic.44.000.178 (v2)... | ecosystem: Environmental > Terrestrial > Soil...
GACGAGTGCTGCCCTCACGACACTGCGGGAACCCGTCTCAGGCGGCATCGATCCACAGACTGGAGATGACGAGATCGGTGGCGCTAGTGAATCGCCGGGTCAGGAATGACTCGGTGCACCCTTCGAGCGGCTCAGGGGCGGCGCGGCCAGAGTGTTCGCCTGCTGGACCCAGTACGGGTCGCAGTCAACAAAGATGCGAAACCAGAGCTCGAGGTTGATGAGCGGCCAGACCATGCCGGGCGACATAATATCTTCGCGCAGGCGGTCGGGGTGAAAGACCCCCCGATCGAGACATTGTGGCGATCGGAGGATCGATCGCACTGTATCGGCCAGCTCTCCGGCGAACCAACGCTCCACTGGGATCGGAAACGGTCTCTTGTCCCTTCGCTCCAGAATCTTCTCGGGGAGCAGGCACCGAACGATCTCCTTCAGGAGGCGTTTGGGCTGTCGTCCGCTGACCTTCAGTGCCGGAGGCACCCGGGCCATCAGCTCCACGATCCGGTGATCGAGCAGCGGGACGCGGGACTCCAGCGATACGGCCATGCTCATCCGATCTTCCATCGACAGAAACTGGGGCAAGTACACCCGCAGGTCATGATAGAGACACTTGTCTAGGATCTCGGCCGTTCCCGCCTCGTCCAGAACGCGTAGATAGGGGGCGCGCGGGGAGTAATCTCTGAGCCCTCGAACAAATCCCGGGTGGAGCATCGGGTGCTCGGCAGGTTCGGTGCCGCAGTACGAGACCCAGCGATCCTCGAGCGAACGCGGAATCGGCCTCAGCCGTCGGCCGAACCGCCGCAAGAGACCGACAGGTCCCTCCCTTCGCAATACACTCCGCGCCCGGTCGAGTGCCGACGGTTCGAACGATGGGCGTCCTGCGAAATCGAACATGTCGGTGGATCCGAAGGCGACGTCAAAGTATTTCGGATAGCCGACGAAGACCTCATCTCCGCCGTGACCGGTCAACGCGACCTTGACGTGACGTCGCGCGAGCCGAGACACCGCGAAGTAGCCGACGCCACCCCACGAGGGCAGCGGGAAATCCATGTGGTAGATCAATGCAGGTAGCGACGCGCCGAGGTCGCGAGAGCAGCCGCGTTCCTCCACATGCGTTGCTCCGATGTGCGCGGCCACCGCCCTGGCGTGTTCGGACTCGTCGTAGTAGGGATCCTCGCCGAACCCGATCGAGAACGTGGTCAGCGGCCGGATCGAGCGGGCCGCGAAGCTGGCGACGGCGGCGGAGTCGAGTCCGCCGCTGAGATGACAGCCGATAGGGACATCGCTGCGGCATTGGAGCCGTACGGCGTCGTCCACGGTCCAACTCAGCTCTCCCACGAGGTCCTTCTCACGCTTTGGATCCTCGTACCGGTACGTGATATCCCAGTACCGTCTCACCACGAGCTGTCCCGTGCGCCAGGTCAGCCAGTGTCCGGGTTGCAGCTGTGAAATCCGCTCGAACCCCGTCTTGCTGCCGAGCGGGCTTCCGCAGAACAGGTAATCGGCGAGCGCCTCGTTGTCAGGCCGTCGCAGGCTCTGGTCGCCTTGCAGGAGCGCCTTCACCTCAGACGCGAACATGAAGCGCTCCGCACTGTGATGATAGTAGAAAGGCTTGATACCCAAGCGATCGCGAGCGGCGAACAAGACGTGCTTCCTCGCGTCCCAGATCGCGAAGGCGAACATGCCGTTGAGTCGATCAAGGCACTCCGGACCGAACTGAGTGTAGAGATGCAATATCACTTCAGTATCTGACTCGGAAACGAAGCAGTGGCCGGTGCGCCTCAGCTCTTGCCGAAGCTCGACGTAGTTGTAGATCTCCCCGTTGAAGACGATCCAGAGTGTGCCGTCTTGGTTGGCCATCGGCTGGTGGCCCGTCGGGGCCGGGTCCAGAACGGAAAGGCGACGGGCGCCCAGCCCCACAGAACCCTTCAGGTAGAGGCCCGCATCGTCGGGGCCGCGGTGGACGAGGCTGTCTCGCATTCCTCGGACCAATGCGTCTGGTATCAGGGCGCCGTCGCTGCGTAGGACGCCTACGATCCCGCACATCGCTCGATCTCGGTCGCGGCCTCACGCCTCGTCATGACTTCGACGCCCAATTTCCACAAGAAGCGCAGCGCCTTGGGCCGGAACGCGGCCATCAGCGCGCCATAGATCCCCGCCCCGAAAAGGCTCAAGCTCACGAGCGTCATCGCGGTCGGCAGCGTTCCCTCCAAGAGAACCCTCGCTCCTACCACTCCGGCACCCATGGCCAGCGCTGCGGCCAGCGGGCTGGCGATCGCAGTAACTAACCGGCCGATGTGAATCTCGACCGCAGCGAGCGTTCTGTACGAGATCACGCAAAAGACCGGGATGTAACCGGCCAGCCATCCGACACAAAGGCCGACGATGCCCCACCGGGCGCCGACAAGAAGCGTCACCGACAGAACGATCAGGGTGATCGCGTTGTTCTCGACCGCCATACGTGGCCGTCCACTCCCGAACAGGGCGGGCGCGAAGAGCAGGCCGATCGCTCTGAACGGCAGCGCCAGGCAGAGGATCTGGAACGGGACCACGGCATCGGTCCACTTGGATCCCAGAAAGACGCCGATGATCTCCGGAGCTACGGCGGCCATGCCGAGAAAAACAGGGAACGCGAGCAGGCTCACGGACTCCAGGGCGCGCAGCATACCGTGGCGAAGCGCTCTTGGATCTTCCTGAATACGTGAGAAGGCCGAGAAGGAGACCTGGGTAGCGATGGACATCAGTTTGTCGAGCGGAATGGAAGCCAACGACAGGGCCACCGAGTAAACGCCGACAAGCGCTCCCCCGAGAGTGCGCCCGGCGATGGTCATGTCCAGGTTCGTGTATCCGAACCACAGAATCCGGTCGAGCGTTATCAGCCCGCCGAAGTGCACCATACCGCGGAGCTCAGAGAATCGCGCGGACGGCAGGAAAAGGCAAGGTCGGACGACTTGGAAGGCCGTTGCCTTGATCGCGTGACCGACGAGCGCCGCACCAACGAGCGACCATACACTCAGGCCGATGAGGGCGAGTGTGAGCGCGCTGATGGACGAGACCAGCATCGAAAACACGTCGATCTTGGCCTTGCGGCCGAACTCGAGCGTGCGCAGCATGAGTGACTGTGGCACCGCATAGAGACCGGCGAAGATGAGGCCGAAGCTGAGCGCGCGCACAATGGACAACAGGCGCGGCTCGGCGAAGAATGCGGCCGCCAGCGGTGCCGACGCGAACACCACGACGGCTCCGAGAAGGTAGGCCGATAGAGCCACGGTGAATAGCGCCTGGAGCTGTCGCCGAGTCAGCGTTATGGCTTGGACGACTACCGCTCCCACGCCGAGATCTCCGATAAGCATGATAAACCCAACAGAGATCCCGGCCATGGCCATGAGCCCGAAATCGTCGGGCGACAGCAGCCGGATGACGAGCAATGTCGAGAGCCAGGAGATCGCCTGGCCTGCGACGCTTGCCGAGGTCTGCCACAGCAGAGCTGCGACGACCCGCCGAGTCATCTGCCCGAGCGGAGTGTTCTGCTCAGCAGCAGTCGGCTGTCGGCCAGCGGGCGCGCGAGTCGGCCGCTTACTGTAGCGCAAGGATGCCGGAGCGGAGCTCGTTCAGGTGGATGCCTTTGACGATCACCCCGGCGGCAACTGTGGGGTCGGTATACGTCGGCGGAGTTCGACCAGTCGACACATACGCGTCATTCAGCGCGATCCGCAGCTCGGCCAGGTGGATCGCTTTGATCGTGGCCCCTGGAACGATAGTAGCGTCGGTCCAGCGGAAGAGTGGTAACCCGCAGGCCACGCGAATTGTATTGATCGCATCGCGGAGCTCCGCGAAGTGGATCGCTTTGACGGGCGCGCCGGCAGTGATCTCCGAATCACCTGTGAACGCAGACACGACCGAGAGCGTGACGGTCAGCGTGGCTGTCGCGATGTAACCGGCAAAATTTTCTACCGCCACCGTGAGGACGTTTGTCCCGGGATGGAGACCGATCCCGCCAGCGGACCAACTCGTGGTCCCGACGGCCGTCCCAATGGCTCCGCGATCGTTGATCCACATCACCCCTCTCACACCGACCGCATCCGATGCGGTCCCGCCGAGCGAGATGACGGGGCTGTCAGTGCGGTAAGTCGAGTCGGTGTCGGCAACACGATGTTGATCGTGGGCTCGGAGACCGCTGCGGCGCCGGTCGCGAGGCGCGAGATGGTATCTCCGTCGGTGGTGAAGCCGATATTCGTGCTCACGGTCGCAATCGATGTGGTCGGTGCGAACCGTACCTTCACGGCTTGGCTCGCTCCGTCTCCGACGAGAGTGAACGGGCTCCCGGCAACGACGCTGAACGGAGGTGAAGCGGACGCACTTCCGCTGATTGTTCCTCCGCGCGTGTTTTGCACGGTGAAGATCTTGTCCGCGAAGCTTCCGACGTTCACGCTCCCGAAGTACACGCTCGACGTCGGGCTCACGGAGAAGTCGAGCTGCGCGACGGCACTCGCTCCGATCGAGCAAGCGCTCTCGACTCCGCCCATGTTCAGCGCCGTGACCGAAACGTAGTAGAGAGTGCCACTGCTCAGACCGGTGATCCTGAAGCGAACAACCTGGTTGGGTTCCGGGCTCGGCGTCGGAGAAGCGATCTGGATGAAGTTCTGCGAGGGACAAGACGGCGACGGGCCGTAATACAGGCGATACGATGCCAGATCAGCCAGAGGGTTTCCGTCGGCGGTCTCGGTCGGAGCGGTCCACGAAACATCGAGAACGGCGGCTCGGCTCGGGGTTGCTCCCAAGACGATCCGCCGAGCGCAAGGACCACTGCAAGCAGCCGCCGCCGACGATCCACAGGGACAGAACTCTTACTTCAGTCGGCATGGAAAGGCAACGGGAAAAACCCCCGTCCTTTCCAGTAATTCAGTCGAAGTCGAAAGGGTATCCGAGCTGCAGACCGAACCTGACAGATTTTGATCGGCGTCGATCCGAGTCGAGGACGACGCTCCGGTGTGCTGGTGCAGGAACGTATACCCCCCGAACAGGGATGCGTAGTGGGTGATCTGATAGGTCGCGCCGATGTTGAACGTGACGTTCCAGACATCGACCCGCCCCGGCTGGCTGGAGCTAACGGATTTGGAGTTGGTGTATGCGGGCCCCATCACAACGAGCAAACCTCGCAACAGGGTCGAGAGTGTCAGCAATGCCGAGACACTTTGGGTATCGGTCGTGCTCCCGAACCCGCCCGCCATACCGACGCCCTGGTTGTAGCTCAAGCTGGCCGAGCCGAATGAAAACGTTTGAACGATACTCGCGGTCCCGGCCGGCGACACGAACGTGTCGCCGGCGATGTCAGTCACGGCGCCCCGCCGGTGATCGTGGCCGAGAGCGTCGGCGTCAGTAGATAGGTGAAGCCCACCGTCGGGGTGTGGGTGCTCGAGTTTGGCTGTTCTCGCAGATCGAGGTACGTGAAGCCGTGAGCCACGATGCCCGAGAATCGTCGGGTGAAGGCGTGAGTTAGGTTGGCCTGGATGGCGTAGGTGTCTGAATCAACGCCATTCCCGACGCCTTCGAAGCGCAATACCGCGTAATTCGCAGTGAGATTGAGGTTATCCTGCGCTGTAATCTGCCAGTTCAGACCGGGAGAAAAGTTGTTACTCCATGACTCCTGTCGTCCAGTGGAAAAGCCCTGCGACCCAACGACGTTCGTGCTGCGGCTAAGGACGAAGGCATCGGACGCTGACAACGTCAGCCCCTGGCTCAACCGATAAAGCCCGATCGCAATGAAGGTTTGACTGTCAAAGGCGTTGTTCAGACGGTCTTCTCGTGCGTACCAGACATTGCTGAACGAGTAGCCGGCCGCTCAGGTCGTAATCAGGACGACGGATGAACAGAGTAACAGCGGGACTCAGCCTAGTAATGAAATCCCACTGCCGGTTCCTGTTATCGAGGAAGATGTTGTCGTTGTACTCCTCCGAAATGGCGATCGAGGGTGTCAAGGTCACCGGCCCTCGCTGCGCTCGAGGTCCGAGAAGCCCAAGAAGCTCGAGCGGGTACGCCGCAATCGGTACGCTCGGGGTGACCGGGGTCGCCTCCGGTGCGTGGGGTCAGCAACCCCCACCTCCTGGTGGAGGTAGGACGCACAAGTATAGATTACATGAGCGGGGGGTAGTTTCTCCCCCTGCTTAATCGGTAAACGAGGCCGGCGAACCCGCGTCGCCGGCCTCGGAGATTCAAGGGACGGCAGACCCTTTAGGCGATCATTCGCCGAATATGACTGCCGAACCGCGTCCCAAGGAGCCCACCGATACCCAGCAGACCGGGCACTGCCAGGGCCAGACCGCCCGGCTCCGGGACCTCTGAGCAGATTTCCCCGATCCCAGTGCCTACCCTGCCGGTGCTGGTGTTGCCCACCCAAGCGCTGGAGCCGCTCGGAAGTCCCTGGATGTGAAGGGCTGTGTTGTACGTGCCGGCACCGCCACCGGGATTGCTCAACGGGCTGAAGCTCGTCTCGATAGCATTCTGGATTGTGAACGAGACCGATTCACCCGCGGTGAGTCGGCCGGCATTATTGGCTGTTTCGAACGAGACGACGACGTTGTAGTAGCCGTCACCACCCGCCTTGAACTGGGCCGAGGTGCACGGATTCGTCGGGCATACCCCGATGGTCCCTGTGGCCGCGCCGCTGAGGCTAGCGGGCGCGATGAAGCTCGTATCGCTGGTGTTGAAGCCCCAGAACGAGATGAACTCACCCGCGCCGAGTCCGGTCGCGCCGTCCAAGGCGGTCATCGTAACCAGAGTGTTCGTGCCACCGGTCGTCGTGAACGAGATGGTGCCCCACGGACCATAGTTCGCCGGCTGCTGGCCGGCGAAAACGAAGTCTAGGTTGTACGTGATCGTGGCTTCGGCGCCCATCGGCAACCAGGCCACGCCAGCCGCGACAACAGCGACCATCACCAATTGCCTCACCCCAGCCATACCCTTCATCGCCTCTCCTCAAATCACGGAAATATAGCTTCTTGGCTCAGGAGCATTGGCACTGCTGATGCCAGCGATACCAGTGCCGCTGATTGCTTTGGTTTCAGGTACTTGCGCGACCAACAATCGCACCAGATAAACAATTTCTTGCGCGGACTCATCGCCGGGTTTGCGTATCGCTCATACCTCGACTGCGCTGGGGCACGAGATCACGGAGAGGGAGTGCGACCGCAGCCCAGTTCCGTCGGTGTCGTCTCATTCGGCGTGCCTTGTAGACATATCGGGGCGTGCCCTGGACGGACGCTCCAATAGCGGAGCCTATCGGATCCTGGGTTGAGAACCGTTGCGGCGTGCCCCGGGCTTCTGGGTCGTATTGAGCCGATGTCCGATCCCGGCGCCCGGAGACGTAGAGCACAGCATAGGCTAGATGAGTTTAGGTTTATGTGAAGCCGAGTTTAGGCTTTGGAACTACCCGCACTGCATTACCTGTGAAGCCAGCTTCACATATCTGTAATAGAAGTCCTACCCTGCGAGCCTGAGCGCCGCTTTGCATGTCGTCCGAGACGCGAAATTCCTTTCTCAAACAGAAACAGTTTCGTTGCAAAGCGCGACTGGACGCGGCCCGGGAATTGCTACTACGTATGGTGGTATTCGTTTTTGAGTTTGCAGGCCGCGCGCACGAGAAAGCTGTGTTGCTCCGACTCGCTTCGGGCAATGGTGAAGTCGATCTCTCGCCGCCTTCCCTTCAACCCCGCCCTACGCGGACCATCTGCAGCAAGGATTTTCTTCATTGCGGCTGGTACGATCCTCCTGGGTTGGCCGGGTACCGCCGTCGGTGCCGACAACAAGGCACCGACCGTCGCGATTACAACTCCGACTTCCAATTCGACGTTCACCACGAACATCAGTCCTCTCGCGGTCGCGGGCACGGCATCGGACAACGTTGGCGTTACGCAAGTCACATGGAGCAACAACCGGGGCGGTAGTGGCACCGCGACGGGGACCACGAACTGGTCCGTCAGTGGGATCGGGCTGCAATCGGGCTCCAACGTAATCACGGTCACGGCTCGCGATGCCGCCGGTAACAGAGGAACAGGGTCGCTCACGGTCACTTACGACCCGACCCCCCCCACAGTCACAATCAATACACCGACCGCGGCCAGCACCTTCAGCACGACCTCGAGCTCGTTGGTGCTTGGCGGGACGGCGGCCGACAACGTGGGAGTCACGCAGGTTACCTGGAGCAATAGTGTTGGCGGGAGCGGCACGGCCGCCGGTAGTACCAACTGGTCTGTCAGCAGCGTCGCGCTCCAGGCCGGTACCAATGTGATCACCGTCACGGCGCGGGACGCTGCCGGCAATACCGGCACTGACACCCTCGCGGTTACTTACACCGACACGACTGGGCCCGCGGTCTCGATCACGAGCCCCACCAACAATCAGGCGGTCAAGGCCAGCCCGATCACCGTGACCGGTACAGCGAGTGACTCGGGACTGGGAAACAGCGGGATTTCTTCGGTCACCGTCAACGGCACCGCGGCGAGCGGCGGGACGGCGACTGGCCCGGGGACCGCCAGCTGGAGTCAAGCCCTCGGCCTGAGTCCTGGCAGCAACACGATTACGGTTGTGGCCAAGGATAATAGCCCCGCCCAGAACGCCACAACGGTGGTGACGACGGTTGTTTATGATCCGACCCCGCCGACGGTTGCGATCACGACCCCAACCAGCACTGGAACGTTCAGCACAACCACCAGTCCAATCACGCTGGGCGGCACCGCAGCCGACAACATCGGGTTGACCCAGGTGACATGGAGCAACAGCACCGGCGGGAGCGGCACGGCGACCGGGACCACGAGCTGGTCGGTTAGCGGCATCGTGCTGCAGTCGGGGACCAATGTCCTCACCATCACGGCGCGGGATGCTGCCGGTAACACCGCCGCCGCGACCTTGACGGTCACTTACACCGCTTCCGACGCGACGGCGCCCGCGGTGAGTATCACCGCGCCGACCACCGCGGCGACATACTCGACTAGCACGAGTCCGCTGACGCTGGGGGGCACGGCGGCGGACAACGTGGGCGTGACGCAGGTGACGTGGAGCAACAGCGCGGGGGGCAGCGGGACGGCGACGGGGACGACGAGCTGGACGGCGAGCGGGATCGTGTTGCAGGCGGGCACGAACGTGCTGACGGTGACGGCGCGGGATGCGGCGAACAACACGGGCACGGCGACGCTGACGGTGACCTACACGCCACCCTCGGGGCTGGTGGCGGCGTACGGGTTCAACGAGGGCACGGGCACGACGAGCGCGGACGCAACGGGGAACGGCTACAACGCGACCCTGGTGGGGGGCCCGGCCTGGGTGACGGGGCAGTTCGGCTCGGCGCTGAGCTTCAATGGGAGCAGCAACTACGCGACGGTGTCGAACCTGCCGTATCTGGCGGCGTGGACGGTATCGGGCTGGGTCCGCAGCCCGGCGGCGCCGACGAATGGGCCGCCGAGTGGGCCGATCCACCACTCGCAGAACTTCCATTTCAACTGGAACCATACGAACCCGAGCTTCCAGGGGACGGTGGCGCTGTCCGTGGGGGGCGTGTGGTATCCGGCGAGCTTCGGGTCGCTGGCGGCCAATACCTGGTACTACCTGACGGCGACGTACGACGGGGCGGCGCTCAAGGCCTACACCAACGGGGTGCTGGTGACGAGCACCCCGGCGCCGGGGGCGCCCGATGCGGATCCCAATCCGCTGAGCTTCGGCAAGCACTCGGCGGTGGCGCAGTATTTTCAGGGGACCGTCGACGAGGTGCGGATCTACAACCGCGCGCTGAGCATGACCGAGATCCAAAGCGACATGAATACCGCTGCGGGCGCCGATACCACGCGCCCGACGGTCACCATCACCACACCGACATCGACGGGGACGTATGCCAGTAACACAAGCCCGCTGACCATTGGAGGCTCGGCGTCGGACAATGTCGGCGTGACGCAGGTGACGTGGAGCAACAGCGCCGGGGGAAGCGGGACGGCGACGGGGACGACGAGTTGGACAGCGAGCGGCATCGTGCTGCAACCGGGGAGCAACGTGCTGACGGTCACGGCGCGGGATGGCGCCGGCAATACGGGGACCGCGACCCTGACGGTCACGTACGATGCCACGGCGCCGACGGTCGCGATCACGGCTCCGACCACGGGCGCGACATACTCGACGAGCACGAGTCCGATGACCTTGGGTGGGACCGCGGGCGACAACGTGGCGGTCACGCAGGTGTCCTGGAGCAACAGCGCGGGGGGGAGCGGGACGGCGACAGGGACGACGAGCTGGACAGCGAGCGGGATCGCGCTGCAGCCGGGCAGCAACGTGCTGACGGTGACGGCGCGGGATGCGGCGAACAACACGGCCACGGCAACCTTGACGGTCACCTATTCGGGGACGGATACGACCCCGCCCGCGGTGACGATCACGAGCCCGACCAACAATCAAGCGGTCAACGTCAGCTCGATCACGGTGACCGGCACGGCGAGCGACTCGGGGTTGGGGAACAGCGGGATCTCATCGGTCACGGTCAATGGAGTAGCGGCGGCGGGTGGGACAGCGACGGGTTCGGGGACGGCGAACTGGAGCCAAGCGCTGAACCTGAGCGCCGGTAGCAACACGATCACGGTAGTGGCCAAGGACAACAGTCCGGCCCAGAACGCTGCCACCGCACAGATCACGGTCGTCTACGACCCCACGGCGCCCACCATTGCCATCACGAGCCCGACCGGCGGCTCGACGTACAACACGACTACCAACCCGATCGCGCTGGGGGGGACGGCGGCGGACAACGTGGGCGTGACGCAGGTGACGTGGAGCAACAGCGCGGGGGGCAGCGGGACGGCGACGGGGACGACGAGCTGGACGGCGAGCGGGATCGTGTTGCAGGCGGGCACGAACGTGC
>Ga0306926_10009129_pt1 | contig 10891 bp, 9 predicted proteins | sample flu12Cox44000178_FD_203759 | JGI IMG/M metagenome (GOLD analysis project Ga0306926, IMG submission 203759) | Lab enrichment of tropical soil microbial communities from Luquillo Experimental Forest, Puerto Rico - flux8day.12C.oxic.44.000.178 (v2)... | ecosystem: Environmental > Terrestrial > Soil...
AAAGCTGATGATGCTCTACGAGCGCGCTTCCGGCGGCCGCTTGCACGCCAATTATTATCGGCCCGGCGGCGTGCATCAGGATTTGCCGCCGAAACTGATCGAAGACATTGCGGGTTTTTGCGACCCGTTCCTGAAAGTGTGCGACGATCTCGAGGAATTGCTCACCGAGAACCGCATTTTCAAACAGCGCAATGTCAACATCGGGGTGGTGAAACTCGCGGACGCCTGGGTGCGCGGGTTTTCAGGCGTCATGGTGCGCGGCTCGGGCGCGGCGTGGGATTTGCGCAAGGCGCAACCCTATGAGTGCTACGCCGAACTTGATTTCGACATCCCGGTTGGCAAGAACGGCGACAATTACGATCGCTACTGCATTCGGATGGAGGAGATGCGCCAGTCCGTCCGTATCATGAAGCAGTGCCTGGAAAAGTTGCACGCACCGGAAGGACAAGGCCCCGTTATTATCCAAGACCAAAAGATCGCGCCGCCGCGGCGCGAGGTCATGAAGCGTTCGATGGAAGCGCTGATCCATCATTTCAAGCTTTATACGGAAGGCTTTAAGGTGCCGGCGGGCGAGGTCTATGCCGCAGTGGAGGCGCCCAAGGGTGAATTCGGCGTCTATCTCATCGCCGACGGCACCAACAAACCGTACAAGTGCAAGATCCGGGCGCCAAGCTTTGCGCATCTGCAAGCGATGGATTTCATGTGCCGCGGTCACATGCTGGCCGACATCTCGGCCGTGCTCGGCTCGATCGATATTGTGTTTGGCGAGGTCGATCGATGAGCGTGCGCCGACTGGCCGAGAAACAGCCGCCAAGCTTTGCCTTTACGCTGGAGAATCTCGCTTGGGCGAAAGGGCAGATCGCGAAATATCCCGAAGGCCGCCAACAGTCAGCGGTTATCGCCATTCTGTGGCGCGCGCAGGAGCAGTGCGGCGGGTGGCTGCCGCAGAAAGCGATCGAAGCGACCGCGGATTTGCTCGGCACGCCCAAAATTCGCGTACTGGAAGTGGCGACGTTCTACACGATGTTCAATCTCGCTCCGGTCGGCCGATTCCACGTCCAACTTTGCGGCACGACGCCGTGCATGCTGCGTGGCTCCGAAGAATTGAAAAAAGTGTGTCGCCGCATGATCGGCGAGGAAACCGAGGTGACCGCCGATGGTGTGTTTTCCTGGATCGAAGTGGAGTGTCTCGGCGCTTGCGTGAACGCGCCGATGGTTCAGATCAACGCCGATTATTACGAAGACCTCACCGCGGAAAGCCTCACGCGGATTATCAATGACCTCTCCGCCGGGCGAACGCCGAAACCGGGTCCGCAGATCGACCGCATTAATTCCGCGCCGGTCGGAGGACCGACGACGCTGACGGATCCGTCGCTGTTCGCGGCGCCCGCCGAGGCCGAAAGATCATCAGCCGGCGACGAGGCCAAAGATCAGGGGCGTAACTGATGCTCGCCGACAAGGATCGCATTTTCAAAAATCTCTACGGCCAGCACGATTGGGGCCTCGACGGCGCGCGCCGGCGCGGGGCGTGGGACGGCACGAAAGCCATTTTGGCAAAAGGGCGCGACGCCATCATCAACGAGGTGAAAGCGTCGGGCCAGCGCGGCCGCGGCGGGGCCGGATTCGCGACCGGGCTGAAATGGTCGTTCATGCCGAAACAATCCGACGGCCGTCGGCATTACCTCGTCATCAACGCAGACGAATCGGAACCCGGCACGTGCAAGGATCGCGAAATCATGCGTCACGATCCTCACCTTCTGATCGAAGGGTCCCTAATCGCGGGCTGCGCGATGGCGGCGAACACTTGTTACATCTACATCCGCGGCGAATTCATCCGCGAACGCGGGCGCCTCGAAGCCGCCGTGCAGCAGGCTTACGACGCCCGCCTGATCGGCAAAAACAATATCAACGGCTGGGATTTCGACATCATCGTGCATCATGGCGCCGGCGCCTATATATGCGGCGCAGAAACGGCGCTTCTGGAGAGCCTCGAAGGAAAAAAGGGACTGCCGCGGCCCAAGCCGCCGTTCCCGGCGAATATGGGTCTCTACGGTTGTCCGACCACCGTGAACAATGTCGAGACCATCGCGCAAGTGCCGGACATCATGCGGCGGGGAGCGGCGTGGTTCGCCAGCATCGGCCGGCCAAACAATACCGGCACGAAGCTGTTTTGCCTTTCCGGGCACGTCGAGCGGCCTTGCACTGTCGAAGAGGCGATGGGCATTCCGCTGCGTGAATTGATCGACCGGCACGCTGGCGGCGTGCGCGGCGGCTGGGACAATCTGCAGGCCGTGATACCCGGCGGCTCGTCGATGCCCATGGTGCCGGCAGGGCGGAATGAGGCCGATACTTTGCTGATGGACTTCGACGGTTGCCGGGAAAAGAAATCGGCGCTCGGCACCGCTGCCGTCATCGTCATGGATAAATCGGACGATATCGTCACCGCCATGGCGCGCATCTCGTACTTTTACAAGCACGAGAGCTGCGGTCAGTGCACGCCCTGCCGCGAAGGCATGGGCTGGATGTGGCGCGTGCTCACCCGCATGGCGGAAGGCCGCGCCCACAAGCGCGAGATCGATATGCTGTGGGAAGTGACGACGCAGATCGAGGGTCACACCATCTGCGCGTTCGGCGACGGCGCGGCCTGGCCCGTGCAGGGTCTGTTGCGGCATTTCCGTCCGGAAATCGAAAGGCGCATAGACCGATATACCGCGAACCCCGATTCAGCGGGCGTGCTCGATCCGCCCGTGCCAACGGCGGCGGAGTAGGAACGGCATGGCAAAGCTCATCGTCGACGGCAAGGAGATCGATGTCCCGGTGGAATACACGCTTTTGCAGGCGTGCGAAGCCGCCGGCGCCGAGATTCCGCGTTTCTGCTTTCACGAGCGCCTGTCGATCGCCGGCAATTGCCGCATGTGTCTCGTCGAACTCGTGGGTTCGCCGAAGCCGGTCGCAAGCTGCGCCTGGGGGGTGCGCGATTGCCGACCGGGTCCGAAAGGCGAGCCGCCGGAGGTCAAGACCCGTTCGCCGATGGTGCGCAAGGCGCGCGAAGGCGTGATGGAATTCCTCTTGATCAACCATCCGCTCGACTGCCCGATCTGCGATCAAGGCGGCGAATGCGATCTGCAAGACCAATCCATGGCCTACGGCATCGATTCCAGCCGCTTCGTCGAGAACAAGCGCGCAGTGGAGGACAAGTATCTGGGCCCGCTGGTCAAGACATCGATGAACCGCTGCATCCAGTGTACGCGCTGCGTGCGGTTTGCCACCGAGGTGGCGGGCGTACCGGAACTCGGCGCGACCGGGCGCGGCGAAGACATGGAGATCACGACTTATCTCGAGACAGCCATGCGCTCCGAGCTGCAAGGCAATGTCGTGGATATATGTCCGGTTGGCGCGCTGACGTCCAAGCCTTACGCATTTACCGCGCGCTCCTGGGAACTGAACAAAACCGAAACTATCGACGTGATGGATGCGCTCGGATGCGCAATCCGGATCGATACGCGCGGCAGCGAAGTGATGCGCATCCTGCCGCGCATCAACGACGACATCAATGAGGAATGGATTTCGGACAAGACGCGGCACGTGGTCGATGGATTGCGCACGCAGCGCCTCGATCAGCCGTATCTGCGCGAGGGCGGTCGGCTTCGACCCGCTAGCTGGAGCGAGGCGTTCAAGGCCATCGCGGCCGAGGTTGCGAGAGTAAATCCCAAGCGCATCGGCGCGATGGCCGGCGATCTCGCCGCCGTCGAGGAGATATTCGCGCTTAAGGACCTCATGACGAGCCTGAAGGTCGTTAATCTCGATTGCCGGCAGGATGGCGCCGCGGTGGACCCGGCCTGGGGCCGCGCGAGCTATTTGTTCAACGCGAGCATTGCCGGCATCGATTCCGCCGACGCGCTCCTGATCGTGGGCTCAAATCCGCGCAAGGAAGCGCCGATCCTCAACGCGCGTATCCGCAAGCACTGGCGCGCCGGAAAATTCCCGATCGGCGTCATCGGGCCGAAAACGGATCTGACTTACACCTACGATTATCTCGGCGCGGGTCCCGAAACCCTTGCCGCCATCGCGCGCCATTCCTTTGCCGAGGTGTTTCGAAAAGCCGAGCGCCCGATGGTGATTATCGGCGCCGGAGCATTGGCGCGCGGCGACGGCGCCGCTGTCGCCGCGCTTGCCGCCAAAGCCGCGGTCGATCTCGGCGCGGTCAAGGACGGCTGGAACGGCTATTGCGTATTGCACGCGGCTGCATCGCGCACCGGCGCTCTCGATCTCGGGTTTGTTCCGGGACAGGGCGGTCTCAATGCGCGGCAGATGGCGACGTTTGGAACGCTCGATGTTCTTTTTCTGCTCGGCGTCGATGAAATCGATATCGCGCCGGGGGCATTCGTCGTCTATATCGGTACGCACGGCGATCGCGGCGCCTTGCGCGCCGATGTAATTCTTCCCGGCGCCGCTTATCCGGAAAAGTCCGCCATCTATGTCAACACCGAGGGCCGTGTGCAGATGGCGGCACGTGCGTCCTTCCCGCCGGGCGATGCGCGGGAAGATTGGGCAATCCTGCGGGCGCTGTCGGATGTGATGCGCAACCGCTTGCCTTACGATTCGATGGCGGCACTGCGCCGGGCGCTATTTAAGGTCTATCCTCATCTCTTGAGAATCGGTCAAATTGTACCGGGAAATCCGGCGGACATTGGCAAACTGGCCGTGCTCGGCGGCGCCGCCGACAAAATTCCGTTCGCATCCAGTGTCGGCGACTTTTATTTGACCAATCCGATTGCGCGCGCCTCGCCCGTGATGGGCGAGTGTTCGGCGCTTGCGCAAGGCCGAGCGGCCATGACGGCAGCGGAATAGAGAGCGCACCGATGACCGCATTCTGGTCCGATTATCTCTGGCCGTTCGTCATCATGGTGGCGGAAAGCCTGCTCCTTCTCATTATTCTGCTCATCGCGGTCGCCTACGGCCTGTTGGCAGACCGCAAGATCTGGGCGGCCGTGCAGATCAGGCGCGGCCCAAACGTTGTCGGGCCATGGGGCCTGTTCCAGTCCTTTGCCGATCTGATCAAGTTCGTGCTCAAGGAGCCGGTCATTCCCGCCGGCGCCAACAAGGGTGTCTTTCTTCTAGCGCCGCTGGTCACCTGCGTGCTCGCGCTTGCGGCTTGGGCGGTCATTCCGGTCGATGCCGGTTGGGTCATTTCAAACATCAATGTCGGAATACTTTATATCTTCGCCATTTCGTCGCTCGGCGTGTACGGCGTGATCATGGCGGGCTGGGCGTCGAATTCGAAATATCCGTTTCTCGCCGCGCTGCGCTCGGCGGCGCAGATGGTGTCCTACGAAGTCTCGATCGGTTTCGTGATCATCACGGTGCTGCTCTGCGTCGGTTCGCTCAATCTGACGGCGATTGTCGAAGCGCAGAACGGAAAATGGGGCCTGTTCGGCTGGTATTGGCTGCCGCTGTTCCCGATGTTCGTCATATTCTTCGTCTCGGCGCTGGCCGAAACCAATCGGCCGCCGTTCGATCTGGTCGAGGCGGAGTCGGAACTGGTGGCCGGTTTCATGGTCGAATACGGCTCGACCCCTTACATGATGTTCATGCTCGGCGAATACGTTGCGGTGTGCACGATGTGCGCGATGTGCGCCATCCTGTTCCTCGGCGGCTGGTTGCCGCCGTTCCCGGTCGTGCCGTTCACCTGGGTGCCCGGCATCATCTGGTTCGTGCTCAAGGCGTTCTTTGTGTTCTTTATGTTCGCGATGGTGAAGGCCTTCGTGCCGCGCTATCGCTACGACCAATTGATGCGGCTCGGCTGGAAAGTGTTCTTGCCGATTTCGCTTGCTATGGTCGCCATCGTGGCGAGCGTCTTGCAAGTCACCGGGTGGGCGCCGAAATGACAGGAGAGCGGCATGGAATATTCGCTGCCTGCCTGGCTCGGCGGCCTTCTCGGAACGATCGTCGCGGTCGCGATCTACGTCCCGGGAATCCGCGTCGTGGAGAGGCGTTTGCGCGCGCAAACCGGCCCGCAAACGCTCGAACAGCGCCGTGCTTTCGAGGACAGGCTCTCGGTCATTCGGCGCATGATTTTGGGCGCCGGTATCGCCATCCTGGCGATCGCCGGATATTGGATCGGCAACATGCTCAGCGGCACGAGATGATGATATGAATCTTGATCAAACCGCCCGTTCGCTGTTTCTGAAGGAATTCGCGCAGGCTTTTCTGCTGTCGATGCGCTACTTCTTCAAGCCCAAGGCGACCGTCAACTACCCCTTCGAGAAAAATCCGATTTCGCCCCGGTTCCGGGGTGAGCACGCGCTGCGCCGATATCCAAACGGCGAAGAGCGCTGCATCGGCTGCAAATTGTGTGAAGCGATTTGCCCGGCACAGGCGATCACGATCGAGGCTGGTCCCCGCAGGAATGACGGCACGCGGCGGACGACGCGTTATGACATCGACATGGTGAAATGCATCTATTGCGGCCTGTGCCAGGAAGCCTGCCCGGTCGACGCCATCGTTGAAGGACCGAATTTCGAGTTTGCGACCGAGACGCGCGAAGAACTTTACTACGACAAGGAGCGGCTGCTCGCCAACGGCGATCGCTGGGAGCGCGAACTCGCAAACAATATCGCACTCGATGCGACTTACCGCTGAGACCGGCCGACAATGATCTTTCACGCGATCTTTTTCTATTTGTTTGCTGGAATAACCGTGGCATCGGCCGTCATGGTCATCGCTTCGCGCAATCCCGTGCACTCCGTACTGTTTCTTATTCTCGCTTTCGTCAATGCGGCGGGTTTGTTCGTGCTGATGGGCGCCGAGTTTTTGGCGATGATCCTCATCGTCGTTTATGTCGGCGCGGTTGCCGTGCTCTTCCTGTTCGTCGTAATGATGCTCGACGTCGATTTCGCCGAGTTGCGCCGCGGCTTTATCTCCTATTTGCCCATAGGCGGCCTCGTGGGCGCCATGCTCTTGGCGGAGCTCCTCATCATTGTCGGGGCGTGGGTCATCGGGCCGGAGGTCACCAAAGCGATCACTTCGCCAATACCGCCGGCGGCTGAAATCCCGAACACCCAAGCGCTCGGGCTCGTGCTCTACACGCGTTATGTCTATTTCTTCCAGGCGGCGGGGGTCATTCTTCTGGTCGCAATGATCGGCGCCATTGTGCTGACGCTCCAGCATAAGCCGAACGTACGCCGGCAAATCATCGCCGATCAAGTCGCGCGCCACAAAGCGAGCGCCATCGAGATCGTCAAAGTGAAATCGGGGCAGGGGCTGTCATGATCATCGGGCTCGGCCACTATCTTTCGGTAGCCGCGACCGTGTTCACGCTTGGCGTTTTGGGCATCTTCCTCAACCGCAAGAACGTGATCGTCATTCTGATGTCGATCGAGCTGATCCTGCTTTCCGTCAACATCAACCTGGTCGCGTTTTCGACTTTCCTGGGCGACATCGTCGGACAGGTTTATGCCTTGATCGTGCTTACGGTCGCGGCCGCGGAAGCCGCTATCGGCTTGGCGATCCTGGTCGCCTATTTCCGCAACCGCGGTTCGATCGCCGTCGACGATATCAATTTGATGAAAGGCTGACGCACAAAATGTCGGGAGCGCGCATGACCGAGCAGGAACGGGGCAGGTTGTAGAATGTACCAGGCCATTGTCCTTTTGCCGCTCCTTGGCGCGGTCGTGGCGGGCGTGATCGCGCTCGCCGGCGCGCGCAACCGCTTCCCCGGCGAAGATCCGCCGTCGCCTCCCGACGACCATCACGCCGGGACTCACGCCGAAGCCAATATGCACGGCGCGCCGGTTGCGGCCAGCCAGCACGGTAGCTGTTCCGCTGCCCATGGTCCGGGAGCGCACGATGAGGACGAGGAACACGAGCCCTCGGCCGCCGGATCGCTCCTTGCGGAACTCGTAACATGCACCTTCTTGGTGATCTCGTGCGTGCTGTCGTGGATCGCGTTCTTCGACGTCGGCTTCGCCGGCCATGATGCGCACATTCCCCTGTTCACGTTCATCACGTTCGGGGATCTTCATTCGGAATGGGCGCTGCGGATCGATTCCTTAACCGCGGTGATGCTGGTCGTTGTCACAACGATATCCTCGCTCGTGCACATCTATTCCGTCGGCTACATGGAAGAAGATCCATACAAGCCGCGCTTCTTCGCCTATCTGTCATTCTTCACCTTCGCCATGCTGATGCTGGTGACGGCGGACAATTTGCTGCAGCTGTTTTTTGGATGGGAAGGCGTCGGACTCGCAAGCTATCTCTTGATCGGATTCTGGTACCACAAGCCCGAAGCCAACGCCGCCGCGATCAAGGCCTTCATCGTCAACCGCGTCGGAGACTTCGGCTTTTCACTCGGCATTTTCGCCGTCTTCTATCTCACTGGCGCGATCGATTTCGATACGATCTTCGCGCAGGCGCCGGGCTTGGTCGGCAAGAGCTTTCATTTCCTGAGCTGGAATGTCGACGCGCTGACCGCGCTTTGCCTACTGCTGTTCATGGGCGCGATGGGCAAATCCGCGCAGTTTCTGCTGCACACCTGGCTGCCCGACGCGATGGAAGGGCCGACCCCGGTCTCGGCTTTGATCCACGCCGCGACCATGGTGACGGCGGGCGTCTTCATGGTCGCGCGCCTGTCGCCGCTGTTCGCCCTGTCGGCGGACGCATCGGCCTTTGTGACCTTCATCGGCGCCACGACGGCGATATTCGCCGCAAGCGTTGCGCTCGTGCAGAACGACATCAAGCGCATCATCGCTTATTCGACCTGCTCCCAGCTCGGCTACATGTTCGTGGCGATGGGGGTGGGCGCGTATTCGGTCGGGATGTTCCATCTCTTCACGCACGCCTTCTTCAAGGCGTTGCTGTTCCTCGGTTCCGGCTCGGTCATCCTGGCGATGCATCACGAGCAGGACATCCGTCGGATGGGCGGCCTCCGGCACAAAATTCCGTTTACTTTCGCGGTGATGGTAATCGGCACCTTGGCGCTGACCGGCTTTCCTTTGACAGCCGGCTTTTTCTCCAAGGACGCGATCATCGAGGCGGACGTTACCGCGCAAGGTGCAGCCGCAAGTTACGCCTTCTTCATGACCACATTGGCGGCGGCGCTGACCTCGTTTTATTCCTGGCGGCTGATCTTCAAGACCTTTTATGGCGAGCCGCACGATCGCCGTCACTACGAGGAGGCGCACGAGAGCCCGAAGGTCATGCTCATTCCTCTCGCCGTCCTCGCGGTCGGATCGATCGCCGCGGGCTGGCCATTCGTCCAGATTTTCATGGGCCACGGCGCGGACGTGTTTTTCGGAACGTCGCTGAAGCTTACGGAGGCGGATACGCTCTTCGAGGAGGCGGAAACACTCCCCATCGCTATCAAGCTCGCGCCGACGATCATGATGCTCGGCGGCCTGCTGGTGGCTTGGCAATTCTATATCCGCCGCCCCGATATTCCCGAGGCGCTGGCGCGCGATCAAAGGCCTCTCTACGAGTTTTTGCTCAATAAGTGGTACTTCGACGAAATCTACGATCTTCTTTTCGTACGTCCGACGCTGTGGCTCGGCCGGCTGCTCTGGAAGGGCGGCGACGGTTTTGTAATCGACGGCTTCGGGCCCGATGGCGTTTCGGCGCGGGTGCTCGACGTGACGCGCAACGTGATACGCCTGCAAACGGGCTACCTTTATCACTACGCCTTCGCGATGCTCATCGGCGTTGCTGCAGCCATTACCTGGTTCATGTTCGCGGGGCCACACGGATGACGAGCTGGCCGATTCTTTCCGTCGTTACGTTCCTGCCGCTCGTTGGCGCGCTGTTCATCGCTTTCCTGAGCGAGGACGAAGCCGGCGTGCGCAACGCACGCTGGGTGGCGCTGTGGACGACGCTCATCACCTTCGTCATTTCCCTGATCCTGGTCTGGCGTTTCGATCCGATCTCCTCGGACTTCCAGTTCGTCGAGAAGCGGCCATGGCTTGGCGGCGCGATCACCTATTCGATGGGCGTTGACGGCATTTCGCTGCCGTTCGTGGTGCTGACAACCGCCTTGTTGCCGATTTGCATCTTGGCCAGCTGGACCTCCATTCAACGCCGCGTGCGCGAATACATGATCGCATTTCTTGTCCTGGAAACGCTTATGGTCGGGACGTTTTGTGCGCTCGACCTCGTGCTGTTTTATCTGTTTTTCGAGGGCGGCTTGATCCCGATGTTCCTGATCATCGGCGTGTGGGGCGGTCCGCGCCGCGTCTACGCGAGCTTCAAGTTTTTTCTTTATACTTTTTTGGGCTCCGTGCTCATGCTGCTCGCCATCATGGCGATGTATTGGCAGGCGGGCACCACCGACATTCCGACGCTGCTCCACCATCCGTTTCCGATGGCACTGCAGACCTGGGCGTGGTTCGCGTTCCTGGCGTCGTTCGCCGTCAAGTTGCCGATGTGGCCCGTTCACACGTGGCTTCCCGATGCGCATGTCGAGGCGCCGACTGCGGGTTCGGTGATCCTAGCGGCGATTTTGCTGAAGATGGGCGGTTACGGCTTCCTGCGCTTTTCGCTGCCGATGTTTCCCGAAGCATCCGCCCACCTGGCGCCGCTGATCTACGCCCTTTCGGTCGTGGCGATCATCTACACCTCGCTCGTGGCGCTGGTGCAGGAGGATGTGAAAAAGCTCATTGCCTATTCATCCGTCGCGCATATGGGTTTCGTCACGATGGGCATTTTCACCGTGACGGCGCACGGCGTCGCCGGCGGCATCTTCCAGATGATTTCGCACGGCATCGTTTCGGCTGCGTTGTTCCTCTGCGTCGGCATCATTTACGACCGCATGCACACGCGCGAGATCGCCGCCTATGGCGGCCTCGTTAATCGCATGCCGCTCTATGCCTTCGTCTTCATGGTATTCTGCCTGGCGAATATC
>Ga0306926_10009131_pt1 | contig 10890 bp, 10 predicted proteins | sample flu12Cox44000178_FD_203759 | JGI IMG/M metagenome (GOLD analysis project Ga0306926, IMG submission 203759) | Lab enrichment of tropical soil microbial communities from Luquillo Experimental Forest, Puerto Rico - flux8day.12C.oxic.44.000.178 (v2)... | ecosystem: Environmental > Terrestrial >...
AGCTGGTCAATGCCGCCGTCAGGTTGCCCTGAGCAACCTGCACGTCGCCGATCTTGCTGTGCGACGCCGAGAGATCGCGCTGCCAGCCGGCGTTGCCAGGATCGGCCGTCGCCAGTCTGATCGCCAGCGAGGTCTGGTAGCTGCTCAGCGCCGCCGCCAGGTTGCCGTGCTCAACCTGCACGTCGCCGATCTTGTTGTGCGATAGGGAGAGATCGCGCTGCCAGCCGACGTTGCCGGGATCGGCCGTCGCCAGTCGCTCGGCGATATCATGCGAGGCCTGGTAGCTGGTCAATGCCGCCGCCAGGTTGCCTTGCGCAGATTGCACGCCGCCGATCTTGCTGTGCGACACCGAGAGATCGCGCTGCCAGCCGGCGTTGCCAGGATCGGCCGTCGCCAGTCGCTCGGCGATATCATGCGAGGCCTGGTAGCTGGTCAATGCCGCCGTCAGGTTGCCCTGCTCAACCTGCACGTCGCCGATGTTGCTGTGCGATAGCGAGAGATCGCGCTGCCAGCGGGCGTTGTCAGGATCGGCCCTCGCCAGTCGCTCGGCAACCGCTCGGCCACGCCGGAATGCGTTGACCGCTTGATCCAGCACTCCAGTCGTTACAAAAAGATCCCCAAGTTCAATCCAAGTCCATATCCGCTCCGGCTCTAGTACGAGCATTTTTTGGAGCGTCGCTTTTGCAGCACCATAGTCATAACTGAGCCGCTCGATTGCCGATTGTTCTTCGAGGAGCCTAATAAGTCGGTTTCGACGCGCGTTCTCCTCCTCAGCAATTTTTTCAGCGAGAATTGTACGTGCACCCGTCGTGTCGAGATTCCCCAGCTTGGCACGGGCCGCGCCGATTGTGGCATCGATATCCGAACCGTCATTCGACGGATGTACCAATTCTCCGGCGCGGGCTTTGGCTTGATAAACAAATTGCTTGAGCCGGTTGGGTATTTCAGCGACCGGCACGTCCGTTTCGCCGATTGTCTCAAGGATCGGCCGCAACAAATCGGGATTTATACCCTCGACCTCTGGGGTTCGTCTGGCAACCAACTCAGAGAGATATCGACGGATTGTCGTCGCGGGCACCACGAAGGCTTCGCGCCGACCGCCGAGTTCGGATAGGCTGAGTATCCCGGCAAGCTGTTGGCCGCCCTTACAAAAAACGGGCGATCCGCTAGAGCCAGGCATCGACCAATAACTCTGTGGATTATCACCGGTGAATTGACGACGCCCGTCAAATCCTATTGTATCACCTAATTCTCCTCGAATTTCGACATCTCGTACTTCGTGGGGTTTATTTTGGTCTAGACCTTGTAGGCCGGCCCGCGCGCACCCTTCACCGACCTCAAATTTATTTTCCATTGCGAGTTGCAGTGTGATGACATTTCCGGGAATTCCCTTCGGGAGCAACAGAACAAGGTCGGGCGCCGGGCCGTCCGCCCGCTCGCATGAATCAACAAGAGTTGCGGTATGTCTGATCGTGCTGCCGTCCTGCCATGAACCGGGGAATTCAATCTCGACCTCGAGCGGCTGTTCGGGGTGCGCTTTTGCGGCAGGCCCTGTGGCCATGCGCCATACATGCCGACAGGTCGCTACATAGCCGCCTTCGATCAGCGCGCCGCAGCCGTGGAAGCCTCTCGTTGGCTTTGCCGAATGAACGTAGACTAAGCCCGTTTCGATCATGCCGGGCGCAGGAGGAAAAAATGCCGGCAAAGATGGTAGTTGAATTGCCAGAGGGCAAACAACTGATTTTAGGCGGCCGAGGCCCGACTACCGGCCTGTCCGAAGTCGGGATTGGAGAGGAGATCACAAAAGCCGCCAGTAGTGCGTTCAAGGGCGCGCTCGGCACGCTCGCGACGCTGGTCGGCATGCTTGAGGAGACCGTTGGCCGTATGGAGCATCGGCCCGACAAAGTCGAGATGGAGTTCCGCGCCTCACTTAGCGGCGAGTGCGATCTATGGATCGTCTCCGGTGATGGCGAGGCCGAATTCAAAGTCACTATTGCCTGGGAAAAAAGCGATTAGACGACAAAATACCAACGTCGGCTCAGTGCGTGCTTTCGGGCAGCGGCGGATCAGGTACCCGCACTCAGCCTCCGATATCGTCGCCGCGCTGACGTTGTAGCTGCGGGCGATGTCAGCAAGCGTTTCCTCGCCCTGATCGCGGCGCTTGATCGCTTCTTTCTGCTGGTGTGACGTGAGCTTCGGCGGACGCCCGATTTTTACGCCCCGCGCCGCTTGCGTTGAAAGGCGCCCCGCGCCCGTTGCCGATCGCGCCGCAACGCGAGGACGGTTCCTGGACCCAAGTTTGGACCCAAACGCGCCGATACGCGTAGGCACCAAGACACACACGAGCGGACGATGGCACCTCTTACGGCGTTGACATAGACCACGTTTTGGCACCAGGCGATATAGGAAGGGACGCCCGGCGTCGAATTTCAAGACCGGTGGGGTTCACCCTGGACCGAGGACAAACTGCTGCGCCAGGTCGTTTACCAGGGTCTGTGCGAGGACAAGCCGGCGAGTGAAGTTCACCGCGAAGTACCGAACCCGAATAGTAGGGCCTGGGCCCACAACGACCGTTGAACCCTCGATACCCAGACGGCACCCGAGATGGCGGCCGTGAACCCGCGATAGCGGCATTGGATGATCCAGGCCGGGGGGAACATCTCGAGATCGATCGTAGCGGCGCAGCGCCAATCGGTGCCAGCCTGGTGCCAGTCAGCCAGGCGAGTTCACGTGATGTTCCGGTAGTTCGGGTCGGTTTAGGTCACGACCCAATATGTCAAAATGACTGAAAACTGGCGGAAATGCTGGCGACCCCGGCAGGATTCGAACCTGCGGCCACTCGCTTAGAAGGCGAGTGCTCTATCCAGCTGAGCTACGGGGTCGGCGGCCTACGCCGCTGCCTTATCGCATTGAGAGCCGCGGACGGCAATCCCTGTAGTCGCTCAGTTGCGGACCCGATCGTAGCGAAAGTTGTCGGCATAGCTTTTCGGCTTTTCAGCGATTTCCTGGGGGGCGATGACCGTATAGTCGAGGCCAAGCCTGTCGGCAAAGGCGACCGCTTCCTCGCGGGTGTCGAAACGCAGCTGCACCTCGTTCAGGGTATCCTCGGCGCTTGCCCAACCCATCAGTCGGTCGGGTCTGCGAGGGGTCGCCGGTTCATATTCGAGAATCCACTTGCGCATCTGCGCCCGCCCTGATTGCATCGCTGTCTTCGCCGGCCTGTAGATGCGTGCTCCCGACATCGATCTCCATCCTGACAAACCGAGCAAAATGATGTTATCAACCTGGAGATGGTCGGGGCGAGAGGATTCGAACCTCCGACATCCTGCTCCCAAAGCAGGCGCTCTACCGGGCTGAGCCACGCCCCGAGGAATTGTGCGGGTTCTAATTGGTTCGGAAATCCCACGCAACACCAAACAAAAAACGAAGTTTCCGAACGAAACGAGGCACGATCCCGACGCATAGGTTCCCCATTCATTCATACCCGCTGATAGTCACTGATGCGTCAGGATAACGTCCCCGGTCGTGGCGCAGTTTCGGATCGATCCACGTTATAGAACCATGGTGAGGTTGAGGTCGTCAGCGAGCCGGCCGGCTAAGGTGGAGTTGCACGACTTCGACCTCAACCGCCGGAGCGTATGCGATGATCGAGAGAAGATTTGTATTGGCGGAGCTGCTGGAGAAGTGCAGCTATTCCCCGCCATTTCTGGAAGCCTGCAAGAACCTAGGGAACCCCAGCACGGCGAGCTCGCGCGTAGCAGAAATTGGAGGCGGTGCGCATAGCATCGGCGGCATTTTTCCAACGGCGTCGGCGTCGAAAATGTCAAGGCCCGGCGAATTGGATCGCCATCCACCGGCTAGGAGCCTGTCTGAGTAACAGATGCTCGCGGTGAGAAGGAGCATCTGCTACTAGATCAGTAGGGAATTTCGACATTTCGTGATTGGGAATCGGATCAGATGTGGCGCTGGTCGCGCTCGATGCGTCAGTCGAGATCATCGGGCCCGGCGGGTCGCGGGTCATGCCGTTCGAGCAGCTGCATCGTCTCCCCGGAGACACGCCACATATCGAGACCATACTCGCGCCAAGTGAACTGGTCGTCGGCTTCATGCTGCCGGTGGCAGCTTGGACCCGGCGTTCGCTGTTTTTAAAGATCCGCGACCGGCAATCCTACGAGTTTGCTCTGGCATCGGCTGCGGTCGCACTCGACCTCGCTGACGGCCGTGTCAACGACGCACGAATTGCACTCGGCGGTGTTGCGACCAAACCGTGGCGGGCACGCGAGGCGGAAGCCGCGCTCAAGGGCCGTTCCGTCGACGAGGCCGTAGCCCAGCATGCGGCCAAAACCGCCTTCGCCACTGCACGGACCCATGGCGATAACAACTACAAATCCGAGCTCGGCAAACGGACTCCGGTTCGCGCGCTGCTGCAAGCCAGCCAATTAAGCGTCTGATCATGGACCTGACTGCGAAAATCGGGAGACCAGCGGCGCGCATCGGCGGCCGCCTCAAAGTTACCGGCGAGGCCCGCTGCGCCTCCGATACCCCACTCGCCGATCCGGCCTAAGCATTCCTCGTGACGAGCGCCATCGCGCGTGGCCGTATCAGAAATATCGACGAGAGCGACAGCCCCTCGGTGCCCGGCGTGTCGGACATCTGACCCATCGCAATATGGAAGGCGCGATCAAGCCGGCAAAGCTGTTCAGCGATGGCGGCTATGCCGGTTCGACGATCATGCCGCTGGCCTCCGACCGGATCTGGCACGATGGCCAGATCGTCGCGGTGGTTCTCGCCGAAACCTTCGAGGTGGCGCGCGAGGCGGCGCATCGGCTCAAGATAAGCTATACGGCCGAGGAGCCCTCAGTCGGGTTCGACAGCAGCGGCGCGACGACGATCGCCGCCAAAGATGTATCTAGCAAAGCACCAGGATCCGGCGGTCGGCGATGCCGCCTCCGCATTCGCCGGTGCCCCGGTGACGGTCGACCAGCACTGCGCGACGCCGACTCAGCGCCACAATCCGATCGAGCTGTTCACGACGAGCTGCGCTTGGGCCGACGGCAAGCTGACCGTATGGGAGGGCAGCCGGAATGTGACCGGGATCAAGTACGGTCTGGCCGAGCAGCTCGGCATCGATCCCGAGAGGATCCGCGTAATCTCTCCCTTCATTGGGGCGGCGCCTTTGGCTCGCGCGGCTCGCTGACCCAGCGTACAGCACTGTGTCGCCGCGCGACGGCTCAACCATCCGGTCGAGCTGGTCGCGACCCGCGACCAGGGTTTCACGATTGCCAGCTACCGAGCGGAGACGCGCGGCCACGTCAATCTCGGCGCCGCCCACGACGGCAAGCTATTGGCGCTGATCCATGAAGGCGAGGAAGTCACCAGCCGGCCCGACAATTACATGGTCGCCGGCACCGCCGCCTCGACCCGCCTTTACGCGTGTCCGAACATTACCTCAAAAGTGTCGATCGTGCATGCCGATCGTAACACACCTGGCTTTATGCGTTCATCGCCCGAGGTGCCGTACCTGTTCGCTTTCGAATCGGCGATGGACGAGCTGGCGGTCACACTCGACATGGACCCGGTCGCGCTGCGCCGGCGCAACGACACCAATCGCGAGTCGATCATGGGTCTGCCCTACGCCAGCCGTTTGCTGATGCCTTGCTTCGATGCTGCCGCCAAGGCGTTCGGATGGCATAGGCGCGATCCAAAGCCGGGGTCCATGCGCGATGGCGACTGGGCGGTCGGCTGGGGCGGTGCGGCAACGACGTATCCGACGCAGCTCAGTCCGGCGACGGCCCGGGTGACTGTTACGCCGCAAGGTACGGTGGAGGTGCAGACCGCGGCGCACGATATCGGCACCGGCGCTTATACGGTCGTCGCGGTGACCGCTGCGGACAAGCTCGGCGTCGGGCTAGACAAGGTCGCGGTAGAGCTCGGCGATTCCGATCTGCCGCCAGCCCCGGTCGAACACCACAGCCAGCGTCTGCAATGTCGTCGCCAAGGCCTGCGAACAGATCCGAGCGCGGATTGCGGGGGCCGTCGCCACCGCCTCCGGCGGCCCCTTCACGGGAAGCGACCCGCCCGCCTAGTATTGGCCGACGGCATGCTGAAGGGCCCCGATGGAGTATCGGAGCCGCTCGAGCGGTCGATCCGCCGCGTGACGAACGGCGCGATCGAGGAATATGCCGAAAACATCCCGCATGGGGCATCCGTGGAGGGATTGAAGAAACTTTATCATGGCCACGTTGTTCTCGCCGGCGGCGCCGAGCTCGAGGACCGTATCCAATTCGCTTTCGGTGCGGAATTTGTCGAGGTGCGGGTGCATCGGCTCACGCGCGAAATCCGCTGTCCGCGCGCCGTCGGCGCTTTTGCCGCCGCTCGCATCGTCAACCCGGTCACCGCCAAAAGCCAGCTGATGAGCGGGCTGATCTGGGGGGTTTCGTCGGCATTGCATGAGGCGACCGAGATCGATCGCCGGCATGGGCGCTACTACAATACCGACCTCGCCGAGTATTTGATCCCGGTCAATGCCGACATCGAAACCGCCCAGGTCATCTTCGTCTCCGAAGAAGGCCGCCAGGTCAATGAGCTCGGCATCAAAGGTCTGGGTGAGCTTGGCAATGTCGGGACCAACGCTGCCGTCGCCAACGCTGTCTACCACGCGACCGGTGTCAGGATCCGAGAATTGCCCATTCGGCTGGAAAAACTCCTCGACGCCCCGGCGCTGGCGTTGTGACCGGTTGGCTGGACAAGGATCGAATCTATGACGCACAGCAAGCTCGGCGCGTTGATCGTCGCCACGGCACTGGCCTTTGGCCTGGGATCGCCGGGGTCGGTCTTGGCCCAGGGCGTCAATAGTCTGCCTGACGGCGCTGTCGCATGGGCCGCGTTTCAGCGAAGCGGCAACGGGTCCTGGACGGTGCTTCGTCCGACGACACTCTATCCCGATGGGGTGCCTTTGAGCCTGGCGCCCGGCCAGACATTTGCCCCAAACGAGATGTTCGACTGCTTCGAGGTTACCGCCATTCTCGACCGTAATTGCGGGAACATGTGAAGGGACTGCGCCTGCTGCCTGGGACCAAGGCCGCCGCCCTCTCGGCGAGTTCGCCGAGCCGCAGCCGCAAAAAAGGCGACGACGGCGGCCTCTTCGGCACTCATGCCCTCTCAACCCGTACGTCCCGCAGTCTGCAAAATCTGAAGAACGCTAAAGTCGTTCCATACGGCTACGCCGACAACAAGCCGGTCGGAGCAGGGCTGAAACAAGCCGGGATTGCCAACAACATCGATCTGCTGTCCGGCGACATGAAAACTGACCCCCTGTTGCCGCGAGCTTCCCGGCCATGACCTCGACATGCCAGTTCATCGCCAAACGGGCGCGCGGGTGGAGCTCGCGAAAGCAACACGCGGCAAAGCTCTCGCAAAGTCGTCGCGCAGCAGTGCGGCGCACTCGCTCCACAAGGTATCGTCGGCGACGGTCGGCCCCCAGCATGGTCAGCCGGTTTGTTCGTCGGCCGCGGCGGCTGCCGCTCCGGCCACCCCTGCCGCCTGGGCCGCTTCGGCGGCGATCTCGCGGCGCAAGCGTGCGACAAACAGCTCGACGACCTCCCGGTCGCTCGCCGTCAGTTTCGCCAGCTCCGGGGGTGCGATGGCACCGGCCTTCTGCTCGATCTCCTTGATCATGTCGAACAGCATCTCGGTCGCGCGCAGATTGGCGCTCGCCGATTCATTGACCATCTGGGTGATGATCGCTTGGCGCATGGTGATCTTGCGCCACTTGCCGTCGATCGTGGCATAGACCGGCTCGTTCAGCGCGGCGATCGGCAGCGACGACATGTCCTTGCGGCGCGGGCCGCGCGGATTGCCCGACTGGCCTTTCTGAAACGGCCGGCCGCGCGGCGGCTTGCCGCGCCGCAGGGGCGGCCTCAACCAACCGCATTCCCGAGAGTACAGACGTCCGAGGTAAAGCGAGACTATGAGATCGGTTACCTCACCGCCGGAGGTTACTGAGATTGGCGTGTCGCCGGCGGAGCGGGTCGTCCCCGAGTCTATAGTAAGGCCCGCGCGCGCCGCGGCCGATCTTGCCCCGACATAGCAGACAAATGCGATTTAATCAATTAATAAGTTGCCTATCATGCCGAATCCAACAAGCTCGAAACATGCCGTTGAATACCACTGCCGGCCCGCTGCCAAGCGCCGCAAACGGTGCTAGAATTCCGCTGTCGGCCGGCGCCGACAAAATCGGAGCAACGTATTGATTACAATCGGATTTGTGGCGCTCCGACGACGCTTTTCAAAGGCGAAAACGCCTTTTTCCGCTGTCGACAGCGGAATCGGGCTGCTCTTCCTAACGAGTCAACTTTGCGCGCACGAGACTCCGATCGATCCGCTCTCCGAGGGCAAAGCGCGTGATGTCAACTTCTCGCGCGCGGGGACCGCGGTACTCCACCGGACTGCGGCGCCTTTCAGGTTGCATCGCCGTGGAGCCGAGCGCATGTTTCACCGAGAATGTAAAGCCACGGCTAAGGGGTCCACGCGAATGACGACGGCGGCGATCCGGCGTTTTTCTGTCCCGAGCCCGGAGGAGCTGATTGACCGGGCGCGCGGCATGGTGCCGGAGATCCGTGCGCTCGCCGAGGAGACCGAGCGCAATCGCAACGTGCTCCCGCAAATCATCGACAAGATCCGCGACGCCGAGCTGTTGCGGACCTGCCGGCCAAAGGAGTTTGGCGGCTTCGAGCATGACGGCGAGACCGCACTCCGGATCGCAATGACGATCTCGGCGGCCTGCGCCTCGACCGGCTGGGCGGTCAACGGGGCGGTCTCCAACGGCCGCTCGATCGCCCACTTTCCGATCAAGGTGCAACGCGAGGTCTGGGGCGGCGACGCAGACCCATTCACCTGCGCCTGCTTTGCCCCGACCGGTACCGCCGTTCCAGTCAAGGGCGGCTATGTGCTGAATGGCAGCTGGTCCTTCGCCAGTGGGGTCGACGCTGCGAGCTGGACCAAGCTCGGCGCCTTTATCACGCCGCCGGACACGAAGCCCCCGTTCGAGGGCGCCTTTTTCCTGTTGCCGATCGCCGATTGCGAGATCGTCGACAACTGGTTTGTCTGCGGCCTCGCTGGGACCGGCAGCAAGGACATCATCGTCCGCGACACCTTTGTGCCGGCGCACCGGGTGCTGCTGTTCTCCGACGCGCGAGCGGGCACGGCACCCGGCGCCAAATACCATCAGAACCCGCTCTATCGCATGCCGCTCTTGATCCACGGCGCCTCGATGCTGGCCTCGACCGCGGTCGGGGCCGCGCGCGGCGCGCTCGACGCCTATCTGGAGACGACCCGGGTGCGCAAGACCCGCGGCGCGCTCGCCGGTGGACAATTGCCGATGGCCGAGTTCGCGACGATCCAACTGCGCTATGCCGAAGCCGCGGCCGCGGTCGAGAGCGCCGAGCTGATCCTGTTGACCGACATGCGCAACATGACGCAGAAGCTTTATGCTGGCGAGGAGATCATGGTCGCCGACCGCATCCGCTGCCGCCGCAACCAAGCCTGGGTCACCAAGCTCGCGGTGCAAGCGGTCGATGCGCTCAACGCCTCGACCGGCGGCCATGGCCTGCATCTGAGCAATCCGGTGCAGCGCGCCTGGCGCGACGCCAACGCGGTGGCGCGCCATGTCAGCCTCAATTGGGACGCGGTCGGCACGATGTATGGCCAGCACGCCTTTGGTCTCGAACCGCGCGGCCAGTATTAGGCGAAAATCGGTAGGGAACCACTCCAACGGAAGGAACAGGAACATGGCGGAAATACTCGGTCTCGGTGTCACCCACTGGCCAACCTTGTGCATGCCGAACGAGGGGCTGACCGGGGTCTTCAAGACCACCCTGCGCGCTCCCAATGTCGAGGCCGCGCGCAAGGACCCGGCCAATTGGCCGCGCGAGCTGCTCGCCGAGCTCGGCAATGACGACGGGCTGTCGGCAGCCAATCGATGCGGCGAGCGCTTTGGCAACGATTTCCGCGCGATCCGCAAGATCCTCGACGATTTCAACCCGGATCTGGTCGTGGTCTGGGGCGACGACCAGTACGAGAATTTCCGCGAGGACATCGTCCCGGCCTTTTGCCTATTGGGCTATGATGACCAGTTCGACATCACACCCTGGCACAACGGTAATGGCGGCAAGCCCAACCGCTGGAGCGAGCCCGGCGACTGGGCATTAAAGCTGAAGGGCCATCGCGAGGCGGCGAAGTTCCTGGCGACGGGTCTGATCGAGCGCGGCGTCGACATGGCCTACGCCTATAAGCCGCTGCACCACCCCATGGCACACGCCTTTACCAACACCTTTCTTTATCTCGATTGGGACCGGAAGGGGTTCCCCTATCCGGTGATCCCGTTCGCGGTCAACTGCTACGGCCGCACCTTGCTGCACGCCAAAGGCGGGCTCGCGCATCTGTTCCAGCCGCCGCGGCCGGCCGACGAGTCCGAGGACCCGCCGGCACCGGCACCCTGGCGCTGCATGCAGGTGGGTGCCGCCGTCGCCGAGGTATTGGCGGCCTCGCCCTACCGTGCCGCGCTGATCGCGTCGTCGAGCTGGTCGCACGCCTTTCTGTCGCCAAAGAACGGCTATTTGTGGCCGGACCACGAAGGCGACCGGCTGCTGTTCGATGCGGTCAGCCGTGCGGATTACGATGTCTGGCGCAAGCGCTCCTTGGCCGAGATGGAGTTTGCCGGGCAACACGAGATGCTGAACTGGATGGCGCTGATCGGCGCGATGGAGGCGCTCGACCGCCGCCCGGTGATCCAGGATTACATGGAGACTCACATCCTGGCCTCCGACAAATGCTTCCTGTCGTTCCCGCCGTAATCGTCGGGGCACTGGTACAACGCCAAGAAACCCGAGG
>Ga0306926_10009132_pt1 | contig 10889 bp, 8 predicted proteins | sample flu12Cox44000178_FD_203759 | JGI IMG/M metagenome (GOLD analysis project Ga0306926, IMG submission 203759) | Lab enrichment of tropical soil microbial communities from Luquillo Experimental Forest, Puerto Rico - flux8day.12C.oxic.44.000.178 (v2)... | ecosystem: Environmental > Terrestrial > Soil...
ACCATCACATAGACCGGCATCAGGAAGAACAACATGAACCCCAGCAGCACGGCCAGAACCGCGTAGTCCCAGAACCGCTTGGGCAAACCTTGGCGAAGAGCGTAAAACGGTGATGTGGTGGCGGTTGACATAATTACCTTTTCCGGAGACTCGACCACAGATAGGGGACGATAACTAAGCTGACTAAAAAAAGCATGACGACTGACGCTGCAGCTCCGAGATTGTATCTTGTCGCTTTAAAAGTCTGGTCGAATACAAAAATGCCGGGCACATCCGTCGCAAATCCGGGGCCGGTGCCAGTCATGGCGAAGATAAGATCAAAGATCTTTAGAGAGACATGCCCCAGGATAATGGCCGTGCTTACCGAAATCGGCCGAAGCAAAGGCATGATCACAGTTGTATAAATTTGAAACTCGTTCGCTCCGTCGATCCGAGCGGCCTCTCGCAGATCGTGGGATATCGTTGCCATCCCGGCGATGTACATCGCCATTGAAAATCCCGTGAGTTGCCAGCACGCGGCAACCACCACGGGGATTAAGGCAACCGGAATGCCAAGATGAACCGACATATTCTTGACACCCGGGAAAATCATTCCGAGCCAATTATTGATCGAAAAGAGAACCGTAGGATCGGTGGTCCATCCCGGCTTGAACGGAGGGCCGCCCATTGAGGTGATCAGGTGATTGATGCCCAATCCGTCAAATAAGAGATTGATGCCTGTCTCCGGGTTAAAAATCCATCGCCAGGCGATCCCTGTCACAATGAAAGAGAGCGCATAGGGAAACAAAAAGACATTGCGCAGGATGCTGTGGCCAATAAGTTTGCGATCCAGCAGCAGGGCCAGCAGCAGCCCGATATAAATCGATCCAAGTAGAAATAAGATTGTAAAGACAAACGTGTTTCGCAGGCTGGCATGCCAACGGGGCATCGAAAACATTTGCTGGTACGTGTAGCCGAACGGCTCGCGCAGATTGAGGTCCATGCGGAGGGTGCCCCATTTCGACAATGATACCCAGACCGTGATCGCGATGAATGCGTAAACAAAAATAATGCTCGCAATCATCGCCGGGGTGAGGATCAAAGGCGGAAGCACATTATTCAGGCGCACCCGGCGCGCCGGTCTTTCCACTCCAGCCCGCGGCCGCGAGTTTATAGCTACCTTAGCTTGCATGGCGTATCTTTCAGTTGACGCTGTGAGAGGGGTGCCCGGCGCAAATGCTAACCCGTTAGGCTCTTGCAAATTACAATTTTGGAAAAGCGCTAACCATCGGAATGGGCGTACCAGTGCATCGAGTCATCAGGTGTGTGTTTAGCGAGCGCATACGTGCCAGGGATGTGGTAGGGGCGGATCTCCCCAGCCGCCCGAGGAGGGTGACGGTGCCGGCCAGGAACCGGCCGGCTCGGAGATCCGGCCCTACCAACACCGAAGACCGTTGGGGACTATGAGCAATGTTGCAATCTTGCATTACGCCTCTCTGTAATTTCGCCGAAAACTCCAGGGAAGATCAGGCTAATCAGATACAGTCATCATGAGTCGATGCACCATAGTTTTACTTGGTCATCTCGGCTTCTTTAGCCGCCTGAGCCAGCGCTTTAACCAGTGCGTCTGCATTTTTATCCACGACGAACGCGGTGATCGCGTCGTTGAGGCCCTGTTGGAAGGCAGCCGGAGCAGCTTCCCCATGAACGCAACTTGGCAGGAGCTTGTCTTTGGCGAAGGACTCCATCGACCAATTGTGGTAGGGACCAAACTTGCTCTTGTCGATATCTGTCCTCGTCGGGATAGAGCCTTTAAGTGGATTAAAAGCTTCCTGAGCATCTTTACTCCCGCAGGTCTTTAACCAAGCGACACCATCTTGCTTATGTGGTGCGCCCTTGGCCAGCGTGAACCCATCTGAAACGATAATGAAGGCACCGTCCGTACCAGGATGACTGACCCATCCGAAGTCCTCGTTATCTTTCAGTTCGGCTTTTACTAACTCACCGTAGGTCCAGTCGCCCATCGATGTAAACGCACACTTACCCTCTATTACTGCCTTTACCGCCTGATCCCAGCTTAATGCCGAGTGATCGGCATTTTGGTAGCCCAACATTTTCCCGTAAGTGGTAGCAGCTTGCTTAACTTTTGGATCGTCCCAAGCCATCTTTCCGCTGAAAAGATCTTTCCATCCTTCAGGTCCCACTGTTCCGAGCAGCGTGTTTTCAAAGAGTTGCGCAGTTGCCCAAATGCCTGAATCTCCGACGGCGAGCGGAGTCACTCCCGCTCCTTTTAATTTTTCCGCCGCCGCAAAGAACTCATCAAAGGTCATTTTATCGCCTACCTTGATCCCGTTTTTCTCAAGTACTTTTTTGTTGTACCAGAGAACGTTCCCGCGGTGGACACCGACCAGTACGGCATAGGCCTCCCCGTCCTTGCTCACCAGATCAATCAGGCCCTTTGGGACTACCTTGTCCCATCCTTCGCTCTTATAGATGTCAGTGACCGCTTCGCAATAATTCGCTGCAACATACTGGCCGAGCAACTCCCAGCCTGGATGGGTTTGCCATGAATCCGGAGGATTGCCGCCGGCCAAGCGTGCCTGGAGCACTGGCCGCGCGGCCGACCCGCCGCCTCCGGCGACTGTGGCATTGATAATCTCTACACCTGGGTCTGCCGTTTTGACGGCTTGAAACAGGGCGTCAAGTGCAGCTGCCTCGCCCCCGGAGGTCCACCAGGAGAAGACTTCGAGCTTTTTATCCGCGCCAAACAAGGCGGTCGGCATCTGGACAGAGAGCAAGAGCGCTAACCCAGTCAGGGGAGAACAGATTAGTTTTTTCATTTTTGGTTTGCCTAGGTTGGGGAACATCGTGAAACGGGCGCGCAGTGCTAAAGTTTTGTCGTGCAGGCGCTGAAGATTACTCGCCGGCTCGCTACAGCGGTTTCTGCTTGGAAAGTTGACATTCTTTTGTTGCTACCGGTTTCAGGGTAGGTGAAGAGTCTTTGTGTCTTTTGAAAGAAAAAGGGGGGTCGACCGGTTTGAAATAGCGTAGGATCGATCTAAAATGCGATAGATTAATCTCGGCAGTTCTGCAAAAAAGCATTTTTTCTTTTTTTTGTGTCCGACCGGTTTTCGGTAACGTTTCCTAAGGGGGGACGGCTTCCGTGCCGGCCCATTTTCTGCTTCCTGCGCGAATTGAAAACAATTAAATCATCGCATTGATCGAGGTGCTGCCACCTAGCACCTTACCCTGCGGATAGTGCATCCTCCGATTATTCAGTTCTGGTTGCGGCACAGTCGCAAAGTTATAATTTACCTCTGGACCTGTGAGCTTTGTAAACCCAGCCGGCATGTGAATCAGGGGAGAACGATCCGGACCACCCGCTTCAAGCAGTAACACACAAAGATCTGGATTCGCACTTAACCGATTTACCACCACACAGCCCGCGGCGCCTGCTCCTGCAACAATGTAATTGTAATTATTCTCATTCATATCAATGAACTCCTTCAGGAGTCCCTTGTTGTCGAACCGGAGTGCGCCGTCCGCTTTTGGTTGACTCCATAGCAGCAAGCGCTACCGCGAGAGACCGAAGACCATCAACTCCGGTTGCAAACGGTTGCGTGCCGGTCAGTACCGCCTGGTTGAAGTGTCGGATGGAATGCACATAGAGGTCCTCTGGCGGATCAAGTTTGATTTCGATTTCTACGTTATCCCGCCGCAGCACGACCCGACCGACGGGATCTTGCGTCATCACGTCCACGGCAAAAAGAGAGCCTTCAGTGCCATGAACTTCGAGGCCTGTCGGCGTATGTTTAATTGTGAAAGCGTCATGGAACTGCGCCAATAGGCCATCGCGAAAATACATCACTCCCATTACCGCATCTTCCATTCCGCTACTCGCAAGACCTTGAGTTGCGGACCGGGCAACCACGTCTTCAACCTCTGAATCAAGAACAAAGCGCAGCGTGTCCGCGTCATGGACCGTAATATCAAGAATGACTCCGCCTCCGGCTTCGGGCCGGGTGAGTCGCCAGCCCTGGAGGCGCGGAGGCAAATAGACCGCATGAAAGACGCGGGCAGCAAGTGGTTTCCCAATCACTCCTTCATTGATGAGTTTCCGCAAGGTCCGGTGCGTTACCGCGTTGCGGAGGTGATGGTTGGTCCCCAAAACGACGTTTGCTGCCTGTGCCGCTTTGAGCATTTGTCGGGCATCGTCCAGCGACAGGGCAAGGGGTTTCTCGCACAGGATGTGTTTGCCGGCCGATGCGGCAGCAAGCGCTTGATCGCGATGTAGATCGTTGGTCGTGCTGATGTAGACGACGTCAATCTCGGGATCGTCCAACAGAGTCTCTAGATTATTGTATGCCTTCGGGATCTTGTTGTCCGCGGCATATGCGTTCGCACGGTCCGCGTTGCTGCTGAAAACAGCGGTGACCCGGCTGTTCGGTTGCGAGTTGATCGCATTGATCATACGTGTCTTTGCGATATCGCTCGCCCCAATCAAAGCCCATCGTAGTGCTTCTTTTGTTTGACTCATCTCCAATCAGTTTTGCTTTTCAAGGATTCTGGCTCCGCAAGACTCTCGGACGATCAATCGCGGCTGAAGAATGACCGTCCGGGTTGGCGAGTCAGGTTGTTCGATGCGCTTTAGCAGCAACTCAGCGGCCGCTTCGCCCAATTGCCGCGGTGAGGTGTCAACGGTTGTCAAACCCGGAAGACTGTACGCCGCATCCGGAATATTGTTAAATCCGATGACCCCAAAGCCCGAACCGACTTTGATGCCGGCAAGCTGGAGAGCTTCCATAACGCCGAGAGCGACCACGTCATTGAAACAGAGAGCGGCACTCGGGCGATTTTTTATCGGCAAAAGCCTTCGCACGCTGTCGTAACCTCCGCGGCGGGTTGGAATCGAAGGAATAACCAGAAGCGGGTCAAATTCAAGACCGGATTGGGTGAGTGCCTTGCGATAACCTTCGATGCGCTCCTGACTCACCGAACTATTTGAACTTCCGCCGATAAACGCGATCCGGCGATAATTAAGCTTGCAAAGGTGCTCCACTGCGAGCTGCGCACCTTGGGCATCGTCGACTACGGCGTAGTCGAGCCCTGGGGCTCGGCGCGCAAAGGCTACCATGGGAAGCTGCCCTGCCAGAGCGGCGGCTCCCCCTGAGGCATCCCTTTCAAGCGCGGGACAGATCAAAATCCCCTGGGCTGGAAATTCTCGCATCGTCTTTAATACTCGATCTTCCTTGGCGCAATCCTCGGAGGTATTTCCAAGCAGAGTGACATAGTTGGAAGCGGCCAGGCGCTCCTCGATCGCCACACTTGCTTCGGCGAAGAACGGGTTAGTTATGTCGGAAACGATTAATCCGACGGCATTGGAGCGCTGCGTTCGTAAGTTCGCCGCGCCACTGTGATAAACATAGCCAAGCCGTTTGATGGATTTCAGAACACGTCTGCGGGTTCCCTCGGCTACAGAAGAAACGTTTCGAATCACTAAAGAGGCAGTAGCACGCGAGACCCCGGCATCGGCCGCTATGTCCAGGAGTGTCACTCGGCGTTTTGGAGCTTCATCCATTAATCGAAGAGATCTTTACGCGTTAGATTTCGACCTTTTCATAAGATCGATCTGGCATTTTAGATCGATCCTATATTTTCGACAAGAGTTTTTTTGCGAAAAAATATCACGGGCGAGGACGCCCGTATCCTTGCCGCTCAAGACAACAAGGGCGAAGACCTAGCCTAGCCTGCATTGATCACAAATCCTCCGCCATATCTCAACAGTTCTCACAGTTGCGTCAAATTGTGTAAGGATTTGTGATGAATGCAGGCTCTGGCAGCGGAATTCTTCGGCTGGAGCACATTGGCACATCGTCTTCAATAAGCGCGCTTCTTTGGTAGAATCTTCGTAAGCGTTCCCCAACAAGGTTGTGAAGCCCGCGGCGCCCAGGCATTCCTCGACGGCGGGTATGATTTCGGCGAAGAAGGGGTTGCTGAGGTCCGAGAGGATTAAGCCGACAGCAGGTGCGACCAATGGATTAAGCGAGGTGCGCTCTCGTTGTGGAAAAAAGGCTGGATGCATAGATCGATCTGAAGGGATAAAAGCTTGATAAGATTTTTAAAAAAGGTCGTACAATTAGATCGATCTATGCACTCGCGCAACTTTTTTCGCGAAAATTTGCAGCGAAAACTCAGCGCGGCATTTGCTCTACCGATAACGCATCATCGTTCCCGTGAGTTGCATATCTGTGGCGAGTCCACGCAGCGGTCTGATTCCGAGCCTTGTGAGAGCGTCGTGGTAGGCCCTTACCGCTTCTTCGGCGGTGATCTTGTGATCCACGATCTTGCGAAGCATTTCGAGAAAGGTCAGCGGATGTTCGGAGAGGTTGATTTTGCGGCCAAACAAAGCGACGCGGGCGCCATATTTCTGTGCATCGGAGATCAATTTGAAGGCATCATAGGTTGTGCCCGCACTGCCACCCAGGATGCCGACGATCAACTGCGAATCGTAGCTGACCAATTCGCTGAGCGCTTTCGGGCCGTTGTAAGCAATTTTAAGAAAAAGAGGGCGGCCGCATTTCGTGACACCGGCCAAACAGCGGATGATGTGGTCATTGACAAAGGCGGGAATCTCTGCTTCGGAAATGCCGGGCTCGACGTTGGGATTAAAGACTTCGAGGAAATAGCGAAAACCCTTCCGTTCGGCCTCGAGTCTAAAATCCTGAAACTCGCGCAGCGCCTGGTGTTCCTCGTCAAGATTATTGGTGAATGTGATAGAATAGAGTCCCAGATCGGCGCCAACTACCTTCTGACCGGGTTTTGGATCGATGCATCCGTACATTATGTGATCAAGCGTTGCACTGCGAAATGAGCGCGATGCTTGGCGGGGATATTTTCCGCCGCGAACGGCCCAGATATCTGAGGTATCGTTTGCTCGAGCAGCGGGCGTGACGGGAGAATTTTCGAAGAGTTTCTCTTCGATTGCGAGAGTCTCGACGTTCGAGGCAGAAAGGAGCATGATGTCGACAATTCCTTGCCGAACGATGTCGCGAATTTGAGAGCGATACTCTTCCAGCGATTTCCACTCGCTTTCATAATCCTTCCTCTTGGCGTCGCCCTGCGGACCCGGCGCGGTAATCCCAAATGCCATATCGGCATCTTTGGCATCAGCGATGATGAAGGCGTCGCTCCCGGAAGGATTGGCATGGATGTCCGCGAGTTTCGTGTCCAGCGATTTGATCATATTTCAAAGTTGGCGGTAACCGAAGTCCTCAGCTAGCCGCAGGCATTCCAAAAGCGGTTTAACGCCATTCGAACTAGTTGGGTGTGTGAGCGAGGCAGCGGCGACGCAGACGCCGTAGGAAAGGGCGACGCTCATTGGCACGGCTTCGTGTAGGCCCAGGAGCATACCGGCCGCAAAAGCGTCTCCAGCGCCGAGCGTCCCGGCGATTCTCTGCTGCGGTATGTCGATGCTTGGCTGCACGAGTTCCTCGCCGCGGGCGCCAATGGCGATCGCGCCTCCGGGAAAATGGATGACGACCCACTCACGCGCACCGGCGACAAGCAGTTTGTGTGCGGCCTTTTGGGCCGCGGCGAGGTCGATTTTCCCCTCACGGACGATCGTAATGCCTGTCGTGCGCTCGGCTTCAAATTCGTTCAAGATGCAGTAGTCGCAGTAGCGCAGTGCCGGCAGGGCGATTTTTGCAAATCGGTCGCTGTCCTCGCTTACGAGGTCCACGCTCGTCCTGAATCCGGCTTGCTGCGCCTGATGAAGCACGGCTGCTGCCACGGTTCCGTAGACGGGGTCGGGCAGGTCGAGCCGGTCAAGCAGCAGGAGATAGCCGAGATGAAAGATGCGCGCTTTGCTCCTCGCGAGGTCAAAGTGCGTTGCATCGAGAAACGCGTTGGCCCCCCGTTGGTGAAAAAAGGTTCGCCGTCCGGTGGATTTCACCGTCATCACATCGGTATAAGAAGTTGGCGCTTCCTCGGTTACATGCAATTGGTGGGTGTCGATCCCGTTCGCCTGGCAATCCTGCCGGATGTACTCACCCGCAGCATCGTCGCCTACCAAGCCTACCGCGGCTAGCGGGAAAGGCGCCTGAAGCCGCGCGAGATCTTTAAGCACATTATAGGGTCCCCCGCCGTTGCTTGAAGTTTCACCGAGGATATTCGCCAGCGCATCCTGGGCTGGATAAACGTCAATAATCTTGGTGCGATCAAGGATCCAGTTTCCGCCGGCCAGGATTCCTTTACGCACCGTCTCGATCATGGTCTAGAATGGTAACCCAACTTCGCGTTCAGAGGAAACCGGTCTTTTATCTGGTATTCAAAGGCGCGTTAGGCCGGGTGCGAGGTGATAGTAAATTTCGTTATTACGCAGCTGCTCTTTGAACTTGCGCAGGTTCGTCTCGCGATCGATGATTGCCAGTTCCACCCCTGCAATTTGCGCAAAATCCTCCAGGTATTCAATCGTAGCAGCATAACTGTAGACCGTGTGATGCGCACCCCCGGAGTAAATCCAGGCGGCGACCGCTGTTTTGAAATCCGGCAGGCATGCCCAGATGGCCCGCGCCACGGGCAGCTTTGGCAGCGGTTCGAGCGCCTTCACAGCCTGCACCTCGTTGACGATAAGGCGAAAGCGGTTTCCAAGATCAATGAGGGAAACATTAACGGCAGGCCCGGGAGGGGCATTAAACACCAGGCGCACCGGGTCCTCCTTAGCGCCGATACTCAAGGGGTGAATTTCCAGGGAGGGCTTCTCCTCGGCAATCGATTCGCACACCTCCAGCATGTGCGAGCCAAGCACCAGGTGAGCGTCGGGATGCAGGTGATAGGTGTAGTCTTCCATGAAGGACGTACCGCCTTCGAGGTCGGCGGCCATTGCCTTCACAGCCCGCAAAAGGGCGCAGGTTTTCCAGTCTCCCTCAGCCCCAAAGCCGTACCCGTCCGCCATCAGACGCTGTACCGCCAGCCCTGGCAACTGCTTAAGCCCGTGCAGGACTTGGAAGTTGGTCGTGAACCCCTTGAACTGGCCGTCCTCCAAAAATCCCCGTAAGCCCAGTTCAATCCGGGCCCCGTCACGAAGTGAGTCGTGACGCGCACCGCCTTTGCGGAGTTCTTCTGCCACGTGGTAGCATTGTTCATATTCTTCGCAGAGCTTGGTCACTTCATCGTCGCCGGCCCGATCTACGTATTGGACCAAGTCACCGATGCCGTAGCCATTCACCGAAAAACCAAACGTTGCTTCGGCCGAAACTTTGTCGCCCTCGGTCACTGCCACCTCGCGCATATTGTCGGCGAAACGAACAAACTTGGCCCCCTGCCAATCGTGCCAGCCCCGTATTACCCGCATCCAGGTTGCCAACCGGTCCTGGACTTCGGGGTCTGACCAGTGGCCGGCCACTACCTTGCGGTTCAGCCGAAGCCGGGCATGGATGTATCCTGCTTCACGATCCCCGTGCGCCGCCTGGTTCAGGTTCATGAAATCCATGTCTATCTCGCTCCAGGGCAGGTCGCGATTGAACTGGGTGTGCAGATGCAAGAACGGCTTCGCTAGCTGGGATAGCCCTCCGATCCACATTTTGGAGGGCGAAAAAGTATGCATCCAGAGCACCAGCCCGCCGCAGTTTGGGGTGCTGTTCGCCCGAATGCAAAGCGCGCGAATTTCCTCGGGCCGGGTGAGCACTGGCTGAAACACGAGCTTAAGCGGTAGCCGTTGGGTGGCGTTCAGTTCGGCGACGATTTGCTGCGAGTGTTCGGCCACCTGATCGAGCGTCTCTGGTCCATAAAGGTGCTGGCTGCCGGTGAGGAACCAGATGTCGGGGGATTCAAGGTTTTTCATGAAATGACCTGGGAGAATGCGCTCGCTTTACCGCGGCGTTCGCGCGATTTCCATGTTTCTTGTCCTGCCTCTGTTTTCTCCCGCTGTGTTTGTCTCATTAAGGCTGCCAAAGTAGGGTTAGGGCTCAGGCTTCCGCGTGCCAGCTATCGGGCAGCCGGAAAACGGCTTCAAACGAGCCAAACAAGCCAAGATACTGTTCCAGATAGCGCGTGAGCAAAAAGCGCTCGGCAACGGTCTGCCGAGCTTTTCGCCCCATCTGTTCCCTCAGTCTCGCATCTTTCAGCAATTGTACGATCCGGTGCGCGGCTTCCTGGACCGAGGAAACAAGGAAACCGTTGACTCCGTCCTGAATCTGGGAGCGAATACCGCCAACGTTCCCACCAATCACGGGTGTCCCTTTCCACATTGCTTCGGCCACGGTAAGACCGAATCCCTCGCGAAGAGATTTTTGCAATACGACCGCGGCACGCCTTTGGAGCGTGTTTACCAGCGCGGTGTCATCACCGTTCGGCAGGACCAAGATGCGTTCATCGCGCATGCCCGCAAGATGCTCGTATACGAGGGCACCTTCGGGATCATCGGTGGCAAAATTACCGAGCAAGACCAGAGTTGCATCGATCTCTTTCCGGGCCAGTTTGAACGCCTCGACGATGCCTTCCGGGTCCTTCCAACGATCGAAGCGTGACACCTGCACGACCAAAGGGAGATCTACCGGAATTTTGTATTGATCGAGGCGATCGTCCATCTCCGCTGCGGTCAACTCCTTGTTCTTGATACTGAATGGGTCGATGGCCGGCATGAAAATCAACTGTGGTATTGGGAGGTTCTGTTGGTACTCCCTACGGCTCAAAATCACCGCGTCATATTTTTTGACGAACCCCGCAAGGTATTTCCAGGTTGGGCTATGAGGATTTGAAAGCTCGATATGGCAACGCCAGAGCCAAGGACACTTCTTCGGAAAATGGTCAATCAGGGGCAACGGTTGCGGATCGTGTACCAGGACTATGTCGTGGTCGATGCGGTTCCGAACAGCGTTTTCGAAATTCACCTCTTCGAAAATGCTCGTCTT
>Ga0306926_10009133_pt1 | contig 10889 bp, 9 predicted proteins | sample flu12Cox44000178_FD_203759 | JGI IMG/M metagenome (GOLD analysis project Ga0306926, IMG submission 203759) | Lab enrichment of tropical soil microbial communities from Luquillo Experimental Forest, Puerto Rico - flux8day.12C.oxic.44.000.178 (v2)... | ecosystem: Environmental > Terrestrial > Soil...
AAGCCCAGCTCCGGCCCGCAAGGCGCCGCGCGCCGCAAGGCGTGCCGCGCCGGTCGTTGCAAGTCCGCCGGAAACGACGACCACATGGCCGCGGTCGTACTTGTGGCCATCGATCCGCGGCAGCGGAAACGAAGCTTGCCAGAGCGAGGGAATATTCTCAAACGTGCGCGGGGCAATTTCCGAAAGGACTTTTGTATCGATCCCGATATCGGCAACACGCACATGTCCGCAATAGATCCGGCCCGGCATGAGCAGATGCGCCGGCTTGCGTCGAAAGAAGGTCACGGTCTCGGTCGCCTTGACCGCACCTCCCATGATGGACCCGCTTGTCCCGTTGATGCCGCTGGGCAGGTCGACTGCGAGAACAGGTGCGCCGTTGGCGTTGATCGCTTCGATCATGGCCAACGGCTCGTCTTTGACCGCTCGGTCGAGGCCGGCGCCGAACAGCGCATCGATGATGAGCGCCGGCTTGCCGATCGCATGGGGATTGAACGGCAGTACCGGATATTTCCACCCCCTGGCCGCCGAGGCCGCGTCGCCCTTTAATGCCTCGCGCTCGCATAACAGGATGACCGAGACCTCCCGGCCCCGCGCGGCCAGTTCTGCTGCAGCTACAAAGCCGTCTCCCCCATTATTTCCGGGGCCGGCGATCACCGCGATGGGACCGCTCTCGACCAGATCCATGGCGGCCTCCGCAACCGCCTGGCCCGCGCTGAGCATCAATGCGAAGCCCGGAGTTCCGGCGGCGATGGTCAGCCGGTCGGCACGCTCCATCTCGGCGGTGGTTAGCACTTCCATGCCAAAAACCCTGACGAAATCGCCTGTTCCTGAGGCATTTCCTGTTTTGTATGCACCTTCGAGCTAGGAGGACTGCATACCAATTGACCTATTTGCCTATTTGCCGGGCTACGATATGGTGCCGCCCCACGCATAGCCCCCTGCGGATAGCCGTTAAAAGCCTGATTACGTTTCGAAATCGGCCGTCTCGACAACTTGGCATAGACCCTGCTTTTGAGGAAGCCGGTTCGCCATCGTTGTGCTGAACCGGTAAATTTTGAATGTTCAGGCCCGCATATCGGGGCCAGCAATCCACCACCCGCGCGACCCTGAAAAACCAACCTGAAATCCTCGAATTGTGAGTGCCTGGTGCCGCCGATCTGAAGTCCCTGCACTATCCGCTGGCCAAGTCCGGTACAGGGGCTTCAGATCGATAAAGCGGCACTAGTATCAATAGTTTGCTGGTGCCCATGACTTTCCGAGGTTCGTAAAAGGTGGGCGCGGCGATGGAAGCACGAACTTCGGAAAGTGGGCACTAGGAGGCGATCTGTGAAGAAAATCGAAGCGATCATCAAGCCATTCAAGCTCGACGAGGTCAAAGAGGCACTTCAGGAGGTTGGACTTCAAGGCATTACCGTCACCGAAGCCAAGGGGTTTGGACGGCAAAAGGGCCATGCCGAACTCTACCGGGGCGCGGAATACATCGTTGACTTCCTGCCCAAGGTAAAGATCGAGATCGTGATTTCCGATGAACTGGTCGAGCGGGCCATCGACGCCATCCGGCGCGCCGCCCAGACCGGGCGCATCGGCGACGGGAAGATTTTCGTATCCAACATCGAAGAGGCCATTCGCATCAGAACCGGGGAATCCGGGCTCGACGCCATCTGAGCGGTACCGGCTTACATATCGGATATTGTGTTGAACATCCCCCGATTGTATTGACCATGGGCCAGCCAGTGCGCGCGTCAGATTTGCCGCTCACTTCTTCAAGCGTAAGCCAGACGAAAACAACCAACAGGGGGATTCATGAAGACCGCCAAAGACGTCCTGAAGTCGATCAAGGACAACGACGTCAAATACGTCGATCTGCGCTTTACCGATCCGCGTGGCAAGTGGCAGCACGTCACGTTCGACGTCGGCATGATCGACGACGACGCTTTCGCCGAGGGCCTGATGTTCGACGGCTCGTCGATCGCGGGCTGGAAGGCGATTCACGAATCCGACATGTGCCTGATGCCCGATCCGGTGACGGCCACCATCGATCCGTTCTTCGCCGAAACCACCATGATCATCGTCTGCGACGTGCTGGAACCCACCACCGGCGAGCCCTATAACCGCGATCCCCGCGGCATGGCCAAGAAGGCGGAAGCCATGGTCAAGTCGATGGGCGTCGGCGACACGGTCTTCTTCGGACCGGAGGCCGAATTCTTCGTGTTCGACGACGTGCGCTACAACACGACGCCCTACAACACCGGTTTCAAGCTCGACCACATCGAGTTTCCGACCAACTCGGATACCGAGTACGAAGGCGGCAATCTTGGCCACCGCATCCGCACCAAGATGGGCTACTTCCCGGTTCCGCCGCAGGACTCCGCGCAGGACATGCGCTCGGAAATGCTCGGCGCGATGGCCAAGATGGGCGTCAAGGTCGAGAAGCATCACCACGAGGTGGCGTCTGCCCAGCACGAGCTCGGCATGAAGTTCGATACCCTGACGCTGATGGCCGACCAGATGCAGATCTACAAATACTGCATCCAGCAGGTTGCTCATATCTACGGCAAGACTGCCACGTTCATGCCGAAGCCGGTTTTTGGCGACAACGGCTCGGGCATGCATTGCCATCAGTCGATCTGGAAGGGTGGCAAGCCGGTGTTCGCCGGCAACAAATACGCCGATCTTTCGGAAACCTGCCTCCACTACATCGCCGGCGTCATCAAGCATGCGAAGGCGATCAACGCCTTCACCAACCCCACGACCAACTCCTACAAGCGTCTCGTTCCCGGCTATGAAGCCCCTGTGCTCCTCGCCTACTCCGCGCGCAACCGTTCGGCTGCTTGCCGCATTCCCTACACCTCAAATCCCAAGGCCAAGCGGGTCGAGGTGCGTTTCCCCGATCCATTGGCCAATCCGTATCTCGGCTTTGCGGCAATGCTGATGGCTGGTCTTGACGGCATCAAGAACAAGATCGACCCGGGTCCGGCGATGGACAAGGACCTCTACGATCTGCCGAAGGAAGAGTTGAAGGCCATTCCGACCGTATGCGGCAGCCTGCGCGAGGCCCTGGAAAACCTCGACAAGGATCGCAGCTTCCTCAAGAACGGCGGCGTGTTCGATGATGACTTCATCGACAGCTTTATCGAGTTGAAGATGAGCGAAGTCGAGCGCTTCGAGATGACCCCCCACCCTGTCGAATTCGACATGTATTATTCGGGGTAAGAGGCAGTCGACCATCCAATTTGTAATGCGAAAGGCGCCCGAACGGGCGCCTTTCTTGTTTGATGAACGCAAACGATCGGACTTAATCGATTCATAGTCTTTCGGAGCTGCCCGGACATGTTCAAATTGGGCCAAAGAGCCGGCACTTTGCTGACTAGCGCGTGTCGCCCTTCAGCCCACAGATGCGCCTGCCTTTGCCCGACTTATTCCCAGCGCCAGGATGCGATGCAGCAGGTCCGGGTAATCAAGCCCGTCATGCTTGGCCGCTGTCGCGAACTCCTGGCTTTTCGCTATTTCCGGATTGGGATTGGCTTCAATGAAATACGGAGTGCCGTCGGCAGAGAGGCGAAAGTCGATACGTGCGTATCCATCCAGCCCCAGTGTTTTGTAGATGCGTTTCGCCGTTCGCTGAATGCGGGCATATACCTCCGGCGCGAGGTCCTTGGCTGGCCCGTCCACGATTCCGACGCGTTCCTGATAATCGGGATCGTGTTTGGCCTTTTGGGTGGCAATCTGCCGCGCGCCTTGACCGCCCAAGCTGCCGAATTTCAATTCCCAAACCGGCAGAACCCGCAGCCGGTTGTTGCCGAGCACGCCGACATAGAGCTCACGTCCCTCGATATACTGCTCGGCGATGGCGGCAGTTCCGAGCCGCTCGTGAACGAACGCGACGCGCTCTGCGAGCTGCTCGTCCGTATCGACGATCGATGCTTGCGAGATCCCGTAGGATCCATCCTCGCTCTGGCTCTTGACGACCAGCGGCAGCGCAAGGCGCGGGGGCCGTTTCACCTTGCGGCCTACCGGAAACACGGCAAAGGCCGGTACCGCGATCCGGCGATGATGCACCAGCGTCTTGGACAGATCCTTGCCGCGCGCCAGGATCAGGCCGCGCGGATTACACCCGGTATAGGGGATTTTCATCAGCTCGAGATAGCTCGCGATATGCTGGTCATAGGCGGACGCATAGTGGAACTCCTCCAGCAACGTGTACACCACGTGCGGCTTGAAACTCTCGATCTCGTCGCGCACCGGCTTGATTTCCTCCTGCACGCCGAGCGGTCGAACCTCATGGCCAGCCGCACGCAAGGTGCTCACGACGTCGAATTCCGTTTTCCATTCGTTGATTTGCTTCGCGGTGTATCCGTCGGTCGAGTCCGGAGGCACGCAGTCCGGATGCATGAGCACCAGTACGCGCAGGCGTCTCATAGCGCGATCCATTTGCGCCGCGACGGGCCGAACAGCGCGTGCATGGTCTTGGCGGTCAACAGGATGGTGAAGTTGATCACAAGCTTCCGTTCCGAACCGGGGGCGCGAAGATCGAGTTCGCGGCAGCGGGAGATCATGTCGTCAAGAACGGCATCGAGCGTAAGCTGATTCTCGCCCGTCCACCGCGCCACTAGTTGCCTGATTTGGGCGCGGTGTCGCCTGATGAAGATCGACGCCGGCTGCGCCCGCCGATGCCGTCGATCACCGGAGAAGAGACGGTAAAGGTCGCGGTCGTACGTCTTCGGCGGCTTGAAGGCGTAGAACGCCTGCTTTTTCTGGTAGTGCTCGCCAAGCGTTTGGCTGAGCTTGGACAATGGATCGACACGCTCCCGTGTCGTGGCGGGCGGCCGCTTCCCCGCAATCTCGCCCATCAGCTCGTCGACATATTCAAGCTTCTTCAGCGCCGGCCAACCGGCATACCGGGTCCGCCAGTTCGACCGCGGCCGCAACCACACCGCAAAGGTTTCGGCGAAGTCCTCGTCCGGATGGCTCTGCGCGTACCAGCGCCGAAGATGTTGGACATAACGCCGGCTGGCCGGATTGGGCCGGTAGTAGAGCGGGTAGTGTTTCGAAGACGGGCCGAACAACTGTTGCCAGCGCCTGCGGCGTTGCAATTGGTAGGCGTGCTGCACGGCATGGCCTGCCTCGTGACGGAGAATGGCCATGCACTCGGACCAGGTGCTGCCCTCGACCTCGAGCATCATTTTCTTCTCGAGTTTCATCAGGCGGGGATGGGCAAGATAGAAGGGAATCGCAATGCCGGGCACATCTGCCGGGCTGAACCATTCGCTCGATATCCATGCGTGCGGCCGCAGCCGGATGCCCCGGGCCTGAAGCTCTTCATTCAGTGTGCCGAGACAATCCTCGAGCCAGGTGCCTTCGACCTTGACCCTCAGGCTGCTGAGGCGTTGCTTGAGCAACTGATCATCCGACAGCTTCTCCCAGGCATATTTCCGACGCGGCATAGGCCTCCATAAATCATAAAACCCACTGCTTAGATGGTGTCATAGGATCCTGCAGGCAACAACCGACGAGTCTTCGCACATGCGGTCCTTCACTAGCCGTGGGTTTGGTTAATTGCAGACATCGCCGCAGGTCCCGAAGCATGTCCGCTTTGAAGACGACCGAAGTCGTGCGCTTCGAGATGACGCCGCATCCAGTCGAATTTGAGTTGAATTTTAAATGTATTATTCGGCCGCCCTGGCTGCGATCATGATTGCGGTCAGCAAATTGGTTCGTCCGGCCGCTCCGATTGTTTCGACACTCACCGAAGCCCGCGTTCCTGCCATTTTTTTTCGCCGATCAGACATGGCACCCGGGGCTCCTTCTCTGCGGTTGGGAGGATCCGGCGCTCAGGCGTGCGGCCTGCAACTTCGAGAACAAGCTTGGTCCGGATCGCTTGCTGGAATTTTTCGCGATCTTTGATTGTCATGATGAAGGCGCCCGGCCCTCCGATCACGCAGTCCTCGTAGTAGAGATCGAGATTCTCGATATCGGTCGTCAAATAGGATGGCTCCTTCACCATGATAGGCAGGCCGTTGATGATGATACCCTTCGCCAGGGCCGCGTCGCGCGCGCCGGTTACGGGGGCTCCGTCGTTGTTCGGCCCATCACCGGAAATGTCGAGGACGCGCCGCAACCCCCGATAGGGATTTTCTTCGAACAGCTGCACTGCGAAATCAATCGCGCCGGAAATCGAGGTACTCGAACCTCGGCGAACCGGCGTTTTCATGATCTCGGCGGCCACAGCGTCCGCTGATTCCGGGCCGTCGATCACTCGCCAGGGAATGATGACCTTCTCATCGCCCGACATCGACCACTCGAAATAGGTCATTGCCACCTTGCCGCCCGGACCGGCCCTTAGCGCCTGGAGGAAGTCTTTCGAGACGATGGCCTGTGCATAGCCCTCGCGTTGAATGGCCAGTTCGTCCATATCCATTGAATAGGAGACGTCGACGGCGATAACGAGCTCGACATTGACGGATGGTAGGTTTTTCCCGGTATCGGTAAATCGAAATTTCAGGCTCGGCGCGGCAATGCCGGCAGCGTCTCCTCCGACCATCGCGCCCGCAACAAGCACTGCCCCAAGCGAGACATACCAGCGCATGACGGCCCTCCCATCCTTCACGAGGATGGTGACACCCAAAATGCGCCACGAAAAGCGGGAACACGAAAATTGTCGTTCACGTTTGCAGCAATCGCCGTCAGTATAACGAGCCCTGATCGCCTGCCATTTTAGATTTCTCTATCAGAACCCAATAAAGGCCAATTGGAAATAGGCGAAACCCGGCTCCGTCGCTAGAACGACGGGGATGCTATGATCGTAATCCTGTCACACCCTGAAAACCTTGGCGTATCGCGCCTTGATCTCCTCGCTCTGTGCCTGCACCGCTGCCGGGTCGGATTTGAGCATTTTCACCTCCGACATCGGTGTTTGTCCCGCCCTCGGCTTGACGAGGGCATGGAACGAGCGATGGGCGAATTCATCGACCAGCATCTGCTGGGCTTCGCGGCTAAAGAAAAAATTTTGGAACAGCCTCGCCGCATTCGGATTGGGAGCGCTCTGGAATATCCCGCTTCCAACGATGATGAGCGGTGAGCCTTCGAGTGGATACACGACTTCGACGGGCTTGCCCTGATCCTTGAACAGAATGAGGCTGTAGTCGTTGCCGTCGGCCATGACCGCGCGTTCGCCCAGCATGATCTTTCGCGGCGGATCGCCCGCCGATTGCACCTGCATCACTTTCTGCTGGGCCAGTTTTTCCAGGTAGGACCAGCCGAGGTCGCGTGCGAGCACGAAGGTGGTGGTCAAAATGGCGCCGCTGTAGCTGGGATGGCCCTTGACGATCTTGCCTTTCCACTTGGGATCAAGCAGGTCAGCGTAACTCCTCGGAGCGTCCTCCGGTTTGACCAGGTTTGTGTTGTAGCCGATGGTTTCGAACCAGGCGCAGGAAGTGGCGTACAACCCTTCCGGTTCGAACTGGTCGGCGGGAAAATGCTTTGCGACGTCTTCCGGCAGGTAGGGCGCAAGCCAGCCGTTCTTCTTCCAGTCGAGATAGTGCGCCACGTCGGTGCTGTTGGCGATATCGACGGCGTGGATGCCACTGCCCTGCTCCTGCGCAATGCGCTGAAAGATTCGCTCCGCCCCGGAACGCTCCACCCGCACGGCGATGCCCGGATATTTGGCCTCGAACATCTTGCCGAGCCGTTCGGCGACACCAAGCTCGATCGCGGCGTAATAGGAGACCTTGCCTTCCTTGCGTGCCGCCTCGATCAATTCCGGCGTAACGGCTGAGGGCGCCGGCGCTGCGGCTCTCGACGGCTGGGCGAACACCGCGCCGGCAACCGACCCGGCCGTTACCGAAAGGATTTCACGCCTTGACCAGTTCCTACCCGGCATCAACTCTCTCCCGCGGACCGCTCTAGATGTTGTTGAGCCCATGTTAGCGGACCTCGCCCGCCGCGCCATCATCACTTTGGGTCAGCGAGCTTCCCTACCCCGTCATTGCGAGCGCCAGCGAAGCGATCAAGCGGCGTAGGATGGGTTGCGCGCTTGCTAAACTCATCGCATTGCCGCTGATGCTATGGCCGCTCTGCAAAAGTCATACTGTGATCAGAAAAGTTTGATGAGTATCGCTGCGCTCTACCGATCCTACGAATTAACGGCGGTACGAAGCAATTGCTTCGTTTGTGCTTGAACAACAAAAGCCTTGACGCGATATGTGCTGACCACACCTGATTTGCCCGTCGTGCCAATCTGCCGCATCAGCGTAGCATTGAACGGAACCCCAAATCAGCGTCACATTTCGCGCCGTCCCGCACCCCTTGAAGAGGGGCGTTTCGCGATCGTCACGAACGTTGGGTGCGGGATGCGATGGACGCGATGGCACGGCGGACGAACCTGCCTGTCGCGGACGGTGAAGTCGTGTGGGACACCCAGCGCAAAATTCCCTTTGTCCACAAGCATTCGCGAGTCTCGTCGAATGCGCTGGCCCATCGCAGGCCCGTTTTGAATCCGACGTCTTTCGCCGCCGCCAGCCATGCGAATTTGTCGGTTTGAAAATGGTTGATTGACGGCGGCGACCGACGTTTAATGCAGCCATCCGCCGTTCAGAGGGGCCTTACTCTGGGAAGACGGCGGGTCCCTCGGTTACGCTACGCTATTGGTCACTTGCAGCGATGAAAAACTCGCAGCGAGGACATGCGTATGACGACCACCAACCGCAAATTTGATTCAAACATCGATGGCGATCAGCGCGCCTTCGGCGACGAATGCTGCATGAACGACGACGGCCTCGGATCGCAAAAATCCGAGGCCGATATTTTTTTAGGCGAATGCGGAAAGCGCATCCGGGCAAGCGAGGCGCGATCCGCGAACTTCAACAAAGTAGTGCCGACCGGGCAAGGCCGACCGCGTCCTTGTAGTCCGGTGGCCGCAAAATTGAAAGGCCCGGATCAATGCGCGATTACGAGGACGAGGATTTCGAACGCGATATCATGCCGCCGCTGCGCGCTGGCAATGGCGGTATTGATTACGAAAATCCCGATGAGGCCGAGTTCGTCAGAGTACCGCGCAAATCGGACTCTGGCCTCGATGAGTGGGACGCTGGCGACGATACCGACAAGCCATCACCGCGCGGCTGGCTCCTGGGCAACAGCTTTTGCAGACGATTTATCAGCTCGTTGATCGCTGACGGCGGCGTCGGCAAGACGGCGGTGCGTTACGCAGAGGCGCTCTCGCTCGCCATCGGACGCTCATTGACCGGCGAGCACGTTTTCAACCGCAGCCGCGTCTTGATCGTCTCGCTTGAGGACGATGATACGGAAAACGCACAGCGCGGGCGCGGTGCCAGCGCGCTCGTTGATGCGGGGCGGCTTTGTTACACCCTGACTCCGATGTCACCCGAGGAAGCCAAGACCTTCGGCATTCCCGAGGAAATGCGCCGACAGCATATCCGGCTCGACAAGGCCAAGGTCAATCTGGTCCCGGCTGGCGCGGCGACTAGGTGGTTCAAACTGGTCGGCGTGAAGCTGGACAATGCGACGGCGCTCTACCCCAACGGCGACGAGATACAGGTCGCCGAGCCGTGGACGCCAAAGGGCGTCTGGGCCGATCTCGGCGAGGATTTGCTCAACCAGATTTTGAACGAGATCAACACGCCGCGCCTGCTTCCTGCGGGTCACTTCTACACGAGGAGTCCGAATGCAGGGGACCGCGCCGTCGTGCCGCTCGTCCGCAGGCGTACCCGCAAAACCGAGGACCAAGCCAAGGAGATCGTCAAAACGTGGATCAGGAATGGCGTGCTGGTCGAATTTGAGTACCGGAACCCAGAGACACGCAAGGACGTGAAGGGGTTACGGGTCGAGTTCGGCGCGAGGCCGGGAGAAGGTGCGCCAACTCAAAGACTCTAGTTGGCGCAGGTTGGCGCAGTCGGAGCGCGCCAACCCGACCGGTGCCCTTAAGGAAAATCAGTTGGCGCATTTGGCGCGCCAACTGACTTTCCCAAGTGGGCGCACCGATGGCGCAATGGCGCAAAAGATACAGGGAACCCGTTCAACGGAGAGAAAGATGGATAACTGGACAACGCGCTTCGATCCCGAATTCCTCCGCCCTTACGGCGTCGAGGAATTGCATACGCTCTGCTTCGAGCCGCAGGGCTGGCCGGGTCACGGCAACACCATTACGCTCGGTATTCCCGAGTGTGAGTTAAGTTTCATTTGGTGCGATCCCGCTGGCGACCCCGCCGCCGTCGTCAACCAGCCTCGGTTCAACAGGAACGTGAAGTGCTGGACTCGCACCGCCTGCGAGGCCGCGGCTGATTTCAAAGCCTTCCTGATAATCGCGTGCGACACGTCCGAACAGGCCGCCATCGCGGCCCGACGGGTCGCCAAGCTGCTTCCAGGCTATCGCCGCATGGCGCTAGAGCGTTTGTATTGCCCCGAAGACCGGGCGCGTGATCGATTGTCATGATTGTGCTCGGAGAAAACCGATGACGCTGGATGACCTATTGCACGACGAACTCGCCGCTGGCAGGCCCAAGGCAGACTTCACTGTTTGGCTGGTCTGGCGGCAGGGCAAGGACGGTCCCGAGTTTATGGGCGCCTATACGCAACAGGATGCCGAAGCGGAGGTCGCGTTTCTCAATAGGCGTGGTGACCGCGGCTGGCGCGCAACAGGTCTGATGATGATCGGAGAAGGCTGGACCGAACTCATTCGTGATCTCACCGCATACCATGCACGCTTCCGACAGTGGCAGCGCGAGAACGGAATCGATCCGCAGTAATGCTCCACCGCACGCCAGCCACCGCCCGCAAGGCGCGCAGCGCGGCGCAAGCACGCTGGCGGCGGAATGAGCGCGAGGGCAAGCGGCTGGTTCGCGTTGCCGTCGATGGCCGCATTCTGAGTTGGT
>Ga0306926_10009136_pt1 | contig 10887 bp, 8 predicted proteins | sample flu12Cox44000178_FD_203759 | JGI IMG/M metagenome (GOLD analysis project Ga0306926, IMG submission 203759) | Lab enrichment of tropical soil microbial communities from Luquillo Experimental Forest, Puerto Rico - flux8day.12C.oxic.44.000.178 (v2)... | ecosystem: Environmental > Terrestrial > Soil...
GGCCCGGCTCGACCTGGGGCGGCGTTTCGGCATGGCCTTCATTGCCTTCCGCTCGTTTCAGCACCTGCTGACCGTCGATGAGCAGCGGACGACATTGACCTGGGTTCGCCGCCATTTGCGCCCGGACGGGCGGCTAGCCCTGCACCTGTTCGACCCTCGTTTCGATTCTGCTGGCCAACGAAAACCGGCCGGCCATCCAGCAGTCCGGTATCGATCCCGCGATGCAACACGTGGTAAGAGGGTAGTGACTCGAATCACTACCGGAAAAAGTGTTGATTTTATAGCATCTCTGGTGCGATGCCTTAATCGCGCTTGACGACACCAAGCCTAAAAGGCTCAATCAGGCGCTCAATAAAAAAGCAAGCGTGAGAAGACAATCAGTCGGCGGATCGTCGAGCATACAGCGAGGAAACAGCTGTGAAATCTGGACTGGGTTCTTTACCCTCAGCACTGAGGTTGCAAGGATCGGGACTGGTAATACCACGTCTCGATCACTTAATTAAAATTTGTGTGATACGGTTATCAACAATTCTGAAGGCGCATATTCGAAGAAGCGGTAAGACATCTTTCTTGGAAAGTCTCAGCACAAATCCCAAGGTCCTGGATATCGGCTGCGGTAATACGCCGCAATCATTTAGGAGGGTAAAGCCGAATATTTATTACGTAAGATTGGATATTAACCAATGGTACGATATCTTCCACTGGCATTGCAGACGAATATATTCTTACGACTCCCGAAGCTTTTCCTGAAGAGATTGAACAACGTGAAAATACTTTCGACGCCGTAGTTAGCTCGCACAATATCGAGCATTGCCTTTTTCCTGAAAGAACCTTGAGGGCAGCAGTTAGGGCGTTGAAGCAAGGTGGCAAATTTTATCTTGCTTTTCCTTGTCAACAAAGTCGGTTTTTCCCGAGCCGTAGGGGGACGCTTAATTTTTTCGACGATCCTACTCATATATACTTACCGGATATGGCAGACATGATTGAGATAATTCAGTCAGAGGGAGGTAAAATCGATTTCGCGACTGGAAGATACCGACCTTTGTTACCATCTATAGTAGGGCTCCTTCTTGAGCCCGTAAGTATCCTAACCAAGAGGTGTATGCCATTGACATCTACTCACTCGCTCTATGGATTTGAAACGATTATATGGGCAACCCGGACAATCTAGTTCAAATGTCTGATTTTCGCAACTAGCCGCGTTGACCGTGCCAGGATTCGCGATGGCAGGAGAGCATTTCGATCGGGTGCGCTCGCACGCGAATTCGAACGCGAGCACCTGTCCTTCAACCGGACTGCCGGCCGGTGCCTGTCCCGGCTATCGGAAGGATCACTTCGTTTCGCTCGCCTGCGGCGGCCGGGTGCGGCCTCCAATCTCCAATGGCAGACCATCGCCAACGCAAGAGCTAAAGGACAAACGGAAGCGGAGGGCTTGCGTTTCGCTAATCCCGCCCAGCCCAGCTGTTTCGATCTTGTAGTCTGCAGGCTCGTTAGCGTCGCGGGCGTCGTCTCTGGGCCGCCGTCCGTAGCGGCGCGTATTGCTTGGCCGGTGGGCCGAGGGTTCTCGGGGCGGCTCGGTCTGATCTTGGCCCGGATCGCCCTCAAGGTCCTGATGCGTGGCGACAGGAAACAGCGATCGCCGTCGATGATCCCGCCCAGCTCACGGAGCAGGCCGAGCGAGGCTTCCTTCCTCGTCGGCGCCGATCAGCCGGCTGTAGGCCGCGACATCCGCGGCGAGAATGGCGGCCAGCCTGAGTTCCACGCGTTCCCTAGCCTCCGCAGTCCTCCTTAACCTCTCGCGAAAACATCGGGTACCGGCGTTATACTTAACCCTGCGGAGCGGCAGCTCGCACTCCCTTTCGGATGGGGGGTGCCCGCATCGACCGCAAAGACGGAGAGTAGTCATGCGCCTGAGAGGCAAGGTTGCTATCGTAACCGGCGGCACCCACGGCATGGGCGAAGCCGAGGCCCGGCTGTTCGCGGACGAGGGCGCCAAGGTCGTTGTGGCCGACATCCTGGCCGCTGATGCCGAGACGGTGGCCGCTGCGATCCGCGCCGGCGGCGGCACGGCGATTTCGGCCAAGATCGACGTCACCGGCGTGGCCGACTGGAAGAGTCTGGTCGACGAGACGCTGACGGCCTATGGCCGGCTCGACATCCTCGTGAACAACGCCGGGATCTCGGGCAGCTCGGTCGGCGACCCTGATGATCTCGACGGCTGGCACCGGATCACCGCGATCAACCAGACGAGCGTCTTTCTCGGCACCCGGCTCGCCGCCGAGCAGATGGCCAAGACCGGCGGCGGATCGATCGTCAATATCAGCTCGATCATGGGGTTTGTCGGCGGCACCGGCGGCCATCCGGCGTATCATGCCTCGAAGGGTGCCGTGCGGATATATTCGAAGGCCGCGGCGGTGCGCTACGGGCCGTTGGGCGTGCGGGTCAACACCGTGCATCCGGGCTACATGCCGCCGATGCTGAACGCGACCAATGCCGGCGAGCGTGACGACAAGATCGCGCTGACCCCGCTGCGTCGCATCGGCAAACCGATCGAGGTCGCCTACGGGGTGCTGTTTCTCGCCTCCGACGAGGCCTCGTTCGTGACCGGCGCGGAGCTCGTGATCGATGGTGGCTTTATCGCCCAGTAGCCGCGGGTCGGACGGCCGTCCGCCATCTTGCCGCCAAAGTCGGAGCTTATGCTTGTGTAATCGATGGCGCTTGGCGGACGAAACCGGCATCGCTCCGTGGCTTTACCCTGCCGTTTCCCTGCCAAGCTACTGCTCTCGACGCTTAAGCGTCTGACTTAGCAGAGCTATCTCAAATTTTTTGACCGAAATCGTGGATTCTTCCCTGCCGCGCGGGAATGGCAGGGTGGAATCCCCTTCTTCCGCTCCCTGCAATTGACAGCCGGAAGGGCCGGGACTAGCTTCTCTTAACCGGGTCGTCCCCCGGAGACGCCAGTCCGCGAGTGTCGCGCACTGGCAATTTTTGTAGTTCCCCGCTGGTTTTGAGGGACCGGAATGTTCGACAGCCTCAGCGACCGTCTCGGCGACGTCTTTGACCGGCTGCGCCGCCACGGCGCGCTGACCGAGGACGATGTCGGGTCGGCGTTGCGCGAAATCCGCATCGCGCTGCTCGAGGCCGATGTGGCGCTGCCAGTGGTCCGCGACTTTGTCGCCGCGGTCCGCGAGAAGGCATTGGGGCAGGAGGTCCTGCGCTCGGTTACACCGGCGCAGATGGTCGTCAAGATCGTCCACGACCACCTCGTCGAGGTGCTGGGCGGCGGTCTCGACGATGCCCGCATCGACGGGATTGACCTGAACGCTCCGCCGCCGGTCGTGGTCATGCTGGTCGGGCTGCAAGGCTCGGGCAAGACGACGACTGCCGCCAAGATCGCGCTTAGGCTCAAGCAGCGCGAGCGCAAAAAGGTATTGCTCGCCTCGCTCGACGTGCAGCGCCCTGCGGCCCAGGAGCAGCTCGCCGTGCTCGGCCGCCAGATCGGCGTCGCCTGTCTGCCGATCGTTCCCGGTGAAAGGCCGGTCGCGATCACCGAGCGGGCGCTGCGCACCGGGCGCACCGAAGGCTACGACGTCGTCATTCTCGACACTGCCGGACGGCTCCACCTCAATGAGGAGCTGATGCTCGAAGTCGCGGCGGTGCGCGAAGCCGCCAACCCGCACCAGACCTTGCTGGTCGCCGACGCGATGACCGGGCAGGACGCGGTCAATGTCGCCAAGGCCTTTGGCGAACGCGCCGGCATCACCGCGATCGTGCTGACCCGGGTCGACGGCGATGCGCGCGGCGGTGCCGCCTTGTCGATGCGGGCGATTACCGGCAAGCCGATCGTATTGATGGGAATGGGCGAGCGCATCGAGGCGCTCGAGGAGTTTCATGCCGAGCGCATCGCCGGACGCATCCTCGGCATGGGCGATGTCGTCAGCCTGGTCGAGAAGGCGGCCGAGACTGTCGACGAGGAGGAGGCCGAAAAGCTCGCCGCCAAGCTCGAAAAGGGGCGGTTCGACCTCGACGACCTCGCCGCCCAGCTGCGCCAGATCCGGCGCATCGGCGGGATGGGCGGCATGCTCGGATTGCTGCCGGGGGTGGCCAAGCTGAAGAAGCAGCTCGGCGACGCCAATATCGACGAAGGCATCATCAAGCGCCAGGAAGCGATCATCTCGTCGATGACCAAGGGCGAAAGGCGCAACCCCAAGCTGTTGAACGGCTCGCGCCGGCGGCGCATCGCCTCGGGCTCGGGCACCACGGTGCCGGAGATCAACCGCCTCCTCAAACAGTACCAGGACATGGCCGACATCACGAAACGGATGAAGAAGCTCGGCAACAAGGGGCTGATGCGCCACGGTCTCGCCGGCCTGTTGCCCGGCGGATTTCGCTAACAGAAGGAAACGGCATGTCGTTGAAGATCCGCCTGGCCCGCGGCGGCGCCAAAAAGCGCCCCTACTACAGCATCGTCGTTGCCGACTCGCGCAGCCCACGCGACGGCCGCTTTATCGAGAAGCTCGGGACTTACAACCCGATGCTCGACCGCGGCCACGCCGACCGGGTGACCCTCAAAGCCGAGCGAATCCAGCATTGGCTCGGGGTCGGGGCGCTGCCGAGCGACCGGGTCGCGCGTTTTCTCGGCGATGCCGGTCTGATCGAAAAGCCCGCGATCCCCGACAACCCGGTAAAGTCGCGGCCAAAGGCACGGGCCCAGGAACGGGCGAAGGCGGCGGAAGAAGCCGCAGGCGCGGCTGCCGGCCGGAGCTGAGGCCCCGGCCGCCGAGGTGACAGGCCTTGACCGAGATGGCAAAACGGGTGTGCGTCGGCGTCGTCACCGGACCACACGGCGTGCAGGGGGCGGTGCGGATCAAGAGCTTTACCGAAGCGCCCGAGGACGTCGCACGCTACGGACCGCTCGCGGACGAAACCGGTGTCCGGCGCTTCGAGTTGCGATTGGTCGGCGCGGGAAAGGGTGTGGTCATTGCGCGCCTGTCGGGTGTCGCTGACCGCAACCAAGCCGAGGCGCTGCGTGGGCTGCGGCTTTACCTGCCGCGCTCGGCGCTGCCGCAGCCCGATGCGGAGGAGTTTTATCACGCTGATCTGATCGGGCTCGAGGCGGTGCTCGGCGACGGCACACCGATCGGGCGGGTGCGCGCCATCCACGATTTCGGCGCCGGCGACACCCTCGAGCTGGCCCGCCCGGGCGCACCGCCGGTTATGGTGCCGTTCACCCGAGCGGTCGTCCCGAATGTCGAGCTGGCTGCCGGACGGCTGGTACTCGATCCGCCGCCCGGACTGCTCGACGAGAACGAGGCATGAGCTGGCGGGCGACGGTGCTGACGATCTTCCCGGAGATGCTGCCGGGCCCGCTCGCCTATTCGCTCGCCGGCAAGGCGCTCAAGGCCGGGCTGTGGCAGCTCGAAACGGTGGACATCCGGGAGTTCGCGCGCGATAAGCACCATTCCGTTGACGACGCGCCGTTCGGCGGCGGACCGGGCATGGTGATGCGGCCGGACGTGCTCGACGCGGCGCTCACCGGCTCGGGTGGGGTCGGACCAGCGTTCCTGTTGTCGCCGCGCGGGCGCCGTCTCGATCAGGAGCGAGTGCGTGCGCTAGCCGGCGGGCCGGGGGTGAGGCTGATCTGCGGCCGCTTCGAGGGCGTTGACGAGCGCATTCTGGTGGCCCGCGCGATCGGAGAGCTGAGCCTCGGCGACTTTGTGCTGTCGGGCGGCGAGCCCGCGGCGATCACGCTGATCGACGCCTGCGTGCGATTGCTCCCGGGCGTTGTCGGGCGCGCCGAGGCCCTCGCCGAGGAGAGCTTTGCCGAGAGCCTGCTCGAGTACCCACAATACACCCGGCCCCAGTTGTGGCAGGGGTGTGCGGTGCCGGAGGTGCTGCTATCGGGCGACCATCGGCGGATCCGGGACTGGCGCCGGGCCGAGGCCGAGCGCCTGACCCGGCAGCGCCGTCCCGATTTATGGGAGCAATATTGCGCAGCGCAGCAGTGCCGCCGCGCGGGGGATCGAGAGGTGGACCGATGAATCTTCTGCAGCAAATCGAGCGCGAGCAGGTCGAGAAGCTCGCCGCCAACCGGCCGGTGCCCGTCTTCGAGCCGGGCGACACGGTGCGGGTCAGCCTCCGTGTGGTCGAGGGCGAACGCGAGCGGGTTCAGGCCTTCGAAGGGGTCTGTATCGCGCGCAAGAACGCCGGCATCAACTCGAACTTCACCTTGCGCAAGATCTCCTACGGTGAAGGGGTGGAGCGGGTCTTTCCGCTCTATTCGCCGCGGATCACCGCGATCCAAGTCATTCGCCGCGGCGTGGTGCGGCGGGCAAAGCTTTATTACCTGCGCGGCCGCACCGGCAAGCGGGCGCGCATCGCCGAGCGCGCGCGCACAACCGTGCGGCCCGACGGCGGCACCCGCCCGGTAGCGCAGCCCGAAGCCGAGCCGGCACCGGCGGCACCGAGCACCGAGCCAACGGAGTGACAGCCATGGCCGCGCCGCGCACGCTGTTCGACAAGATCTGGGACAGCCATGTCATCGCCCCGCAGGGCGAAGGCACCTACCTGATCTATATCGATCTTCACCTGATCCACGAGGTCACGACCCCGCAAGCCTTCGAAGGGCTCAAGCTTGCCGGCCGCAAGGTCCGCCGCCCCGACGCGACGATCGCGGTCGCCGACCACAACATCCCGACCACCAACCGCGCGGCCGGTGCCGCGGGCATCGACAATCCCGAGTCGAAGCTTCAGGTCGATGTGCTCGAGCGCAACGTCAAGGAATTCGGGGTTCCGTACTTTCCGATCACGAGCCTCGATCAGGGCATCGTCCACATCATCGGGCCCGAGCAGGGCTTGAGCCAGCCGGGCATGACGATTGTCTGCGGCGACAGCCACACCGCAACGCACGGTGCCATGGGCGCGCTCGCCTTTGGTATCGGCACCTCCGAGGTCGAGCATGTGCTGGCGACGCAGACGCTGATCCAGGCCCCCGCCAAGAACATGCTGATCGAAGTCAACGGCGGGCTCGGGGCCGGGGTCAGCCCGAAGGACGTGATCCTGGCGATTATCGCCAAGATCGGCACCGCCGGCGGCACCGGCCATGTTTTCGAATATGGCGGCAGCACGTTCCGCGACATGTCGATGGAAGGCCGCATGACCGTCTGCAACATGTCGATCGAGGCGGGGGCCCGCGCCGGGCTCGTCGCCCCCGACGACAAGACCATCGCCTATGTGATGGGCCGGCCCTATGCGCCCAAGGGCGCGGCCTGGGAGCAGGCCGCGGCATATTGGCGGACCCTGCCGTCCGATCCCGGCGCCAAATACGACAAGGAGGCGCATCTCGACGCCGCTGACATCGCGCCGCACGTCACCTGGGGCACCAACCCCGAACAGGCTGCACCGGTCACCGGCCGGGTGCCCGACCCGGCTCAGATCGATGACCCGCTGAGGCGGGCAGCGGTCGAACGGGCGCTTCAATATATGCAGTTGAAGCCCAACACTTTGCTGACCGACGTGCCAGTGCAACGCGTGTTTATCGGCTCGTGCACCAACAGCCGGATCGAGGATTTGCGCGCCGCCGCAGCGATCGCCAGGGGCCGCAAGGTCGCTGACGGGGTGACCGCGCTGGTCGTTCCGGGCTCGGGCCATGTCAAGCACCAGGCCGAGGAGGAAGGGCTCGACCACGTCTTTCTCGAAGCCGGATTCCAGTGGCGCGATGCCGGCTGCTCGATGTGCATGTCGATGAACGACGACAAGGCGATGAACGGCGAGCGGATCGCCTCGACCTCGAACCGCAATTTCGAGGGCCGCCAGGGCAAGAACGCGAAGACCCATCTGATGGGCCCGGCGATGGCCGCAGCGGCCGCGATCACCGGCCGCCTGACCGACGTCCGCCAGCTGGGATGAGAGCAAGCAGATGGAAAAGTTCACCACCCTGACCGGCGTTGCCGCACCCCTGCCGATCGTCAACCTCGACACCGACAAGATCTTTCCGGCGATCTACCTCAAGACGATCAAGCGAACCGGTCTGTCCCAATGGCTGTTCCAGGAGATCCGCTTCCGCCCGGATGGCTCGGAGAACCCCGACTTCGTCCTCAACCAACCGCCCTACCGCAACACCAAGATCCTTGTCGGCGCGGAGAACTTCGGCTGCGGCTCGAGCCGCGAGCACGCCCCGTGGGCGCTGCACGATTTCGGCATCCGGTGTGTGGTTGCCCCGAGCTTTGCCGACATCTTCTACAACAACTGCTTCAAGAATGGGATCCTGCCGATCGCCCTGCCCAAGGAGATTGTCGACGAGCTGATGGAGGATGCCCAAAAGGGCGCCAACGCGGTCATGACCGTCGACCTCGCAAGCCAGACGATATCGCGCGCGGACGGCGAAAAGGTGCATTTCGAGCTCGACGCGTTCCGCAAACATTGCCTCTTGAACGGGCTCGACGACATCGGGCTGACCGAGCAGAAGACGGCAGACATCGGCGCCTATGAGGCAAAGGCGCGGTTGGCGCGCCCATGGCAATTCGGCATGACACAGCGCGGGGCCTGAGGGTGGCTCAAACCCGCGGCTCAAACCGCAAGGTGCTGGTGCTGGCCGGCGACGGCATCGGCCCAGAGATCATGCGTCAGGCCCTGCGGGTGATCGAATTCTTCGACCGCCGCCATATCGCCAGCTTTGAGGTGACCGAAGGGTTGGTCGGCGGTGCCGCCTATGACGCTGCCGGTGTGCCGCTGGCCGACGAGACGTTGGAACAGGCGCGCGCCAGCGATGCCGTGCTGTTTGGCGCGGTCGGCGGGACGAAGTGGGACGCGCTGCCCTTCGAGCTGCGCCCCGAGCGCGGCATCCTGCGGCTGCGCAAGGAAATGGACCTGTTTGCCAATCTGCGGCCGGCAGTGGTCTTCGACGCGCTCGCCGACGCTTCGAGCTTGAAGCCCGAGCTCGTCGCCGGGCTCGATCTGATGATCGTGCGCGAGCTGACCGGCGGGATCTATTTTGGTGCGCCGCGCGGGGTCGAGAGGTTGCCCGACGGTAGCCGCCGCGGGGTCAATACCGAGGTCTACAGCGAGGCCGAGATCGAGCGCGTCGTCGGGGTCGCCTGCGATCTCGCCAGAAAGCGCCGCGGCCGGGTCTGCGAAGTCGACAAGGCCAACGTCATGGAGTCGGGCGGCCTGTGGCGTGAGGTGACGCAGCGGGTGCGCGATGCCGATTACCCGGACATCGAGCTCAGCTTCATGTACGCGGACAACTGCGCGATGCAGCTGGTGCGCAACCCCAAGCAATTCGACGTGATCGTCACCAGCAATCTGTTTGGCGACATCCTATCGGATTGCGCGGCGATGCTGACGGGCTCCCTCGGCATGCTGCCTTCGGCCTCGCTCGGCGCAATGGACGCCTCGAGCCGGCGCAAGGCACTCTATGAGCCGGTCCATGGCAGCGCCCCCGATATCGCCGGTAAGGATGTCGCCAACCCGCTCGCCTGCATCCTCTCCTTCGCGATGATGCTGCGCTATTCGTTCGACATGGCCGAGGAGGCCGAGCTCGTCGAGAACGCGGTGCGGCGCGCGCTTGCTACCGGGGCGCGGACCGGCGACATCGCCCAGCCGAATACCGCGCGGGTCTCGACCACGGTGATGGGCGACAGCGTGCTGTGCGAGCTCGAAAAGGCCGCCTGACCGGGGTTCATCGACCGCAGACACAGACCCAGATACAACGAAAATCCCGTCTTTTGCCGTCAATCGGGTGTCAAAGGGCAAATAAGAAGGGCTGTATTTCAAGAGGTTGCGCGTAAAATTCGTTACTTAGCGGAACAATCGAATTTTGCGTGCGAACAACGAATTTGAGAAGCCGCAACAGTTGAATAACAATGGAAATTTGGCGGCGTGGAAAAAATCACGAATAGGCGCGTGCATTTGCCGCTCGATCGCCGGGCAGAAGCTACGACTTGGTAGGTCGGCGGCGGCAACTGAACCCCGTTGACTCGGGTGAGCGCGCGGCTTCAAGTTGGGTTCACGAGCCGGATTTGAACAGGAAGCGCGAGCAGGAAAGGGAGAGAAAGATGGCAAAGCTGAGCAGGCGGTCGGTGCTTCGCGGTTCCTTGGGTTTGGCCGCCGTCGGGTCTTTGGCGCGGCCTTATGTTGCCAATGCCGCGGCGACGACCGCCGAGGTGTGGTTGACGCAAGGCTTCGTCCCCGAAGAGGACGTAGCGGTTAAAAAACTCGTCGCGGATTACGAAAAGGCGAGCGGCAACACGATCGACCTCAGCATCGTGCCCTTTGCACCGTTACGCCAGAAGATCATCTCGGCGGTGACCAGCGGTGTGGTCCCCGACATGTTCAGCCAGAGCCCGAATGAGCTCATTGCGCTACTCGCATGGGACGACAAATTGGTCGATGTGACCGACGTCGTCGAAACGCAGAAGGAGGAGTACACAGAGACCGCGCTCCTTAACTCTTATTGCTACAACAATGTCGAGAAAAGGCGCAGCTTTTACGGCGCACCCGACCTCAGCGCGGCATCGCCGAACCATATCTGGCGGCCGCTGGTCGAGAAGGCCGGCTACAAGGTCGAGGACATCCCGAAAACCTGGGACGCGTACTACGATTTCTTCAAGGACGTGCAAAAGAAATTGCGCGCCCAGGGGGTGCGCAATGTCTATGGCCTAGGTTTTCAGGTGACGACCAATGGCAATGATCCCAATTATCTCTTCAACTATTTTCTGATCGCCTATGGCGGCCAGGACATTGTGACGAAAGACGGCAAATTGCATCTCGACGACCCGAAAGTGCGCGAGGCGGCGATCAAGGCGCTGACCTATTGTTCCACCGCGTACAAGGAAGGTTTCGTGCCGCCTGGGGCGGTCAATTGGAACGACGCCGACGACAACAATG
>Ga0306926_10009139_pt1 | contig 10886 bp, 9 predicted proteins | sample flu12Cox44000178_FD_203759 | JGI IMG/M metagenome (GOLD analysis project Ga0306926, IMG submission 203759) | Lab enrichment of tropical soil microbial communities from Luquillo Experimental Forest, Puerto Rico - flux8day.12C.oxic.44.000.178 (v2)... | ecosystem: Environmental > Terrestrial > Soil...
AGCGGGCTCGGTGCGCGGAAAGTCCCCCTCACACGACCTCGCTTCGCGAGGTTGACCTGTCCCCGCAAGCGGGGAGGGGTGAAACCCCCGTTCCTGGACTCCCCCCGGGGCGGCCGTTACAAGTCGGTACCATCTGGCCCGCCGTCATTCTGAGCGGCAGTGGCAGTCGTGCGGGATCGCGCATGAGCAAGCAAAGAGCGCGGCCGCGGCGGTTAATCCCATGAGCGGCGTCAACGAAATCCGGTCGGCGTTCCTGAATTATTTCGTCAAGAACGGCCACACGGTCGTGCCGTCCTCCCCGCTCGTGCCGCGCAACGACCCGACGCTGATGTTCACCAACGCCGGTATGGTGCAGTTCAAGAACGTCTTCACCGGCCTCGAGAAGCGCCCGTACTCGCGCGCGGTCACGGCGCAGAAATGCGTGCGCGCCGGCGGCAAGCACAACGATCTCGACAACGTCGGCTACACCGCGCGCCACCACACCTTCTTCGAAATGCTCGGGAACTTCTCGTTCGGCGATTATTTCAAGGACGTGGCGATCGAGCTTGCCTGGAACCTGGTGACAAAGGAGTTCGGGCTTCCCAAGGAGCGGCTCACCGCGACCGTCTACATCGACGACGACCGGGCGTTCGGCCTGTGGAAGAAGATCGCTGGCTTGCCGGAGTCCCGCATCCTGCGCATCGCCGGCTCAGACAATTTCTGGGCCATGGGCGACACCGGCCCGTGCGGTCCGTGCTCGGAAATCTTCTACGACCACGGCGAGCACATCCCAGGCGGCCCGCCCGGCTCGCCCGACGCCGAGGGCGACCGCTTCATCGAAATCTGGAACCTGGTGTTCATGCAGTTCGAGCAGATCGACGCGGCGACCCGCATCGACCTGCCGCGCTCCTCGGTCGACACCGGCATGGGGCTCGAGCGCATCGCCGCGGTGCTCCAGGGCACCCACGACAATTATAAGATCGACTTGTTCCGCGCCATCATCCACGTGGTGGCGGAATTGACCGGCGTCGATCCGCACGGCCCGCAGAAAGCCTCGCACCGGGTGATCGCCGATCACCTGCGCGCATCCGCGTTCCTCATCGCCGACGGCGTGCTGCCCTCGAACGAGGGCCGCGGCTACGTGCTCCGGCGCATCATGCGCCGCGCCATGCGCCACGCCGAACTGCTCGGCGCGCGCGAGCCGCTGATGTGGAAGCTCGTGCCGATCCTGGTCCGTGAGATGGGCCAGGCCTACCAGGAACTCGTCCGCGCCGAGGCGCTCACCACCGAGACGCTCAAGCTCGAAGAGACGCGCTTCCGCGCCACCTTGGCGCGCGGCCTTGCCATTCTCGACGAGGCGAGCCGCAACTTGAAGAAGGGCGACATCTTCGACGGCGAGACCGCGTTCACGCTCTACGACACCTACGGCTTTCCCCTCGATCTGACCCAGGACGCGCTCAAACCCCGCGGCATCGGCGTCGATCTTTCCGCCTTCGACGACGCCATGGAGCGCCAGCGCGAGAAGGCGCGCGCCGCCTGGGCGGGCTCGGGCGACGCGGCGACCGAGGTGGTGTGGTTTGCGCTGCGCGAGAAGGTCGGCGCGACCGAGTTCCTCGGCTACGAGACCGAGCGCGCGGAAGGCATGGTCAAGGCGCTGGTCAAGGACGGCGCGGAAGTCGCCGAGCTGAATAAAGGCGAGAGCGGCGCCGTCGTGCTCAACCAGACGCCGTTCTACGGCGAGTCCGGCGGGCAGGTCGGCGACGTCGGGGTCATGACCGGCGAGGGCGTGCGTTTCCGCGTCACCGACACGCAGAAGTATGCCGGCGACGTGTTCGTGCATTCCGGCACGGTCGAGGCGGGCACGCTCAAGCCGGACATGCCGCTTTCGCTCGAAGTCGACCACACGCGGCGCAGCGACATCCGCCGCAATCATTCCGCCACGCATCTGCTGCACGAGTCGCTGCGCCAGGTGCTCGGCGATCACGTGGCGCAGAAGGGCTCGCTCGTCGCGCCCGACCGGCTGCGCTTCGACTTTTCGCACCCGAAGCCGATGAACGACAACGAGATCGCGCGGGTCGAAGACCTCGCCAACGACCGCGTGCTCGAAAACGCGCCCGTGGTCACGCGGCTGATGGCGGTCGACGATGCGATCGCGTCCGGGGCGCGCGCGCTGTTCGGCGAAAAATATGGCGACGAAGTGCGCGTCGTCGCCATGGGCGAGGGCGGCAATGCGATGGGCTGGTCGGTCGAATTGTGCGGCGGCACTCACGTGCCACGCACCGGCGACATCGGCCTCGTCTCGATCGTCGAAGAGAAGGCGGTGGGCGCGGGCGTGCGCCGCATCGAGGCGCTCACCGGCACCGCCGCGCGCAAGCACGCCAACGCGCTGCGCGACGTGGCGCAAGCCGTGGCGGCGGAGCTCAAGGCGCCGGTCGGCGAAGTCGCCGCGCGCGCCGGCGCCCTGCTGGAAGAGCGCCGCCGGCTCGAACGCGAGCTTTCCGAGGCCAAGCGCAAGCTTGCGCTCGGCGGCGGTGCGGCAGCGGGCGACGGCGCCAACATCGTCAACGTCAACGGCACGAAATTCTTCCGCCTCGCCGTCAGCGGCTTGGCAAACAACGAGCTCAAGTCGCTGGCGGACGAAGGAAAAGCCAAGGTCGGCTCGGGCGTGGTCGCGGTCGCCAATACGGCGCCCGACGGCAAGGCCGGGCTCGTGGTCGGCGTCACCGACGATCTCACCAAGCGCTTCAACGCGGTCGATCTGGTGCGCACCGGCGCCGCGGCGCTCGGCGGCAAGGGCGGCGGCGGGCGGCCCGACATGGCGCAGGCCGGCGGCCCCGACGGGTCAAAGACCGGCGAGGCCCTCGACGCGATAGCGCAGGCGCTCGGCGCGGCGTAAGATCGTAGGTTGGGCGAAGCGCCCAAGGCCGCGTGCCCGCCTCTTTGTTTGTCAAAGTTATGGCGGGCACACGCGCTACGCGCGCTTAGCCCACCCTACGTTACAAAAAACAAACAAAATTTGGATAAACCGGGGAGACGCGTCATGACCACAAACAAACGCCCGCGCGGGCGCTCGCTCGAGCCCGTCGCCGGCAACGGCCTGATCGACCGCCGCGCGCTCATCGGCCGCGGCATCGCGTTCGCCGGCGCGATGACCGGGGCCGGTACGACCGGCGCCGCCGCCGAGCCGCTCGAGGACGCGCCGTGGAGCCGCGAAATGGGCGCGGTGACGCCGGCGCTGCAGACGCCGTCGCGCTTCGAGAAACACGTAGTGCGCATGCTCTCCAATCCCGACAACGAGTTTCGCAATTCGCACGCGCACACCCCGCACCATCTGCTCAACGGCACGGTCACGCCCAACAGCTTGCACTTCTCGATCAACCATTCCGGTCTGCCCGACATCGATCCGGACAAGCATCGCCTCGTCATCCACGGGCTCGTCAAACAGCCGATGGTCTACACGGTCGAGGCGCTCTCGCGTTATCCCATGGTCTCGCGCATGGCGTTCCTCGAATGCGGCGGCAACAGCGCGCCGATGTTCTCCAACGAACCGCTGCAAGCGAGCGTGCAGGCGCTGCACGGGCTCGTGTCCTGCGCCGAATGGACCGGCGTGAAGCTCTCGACCCTGCTCGAGGAGACCGGCGTCGACGCAAGCGCGAAGTGGTTCATCGCCGAGGGCGCGGATTCGCACGCGCTCTCGCGCAGTGTGCCGCTCAAAAAGGGTTTGGACGACGCGATGATCGCGTTCTATCAGAACGGCGAGCGGCTGATGCCCGGCAACGGCTATCCCATGCGGCTGCTGTTGCCCGGCTACGAAGGCAACATGAACGTCAAGTTCCTGCGCCGCATCAAGCTTACCGACGCGCCCGCCATGAGCATGTACGAGGCGCGCACCTATTCGCAGCTCCTCCCGGACGGCAAGGCCTACCGGTTTTATTTCCTTCAGGAGGTGAAATCCTTCATCACTCATCCGTCGTTCGGCCACAGCCTCAAGGGGTCGGGCTTTTATGAGATATCCGGCGTCGCCTATTCGGGCGCCGGCCGCATCGCCAAGGTGATGGTGTCGGCGGACGGCGGCAAGAGCTACGCCGAGGCGGCGCTGCAGGCGCCGGTGCTGCCGAAGGCGTTCACCCGCTTCCGCATGCCGTGGCGCTGGGACGGCCAGCCGGCGGTGCTGCAAAGCCGCGCGTGGGACGAGGGCGGCAACGTGCAGCCGACCCGCGCCGAGTTCGTCGCGCTGCGCGGCGAGACCAAGGCGCCGCCGCCGCTGCTCGGCTTTCCCAACCAGCACTACAATTCGCTCACCAGCTGGGCGATCGATGCGAGCGGGGGGATCAAACATGTGTATGCGTAGTGGGCTCGCTCTTGCACTCATACTCGCGTCGGCGGGCGCCGCGTGCGCGGAGCCGCCGGGTCTCGGGAAACCCATCACCGAGGCCGACATCGCCGCCTGGGATATCAGCATCATGCCGGACGGCGCCGGGCTGCCGCCCGGGCGCGGCACGCCGGCCGTGGGCGCGCAGGTCTATGCGCAGAAATGCGCCGCCTGCCACGGCGAGAACGGCGTCAAGCCGGTCGCGCCCGGCGCCGGGCCGCTGGTCGGCGGCGGCAAGATCGACCGCATCGAGGCGGTCAAGACGATCGGCAATTTCTACGGCCACGCGACGACGGTGTTCGACTTCATCCGCCGCGCCATGCCGTTCAACGAGCCGCGCACGCTGACGAACGACGAGGCCTACGCGGTGACCGCCTATCTGCTCGCCGCCAACAAGATCATCGGCGAGACCGAGGCGATGGACGCGCAGAGCTTGCCCAAGGTGAAGATGCCCAACCGCGACAACTTCATCATCCGCTTCCCGGACAGGATTTAAGTTGTGATTCCGTGGTGCCGTAGGGTGGGCTACAGTAAGCGCCGAAGGCGCGTGCCCACCATAGCGGCGCGACAACAAAAACACTCTGGTGGGCACGCGCGCCCATCGGCGCGCTTAGCCCACCCTGCAAATAAAATTCATCCCATCGCCTTCTTCAGATTCGCGTCGACCTTGTCGAGGAAGCCGGTGGTCGAGAGCCACTGCTGATCGGTGCCGACGAGGAGCGCGAGATCCTTGGTCATGGAGCCGGCCTCGACCGTGTCGATGCACACCTTTTCCAAGGTGGACGCAAACTTCGCGAGTGCCGGGTTGTCGTCGAGCTTGGCGCGATGGGAAAGCCCGCGCGTCCAGGCGAAGATCGAGGCGATCGAGTTGGTCGAGGTCTCCTGCCCCTTCTGGTGCTGACGGTAGTGGCGCGTCACCGTGCCGTGCGCGGCCTCGGCTTCGCAGGTCTTGCCGTCCGGCGTGAGCAGCACCGAGGTCATCAGGCCGAGCGAGCCGTAGCCCTGCGCCACCGTGTCCGACTGCACATCGCCGTCGTAATTCTTGCACGCCCACACGTAGCCGCCCGACCACTTGAGCGCCGCCGCCACCATGTCGTCGATTAGGCGGTGCTCGTAGGTGAGCTTCTTCTTGTCGAACTCGGCGTTGAACTCCTTATCGAACACGTCCTGGAAGATGTCCTTGAAGCGGCCGTCGTAGACTTTCAGGATCGTGTTCTTGGTGGAGAGATAGACCGGATAGCTGCGCGCCAGGCCGTAGTTGAACGAGGCGCGCGCAAAGTCGCGGATCGAGTTGTCGAGATTGTACATCGCCATGGTGACGCCGCCGCCCGGCGCGTCGAACACCTTGCGCTCGATCTTCTTGCCGTCTTCGCCGGTGAAGGTGAGCGTGATCGTGCCCTTGCCGGGGAAGACGAAGTCGGTCGCGCGGTACTGGTCGGCATAGGCGTGGCGCCCGATGATGATCGGCTTGGTCCAGCCCGGCACCAGGCGCGGCACGTTCTTGCAGATGATCGGCTCGCGGAAAATCGTGCCGCCGAGGATGTTGCGGATGGTGCCGTTGGGCGAGGGATACATCTTCTTGAGATTGAACTCTTTCACCCGCCCCTCGTCGGCCGTGATGGTGGCGCATTTGACGCCGACGCCGACGCGCTTGATGGCTTCCGCCGCGTCGACCGTGACCTTGTCGTCGGTCGCGTCGCGGTGCTCCATGCCGAGGTCGAAATAGACCAGCTCGACGTCGAGATACGGATGGATCAGCTTGTCTTTGATGAACTGCCAGATGATGCGAGTCATCTCGTCGCCGTCGAGCTCGACGACCGGGTTCTTGACCTTGATTTTCGCCATGGAGGAAAGAGCCTTGCGCTTGGATGGGCGGGAGCCGCCGGACGGCTGCGGCACGCGCGCCCCCCGCCTCGGCGGCGCCGCTATAGCACCGCCGAGGTAGGGGAGAAAGCGCGAAGCTTTCGTCTGTGGGCAATGGCGCATCAACCGGCTACATCGGCCATGTTTTGCGCAAGGAAACGTGATGCCCGGCGCCGGGACCGACCGCACCAAAACCGCGCCCGCGCTCGCCGGTCCGATCGTCGTTTTGGTCAAGCCGCAGCTTGGCGAAAACATCGGCACCACCGCGCGCGCAATGGCGAACTTCGGGCTCACGCGCCTGCGCCTCGTCAAGCCGCGCGACCAATGGCCCAATCCGCGCGCACACGCGGCGGCGTCGGGCGCCGACGCGATCCTCGATGAGGCGCAGCTCTACGACACGCTCGAATCCGCGATCGGGGATTGCGAGCTGGTGCTTGCCACCACCGCCCGCGCGCACGATCAGGCAAAACCGGTGGTCGACGCGGCAGCGGCGGCGGCGCTCATGCAGCCGCGTCTCGCCGCCGGCGGCAAGGTCGCCGTCGTGTTCGGACGCGAACGCAACGGCCTCGAGAACGACGAGGTGGGACTAGCCGACCGCATCGTCACCTTGCCGGTCAACCCGGCGTTCGCGTCGCTCAACCTCGCCCAGGCGGTGGTGATCATCGCCTACGAATGGTTCAAGGCCGCGAGCGGCGGCGCGCTGCCCTTCGCCATGCCGCAGAAATCCGCGCGGGCCCGGCGCGAGCAGCTCCTCGCGTTCTTTGCCGATCTCGAGCGCGAACTCGAGCGGGTCGAGTTCTTCCGCCCGGCGGAGAAACGCGAGACCATGCAGATCAACCTGCGCAACATTTTTCTGCGCATGGCGCCGACCCAGCAGGACATTCAGACCTTGCACGGGGTGGTGCGCGCCATCGCCGACGGCCGCAAAGGCCCCGCGCGCGGCGGCATCCTCGACGGCGAAGAGGCGCAACTGCTACGCACCTTGCTCGCCGAGCATGGGACGACGCGCGTGCCGTCCGAGCGCGCGCCGGTGCGCGGACTTTCTCGCCTCCTTCGCCGTAATCCGACCGATGCCGAACGCGCGTTGTGGAACACACTCGTCAACGACCGGCGCTTCGCCGGTCGCGGCTTCAAGCGGCAGGTGCCGGTCGGGCCGCACATCACCGACTTCGTGTCGTTCCCGCTGCGCGTCGTCATCGACCTCGTGCCCCCGGACGAAAGCGAAGCGGCGGCACGGACGCGCGCCGAACGGCGCGCCTGGCTCGCCGAGCGTGGTTATCGGGTGATGGAGGTGAGGGGGGACGAAGTCGATGCGGACGTCGGGACTGTCCTCGACAGCCTCGATCAGCGAATCGCGAATGGCGAATAGCGAATGGAAAACGAGCTCGCTCTATTCGCTACTCGCGATTCGCCATTCGCCGCGGGCGTCAGCCGGCCGCTTTCAGCTGCGCGATCGCTTGCGCCAGCAGCTCGTCCATGTGGCGGTGGATCTGGTGGTCCGACTGCACCACGCCCTTGGCGTCGAAATCCTTGCGCAGCTTCGCGAACACGCCGCCGCCCTCAAGGGCGGCAACCACGACCTCGCGCGCATAAGCGTCGGCGTCGGCGCCTTTGAGTCCGAGCTTTTCCGCCGCCCATGCTCCGAGCATGCGGTTGCGCCGCGCGGTCGCCTTGAACTTGAGCTCCTCGTCGTGCGCGAACTTCCTCTCGAAGCCTTCCTCGCGCTTGTCGAAGGTGGTCATGGCGGGCCTCGTCGTACGGGTGATGGGCTTGCATATCCGTGGAAAGTGGCCAAATCAACGGCGGCGCCCCGCTATGGGCGGCGTCATTGTGCTCCGCACCCCGATCGGCTAGGTTTCCGACGCGGTCGGACAGCACCTTGCAGCGCGAGTCGTGCCGCCCCCGCCGCCGCGGACCGCGTATCCACAGGAGCCACGGCAAGCATGGATTTCCTCAAGCCACGGTATACGCCGATGAGCCGTCGCCGCCGTATCTATGAAGGCAAGGCGAAGGTCCTTTACGAGGGCCCGGAGCCCGGAACCCTCATCCAGCACTTCAAGGACGACGCCACTGCCTTCAATGCGAAGAAGCACCAGGTGATCGAAGGCAAAGGCGTGCTCAACAACCGTATTTCCGAATACGTATTCCAGCACCTCAACAACATCGGCGTGCCGACCCACTTCATCCGCCGGCTCAACATGCGCGAGCAGTTGATCCGCGAGGTCGAGATCATCCCGCTCGTGGTGGTTGTGCGCAACGTCGCGGCCGGCTCTCTCGCCCAGCGCCTGGGCATGGAAGAGGGTACGCAGCTGCCGCGCTCGATCATCGAGTTCTATTACAAGAACGATGGCCTCGGCGATCCGATGGTATCGGAGGAGCACATCACTGCCTTCGGCTGGGCGACGCCGCAGGAGATCGACGACATAATGGCGCTTGCCATCCGGGTGAACGACTTCCTCTCCGGCGTCTTCCTCGGCGTCGGCATCCGCCTCGTCGACTTCAAGATGGAGTGCGGGCGTCTGTGGGAAAACGACATGATGCGCATCGTCGTCGCCGACGAGATTTCCCCGGATTCGTGCCGGCTGTGGGACATGAAGTCGAACGAGAAGCTCGACATGGACCGCTTCCGCCGCGACCTCGGCGGCCTGCTCGAAGCCTATACCGAAGTCGCCAAGCGCCTCGGCATCATGAGCGAGAACGAGCGCCCGCAGGGCACCGGCCCGGTACTGGTGAAGGGATAGCTTCATCCCTCCCCCGCGCAGCGGGGGAGGGTGGCTCGCGTTAGCGAGCCGGGTGGGGGCATCGCCCCGAGTTTCTGCGTCCGTGTGTTCACCCCACCCGCCGGCCTGCGGCCGGCGACCTCCCCTTTCAGGGGAGGTATAAGCAAGGCGCCGCGATGAAAGCCCGTGTCACCGTCACCCTCAAGCCGGGCGTGCTCGACCCTCAGGGCAAGGCGATCGAAGGTGCGCTCAAGTCGCTCGGCGTCGCCGGCGTCGCGAGCGTGCGGCAGGGCAAGGTGTTCGATATCGAGATCGACAGCGCCGATGAGGCGCGCGCCCAAGCCGCGCTCAAGGAGGCGGCCGACAAGCTTCTCGCCAACGTGATCATCGAGAATTATCAGGTCGAGGTGCTGCGATGAGGAGCGCGGCATGAAAGCGGCCGTCGTCGTCTTCCCCGGCATCAACCGCGAGCGCGACATGGCGCGCGCGCTCACGCTGATCTCCGGCCGCGCCCCCGCCATGGTGTGGCACGCTGACACCATGTTGCCCGAGGGCACCGACCTCGTGGTGCTGCCGGGCGGCTTTTCCTACGGCGATTATTTGCGCTGCGGGGCGATCGCGGCGCGCGCGCCGATCATGGCGGCGGTGCGTGAGCATGCGGCGAAGGGCGGCCTCGTGCTCGGCGTGTGCAATGGCTTTCAGATCCTGTGCGAGGCGGGCCTGTTGCCGGGCGTGCTGTTGCGCAACGCGGCGCTCAAATTCATCTGCCGTGATGTGCACCTGCGGGTCGAGCGTTCCGACACGCCGTTCACCCGCGGCTACAACGCCGGCCAGGTGATCCGCGTGCCGACCGCGCATGGCGAAGGGAACTACTTCGCGAGCCCGGAGACTTTGGCCGAACTGGAAGCCGAAGGCCGCGTGCTCTTCCGCTACACCGACGCGGAGGGCAAGGTCGCCGACACCGCCAACGTCAATGGCGCCACCAACGCCATCGCCGGCGTGCTCTCGGAAAAGCACAACGTGCTCGGCCTCATGCCGCATCCGGAGAATCACATCGAGGCGATCATGGGCTCGACCGACGGGCGTGGCCTCTTCGCTGGCCTCGTCGATCATTTCGTCCAGGCGGCCTGACGCATGCCTGGAAGCGCGTTGGCGGTTGTAGTACCTGCAGCCGCGATGATCCCCAACGAGCCGAAGATCACCCCGGAGCTGGTCGCCGAGCACGGCCTCACCCCCGACGAGTATCAGCGTATCCTCAAGCTGATCGGGCGCGAGCCGAGCATCACCGAGCTTGGCATTTTCTCGGCCATGTGGAACGAGCACTGCTCGTACAAATCATCGAAGATTCATTTGCGTACGCTCCCGACCGAGGCGCCGTGGGTGATCCAAGGGCCGGGCGAGAACGCGGGCGTGATCTCGATTGGTGACGGGCTCGCGGTCGTGTTCAAGATGGAGAGCCACAACCACCCGAGCTACATCGAGCCCTACCAGGGCGCGGCGACCGGGGTCGGTGGCATCCTGCGCGACGTGTTCACCATGGGGGCCCGGCCGATCGCCTGCCTCAACTCACTGCGCTTCGGCGATCCCGCGCACCCGAAGACCCGGCATCTCGTCGCCGGCGTCGTCGCCGGCATCGGCGGCTATGGCAACAGTTTTGGCGTGCCGACGGTGGGCGGCTCGGTCGGGTTCCACACGCGCTACGACGGCAACTGTCTCGTCAACGCCATGGCGGTCGGGCTCGCCGAGGCCGACAAGATTTTCTACGCCAAGGCCACCGGGGTCGGGCATCCGATCGTCTATCTCGGCTCGAAGACCGGGCGCGACGGCATCCACGGCGCCACCATGGCGTCGGCCGAGTTCGGCGCCGGCACCGAGGAGAAGCGCCCGACCGTGCAGGTCGGCGATCCGTTCTCGGAGAAACTGCTGCTCGAGGCGTGCCTCGAGATCATGGC
>Ga0306926_10009145_pt1 | contig 10881 bp, 10 predicted proteins | sample flu12Cox44000178_FD_203759 | JGI IMG/M metagenome (GOLD analysis project Ga0306926, IMG submission 203759) | Lab enrichment of tropical soil microbial communities from Luquillo Experimental Forest, Puerto Rico - flux8day.12C.oxic.44.000.178 (v2)... | ecosystem: Environmental > Terrestrial >...
AGATAGCCGACGTCATCACGCGCGAGCTCTCGCGCCAACGCGATGAGATCGAACTCATCGCCTCGGAGAACATCGTCAGCAAGGCGGTGCTGGAAGCACAGGGTTCGGTTCTTACCAACAAATATGCGGAAGGACTGCCAGGGCGGCGCTATTACGGCGGATGCCAATATGTCGATGTGGCAGAAAATCTTGCAATTGAACGCGTTACCAAGCTTTTCGGATGTAAATTCGCAAACGTCCAGCCGCACTCCGGCGCCTCCGCCAACGCCGCGGCTTTCATGACGCTCATGGTGCCGGGCGACACCTTCATGGGACTCAATCTCGCCGCCGGGGGTCATCTGACCCATGGCTCTCCCGTGAACATGTCGGGGCGCTGGTTCAAACCAGTGCCTTACGGCGTGCGGCGCGACGATCATCGGATCGATTTCGACGAGGTTGCGAGGCTCGCGCGCGAGCATCGGCCGAAGGTCATCATTGCCGGCGGATCGGCCTATCCCCGCATCCTCGATTTTCGCCGTTTCCGGGAAATCGCCGATGAGGTCGGCGCCAAGCTTCTGGTCGACATGGCGCATTTTGCGGGCCTGGTCGCGGGCGGCGTGCATCCCAATCCATTTCCCTACGCCCACGTCGTCACCTCGACCGCGCATAAGACGCTGCGCGGGCCGCGCTCGGGCTTCATCCTCACCAACGACGAGGAACTGGCGAAAAAGCTCAACACGGCGGTCTTTCCGGGCCTCCAAGGCGGGCCGCTGATGCATGTCGTTGCCGCCAAGGCTGTGGCCTTCGGCGAAGCGTTGCGCCCGGAGTTCAAGCTTTACGCCCGCAACGTCGTCGCGAATGCCAAGGCGCTCGCGGAAACGCTTAGGTCGCGCGGCCTCGACATCGTGTCCGGCGGCACCGACACGCATCTGATGTTAGTGGACCTGCGGCCCAAGCGCTTGACCGGCAAGGTGGCGGAACTGGCGCTCGGCCGCGCTCACATCACCTGCAACAAGAACGGCGTTCCCTTCGATCCGCAAAAACCGGCAATAACGTCGGGCGTGCGCCTGGGTACTCCTGCCGGGACGAGTCGCGGCTTTGGCATCGCCGAATTCCAAGAGGTCGGCGAGTTGATCGTGGAAGTGCTCGACGTCCTCTCGCAGAAGGGCGCGGAGGAGGATGCGCTCACCGAAACCGCGGTGCGCGAGAAGGTAAGAAAACTCGTTCGCCGGTTTCCGATTTACAACGGATGAATCTGCTCCGGTGTTTATCGTCCGCCAGGTCGGTGATCTGGTACACGCGCAACGCGATGTGACGCACGGCTGCGGCCCCTACGGGACTGTTGAGATCACTGGACACTCAGCTTTGTGAATGCGACATCGCGATTGTGAGCGAGGGAGAGCGCGGTAAGAGGAAGGGCTCATGCGCTGTCCGAACTGCGGCAGCCTCGATACTCAGGTCAAGGACTCGCGGCCGACTGAGGATTCCTCAGTTATCCGCCGTCGGCGCGTGTGCCTTGCCTGCAATTTCCGTTTTACGACGTTTGAGCGGGTGCAGTTGCGCGAGCTGTTAGTCATCAAGCGCAACGGCCGCCGCGTGCCGTTCGACCGCGACAAGCTGCTGCGCTCGGTGCAGATCGCGCTGCGTAAGCGCCCTGTCGAGCCCGAGCGCATCGATGAGGCAGTCTCCAAGATCGTGCGTGAGCTTGAGAGCCAAGGCGAGAGCGAGGTCTCTTCCGAGACCGTGGGCGAGATGGTCATGGAAGCGCTGCGCGCGCTCGACGACGTCGCTTATGTGCGCTTCGCTTCGGTTTATCGCAATTTCCGCGAGGCGAAGGATTTCGAGACCGTGCTGGACGAACTCTCAGAAGACGGCAAGCCAGGCGCGGCGGTCAGGAAGTGAGCCCCAAAAGACTGTCGCATCGTACCGCAATGAAGCTCTTCACTTGGCAGATTGCGATCAGCAATCGGTCGTCTGCACGCGTTCGAGCAGCCCGTCCACTGTGGCATGGAATGCATCCCACGGCGCCTCGCGGTCGCTCTGGTTGCGCACGATGATCGAATTGCCGGCATAGAAGCGCTCGTAGAGCATGTGCCTCCCGGCGAACTCCGAGCCGATCAAGTCCCAGGCCAGCTTGTAAAGCTTCAGCCGATCGAGCGCTGGCATCGATGGCGTGCCAAACCATCGTTCGAACCGATCTTTAAGTTCGGGATTAGCGAGAAGATCGATGCTGGCGGGCATTTGCAACGGCGCGGCGCCCGCCAGAGTGCGCAGCGCATCGATGATCTCGCTGTGGTGCTCCTGGCACCAATTGAGCGTGGCGTACATGATGCGCCGATTAGGGGTGGCATAGTCCTGCGGCCATTGCTCGTAGGCTTCGATCTGGCCGTTCACCAGCCCGCCGACGGTGGCCTCAAGGGCGGCAAGCCGTCCGAGCGTTTCGCGCACCGCCGGAATTTTGTCGACGCCATTCGCCTGGCACATGCGGCTCGCCAGCCCGGCGATCAATCCCATCTTGGCCCAAAACCGGACGTTTGACTGGTGGTTTTGGTAACAGTTTGCCGGGGTCTCGATGTAAATGCGGCGCGACATTGCCCCGTTGTTGTGCAGGAAGACGCGCTCCCAGGGCACTTTGACGCGGTCGCATACCAACACCGTGTCGGTTTCATCGAAGCGGAAACTGAGCGGATAATCCGCTTCCTGACGGACGCCGCGTTCGTAGGGCTCGCGCGCCCAGAACGAGACGCCGGGCGCGTTGATCGGCAACGCGCAGGTGATGCTTTCGCTCGCCCGCTTCTCGTCGATCGGCGTGAGGTTGCCGATCCAGACTTCGTCGGCGAACACGGCGCCGGTCGCCAGCATCTTCATGCCCGAGATGGTGACGCCATCGTCGGCGTCTGCGATGACTCGAAGGGTGGGGTCGTCGCGCGCTTCCCCAGTGAAGATTTCCCGGCTACGGATGCCGGCCGGTGGCGTCACGGCAAATGAGATATAGAGATCGTTCTTGCGTGCATATTCGTAATAGCGGGTAAGATTCTCCCCAAACCCGGGATTGAGTGCGTCGAGTAGCGCGGGCTTCATTGCCAGGCCGGTGACCAAACCCGCGACGTGGTCGGGCGAGCGCCCGATAAGGCCATAGGTTGCATCCGCAATAGCTTTCATCGCGCGCATGCGGCGAACAAGGTCCTCACGACTGCGGCAGCGCAGCCACCATAGGCCATAGCGCTCGCCGTTCTCCTCGAACGAGAACAGATCGTGCTGCTGAGGATCGGCCTTCAAGTCGTAGAGATCGGCAATGGTGCGGGCGGCATTTCTGAATGCGGGATGGCGTGTTACGTCACTGACCCGCTCGGCGCCGATGTAAATGGCGCGCCCGTCTCGCATGCGTTCCAGCTTTTCTGTTCCACTGATCAGCATCGAAGCTCCCGTGAGGCTTATGCAGCTTGGTATAACGTAAATCGGCCGCCCCGAAAGCGGCTGGAGTTCAGCGCAGTGAGCGATGCCAACGTTGACTAACGCGGAAGACGCCCGGTTCATGGCTCTGGCGCTCGCACTGGGCCGACGCGGCCTGGGGCGCACCTGGCCCAATCCCGCCGTCGGCGCGGTGATCGTGAAGGATGGTGCGATCGTCGGCCGCGGCTGGACTCAGCCCGGCGGACGGCCCCATGCCGAGACCGAGGCGCTACGCCGCGCTGGTGCCGCAGCGCGCGGGGCAACGCTCTATGTCACGCTCGAGCCGTGCTCTCACCACGGCAAGACCGCACCCTGTGCCGACGCCATCGTCGCCGCCGGCATCGCGCGCGTGGTCTCTGCCGTGGTCGATCCCAATCCGGAAGTCGCGGGTGCCGGCCATTGGCGCTTGGCCCAAGCTGGCGTCGTCGTCGAGGTCGGTATCGGTGGCGAGGAGGCGCGGCGGGCGCATGCTGGCCATATCCGACGGGTTGAGGCGGGCCGTCCGCATGTGATCTTGAAGCTCGCGGTGTCGGCGGACGGTAAAGTCGCTCGCTCCGACCGTCGCCCCGCGGCGATCACCGGCGAGGCGGTGCGCGCGCTCGTGCATTTGATGCGTGCGAGAAGCGACGCGGTACTCACGGGCATCGGCACCGTACTCGCAGACGATCCACTGCTGACCTGCCGCCTGCCGGGCATGTCCTCGCCGGTGCGTGTGGTCCTCGATGGCACACTGCGGCTGCCGCTCGCGAGCAAACTGGTTGCGACGGCGCGGCAGGCGCCGCTCTGGGTCGTCACCAGCGAGGCCGCGGAGCTCGCACGCGAGCAGGCGATCAGTGCGGAAGGCGCCGATGTTATGCGCGCATCGGCAAGGGACGGCAAATTGGACCTTGGAAGCGTGCTGAAGCTTTTGGCCCGACGCGGCATCACGCGACTTATGGTCGAGAGCGGGCCCATTCTTGCGGCAGCCTTCCTGCGCGCCGATTTGGTGGACGAGGTCGCGCTGTTTCGCTCGTCGAAAATCATCGGCCCGGAAGGGGTCGACGCTCTCGACGGGCTGCCGCTTTCCGCATTAACTCAGTCTGCGCGTCTCAAAGCGCGGGGAAGCGAAACCGTCGGCGGGGACACGGTGGAGAAATTCGAGCGGTCGTGACATGTTCACCGGCATCATCAGCGATATCGGGGAGGTGATTGCGGTCGAACCGCGCGCGCAAGGGCTCACCCGCCTCACGATCGCCTGCGGCTATGATCCGAATACGATCGGCGTGGGGGCATCGATCGCCTGCAGCGGCGTCTGCCTGACCGTAGTGGCGCGCGGCAAGGAGGACGACCGCGGTTACTTCACCGTCGAAGCCGCCGCCGAAACGTTGCGCCTGACGACCGTGCGGAATTGGCGGCGGGGCACGCGCATCAATTTGGAGCGCGCGCTCAAAATTGGTGATGAGCTCGGCGGACACATCGTCGCCGGTCATGCCGACGGCCTTGCAAGCGTAGTTGCGCGTGCGGATTTGAACGACATGGCGCGGTTCACCCTGCGCTCGTCGGAGCAGCTTGCCCCATTCATTGCGGCGAAAGGCTCGCTCGCGCTCGACGGGGTCTCGCTCACTGTCAATGACGTCGCAGGGGACACGTTCTCGGTATTGGTCATTCCGCATACCCTCAAGGTCACGACCCTCGGGCTGCTCGCTGTCGGCGACGCGGCCAATCTTGAGGTCGACCTGATGGCGCGTTACGTGGCGCGGCTGACGCAGCGGTCGTAAGACGGGAAGATCGTCACTCACTTGTTCCGGCCCGATCCCCTTGGTACGACCGCGCCGATACTTGGAGACTGGCCATGGCCGAGCGCCGGCGCTCCGCCGATAAGGATGTAGCCGATCGCGATTCAGGCGATCTCGAAGGCGCACGTATCCTTATCGTGGAGGCGCGCTTCTATGAGGACATTGCCGACGCTTTGTTTGCGGGTGCCACGCGTGCGCTGCAAAAAGCGGGGGCAGTCTTCGAGCGCGTCAGCGTCCCGGGCTCGCTCGAGGTCGCCCCTGCCATAGCGATTGCGGCCGACGCTGCCGAGCGTTCGGGCCGACCTTATGACGGTGCGGTCGCGCTCGGTTGCGTCATTCGCGGTGAGACGCTGCATTTCGAGATCGTGTCGCAGGAATCAGCGCGCGCATTGCTTCAACTTTCGCTGGCGCGCCGACTGCCGATTGGCAACGGTATTCTCACCGTCGATACCAATGCCCAGGCCTGGACGCGCGCGCATCCCGAGGAGGCCGACAAGGGCGGAGACGCGGCGCGGGCGGCGCTTTCGCTTGTGCGGCTAAAGCGCCGCCTCGCGACGGGGTGAGTCATGGTCCGCGCCGGCGCGCCGAAGGACGAACGCAAGGCCAACCGCCGCGGCGCCGCGCGGTTGGCGGCGGTGCAGGCGCTCTACCAGATGGATATTGCCGGCACTGGTCTGAACGACATCCTCGCCGAGTTCGAGAGCCATTGGATCGGTCGCGAGGTCGAGGGTGCGCAATATCTGCCCGCCGAGGCGGCCTTCTTTCGCGACGTCGTTTCGGGCGTGGTGCGGGAGCAGCGCCGCCTCGATCCGCTGGTCGATAAGGTGCTGTCACAAGGCTGGCCGCTCAAGCGCATCGAAGCGATCTTGCGCGCGGTGCTGCGCGCGGGAGCCTACGAGCTTGGCCATCGCAACGATGTGCCGGGGCGTGTTGTGGTTTCCGAGTACGTCGACGTCGCCAATGCCTTCGTCGACAAGGACGAAACTGGGATGGTCAATGCGGTGCTCGATCAAATCGCGCGGCAGTTTCGTGCCGCCGAGTTTGCGCCACCCACGCGGTGAGGTGCCGGCCCGCGCGTTAGGCAATTGCGAACGGCAGGGCGGCGGGGCTGCGAAAGTTTGACGAAGAGTTCCAAGCAATCTCGTCGACCGCGAGATGATATTCCGGCAGGCATTCGAGAAAACGCCTCATTGCCACCGCGGTGACGAGCCGTGCCATCTGGCTTCCCAGGCAGAAATGCTTGCCTGCGCCAAAGCCGAGATGGCCCTGCGGCCGGCGGTCGATATCGTAGACATCCGGGTTGGCGAACTTTCGCCAATCGCGATTGCCGGAGCCGAAGGCGAGTGCCACTTTGTCGCCGACGCGCAACGTTTGGCCGTGCAGCGTGATCTCGCGCACGACCGTGCGCTTGAAGCGCTGGGCCGAGGTGTTGAAGCGCAACGATTCCTCGATTGCCGGTTCGATCAATGAGGGATCGGCGACGAGTCGGCGTCGCGCGTCGGGATGATCGTGCAGATTGAGCGCGAACATGCTCATGAAGCTCGACAGCGATTCTACCCCTGCCATGACGAACGTCGCCGTCGTCAGCACGACCTCGCGCTCACTCAAACGGTCACCGTCGATTTCGGCTTCGGCCAGATGGGTAATGAGATCGTCAGTTGGGTTGACGCGGCGCACGGCCACCTCGGCGGTTAGGAAGTCGCTGAGCTCCTGGAAGGCGGCGATGTGCTCCGCGGTGCGGCCTTTCGTGGGCTTGTCGGTCGAGACCGCCAAAATGACCTTTCGCCTGATTTCGGCATGGTCGCGCTCGGGCAGGCCCATGGTGCGGAAGAGCAGGCCCACCGTGATCTGGCTGGAGAAATCGTTGATGAACTCGAACTTCTTTCGTTCGCGTATGCGCTTAAGCGCGCGATCGGCGATATCGAGGGTAGGCGTGATGAACTGCTCGATATTCTTGCGCGCGAACGCCGCCTGGCTCAGTGTCCGCAGCCGATCGTGCCGGGGCGGATCGGTCGTCCCCAAGGTCGCGCCCGCGCGGCCGGGAAGCTCGTCGATCATGTTGCCTTGCGACGAGGAGAAGGTCTCCCAATCACGCGCCGCCTGTACGATGTCGTCGTAGCGGGAGAGAATCCAGAGCTTGCCGCTTTCGCTCCAATAGCAGGGATATTGCTCGCGCAGGACTTCGTAGTAGGGAAAGGGATTGGCGTCGATTGCCGGCGAATACAGATCGAACGCTTCCATCACGTGGCCGGGAATCCTGCTTATTTTTTGGGTCTGGGCGAGGTTATCATGGCGGCGGCGACCAGTCACTTGATCGACTATTTCGGCGGCCGATCGCGATGAGCAAAGCCAGCGGAGCGCTGTCCGGCGAGGAGCGGCTGATCGCACGCTATTTCAAGCCGCTCGCCAAACATCCCGGTGCCTTCGGACTTGCCGACGACGCGGCCGCGGTCACGCCGCCCGCGGGTTGCGACCTCGTGCTCAAGACCGACGGCATTGTCGCTGGCGTGCATTTCTTTCCTGATGATCCGCCGGAGACGGTTGGCAAGAAGGCGCTGCGCGCGAACCTTTCTGATCTCGCGGCCAAGGGGGCAAGGCCGCTCGGATTTCTGCTCACGCTGGCGCTGCCGCACGATATCGGCGACGCATGGCTCGCGCCGTTCGCGCGCGGGCTCGGCGCCGATGCGGAGGCCTTCGCCTGTCCGTTGCTGGGGGGCGATACCGATAGCACGGCGGGACCGATCACGATTTCGATTGCGGCCATCGGTGCGGTGCCGCAGGGCAAGATGTTGCGTCGTGCCGGTGCCAAAGCCGGCGACCGCGTAGTGGTGACCGGAACGATCGGCGACGCTGCGCTAGGGTTGCTGCTGCGGCGCGATATCGCCGCCGCCGAGCGCTGGAGCCTCACCCGCGAAGCACGCAATAGCCTGCAGGCCCGCTATCTCGTGCCGGAACCACGCGTCGCTATCGCCGAAATTCTCCGCGCCCATGCCTCCGCAGCCATGGACCTCTCCGACGGCCTCGCCGGAGATCTCGGCAAGCTCTGTCGCGCTTCCGCTGTCAACGCCGAAATCGACGTGACGCGCGTACCTCTCTCCGACGCTGCGCGCGCCGCCCTTGCGAAAGCGCCGGTGCTAATGGAAGCGATCGTCACGGGTGGCGACGATTACGAGGTTCTGGCCTGCGTACCGGCTGGCAAGGTCGAAGCGTTGAGCCAGCAGGCCTCGGCGGCGGGTGTGCTGGTCAGCGAGATCGGCACCGTGGCGCGAGGGGAGGGGGAAGCCCGCTTTCTTGGCGCGGACGGCGAGCCGCTCGTCTTTGCGCAAACGTCGTTCAGCCATTTCTGAGCTAGTACGGACACCATCATCGGCCGCCTCGGGCGGTAGAGCCATCTGCAGGCAAGTGAGGAGCGCGCGCCCTAGTTCTCTTGCTATAATGCCGAGCGAGAGGGCAAATCGCTTATGCAGGACACGACTGCTCTGGTCCGGCCGGCCGCGAAGGGCTATACGCCGGCCGACAATCCGCGCTTTCTGAAGCTGCATCGCCGCTTTCCGACTATCCTCTATCTGCGTCAGCACGCGCGTCGGCATGTGCCAAGCTTCGCCTTCGAATACATGGATGGCGGGGCGGGTGCCGATGGCGGCATCGCGCGCAACTGGAGTGCGCTCGACGCGGTCGAGCTCGTGCCGCGCTATGGCGTCACCACCGTCTTACCGCCCATCGACATCGAACTGTTCGGCCGGCGCTACTCGGCGCCAATCGGCGTCGCCCCCATGGGAGGTCCCTCGATCGTATGGCCCGGCGCTGACCAGCATCTCGCGGCCGCGGCACAGCACGCCCGTGTGCCGTATGTGCTCGGTCTTGTGGGGGGGATGACCGTCGAGCGTGCAGCCGAGATCGCGCCTGACGTGCTTTGGTTCCAACTCTATCGCTGCTCCCGCAACGAGCATGCCATCGGCTTCGATCTTGTCCGCCGCGCCCAGGCCGTCGGCGCGCACGTCCTGGTTCTCACCGTCGATGTGCCCGTGCGTACCACGCGATCGCGCGAGGTCGTGGCCGGCATCACCTCGCCATTCCGGCCGGATTTGCGCATGCTCGCGGGCATCCTGAGCTCGCCGGGCTACCTCAAGTCGCTCTGGAGGCATGGCCAGCCGCGTTTCGGCAATCTTACGCCCTATGCCGGCGATATCGCGGACGTGGACGAGGTGGCGGCCTTCGTACGGCGCGAGATGGGCGGTGCCTTCACCTGGGACGAGGTCGCACGTTACCGCGAGCGCTGGAAAGGACCTTTGGTGGTGAAGGGGATACTTCATCCGGCCGATGCGGAAACGTGCGTGTCGCTCGGGGTCGACGGCATCGTCGTGTCCAACCACGGCGGACGGCAAGTCGAAGCCTTGCCGGCGGCCATTGATGTGCTTCCGGCCATTGTTCGCGCCGCCGCCGGCCGGGCGGTCGTGATGTTGGACAGCGGCGTGCGCTCGGGCCTCGATGTGGTGCGCGCAGTCGCGCTCGGGGCCGATGCGGCGTTTGCCGGCAAAGCGTTTTTGTGGGGCCTCGGCGCGCTGGGCGCGGAGGGCCCGCTTCACGTGATCGATCTTATGATCGACGAAATGAAATCCGCGTTTGGCCAGATCGGCGCGCTGCGGCCGGCGCAAGCGCGGTCGGCCACGGTCCGGCATCCGGGTGCGTTGCACTTCTGATCTGCGTTGCGGGTACTGGCGGGTGGCTGGCTCAGCCGCTAACCAAAACTCTCAGGCGATATCTTTTCGCTGAGCAATCGAGAATAAGGAGAAAGCGATGCGAATCGTGCTAGGTGCGATTGCCCTATCGGCAGCTGTGGTCGCAACCGAAGCCTCGGCTCAAGGCGTGAATCTGACCGGTCCTTATCGTTGCGTTGCGGGTTGCGCCGGGCCGGGTGTTGCTTTCGTGACTCAGAACGGCTGGGAGCTCAACTTGGTAAACGAAGTCGGGCAGCCATCCCGCGGATGGGTGGATTATCCGGGCCGGCTTTGGATCGCCAGAGCCAATCTCGGCGCGATCTATTCCCCGGATGGGGTGACCATCCAATTCGACAACGGAACGATCTGGCAGCGACTGCCGGAAGCGCCGCCCGCTCCGCTCCGCCGTCGCCGTCGATAACGAGCCGGTGAGTGGCGTGCTTACGGTCGTCGTGCCCGGTGAGCGCCGGCGTCGAACGAAAGTGCCGGGGTTATGAAGGCGATTTCGCGATTTTTGGGCCTAGCCGGGCCTGCGGCGAGCCCAACCCGAGTCGACCTGCGACGTTCTGGGTCAGCGTCCTCTTAGAATATGTCGGAGTTTAAGCGTATATTGCGACCGGAAGGGCTCTCGCGCGCAAGGTCGGCCAGCCATGATCGAAGAAGAGTTGGGTCAGCGGCCCAATCGTACGGAATGGACTGCATTTTGGGGGGTCGTGGTCGCTGCCGTCGTGACCAGCGGGGCCCTTCTCTCGGCTTGCAGCCAGCCTTCGGATTCGCAACCGCCGGCGGCACAGCAGCAGACAGACGATGAACAGGCGCGCAGAGAGGCGGATGAAAAAGCGTGGGCCGAAGCCGAGAAGACCGGAACCGTGGCGGCATATACCGGATATCTGCAGAACTTCGGGTCCGGGGCGCACGTATCGGAGGCAAGCCAGCGCATCGTTGCGCTCAACGAG
>Ga0306926_10009146_pt1 | contig 10881 bp, 10 predicted proteins | sample flu12Cox44000178_FD_203759 | JGI IMG/M metagenome (GOLD analysis project Ga0306926, IMG submission 203759) | Lab enrichment of tropical soil microbial communities from Luquillo Experimental Forest, Puerto Rico - flux8day.12C.oxic.44.000.178 (v2)... | ecosystem: Environmental > Terrestrial >...
TCCCGCTCGCGAGCACCGTGATGGACACACCCATAGCGGCGAGAATAAACCCTCTCCCGATCTTGTTGGTAGTAACCACCTGGTTAACTTGAGCCGCTTTGCAGGCGTGAATGACGCGGGAGCCTCAAGAGCCTGCCCTAATGCGGCTCAGCGGGGCAAAGGGCGCAACCCTGGCCGCTGGTGGCAGCGTATGAGGCTCATCCCAGATTGTCAGGAATCTGCCTCTTGCCACTTGAACCCGGATACTTCTTTGCTGCGTTCGCAAGCTGTCGTTTTGAATTTCCTCTCACTTATGCACAGCTATTTTCCGTCATGCACACGAATTACACAGCGCGGCTGAGTTTCTGCTTGAGACGCGTGCATCGTTCGAATAGCGTGAACCGCAACGAGGCACAGGCGACACGCATCCGCTTTCGCGGCGATGCGGGTGAACCCAGGGGACAATCAGGTAGGGCCGTGCCGGCTGTGCGGCCCATGCTCAGCAGCTCCAGGCTGATGCGTTGGCCCCGGAGCTGGCCTCCCCGGACCCGCGCCGCCGATCACGCCAATTTGAGCTCTGTCTGCGTCTTGTACGGGCACCGCGTCGGTCCCCTCGCGCGGAATGCTCCTCTGCCCGTACCTGGCAACAAAGCGCATAGCGAGTTCGAAGTGGCGTCCGGCTCGTCCGGCAGCTCTCGCTGCGTAAAGAAAGCGGACGCCCGCATCCATCGATGCCGCGGCCGTGCCTGAGTGCGACTCGCGAGTGGCTGGCTCGCGGGTCGCACTGTGTTTTTTCGCCCTCTTTACTCTGGTGTCACCCTGAGCGAGGACGGCGTAATCAATCGCCGTCCGAGTCGAAGGACTTGCTGTTGTTTTTAAGCGAGGACACGCTAATCATCGCGCGTCCGAGTCGAACTTGAGCCGTTATGCTGGCGTGAGCAGCGCGGGAGTTTGCGGAGCTTGCCCCGAGCGAAGTCGAAGGGCGAGAGACTGAACGGCGTCGCCGCGGCGACCAAGTCGAAAGGGGACGCCGCTTTTTCTGTGCCGATCCCTGCGGCGCCGACTCTAATGTCTCCGATTCGCCGCACCAGCCAGTCGTGTAGCGACGGCGACCGTCTTCGTGGCAGCGGCGCAAGCCGCAGGTCGCAACGTGCCGAAGCGCCTCACAGGCCGCGTCGCGGCCGACCCTCTCGGAATCTGCGAGTGCCCCCATCCTTCCCTTCTCTTGGCAAAGGGCGAAGAGTCAAAATCTTCCTTCCGCGTCGCCCTCACTCAACAGAATTTCCAACGAAATACTTGGCGAGGTTGCTTAAAGGCTATGGCCACGCATGGACTCCATCGGTAGGCTCGAGTCACTGCATCTTGGTGCAGCAAAAAGGAGTACGGGCGCACCCCCCAAACAAAAATGACAAAGAAACCAAAACAACTTATCACGCCCACTGGGAAACGCGAAGGCTTGATCGTCATGGACAAGGGTCGCGGTTTTACCTATGGGTGATTGGGATCGCCCCGTCGGGTCAAGCGGTTTCGAACGGTCGCGACTCCCGCGTCTCAACCTTCCACCTTGGCGCTGTGTGGTCGCTAGCGGCCACACATCTTTTTACTTACCTGATTTCGACCACCCTCAACAGAATTTCCAACGAAATATTGTCGAGGTTGCTTCCGGGTTATTGTCACCGGACTATGGCTCTGAGTACGCTCATAACACTCTGCGATGGCCACCACCGACTACAGTCTTGAGCGGGGACTTCCTGCCAGCATCGACGCCGAGCGTTCCATCCTCGGCGCGATCCTGCTCGAGAGCCTGCTCTTCGATCAGGCCGCCGAACTCAAGCCCGATGACTTCTCGCTCGACGCGCATCGCCGCATCTTCTCCCGCATGCGCGATCTGCAGGACTCCGGCCGACCCGTCGACATGATCACCCTCGCCGAGGAGCTCGACCGCCGCAGGGAAGTCGAGGCCGTCGGCGGCGTTGCTTATCTCTCGTCGCTGATCGACGGATTGCCCGAGCGCCCCAGCATCGAGCACTACGTGCGCATCGTGCGCAACAAGTCGCTGCTCCGCGGACTCATCAACATCGCGCAGCTCGCCATCGCCGAAGCCATCGATCATTCCGACGAAGCCGAAGAGGTCATCAACCGCGCCGAGCAGGGAATCTTCCAGCTCTCCGAAAATCGGCTTGGCCAGGGCTTCGCCGACATCCCGACCATCGTCAAGAACTCCTTCGGCTCGCTTGACGAACTCTACGCCCGCGGCCAGGAGATCACCGGGCTCGCCACTCACTACACGCAGCTCGACAAGATGACTGCAGGCTTCCAGCCTTCCGACCTCATCGTCATCGCGGCGCGTCCCTCCATGGGCAAAACTGCATTCGCGATGAACATTGCCGAGAACGCAGCTGTCATGGAGGGAAAAGTGGTCGGCGTCTTCTCGCTGGAAATGTCGAAGGAAGCGCTGCTGATGCGTATGCTGGCCTCGCATTCGCGCGTCGATTCGCACCGCCTGCGCACCGGCTTCATTCCCCGCGAAGACCGCGAGAAGCTCACTTTTGCTACCGAAAGCCTCATGCAGGCGCGCCTGTTTGTCGACGACACGCCCGGCATCTCCGTCACTGAAATGCGCTCCAAGGCGCGTCGCCTCAAGCACCAGGAAGGCCGCCTCGACTTGCTCATCGTCGACTACCTGCAGCTCATGTCGGCTGTGCCGATCGGCGGCAAGCGTTTTGAGAACCGCACACAGGAAGTATCGGCCATCTCGCGCGGCCTCAAAGCTGTCGCTAAGGAGTTAAAGGTCCCCGTCGTCGCGCTCTCGCAGCTCAGCCGCGCTCCTGAAAGCCGCGGCGGAGACCATCGCCCGCAACTCTCCGATCTGCGCGAGTCGGGTTCCATCGAGCAGGACGCCGACGTCGTCGCCTTCATCTTCCGCGAAGAGGTCTACAAGAAAGACGATCCCGACCTCGAAGGCCTCGCCGAAATCATCGTCGCCAAGCAGCGCAACGGCCCGACAGGGCTAATCAAGCTGGCGTTCTTGCACTCCTGCACCCGCTTCGAAAACCGCGCCGAAGAAGACGGGTACATACAGTAGGCCGGACATGGTCTGCCCAATTCGGGTAGGCATCGATAATATCGCTCAGGCCTTGGCATCAGGCTCAAGCAAAACCTGCTTGAACGGTTTGGGATAGAAAAGCTTGAGATCCACGGCTTCCATCGCAAGGCCTTGCGCCTTATCCTCGTTCCCCGTTGCTAGTGCCTTTTGAATCTCGGCGCGCTTTACACGGCTTTGGCTGCCGTCAAGGTCTTTCACCGCGAACATCATAGCATCGCTCACACGGACCAGCTTTTCTTCCGCGGCATTTCCTCGCGTGGCATAAGTTTTGCGTTCGGCGTCGCTCAGAGCTGGATTCCGGGCCGCCACTTCGTAGCCGACCATTGCTGCACGCAAATAGGGAGCAGCGCCCAGCAACCCAAAGTAGTAAAGGTCGAGCATCGTCTCTGGATGTCCGACGGGATGAAGACCTTCGCGCGCTCCTTCTACCAGGCCATTTCCCTCGCTCAGAACCGCCCTCAGCACCTCATATGCCTGTTGGGAAAAGCCGTTCTGAATGCAGTCGCGGACCATGTAAGCGCTGAGTTGCTCCATGGAAATCACGGGCGTACTGACCAGCCGTTGGAAGACGGTATCTGCGGCGGGGCTTGCCCTGGCGATCGCTTCCGCCAATTTCTGGATGAGTAGTGCCGCGGCAGCTTCAGTCCCGGTAACGCTGCCCTGAATCATTCCTGTCTGGTAGTGAAAGTCCGCTTGCTTGCGCAGGTAGGTCAGCAGCGTTTTCTGCGACGCCATCAGGGCTGCCTGCGCGAGAAACTGGAAGTTGCGTGTGTGTTCCTGCGCGTGGGTCGGGCTCGACGCCTTGGTCAATTCGTTCAGCCGCGACTCGAATTCCGGACGTCGCCCGTCCTCAAACTTAGGCAGCAGAGACTTCATCGTCGCAAGCACCCTCGGATATTGTGCAGGAGGAAGGTCGATGACCGAGGCGGGGTCGACGTCTGCAGGAAGCTCCTTAACGTACTGGCCGTTTAGGTTCTCATCGACGTGAATGAACCCCGAACCGCGGCCGCGATACCAGTGGTTGGCGGATTGTTTGTCGGGGGGAAGCAGGAGGAAGGAATGGGCGACTTGCCAGCCGCTCTCCCCATAGTCGGGATCGACGACCACCAATAGTCGCTGCAACGCCGCGAAAGCTTGGGAAACCGCATGGTCGCTCACAAAACACCAACGCCAGCGGAAGTCACCTTACGCGCTATACGTACACTAATCTCCTTCGGCGCCTTCGCGGACAAAGTAATGACCATCTGCGTTTCAACCGTTTGCGCAGTCTCTTTCACTTGTGCGCTGGTTAGTCCGGCGGTTTGAATTTTCTTCTTAGCCTCATTCTGTGCTTCTTCCAGAAGCCGATCTTGCGTGGCTTTGTCTTTCCCGGCCAGCTCGTCGATCTTGTCGCCGACGTAGGTGGAGAGAGGCTCGCCGATTTTCTCGCCGACTTTCTCGCCGACCTTTTCACCCACCTTTTCCCCAACTTTCTTGGCCAGGCCTTTCAGAAAGCCGTAGAGCAATGCTCCACCGACGACGAGCATGATTTCGACGCCGGTAAAGCGTTTCTCGTCCGGCGGGGTGAAGTTGCCAACATCAGCTCCGACTTCGGAAGCGATTTCCATGCGGGCGGCTTTGAGGGCTGGATCCACGTGGACCTCCAGAAATTAGGGCGTTTCACGTTCAGCGACTACAGGTTCACAGTCTATATCGAAGGAGCGGATAATCTGCCGAGGATGGGGTGAAGGCGGCGCAAAAAACAGCAAGCTTGACGGCGGCGGTTCGTACAAATACGAGCGAATCGACTCCCAGCCCGCGAAACCAACGATACGGAAGTGGGCCAGGATGCGGACGAGCAGCTCCAGGGGCTTGAACGCTACAAGCAGCACCAGCTGCAGCGGCTTTTACCACCGCTTTCATGAAAGCGGCGAGCAGCGCGTCAACCGCTTGCCAGGCAATCAGGGGTACAAAAACAAACCGCCGGATCCACGGTTCTGCCTCCGGCGGTAGCTGCTTCTGCTTTGGCCTCACGATGTATTTCTTTCGGCCATTGGAAGTGCGTTCACTCTCGGCCGCTGTTTCCGGCGTTCGTGTTGCATACGCGAGCGGGACAATTTCTGCCGTTCATTGTCTCTCTGGCGCCCAGGTATTTCGTATTGCGTCACCAGTCGCGCTGGAGCGGCGAGATGGTGTTCGTTTTTCGACCTCCTAAAAGTTTCTTGTTCACGAAGAAAACCAAGCTCACACCGCGACTTGGTTGCGATAACCGCAGCCAGTCACGTGTGCAATTTCCTGGTAGCGATGGGGCTGATTGTGACGGCTGCCGACTACTTGTGGAAGCTGCGCTTGGTGTCGTGGCTACACGGTTCCGCGGAGACTCCCGCCGTAGCGTTGAGCGGCGCGTTGCTGACGGTGATCGGATTCTCAAAGTCCCTGGAGGCGGTGGAATCGGACGACGCGGAATGGTGGCAGCGAATCATCGAGGTGGCGCTTGCGGCAATTTTGTAGGGAGCGTCGTTAGCAGCGGTAATAGGCTTGGGTTTGGGCCGCGGAACGACGGGGGCGATTACAGCAGTGTGCTTCGGCGAGCGGCCATGGCGTTGATCGCCTGGACGGCCCGCCAAATCGGACGCAGACGAAAACATCGATTGATGCTGTGGCGGCTAGGCGATGAATACGAATGCCAGGTACGCCGCAGCTACGTCGAGCCGCCGCTTTAGCGTGGCGTACTCCATCAGATCGCGCGGCTGGGTGGGAAAGAAACGGTAACCCGCCGCCTTCCCCGGCTTGACGTCGATCTTTCCCAACTCGAACCGATGGCGAAAAGCAGCCCTTGCCGGGTGGTTTCCGTGGCTCACTGGCTGGCATGTCCGGGATAATTGCGCATTGCTGCGTTGGCGAAAGCGCAATTTCGTGGCTCTGCAAACGAGAATCGAAACATGGTTGCCGCCCTCTAGCCAGTGTTGGTTAGGGTGGGCACCGCTCGCGTCAACATCGTTGCCATTCGATGCCAATGCCGTTGTTTTCAGTGGTTTTGCCTCGGGCTTTCGCAGCCACGCCCATTATTCTGGAAGCAGCATGAAGGAAACCTACCGCCGCTGGATGCACGATTGGGAAACGCGCATGACCTCGCGCGACAACAACCGCGTCGTGCGTCCCTTCGGATGGGGCAACGAGTTCGTGCAGGGGTGGCCGGTGGTGGCCGGCATACAGCCCACCCAAGGCGCGAGCGATGCCAAGGCCAATCTCGACTTCTGGACCGCGGTTAATGACGGGATCATCGCCAACAGCGATGACTTCTACGCCTACAAGCCGCCTGGGGACTTCCGCCTCGAGCATCGGCGCGTCGAGCTCTTCCCCACGGGCAGCGAGCCGCCCAAGAAGCAACTGAAAGAATCGTACGGGCAGTTCCTGCGCTTCACTTCGGCCGTCCAGTCACCGTATACCGAAAACAACCTGATGAATGCGCGCTGGTTTCCGGCACGCGGTCGCCGCGCTGTAATCGTGTTGCCACAGTGGAACGCCGACGGCCTCAGCCACAACGGCCTCTGCCAGATCTTCAACATGCTGGGCATCTCCGCGCTGCGCATGAGCATGCCGTATCACGACATCCGTCGCCCCCATGGCCTCACCCGTGCCGACTATGCTGTCTCCGCAAACATAGGTCGCACCATCGATTCGGTGCGGCAGGGAATTGCCGACATTCGCTCCTGTCTCGATTGGCTACAACAGCGCGGCTACACCAAGCTGGGAATTGTCGGTACGAGCCTCGGGTCATGCTACGCATTCATCGCGGCTGCGCACGATCCGCGTATCAGTGTCAACGTCTTCAACCATGCATCGACGACATTCGGCGACGTTGTCTGGACCGGCCAGTCCACCCGCCACATTCGTCAGAGCATCGAGAGCGTTCTGACGCACGACGAACTGCGCAGCGTGTGGCTTGCCATCAGCCCGATCGTTTATTTCGACAAGTTCCAGCGCTGGCCGAAAAAATCGCTGATGATCTACGGCCGCTACGATCTCACCTTCCTGCCCGAGTTCTCCATGCAAACGGCCAGCGAATTTCTGAAGCGCGGCCTCGACACCACGGTCAAAGCCCTTCCCTGCGGACATTACTCGCTTGGCGAAACGCCTTACAAGTACATGGACGCCTGGCACATCTCTCGCTTTCTGGCGAAAGCCTTCGCGGGATAGAAATGCTTACCACAGACGACACAGAGCGCACTGAGGAATTTGAATTCTGAGTTTTCTCTGTGTTCACTGTGATCTCATGGGTGATTCTTGAACATCTCGTGCCGCGCTACAATGACTGGTTGCAGCACACGAGGTTTTCATCATGCCCATGAATTCCCGGGAACTTCCTATCTCCGAAATCGACCCGCAGATCGCCGAAGCCATTGCCAACGAAGAGCGCCGCCAGCACGAAGGGCTCGAGCTTATCGCCTCTGAGAACTTCGTCAGTGAAGCAGTTCTCGAAGCCGCAGGTTCGGTCTTCACCAACAAGTATGCGGAAGGTTATCCCGGCAAGCGCTATTACGGCGGATGCGAGTTCACCGACGTGGTCGAGAACCTTGCGCGCGACCGTGCCAAGCAGCTCTTCGGCGCCGAACACGCCAACGTCCAGCCCCATTCCGGCTCGACCGCGAATATGGCTGCTTATGCCGCGCTCGTTCAGCCCGGCGATACCGTACTCGGCCTCAACCTGGCGCACGGCGGACACCTCACGCACGGACACCCTCTGAACTTCTCGGGCAAGACCTACAAGATCGTGCCGTATGGCGTGACCAAAGAGACCGAGACGATCGACTATGACGAGCTGGAGAAGACCGCCGAGCGCGAGCGTCCCAAGCTGATCATCGGCGGGGGCAGCGCCTACCCGCGGACGATCGACTTCGCGCGCATGCGCCAGATCGCGGATAAAGTCGGGGCATTCTATCTCGTCGACATGGCGCACTTCGCCGGACTCGTCGCCGGCGGCGTACATCCATCGCCCATTTCGCACTGCCACGTGGTGACTACGACAACGCACAAGACACTGCGCGGTCCGCGCGCGGGCCTGATTCTCTCCAAGCAAGAACACGCGGCTGCCATCGACAAGGTGGTATTTCCTGGAATGCAGGGCGGCCCGCTTGTTCACATCATCGCGGCGAAGGCCGTGTGCTTCCAGGAAGCGCTTCAGTCCGGCTTTAAGGACTACGCGCGGCAGATTGTCGCCAATGCTAAAGTCCTGGCGCAGACCCTGGCGGACGAGGGATTCCGTATCATCTCCGGCGGTACCGACACGCACCTCATGCTGGTCGATGTCTTCGCCAAGGGCATGCTAGGCAGCGACGCCGAAAACGCGCTGCACGATGCCGGTATCACGGTGAACAAGAACGCGATTCCGTTCGACACTAACCCTCCGTTGAAGCCTAGCGGCATCCGCATTGGCACACCGGCGCTCACCACGCGCGGCATGAAGGAGCCGGAAATGCGGCAAGTCGGCAGGTGGATTGCCGAAGCCCTGCACAACCGCACTGACAAAGCCATGCTGGAAAGCATCCGTCGACAGGTGCTGGAGCTGGCCGAGCAGTTCCCGCTGTACGCATCCCGTCGCGCAAAGCATCACGAGACAGTTCGGGCTTGATGCGTCGCCAATCTCGTTGCGCTTCGCAGTGCGGTTTACACTAGTCTGTGCGCGTCGCCATCGACATCCGGCGAATCAATGAATTCGGCGTTGGCACCTACACGCGCAACGCCATTCGTACACTCGGGCGCCTTGACAACTTTAACGAGTACTTTCTGCTGGGAATTCCCGGAAGGCTCGGCGACATCGAGCCTCTGCCCGATAACTTCATCACTGTTCCCACGCACCCGAACGAGTTCTCGCTCAACAGCTATCTCGAGCTGAATCGTATCCTCAAACAGCACCGTTGCGACCTGTTGCACGTTCCGCATCTTTTCTGGAAACCGCAATCCGTACCTTGTCCGTACGTTGTGACAGTGCACGATCTGCTCGATCATCTCTATCGGGTGAACAGCGCGTCGTGGGTGAAGCGGCAGCTGCACTTCGAATTTACTAAGCGCGTCCTGCACAGCGCCGCGCGCATCTTCGCCGTGTCGAACTTCTCCAAGCAAGACACTGAGCGGCTGTTCGGTGTGCCGGGCGACAGAATCGAGGTCGTCTATAACGCGCTCGATGACCGCTTCCGGCAGGGACACGCCACCGAGGCCGACCACAAGCTGATCGCCGAGCGCTACCAGGTCACGTATCCGTTCCTGTTGTATGCAGGACGCATCAGCCCGCACAAAAATGTCATCCGGATCATCGAGGCTTTCTCCGCGCTGAAGGTCGAGCTCCAGAAAGAGGGTCAATTTCCCGACCTGAAGCTCATCATCATCGGCGATGAGCTGTCGAAGCACCCGGACCTGCGGCGCGCAGTGATCAAGAGCCGTGTGCAGAATGATGTACGGTTCCTCGGCTTTGTTCCTATCGGTGTGCTGCGTATCTTCTACGATCTGGCGAAGATCTTCGTCTTCCCCTCGCTCTACGAGGGCTTCGGTCTGCCGCCGCTCGAAGCCATGGCACACGGCACGCCGGTTGTCACCAGCAACACTTCCTCGATTCCTGAGGTAGTGGGCAACGCCGCGGTGATGGTAAACCCGGAAAACGTTTTCGAGATTATGCACGCACTGCATCGCGTGCTACTCGATCAGCCGGTCCGCGAGAAACTCAAAGCGCGCGGCATATTACAGGCGCAGAAATTCTCCTGGGACGACAGCGTGCGACGCATGCTCGAGGTTTACCACGAGGTCGTGCAGAGCTAACCTAGAATTGCTACTTTTGCCCTATTCTTACTGGCCAACCCACCTTTGTGCCTGACGGCTCGCGAAATAGACTTATCTCCCCGGATTTCGATCGGTTACGGAACGATCCAGAGTCAATCGAATCCAATCCGCGTCATCGATCGCCTGCACACTTTTCACGAGGAGCCATTATGAACGAAATCGCCCAAATGGTGTCGCAGAAGTTCAATCTGTCGCCGGAAGTTTCGCAGCAACTCGTCGATTTCAGTGTGACCCAGGTAAAGGGCAAGTTGCCGGAAGGCCTTTCGCAGCATGTTGACGGACTCCTGGCTGGAGGTACCGAAGCCGAAGGCATCATGGAGAAGTTAAAGGGATTTGCCGGCAGCTTCATGGGCAAGGCGTAGCCGCGGTTGGCTTGAGGGCCAGCGTTACAATCCTTCACAGCGCTCTTCCACCGGAAGCCAGCGTTCCGGGCTCTCGTGTTGTCACTGTAGAGCAGCTCATCGTTGAAGGAGGCACGATGCCCTACTACTTGCTCGCATTCTCATTGGGGGGGCCTGATCAAATTCGCCATCTTTGGTCTGGTCATCGGCGGATGCCCGGGAAAAATCCCGGCGGGATCTGGCTCACCATGCTGCTAGGCATTGCCGGTTCCCTGCTGGCGACGTGGTTCCTGCAGCTGGTGGGGCACTACGAGGAAGGCGAGACGGCGGGTTGGATCGCATCGTTCGTAGGTGCTTTTGTCCTGCTGGCGATCTATCACTTCTTCAGGCGCAGAACGGCGTCGTAGTTTGGGGCGTTTGCCGGCGAGGGTCCGACACACAGCGGACGGGAGCCGGCGGCGAAATTCCGAGCTCGGTCGCCGATGTTTGGCGACCGAGCCGAAGCACCGCTGGCCAAAGAAGAGATAGCTGCTGGGCCTGTAAGCCGAATTCTGTCCGCCGCTCAATAGAGTGGCAGGGCGATCATTCCTCTAGGCCGAACATTGCTGCCCGGCTCCAGCGACCTACCCGGAAGTTGTGGCG
>Ga0306926_10009149_pt1 | contig 10880 bp, 9 predicted proteins | sample flu12Cox44000178_FD_203759 | JGI IMG/M metagenome (GOLD analysis project Ga0306926, IMG submission 203759) | Lab enrichment of tropical soil microbial communities from Luquillo Experimental Forest, Puerto Rico - flux8day.12C.oxic.44.000.178 (v2)... | ecosystem: Environmental > Terrestrial > Soil...
CCGCTGATGATCGGCTCGCCCGACATGGCGTTCCCGCGCATGAACAACATCAGCTTCTGGCTGTTGATCCCGTCCTTTGCGCTGTTGCTCGGGTCTACCATGGTCGGGCAAGGGGCCGGGGTCGGCTGGACGGTCTATCCGCCGCTCTCGGGTCCGGTAGGGCACCCGGGGCCGGCGGTCGACATGGTGATCTTTTCGCTGCACCTCGCCGGCGCCTCGTCGATCATGGGTGCGATCAACTTCATCACGACGATCTTCAACATGCGCGCCCCCGGCATGACGATGCACAAGATGCCGCTCTTCGTGTGGGCGATCCTGGTGACCGCGTTTCTGTTGCTGCTGTCGCTGCCGGTGCTCGCCGGAGCGATCACGATGCTCCTGACCGACCGCAATTTCGGAACGACCTTCTTCGATCCGGCGGGCGGCGGCGACCCGCTGCTGTTCTTGAACCTGTTCTGGTTCTTTGGCCATCCCGAGGTCTACATCCTGATACTGCCGGGCTTTGGGATGATCTCCCAGGTCGTCTCGACCTTTTCCAAGAAGCCAATCTTCGGCTATCTCGGCATGGCGTATGCGATGATGGCGATCGGCGTCATCGGCTTTATCGTGTGGGCGCATCACATGTTCACGACCGGAATTTCGGTCGATGCGCGCGCCTATTTCACCGCCGCGACGATGGTCATCGCGGTGCCCACCGGGGTCAAGATCTTCTCGTGGATCGCGACGATGTGGGGCGGGTCGATAGATTTTAAGACGCCGATGCTATGGGCATTGGGCTTCATATTTTTGTTCACTATAGGCGGCGTCACCGGAGTGGTGTTGGCCAATGCCGGTGTCGATTTTGCGCTGCACAACACCTATTACGTGATCGCTCATTTCCACTACGTGCTATCGCTGGGCGCGGTATTTTCGATTTTTGCCGGCTTCTATTATTGGATCGGCAAGATGTCGGGGCGCACCTACAACGAGACCTTTGGCAAGATTCACTTTTGGACCACGTTCATCGGGGTCAATTTGACGTTCTTCCCGATGCATTTTCTCGGTCTCGCCGGCATGCCGCGGCGCATTGCCGACTATCCGGATGCATTTGCCGGCTGGAATATGGTGGCGTCGATCGGGTCCTTTATTTCCTACGCCTCAACCCTGTTCTTTGTCTTTATCGTCCTTCACACGCTGATCGCCGGGCGTCGGGTCGGCGCCAATTACTGGGGCGAGGGGGCGACGACGCTCGAATGGAAAGTTTCATCGCCGCCGCCCTTCCACAGCTATGACGAGCTGCCCGTCGTTTCATGAGCATCCGCCGCCGTGACCCAAATGTCTGAGGTGCCGGCGCGAGCGGGCGTCGGCCTCGCAGGGACCGCCGGGGCCGGGGTTGCGGACTACGTCGAGATCCTGAAGCCGCGGGTGATGTCGCTCGTGGTCTTTACCGGTTTTGTCGGACTCGTCATGGCGCCGGGACATATTCACCCGGTGCTGGCGGCCGTAGCGGTGCTGTGCATCGCCGTCGGCGCCGGTGCGGCGGGTGCGATCAACATGTGGTACGACCGCGATATCGACGCTCTGATGCGCCGCACCGCAGGCCGGCCTTTACCCGCAGGCCGCATGATGCCCGGCGAGGCATTGGGCTTTGGTGTGGTTCTCAGTGTCGGCGCCGTGCTGGTCATGGGGCTGGCGGTCAACTGGGTGTCAGCCGAACTGCTTGCGCTGACGATCGGCTTTTATGTCTTTGTATACACGGTGTGGCTGAAACGGCGCACCCCGCAAAATATCGTGATTGGTGGCGCTGCCGGCGCCTTCCCGCCGCTGATCGGCTGGGCGGCGGCGACTGGTGAGGTCGGCTGGGGTGCCATCGCGTTGTTCGCGATAATATTTTTTTGGACGCCACCGCACTTCTGGGCGTTGTCGTTGTACCGGACCGACGATTACGCCGCGGCCGGTGTGCCGATGCTGCCGGTAATTTCCGGGCCCCGAGAAACCAAGCGCCAGATTCTGCTCTACACGCTGGTGCTGTGGCCGGCGGTGGCGGCACCGTGGCTGCTCGGTGTTGCAGGCGGTCTCTACGGCGCGGGCGCACTGTTGTTGAGCATGCTGTTCACCGGCGCCGCGGTCCGGGTCTGGCGCGACGACAGCGACCGCAGCGCCCGTGGCATGTTCGCCTTTTCGCTGCTCTACCTGTTTCTGATCTTCAGCTTTCTGTTGGTGGACCGAGTGGGCGGAAATTGGCATTGAGAGCTGCAAATCCAATTGGCGACCGGCAGAAGACTATACGGGCGCGCAATCGAGCGGTCGTCGCGGTCCTCGTCGCCCTGGTCGCGCTGTTCTACGCGATCACCATCGTCCGGATGGGAGGGTAGCGAATGGCCGATCCGACCCGAACGCGACAGCGCAACGGCGCCACCGTCCTGCTCCTCGTCTCGGTGGTCGCGGGGATGACCGGCTTGGCTTTTGCCTCGGTGCCGCTCTATCGCCTGTTTTGCCAAGCGACCGGCCTCGGCGGCACCACCCGGCGCGCTGCCACCGCACCCGCCAAGGAGGCGTCGGCGATCGTCACGGTTCGTTTCGATGCCGAGACGGCGCCGGGGCTGGGCTGGGAGTTTCGCCCGTTGCAGAGCGAGGTGAGGGTGCATCCGGGCGAACAACAGAAGATCTTTTACCGCGCCTTCAACAAGACAGCCGAACCGGTGACGGGCAGAGCGACCTACAACGTGACACCCGCCAAGGCCGGTATCTATTTCGACAAGCTGCAATGCTTCTGCTTCTCCGAGCAGCGTCTGGCGCCGGGCCAGAGCGTCGATATGGGGGTCGCGTTCTTTGTCGATCCCGACATCCTGACCGACCCAAACACAAGCGACGTAAGCACGATTACGCTGTCCTACACGATGTTCCCGGCTCATCAGGCGGCGCGCCCGACAGCGTCGGCAGCACCGCTGCCATCTTCCGTGAATTGAACAAACCGAGCCGGTATCCATGAGCGAGACGCACGCTGCGGCAAAGCATCCCTATCACCTGGTCGACCCCAGCCCGTGGCCGATCGTCGGCGCGATCGCCGCCGGGTTTCTGACCACCGGCGCCGTCCTCTACATGCACGGCTATGGCTGGACCGTGATGATCATCGGGATCCTGATGGTGCTGGGGACCATGGCGGTGTGGTGGCGCGACGTCATCCGCGAGGCGACGTTCCAGGGCTACCACACGCCGGTCGTGCAGATCGGCCTACGCTACGGAATGGCATTGTTCATCGCTTCCGAGGTGATGTTCTTTGCTGCCTTTTTCTGGGCGTTTTTCGCATCGAGCCTGTTCCCGGTCGGCGGCGTGTGGCCGCCCAAGACCATCCATCCGTTCAACCCGTTCGAATTCCCGTTTCTCAACACGCTGATCCTGCTGCTGTCGGGGACCACCGTCACGTGGGCGCACCACTCGTTGATCGAGGGCGACCGCAATGGGTTGCTGCGGGGTTTGGCGCTGACGATCTTCCTCGGCATCTGCTTCACCTCGGTCCAGGCCTATGAATACAGCCATGCGCCATTTCACTTCACTGGCGGCATCTACCCGTCAACATTCTTTATGGCGACCGGCTTTCACGGTTTCCACGTCATCATCGGCACGACTTTTCTGATCGTTTGCCTCTATCGGGCTTGGGCGGGACATTTCAAGCCCGATCATCATTTCGGGTTCGAGGCCGCTGCTTGGTACTGGCATTTCGTCGACGTGGTCTGGCTTTTTCTTTTTGTTTGCATCTATTGGTGGGGCCAAGGAAGCGGCGGTGCCGGTCCGGTCGGCTGATCCGCGGTGGGGACAAGGGATTTCTCTGCGATCTCCCCGCTCCGCGCCGCGCTCGCTTGCCGATGTCCACGGTGCGGCAAGGGTCCGCTGTTTTCTGGCCTATTGGATGTGCGCCAGGCGTGCGAGGCTTGCGGGCTCGACCTCTCGGCGCAAGACGCCGGCGACGGCCCCGCAGTCTTTGCGATCCTGTTCCTGGGAGCGTTCGTCGTCGGGCTGGCCGCTTTGGTCGAGATTAAGTTTTCGCCGCCCATCTGGCTGCACGTGCTGCTGTGGGGACCGTTGATCATCATCGGCGCAATCGCGATGCTTCGCCCCCTCAAGGCAGGGCTGATCGCGTTGCAGTATCGTCATCGACGGCTCGGTATACCGCCGCCGTCCTGATCAGTGGGTCTGGTGATGGCCCGCGCACCCTGGTTTCGTCCGCTTCTCTGGCCGACTGTGTTCACCGTGCCGGTCCTGCTGCTGTTGCTCGGGCTCGGCTCATGGCAAATCGAGCGACTGATCTGGAAGCGTGATCTGATCGCGCAGCGTCAGGCGGCGTTGGCCGCGGCTCCAACCGCCGCACCCGGGAGCTTGCAGGAGGCGCGCGAGATGGAGTTTCGCCATGTAATTGATAATGGCGATTATCTGCACGGCAAGGAGATTTTTCTCGGCGCGACATCGGAGGCCGGAAGAAGCGGCTATCAGGTGCTGACGCCTCTGCAGGAGGCTGGTGGGCGCGTTGTTTTCATCAATCGAGGGTTCATACCGGTGGAACTCAAGGACCCGGCCAAGCGGGCTGCCGGCCAAGTCGCCGGCCCGGTTCGGGTGCAGGGATTATTGCGGTTGCCGCCGGCCAAAAAACCAGTCTGGTTTCTACCCGACAACCGCCCGGACCTGAACTACTGGTTCTGGGTCGATCTGCCGGAGATGGCGGCGGCCGATAAACTCGATCACGTCGCACCGTTCTATATCGATGCCGATGCGAGCCCGAACCCCGGTGGCTGGCCGAAGGGCGGGGTCACCCGCCTCGAGTTGCCGAACAACCATTTGCAATATGCATTCACGTGGTTTTCCCTGGCGGCTGCGCTGATCGTCGTCTATGTCCTCTACCATCGCTGGAACGCGGGATCGGGATGACCGCCTATTGTCAGTTGGAGACGCGATTTCGTCGGATCGGGGCGATCGAAGGGGCGATCTCGATGCTCCACTGGGACGCTGCGGCCATGATGCCTGCCGGCGGAGCCGAGGCCCGGGCCGGGCAGCTGGCGACCTTAAGATTGATTGTCCACGAGCAACTCACTGTGCCGGAGATCGGCGACCTCTTGAGTGAGGCCGAGAGTGAGAGCGATGTGCTGGATAGGTGGCGGCGCGCCAATTTGCGCGAGATGCGGCGACGCCGGGTGCACGCGGCCGCCCTGCCGGCCACGCTAGTCGAGGCCGAGTCACGCGCTTGCTCGGAGTGCGAGGCGGTGTGGCGGACTGCCCGCGCGCAGAACGACTTTGCCGCGGTTCTGCCCCTCTTGGAGCACGTGCTGCGCTTGGAGCGCGAAATCGCCGTGACCAAGGCGGAGCATCTCGGAAGCAGCCCGTACGAGGCGTTGCTCGACCAATACGAGCCCGGCGGATCGGTTACGACGATCGACCGGCTGTTCGACGAGCTTTCGGGGTTCCTGCCGGACCTGCTCGATGAGGTTCTGTCTCGGCAGGCCGCCTTACCGCCCGTGCCGACACCCTGCGGTCCGTTTCCGATCGAGTTGCAGCGCCGGGTCGGGATGCGGTTGATGGAGCGTATCGGCTTTGATTTCGGACATGGCCGGCTCGACATCAGCGCCCATCCGTTTTGCGGCGGCACCCCCGACGATGTGCGAATTACGACGCGCTATGACGAGAGCGATTTTACGCGCGCGCTGATGGGGGTGCTGCACGAGACCGGTCACGCACTCTATCAGAGGGGGCTTCCCGCCGAATGGCGTCTGCAGCCGGTCGGCCGCGCCCGCGGCATGGCGGTGCACGAGAGCCAGTCGTTGCTGCTCGAGATGCAGGTCTGCCGCAGCCGCGCCTTCTTGACCTTTGCCGCACCGGTCTTGCGGGAAGCTTTTGCCGGGGACGGGCCGGATTGGGATGCCGACGCGCTGTTTAGCCGCCAGACCCGCGTGCGCCGCAGCCTGATCCGGGTCGACGCGGACGAGGTGACCTATCCCGCGCACGTCATTTTGCGCTACCGGCTGGAGCAGGCGATGATCGCTGGCGACCTCGCACCGGCGGAACTTCCCGGCGCGTGGACCGACGGACTGCGCCGACTGCTTGGCATCGCCCCGGCCAACGACCGCGATGGGTGTCTGCAGGACATCCATTGGTATGACGGGGTCTGGGGCTATTTCCCGACCTATACGCTCGGCGCGCTGATCGCGGCACAGCTGTTCGAAGCCGTACGCGCCGCCATGCCGGATGTGTCGGACGCGATCGCGCAGGGCGAGTTCGCCCCGTTGCTCGGCTGGCTGCACGAACAGGTCCATTCGAAAGGATCGCTGCTGTCTACGGCGGAGCTGGTCGAAAATGCCACGGGCCGGGCGCTCGGGACGGCGAGCTTCGAGCGCCATCTTTACGATCGTTACCTCGGTTAGAGAACCACCCGGCAGCGGGGGTGTTAGCAGGGCGAGACAATAGCTTTGGGGGATGCCGTGTTCGACAGTGCCGAAAAACTGGAGGCTTGCGGCGCCGATCGTGATGCCATGATCGAGCGTTTTGCCGGGATACGCCGCGAAAGCGAAGCGCTGACCGCCAATCTGACGCCCGAGGATCAATCGATCCAATCGATGCCCGATGTCAGCCCGACGAAGTGGCATCTGGCGCACACGACCTGGTTTTTCGAGACCTTTGTTCTGACCCGGCTCGACCCGGATTACCGGGTTTTCGATCCCGCCTTCGCCTACCTGTTCAACTCTTATTACGAGGCGGTCGGCCCCCGGCATCCGCGACCCGAGCGCGGGTTGCTGTCACGTCCAACGGTCGATGTCGTCGCCGCTTATCGCGACCACGTCACCACCGCGACGATCCGCTTTGCCGAGGAGGCGCCGACGGAAGCTTGGCGCCTGGCGGCGCCGCTTGTCGAACTCGGGGTTCAGCACGAGCAGCAGCATCAGGAGCTGATCCTGATGGACATCAAGCACGTCTTCTCGGTCAACCCGTTGTTGCCGGCCTATCAAGCGCCTCGCCCCCAGATCAGCGGGTCGCCCACACCGCTCGCCTGGGTCGAGTTTCCCGGCGGGCTCGTCGAGATCGGACATGCCGGGTCGGCCTTCGCGTTCGACAACGAGACACCCCGCCACAAAGTGTGGCTCGAGCCGTTCCGGCTCGCGACGCGTCCGGTCAGTTGCGGCGAGTACCTCGGCTTTATCGAGGCGGGCGGCTATGCGAGGCCGGAGTTCTGGCTTTCGGACGGCTGGGCGGTGGTTCGCGAGCAGGGCTGGGCGGCGCCGCTCTACTGGCGCCGCGAAGACGGCGAGTGGTCGGTCTTTACCCTGTCCGGCCGCTGCCGGCTGAACCCGGCGGAGCCGGTCTGCCATATCAGCTTTTATGAAGCCGACGCTTTTGCGAGATGGACCGGGAAACGTTTGCCCTGCGAGGCGGAGTGGGAAGTCGCCGCCGAAGGACTGACGGTGGCGGGCAATTTTGCCGACAGCCGCCATTTTCACCCGCGCGCCACGGCAGCCTCGGCCGACGAAAAGCCTATCCTGCGCCAGATGTTCGGCGATGTGTGGGAATGGACGGCGAGCCCCTACATGCCCTATCCCCGCTTTCGCCCAGCCGGTGGCGCCGTCGGCGAGTACAACGGCAAATTCATGTGCAACCAGATGGTACTGCGCGGCGGCGCCGCGGTGACGGCGGCCGGACATGCGCGGGCGACCTACCGCAATTTCTTCCCGCCGGCTGCGCGCTGGGCGTTCTCCGGGCTGCGTTTGGCGGAGGACATCGGATGATCGGCCGGACCCGCTTCACATTTCATGATCTCGCACCCGGAGAAGAAAGCTTTCGTGACGCAGTGCTTAACGGTCTCGGCCGCACCCCAAAATCGATCCCGTGCAAATTCTTTTACGATGCGCGCGGCTCGGCGCTGTTCGAGGCGATCTGCCGTCTGCCGGAGTATTACCCGACCCGCACCGAGATCGCGATCCTCGAACAAAATGCGGCCGCGATCGCCGCACAGATCGGTCCGCACAGCCGGCTGATCGAGTTCGGCAGCGGCGCCAGCACCAAGGTGCGCATCCTGTTGCGGGCGCTCGACCGCCCGGCGGCCTATGTGCCGGTCGACATCTCGCGCGAGCATTTGCGCGATGCCGCGACCAGCCTCGCCGAAGATTTCCCATCCCTGCCCGTCGTCGCGGTCTGCGCCGATTACACCCGCATCTTTCCATTGCCGCCGCTGCCGGGTCCGAGCGGCAAGCGGGTCGGCTTCTTTCCGGGCTCAACGATCGGCAATTTCGAGCCCAAGGCGGCGGTCGACTTTCTGGCCAATTATGCGCGCATCCTCGGGCCGGGTGGCGAGATGCTGATCGGTGTCGATCTCAAAAAGGATCGGGCGATCCTCGATGCCGCCTATAACGACCGGGCCGGGGTGACCGCCCAATTCAACCTCAACCTCGTCGAGCGCATCAACCGCGAGCTCGACGGCGATCTCGACATCGGCCGGTTTGAGCACGTCGCCTTCTACAACGACACCGACGGGCGGATCGAAATCTACATCCGCAGCCTCGCCAACCAGGAAGCATGGATCGCCGGAACGCCGATTTTGTTCGCCAAGGACGAGCTCATCCACACCGAATATTCGTACAAGTATTCGGTCGCCGAGTTTCGCGCCTTAGCCCGGCGGGCAGGGTTCAGCCCGGTCGACACCTGGACCGACTCCGGCGAGTTGTTCAGCGTCCACTATTTCCGACTGGGGTGATCCCTCACGCGGTGGCGGCGCCGTCGACCGGGAGTGCCGCACCCGAGACGAACGAGGCCTCATCCGAGATCAGGAACAACGCGGCGGCGGCGATCTCCTCGGGTTTGCCGGTGCGCCCCATCGGGTTCTGCCGGCCGCGCTGCACGACCAGCTGCTCCTTGTCCATGCCGGCCGTCCGCTGCTGGTCGGGCCGGGCGACAAAGACCCTCAGCATCGGCGTGTCGATCGGTCCGGGGCAGATCGCGTTGACCCGGATCTTCTCCGGCGCCAAGCGCTTGGCGAGCGAGCGGACAAAGCCGACGACCCCGAACTTGGCCATCGAATAGATCGGACTGAAGGCCGAGCCCTGGATGCCCGAGGTCGAGGCGGTATAGAGCAAGCTGCCGCCGCCGCGCGCCCGGATCTCGGGGATCGCGGCCTCGGTCGTCACCAGGACGGTGCGCAGGTTGAGGTCGATCGCAATCTCGTAATCGGCCATGTCGATCCCTTCGATCGAGGCGGGCCCGGGATGGCCGACATGGTTCCAGACAAAGTCGAGCCCGCCGAACGCGTTGGCGGTTTGCCGCACGATGCCGCGGGCGAAATCGTCCCGACGCAGATCGCCGACAAGGCCGAGCGCGCGACCGCCCGCAGCGGCGATTTGCCCGACCACGGCATCGACCCCCGCCTGATCGATATCGACGACCCCGACCGCGGCACCTTCGCGGGCGAAGCGCAAGGCACCGGACCGCCCCATTCCGGAGGCCGCCGCCGTAACAATGCCGATCTTGCCGTCGAGCCGCATGGTCTTCTCTCCTCCCTCGCCGCGCCGCGATGCCCTCAGGCGGCGATGTCCTTGCTGTCGTAGAGCGCGTCGAGTGTGGCGCCATAGGCGGCGCGGATCACATGGCGCTTAATCTTCAAGGTCGGCGTCATCTGGCCGTTGGCAATCGTAAAGGGTTCCGCCGCGATCGCGAAGCGCCGCACCCGCTCGACCGGCGAAAGCCGCTGGTTGACACGCGCGACGACGGTGCTGATTGCTTTGGCAAGCGCCGGGTCGGCGGGCTCGGGCGAGCCATGGGCAACGGCGAAGTCGGGATCAGGAACCAGCACCGCGACCAGATAGGGCCGGCGGTCGCCAAACACCATCGCCTGGGCAATTTCCGGCTCGATCGTCAAATAGCCCTCGACGCGCGCCGGCGAGATCGTCTCGCCGCCGGAATTCTTGATGAAATCGCGCTTGCGGTCGGTGATCCGGATGTAGCCGTCCTCGTCGACCAAGCCGACATCCCCGGTCTTTAGCCAGCCGTCTTCGAGGACCTGCGCCGTCGCCTCGGGATCGTTCCAATATCCTTTCATGACATTGTCGCCGGCCACCAGGATCTCGCCGTCGTCGGCGATCCTGACGCGGACGCCGTCGAACGGTGGTCCGACCGTGTCAATCTTGATATGCGCCGGCGGGTTGCAGGCGATGACCGGGGCCGCCTCGGTCTGCCCGTAGCCCTGCAACAGCCTGACCCCAAGCGCCACAAAGAAGCTGCCGATCTCGGGGTTGAGCGGAGCCCCACCCGAGACCATCGCCTTGAGCCTTCCGCCAAAGCGTCGGCGCAATTTGGCCCGCACCAGCCGGTCGAGCATCGGATCGATGAGGCGTTCCTCAAAGCTCAGCGGCTGCGAGGAGATTCGTTTGCGGCCGATTTCGATAGCCTTGTCGAACAGCCTCGTAGAGACGCGCCCGCGGCGTTCGACCGCGAGCCGGATCCGCCGGTGCAAGGTCTCGTAGAGCCGGGGCACGGCGGTCATCAGGGTCGGGCGTGCTTCGAGCATGTTGGCCGCGAGGGTTTCGGCACCTTCGGCAAAATAGATCTGCGCGCTGAGCGAGATTGGAAACATCATCCCCGCGGTGTGCTCGTAGGTATGCGAGAGCGGCAGAAAATTCAGAAAGACGTCGTCGCTGAGACCGACCGTCCGCAGCAGGTGATAAGCGCCACGGCAATTGGCGAGGATGTTGCGGTGGCTGGTCATCACCCCCTTGGGGACGCCGCCGGTCCCCGAGGTGTGCATCAGGCAAGCGATGTCGTCGGGTTCGATCCCGGCGACGAGCGCGGCGGTGTCGTCGGCCATATCGCCGCCGCGTGCCAGCATCTCGTCCCAGGTCCGGATGTCGACGGCACTCGCCTGGCCCGCCGCG
>Ga0306926_10009151_pt1 | contig 10878 bp, 10 predicted proteins | sample flu12Cox44000178_FD_203759 | JGI IMG/M metagenome (GOLD analysis project Ga0306926, IMG submission 203759) | Lab enrichment of tropical soil microbial communities from Luquillo Experimental Forest, Puerto Rico - flux8day.12C.oxic.44.000.178 (v2)... | ecosystem: Environmental > Terrestrial >...
TCACAACCAAGCGGCGGCAAGCAACGGATGCGAGATGCGCACCGAGAAGGACAAGATGCTTGCCGGAGAGCTCTACGACGCTGGCGCCCCGGAAATCCAGGCAGAGCTGGCGGCGACGCATAAGTGGCTCGCGCGCTACAACGCCTCGCTCGACATGGCTCCCTCCGAGCGGCGCAAGCTGCTGGTGGAACGCCTCGCCGCAGTCGGAGACGGCGCCGTGGTCCGGCCACCATTCCATTGCGACTACGGCTTCAACATTCGCCTCGGCGCCGGCGTGTTTCTGAACTTCAACTGCGTGATCCTCGACGTCGTGGAGGTCACGATCGGCGACCGTACACAGATCGGGCCGGGGGTGCAGATCCTGACGGCCGACCATCCGCGCGACCCGGCCGCGCGAGCTTCGGGGTTGGAGTTTGGCCGCCCGGTCTGCGTCGGGCGCAACGTCTGGATCGGCGCGGGAGCCATCATCCTGCCGGGCGTGTCTATCGGTGATGATGCGCTGATCGGCGCGGGGAGCGTAGTCACTCGTGATGTGCCTGCCGGGGCTACTGTCTTTGGCAATCCGGCACGCCCGCGGGCCGCGACAGGCTGCTAACCGCGAGCACAGTCCGAGGTCCAGGACCGCCGGCTCGCAAGGTCGTCTTTGGGTTACGATTATCCCGGTTCTTTAAACTTAACCGTGGGACCGAGATCCGTAACAGCTAGCTTCGCGTTGATCCAGTCCGGAAAATCGGACTCGCCGCTTGCGAGAATCCGGTATTTCGGACTTACCTATACGTGGGCATTTTTCTAAGTTCCCGATAATTTATGAAAAATTTAGCTAACGTAATATGGCACAACCTCTGCATACCTAAAGGTGCCCACTCAAGGGTGTACAACGAAGGAACTCACCATGGAGTTTAAGATGAAAGGTGCGCGGCTGGCCATGATGCTTGTGCCGGCGCTCGCATTGGCGGCGCCGGCGTTTGCCCAGGTTCGGCCGACGACGCTGAGCGACTCTCAAGAGCCGGGCAGCGTGATTGTGTTCCCCAAGTTCATCCAGGGGACCACCGAGCTGCCTGAGGGCGGGACGGCCCCGGTAACCGAACTCGAGATCGGCGTTGTCTGCCCGAAGGGCGTTGTCTGCGCCGAGCACCAGGGGGTCAAGATCAGGTTCCACTGGGTCTGCGGCACGACTGAAGCGGACATAGCCAATAGTTTTATCTGCAAGGAGACCGATTTCGACATTACCGCTACGGTGTATGAGAAAATCGTTCTCACCCCCAACGGCGAGAACGCCGGCGCTTATGCCGCCGGTCTGCCGACCAAGTTCTCGCCCGGGGCCAATTGTCCCAACGGCGGCGGATATCTGATCGGCTGGGTGATCACTCCGGCCAGTGACACTCCGATCAAGTTTGACGGGCTGATCGGCGATGCCCATCTCCGGCCATCGGGCCCCACCAATGAGTATGTGGGGAGCGCAACCGCCCTGGCGGGCTACGATGCGATCCCGATCCAGGCGGATCCTAACTTGGCAAACGGCGCGGCCATTACGACCAATGGTGGTGGCGCGCTCATGTTCGATGGCGGGCCCGGTCATTACCAGGCGGTCACCGGCCAGGTCCTTGGCGACGTCAGGTATACCAACACCACGACTGGCCCGACCTTCAGCCTGGGGATCCTCACCTTGATGACCTTGGACGTGAGGTCGAACCGTCCGAACAACCCGACCTTTGTCGATCTCGACTTCTTCGGCGGCAACCCGAGCACGATCGGCAATGAAAACGTGTTGTCGACCTCCACCGAGTTCATCTGCTGGGAAGAGGTACCGATCACCGCCATCAATCGAGATTTGACCACGGCGGTAATGGGCAGAAAGGGCGTGTTTGTCTCTGGCCAAGCGTCAAAGCTTGCGTTTACCCCGTCTGACGGCGTCACTGGACCTGTCCCCGTGCTGGGGCTCTCCGAGGTCCTCGAAGGCGGCGTATTCCCACCCGTAGCCGCCTGGCCGCGGGCCTCCTTTAGTGGCCTGTTTAATTCCAGCGTGCCGGTGCTGGGACCGCCAATCCCACACTTCACGCCGACCGCAGCACCTAACTTGCTGCCCTGATTGTCCCGGTTTGAGGGGCGGCCAACGCCGCCCCTCTCTCCCGGCACGGCTCAGCCGCCGTCGCCGGGATTAGGTTGTACCTCAGCTATGCGAAAGAGACATTCGCTTTGCTCCGGCCGGTTAGCGAGGAGGAGATGGACAGAAATATCGGGTCGGAGCGCGCTTGGCCACCCGATTTCTGGAGCGTTGCGGTAGAGCCGTGGCCATCCGTCCCCAAGACCATCCTATGGCTGAGCCGAGGCGAGGCGCTGATCTTGGTGTTGCTGCTGTCATTCGGGCTGTGGGCGGCGATCTGGGGGGCCATCGCCCTGCTGGCTGTGGGCGGGCGGTGGTGACTTGGAGGCGAACTGTCGGCGATGGCGGGGTTCATTCTGCGGGTTGCGGCCGACAACTCGCCGGAGATCGGCAATATATCCAGAGCTTGAGGACGGCATTCCGATGCCGTCTTAAACGACGGGTCATACCGTCGTAGGCCGCAGGTCGCAGGGCTGATCGGCAACTTTGCTTTTGACACGGGTCGAGAAGACGCGGCGAGCCGGTCTCTAGCCTCGCGCTGATCCGGTCCGGACTTCCGGACACGGCCATCAAACCGAGTCCGGTTTTTCGGACTGGTCGCATGGCATTTTTCCCTAGGATGCTGGAAAAAAACTAAATTTTCGCAGCGTCACATGGCACGGATTTTGCGCTGCGAGAAGCGCCCGCGGAAGGGCATACAGAGAAGGAACCCGCAATGAAGTTCAAGATAAGAGGTGGGCGGCTGGCCGCGATGCTTGTGCCGGCGCTCGCATTGGCAGCGCCGGCGTTTGCCCAGGTTCGGCCGGCGACGTTGAGCGACTCTCAAGAGCCGGGCAGCGTGATCGTCTTCCCCAAGTTCATCCAGGGGACCACCGTGCTGCCTGAGGGCGGGACAGCCCCGATAACCGAACTCGAGATCGGCGTCGTCTGCCCGAAGGGCGTTGTCTGCCCCGAGCACCAGCCGGTCAAGATCAGGTTCCACTGGGTCTGCGGCACGACTGAAGCGGACCTGGCCAATAGTTTTATCTGCAAGGAGACCGATTTCGACATCACCGCCACGGTGTACGAGAAAATTGTTCTCACTCCCAACGGCGAAACCGCCGGCCTTTATACCGCCGGTCTGCCGACCAAGTTCTCGCCCGGGGCCAATTGTCCCAACGGCGGCGGATATCTGATCGGCTGGGTGATCAATCCCGCCAATGATCAGCCGGTTAAGTTTGATGGGCTGGTCGGCGATGCCCATCTCCGGCCAGGCTCGCCGGCAGGAGGAGTGGGAAGCCCCACCGCTTTGGCGGCCTACGATGCGATCCCGATCCAGGCGAATCCTTCGTTGGCAAACGGCGCGGCCATTACGACCAATGGTGGTGGCGCGCTGATGTTCGACGGCGGCCCCGGTCATTACCAGGCGGTCACCGGCCAGGTCCTTGGCGACGTCAGGTATACCAACACCACGACTGGCCCGACCTTCAGCCTGGGGGTCCTCACCTTGCTGACCTTGGACGTGAGATCGAACCGTCCGAACAACCCGACCTTTGTCGATCTCGACTTCTTCGGGGGCAACCCGAGCACGATCGGCAATGAAAACGTGTTGTCGACCTCCACCGAGTTCATCTGCTGGGAAGAGGTATCGATCACCGCCATCGATCGGAACCTGACAGCGGCGGAAATGGGCAGAAAGGGCGTCTTTGTGTCTGCCCCAGCGACAAAGCTTGCGTTTACCCCGTCTGACGGCGTCACTGGGCCGGTTCCTCTGCTGGGGCTCTCCGAGGTCCTCGAAGGCGGCGTATTCCCACCCACCGCCCCCTGGCCGCGGGCCTCCTTTAGCGGTCTGTTTAATTCCAGCGTACCGGTGGTGGGTCCGCCAATACCGCACTTCACACCGACCGGACCTATCTTGCTGCCCTGATTGTTTCCGGTTTGAGGGGCGGCCAACGCCGCCCCTCTCTCCCGGCACGGCTCGGCCGCCGTCGCCGGGATCAGGGTGCGCTTCTGGTAACCTGAGCTGAGCCTCAGCTATGGAAAAGAGGCGTTCGCGTTGCTCCGGCCGGCTAGCAAGAAGGAGATGGACGAAAATCGGGGCGGAGCGCGCTTGGCCACCCGATTGCTGGAGCGTTGCGGTAGAGCCGCGGCCATCCGTCCGCTCGGAACCCAAGGCCGTTTTATGGCTGAACCGAGGCGAGGCGCTGATTCTGGTGTTGCTGGTGTCATTCGGGCTGTGGGTAGCGATCTGGGGGGCCATCGCTCTGCTGGCTGTCGGCGCGCAGTAGTGACTTGGGGGCGAACTCTCGGCCGATGACTAATCGATAAACCCGTCGAACTCGCTCGGTTAGCCGCAGCGGGTCCGCTCCGAGCCATCCGCCGGATCTCCGGCCCAGCTACGAGAGCTGCAATCGTCCGCCGACACTCGCGCAGAGAGATCGCCGGCCAACCCGCTAACCGGTGAGAGACGTCGCAGGCACTGAGCTCGGCACCAACGACTCAGTTGGTGAATTGGTGACTGCTGACCCGTCTGCGTGGCGGTTCCGACAGGGATTGCCCGTCGGGAGCCTCGCTCTTCAAGGCAGCGCGCCACGGGGGATGCCGGTGATGATTAGATTCGGCATTCAGGCCCCGTAGATAGCCCTGTTAGCTTAGGCTTGTCGTGACCCTCTATGCGCCGCCGCGTTTCCCGTCCCAGTCGAGCCAGGCGGACAAATCGCGGCCGAGCAGATGCGATAGCGGGTCGATCATCGGCTTGTATAGGACCCGCAGAAAGGCGAGCAACGGTTCCGGCAAATCATAGCCCGGGCCGGCGAAAACCGGTATCGAGAGCTCTACGGCCAAAAACTCACCGACCCAGCTGGTATCTACGCCGAGGTGGCGACACAGCCTCACGAGAACGCCGCCAGGATCTTTGAGAATGTCATCGAACATGATCGTCAAAAATTGTTCGTCGCAAAAAACCCCCTGCCATCTCTTTATGCAACACAGGTAGTCGCCACGGCGTCGCGACCCGGCGGATTTAAAGTGATCGAGGAACCATAGGTGCGACGCGTCGTCGATCGTCATTTCCGACCGTTCAAGAGCCATCAGCGCCGACGACCATGCTCGTGCTATCGGATTGCGCAGGGAATAGAAGACACGAAGGTTTGGCGCCAAAGCAGCAATTTCTCGAATTGTAGCCTCATCCAGCGTGGCGTAGGCCGGGGTAATCTCGCCCTGCTTGTGATGACCATTCGCAAACAGACCGGTCCACCATTCAACCCCGTTGCTGCGGCAGCAATCCCAGAAATGGACTTCCTTACCCGCCGGAAACCGGATATCGGGGTGGCGGGAGAGGTGTTGGTAAATCCAGGTCGTACCGGCTTTTTGTGCACCGATCCCGAGAAAGTCGAGCATATCAACCTCATGTCCGACGCGGCGTTAGACATGCATTTGGACGCGCGCGCTGACCCCGGTACGCACGCGCGATGGACCGCTCCGGTCCTTGCGGTTGGCGTGTCGACATGCTTGGCATAGTCTCCCGCTTCACAACGGCGGAGCAATCATGCAACGGCTCAAGCTGATTTTCGTCCACATCCCGAAATCCGGCGGGACCTCGATACGCGCGGCGGTTACGGAGTTCTTCTCGCACGATCTCATGCTTGATGATTACGGTGATCGGCCCAACGATCCCATATCGCCCATGAACATCGACCCATACGGGTTCCTCGACCGGTGTCGACAACAGAATTCGCTGACTCTGGCGAACAAAGCTGCCGTCATCGGTCATTTCTGGATCGCCAAATACGAAGGGGTTGCTGCCGACATCCGTGCCACCATCTTGAGGGACCCGATCACTCGCGCTATCTCTCAATTCTTCTTCTGGCCTGCGCAGAATGCCAACAATGCTCTGCATCAATACGTCATTTCCAACCGCCTTTCCTTTATCGAATTTGCGAGAATTCCACGCGTCAACTCTCTGTACACATCCATATATTTTCGCGATGTCGACATGGCACAGTTTGACTTCATCGGAACTTATGACAGGCTGTCGCAGGATTGGGCGCCGACCTTGGCACGCATGGGTATCGCCCCAGCTCTGCCGCGCCGAGAGTTGAATCGAACGGTCGATCTCGTTGCCGAATATAACACCAGAAGATCGGAAATTCTCAATGATCACCGGATGATGGCTCGGTTGCGCGATCTCTTTGCCGACGATCTTCGGTTTTACGAGCGTTTTGCACGCTAGGTACAAAGGCCTGCGCGCCTTGCGAGCGAACAGGCGCATCCGTAGGCTCGTCAACGCCTCCTAGTCGACGAAGCCGTGCGCATTCTTGGAAGCGGGGTCGTGCTTGACTGTCAAACGATGCTAGTTCGCTGTTCAAACGCACTCTTAAAATGCCGATCGAGATGTCGAGAAGCTTGACTCACCCGGGTGCGTGCTCGGTATTGAGCCAGACAAGACGGTCTCTGCTTACACGCGGTGCGTAACGCGCCAGGAACGCAGCCGAGAACGCACTGTCGCATGATCGGCTCGATCCCTCTCCAGCTCTTTGAGCAGAGCGAGCAGACTGGCGACCCGCTCGTCATCGGGCGGAAGGGCGCCCTCGCGCGCGAGGATTTCGACCGGCACGACCGGTGAGGCATGCTTGGCCAGCGAACGAGCGATCGGATTGTACAAATCGCGAAGCCCGCGATGCGCCGGCTCAAACCCGGCGACGAGCAACAATCCGGCAGGTTCGACATCGAGGCGGAGCAACAGTAGGTCCGGTCGATACCGCGCAAGGCATCCCATGATCTTCCACACATCGCCGCACCACGCCCGGGTGCGGCGACACCGCTCGGCCTGCAGCGGATGGTTTGGAAAGATATCGTCGACCGCCACCAGCGCATTCGGCCGTGCATGACATTCCACCCCCATGATATCACGCAGGACATTTTCTGCGTGGTGCATGCCGTCGATAAAGGCCAGATCGACGCCTCCGCCGAGCGCCGACTGAGCGCTGTGGTCGAAGAAGCGATCGCTGGTCTCGGGATAAACGACGGCGCCCGCGGGTAGTGGCATGGTCACATCCGGCGCCGGGTCTATGCCTACCGCCGACCCTTGTGCGAGCGCCAGGCTGTGGCCGCGACGGACCCCGATCTCCAGATAGAGCTGCGGACGGAGTGTTTCGTGAAGGTGTCGCAGCAGCTCGCGTTTAGGGCCCGCCCCCTTTGTCGCCTCCGCTTCCGGTGGGATCCCGCTGGACGGTTTGAGGTTAATGCGCTGACGGGCAATCACCCGGCTCCGGTAGGCGTCCCCCGCGGCCCCCAGGTTGCCGGCAATCTCCGCGGCACTCGGCGGCGGCGCACTGGCATGGCGGAAGACGCCGACCAGATCGTTCCACGGACCGCGATCGTCACTCCACAATTCAATGAGCTGGCAGCCCGAATGCTTGGCCAGTGCGCGAAAGGCGTCGGGATAAAAGCGGTAGCAGTCTACCGGATGAGCGTGAATCGGGCCCGATGAGGGTGCAATCAGGAAGAGGTCGCCCCCTGGTTTCAGAATGCGCAGCATCTCGCCGAACGCAAGCCAAAAGAACTCGCAATGTTCCAACATCTGACCGGAGATCACGACGTCTGCATACGCGTTTTGCAGCGGCAGGCGGTATGGGTCGTCGAGAACCAGATCGACGCCCGGTCCGCTCGCGCAGTCGCACCCGACGTAGTGGAAGGTTCGGCTCGGGAAGATTGCGCGATAGGAGCCGTTGATATCGGCCGAGCCGATCTCGACCACCACCCATCGGCGGTCCGGTTCGACCTGCCGCGCCGCCAGGTAGCGATCATAGCATTTCTGCATGTTCTCAAACGATGAGGGGTGCATGGCAGGATCGGCGACTTCAGATGCAACGGGACTTGATGAGGGCTTCGTCGATAATATACCCGATTACCCAGTACAGCAGGACGCCGAGTGCAGCGTTAGTGTGCATTTTCGCATTAGAGTTGTGATTTTGGGGCACTTCTTCTATATTCAGGCAGACAAGGACTTATTTGCGCCCGGGGCGAGCAGCGGTTCGATCTGGCTGACCTGCCGTATTTTGCCGACCAATAAGCTGCGGCACTGGTCCGGTGTGGCGGTGGCCCGACCCTGCCGCCAAACGGAGGGCAACTACCGGCCACAAAAGTGGGGAGAAATTGCAAATCCTGCTGTGACCGACCCATTTCGGTGGAAGAAGCTATCAGCATTGGGCGGCATCGGCCAATAAGGCCACGAGTTCATCCCGGGGTGTTGCCATCCAGGGGAGGTCGACCGGCAATGGGACGGCCATGATGCTCTCGGCCCAGCGCTTGATATCGGTGCGGAGACCGCGGCGGTACTCCTCCGAACCGAGTAGGGCGCGCGCCGCCATGGTGTGGGCCGGATGCTTGTTGGCGCAGGATAGATATTCTGCCACCGTAGCGGGCGCGAATCGCCCGGCATCGTATTGCGCGTTCGCGTCGAAACATTCGCAGAGCGCATCGACGCCCAGCCGTCTCAGGGCGGTGCCGTTCACCGCGTAGCCGTTCGTGTATATTGTCCGCTGGTCGATCTGTCGCAGCGTCACAGTCGGGCGTGATGCAAAGTTCGCATCGGCGTCCAAAGTGTACCCGGGACGTCCCAACCGCACCGAGCCCCATCTAAAGCCGTCGACACCAGCGCCCACCGAGGAGAATTCGCGCAAGCGTGCAAAGAGGTGCGGTGCAAGCCAATCGTCATCGTCGACAAAGACGACAAGCGCGTCGGGAGGCACCTTTCCCGCCAGCGCCGACGCGCGAAGGACATCATCGCTGATGATCCGAGCGTGTTCGACGTTGACGAGAGTCTGCCGCGCGATTTCCTTGATCCGAAAACGGAATCGGCGGTAGTCGACGGCGACCTCAGCATCCCAAACGGCAATGAAGTCGATGATCAGCGTTTCAGGTAAATTGAGTTTTATACAAAATGCTCGTGAGGTTTCGGGATCGAAAGACAACCAATCGGGGCTGTGGCGGACGACGATAAAATTGGTGCCGTACCGCTTATCCGATCGCGTGAAACAATCGCGGATCCTTCTCATTGTGTTGGACGGCAGCCTACGAGAGAAGAACCGCTCAGGATGAAACAGAATTGCCACTTAGTCCGCTTGATCGACATTCCACAGTTTCCCGAGCGTAATGAAACCATTATTGGGCTCCTTGGCTTCCGCGCAACGACAATTGTGTAGCGCATGCACGGCGGGTGCTCGGTAAAAGGGACCCTTCGGTTACGAGGCGCACGGGCTCGACAGCTGTTGCAGCGAGACCCTGAACGATTGCCGTGGCGTCGCGAGCGCATAGTCTTCTGATGCCGTGCGGCGGGCGCCGAGGATCAAGTATCACGCATCTCCAAGGCGAAATAAAAAATGGTGTTCGCCACTAGTTTGGCTGACAGTTCACTTTGCTCGCGCTCTTTACCAGATCTGGTGAATTTCAGTCAAGATCTTGTGAAAGGCTGCCCTTTCGTTCGACAGATTGTGCAATGCGGCAGTTCTCGCCGCTCTGGCAACGAGTGCCTCGCGAGGATCGTCTTCGAGAGCAGTCAGCCGGTCGACTGCCAACAGCAACGCCGATTGGTTATACTGGGGTGAAACGATGGCAGTTTCACCATCACGACAGGAGCAACGGTTTCCTTCAACATCGGGACAGATGACAATCGTCCGCATCGTCATTGCTTCGAGCGGTGGGAGATAAAAACCTTCTGTTGGCGATGGCAACAACAAGACGGTTCGCGCTGAACCAAGCGCTTCAAGAAAGGCGCGTCGCGGGATGTGTCCGGTCAAGCGTAAGAGTCGCATCTCCGGATACCGGATCCTCAATGTGCTTGCCAGTTCATCCGCTAGGACCGGCGCCTTGAGCCCCGCGATCAGGAGATCGTATGGCCGCACCAAGCGCGGCAACGGCTCGGGGAACACCGAGTAGTCGAGTCCGATCGGGATTGTGAAAATGGGCCCATTGACCCGCCCGGTCGCGCACAATGCGCTGGTTATTTCTGGAGAGACGCAAATTCGGATTGCGCGATGGCCGAGAAAGGCGAATCTTGGGTTCTGTGGGTCGGCATGACGGACATGCTGGACCAGATTGATAACCGGCCGGTCGAAATGGTCGCGCTCGGCCTCGTTAATGCTTAGCCAGTCGAAACCAGCGAGAAATACGATATCCGCTTGACGCGGGTGCCACTCCAATAATACGCGATCACAAGAGCGAAACCATGGATTGTGCTCGGCCCAAATCGACTGAGGGGTGAAGAAGATCTCTGACCTATAACCTCCAGCTGCATTGATGTGATCGAAATAATCCCAAACTTTTAGATGACCACCTGTAAACCCGCGATAATTCCGATGAAAATAGACCAATCTCGCAGGCAGGCGAATGTGTTCACTTCTATCCCTCATAGGGCCGACCGAGTATCTACCCGAATCGTCGGAGATCGGGCTTGATGTCGGGCTCGATGACATGCGGCCCGACATTCGGGGTAGCCAGGAGTTGGGAAGCCAAAATCATCTTTCGCCGACATTCCTCAGATCCACGCCGTGCGAGGTCAAAATCACCCGTTTCGGATGCTTTCCGCAACAGTAAATCGCGCACCGACTGCGCACAAACGGCGCTCGGAGCTGCCAGTTGACGGCGCGGGCATGGCCACGTTGCGCCGCCTTGAGCGAGGCGCACCGCTGTCGTCGTCGCCTCCGAAGCCCGCGCGGTCTTCGTGCTGGTGCTCGTGTGGCTCGTAGCCGGGCAATATAGCAACAGGATTTCGGCGAACATCTGTGGCCGCACTG
>Ga0306926_10009152_pt1 | contig 10877 bp, 8 predicted proteins | sample flu12Cox44000178_FD_203759 | JGI IMG/M metagenome (GOLD analysis project Ga0306926, IMG submission 203759) | Lab enrichment of tropical soil microbial communities from Luquillo Experimental Forest, Puerto Rico - flux8day.12C.oxic.44.000.178 (v2)... | ecosystem: Environmental > Terrestrial > Soil...
CACGTTCAAACCTTGTTTCTCATAGAAGCCCATCGGCTTCGCCATGATGATCGGCGTCGCGCAGGTGATCGGGATGAACCCGACCTTGAGATCCTTTTTCTCGATCGGGCCGGACGCGGCGAAGACTCCCGTAGCGGTTTTCAATGGGAAAAAATGCGCCAGCGCCGCAAGTGCAGTTGAAGCACCAAGCGACCGCAGAAATGCGCGGCGGCCGACATCTTTCGGAAACATCGCTCGCAACACCGCCGAGGCGACCACGCTTTGGTAGCGGCTCTCCTCGCTCTCGACCGACGCGCACTGCAGTTGGACCTGCGCCTCGCGGTCATGGACCATTTGATTTACATGGCGACCGCAAGAACAGCCGGTTCTGTTCAGCGAACATGATGGGTCAAATGGATCGTCGAATGTGGACATGGCTGCGCACCCTGGCTGGCCGGTCTCGGGCCGGCGATTTACCGCAGGATTTGCAATCGACGTGCCAGAGCATGTGCCGAATTACGCGTCACTTTATGCGGTGGTAAGGCCGATTTTCCGGCCGAACCGCTGCGGGTTGCACCTTTCTTGGGCAGAAGCTTCAATCTTCGGCATGCTTGTCAAAGATTGTACTGCGTGCGAACGCGGGAATTCACGTCAGCAGACTTGGAAGGGCAATCCATGCGTACCGAACGACTCCAATTTGCCAATGCCAAAGGCGATAAACTGGCGGCCCTGATCGATCTGCCGCTCGGCAAGGCGTCAACCTTCGCCTTGTTCGCCCACTGCTTCACCTGTGGGAAAGATAACTTGACCGCCAAACGCATTTCCGAACGACTGGCGATGTGCGGCATCGGCGTGCTGCGTTTCGATTTCACTGGACTCGGAACGAGCGAAGGCTCATTTGCCGACACGCACTTTTCGTCCAATGTCGACGATCTGGTCTCTGCCAGTGACCATTTACGAAAGACCTACGGCGCGCCCGCGCTCCTGATCGGCCATAGCCTGGGCGGCGCCGCTGTTCTCGCAGCCGCGCATCGAATCCCGGATGCGCGCGCGGTCGTGAGCATCGCTGCTCCCAGCGATCCGGCGCATGTCATTGGGCTTTTCAAGGAGCACATTGATAAGATTCGTGAACAGGGCGAGGTTGAAGTGCAGCTCGCCGGTCGGCCGTTCCGCATCAAACGCGAATTTCTCGATGACGTCGCAGCGCAACGCATCGACAATTGCCTTGCCAACTTGCGCAAAGCATTGCTGGTGTTCCACTCGCCCACGGACAGCGTCGTCGGCATCGAGAACGCCTCGCACATTTTCCTGGCTGCCAAGCATCCCAAGAGCTTTGTGTCACTCGCCGGTGCCGATCATTTTCTGAGCAAAAAGAGCGATGCGATCTACGTAGCCAATGTGATCGCCACGTGGGCCGAACGCTATTTGGAGCAAACAGTCGAACGGAGTGACGCCCAGATCGAAGTCGGCACCGTTCTTGTGCGTGAAACTGGCAACGGCAAATTTCAGCAGGAAATTCTGAGCGGCCCGCACCGATTTATTGCCGACGAGCCGGTGAAAGTCGGCGGACTCGATTCCGGACCCGGTCCCTACGATCTGCTGCTCGCAGCTCTCGGTGCCTGCACGTCCATGACGCTGCGGCTCTATGCCGAAAACAAGAAGCTTCCGCTTCGACGCACGTCGGTGCGGCTGATGCATAACAAAATTCACGCCGAGGATTGTCTTAGTTGCGAGACCAAGGAAGGCATGATCGACCGCATTGACCGCAATATCACACTGGAGGGCGAGCTAAGTGCCGAAGAGCGCAAGCGACTCATGGAAATTGCCGACAAGTGTCCGGTGCATCGAACGCTCAAATCGGAGATTGAAATACGCTCTGTTGAACAACAGGCTTGAATTTCGTTGAAACTGGAATAATTGTGTCGGGGAATTTGTCATGCAGGATGCCGCTCAGGCTTTGACGCAACAGTTTCTCGCCTGGATCGCGGAGGCGCCGCGCAGCTATTCGGACGCGGAGGCCTGGCGGCGCAGCTGCCCGCATCTGTCGATCTGGGAAGATGCTATAGCGAACGGTCTGGTGCGTTTCGAAAACGGCAGTAGCATGAAGAAGTCGCGGATTGTGCTGACATCGCGCGGACGCAAACACCTCAAGGGAAATTGATCACTGCCCGAGCCGGCAATTCGGAAATTAAGTCTCCAGTGAGGGGTTGGCACAAGGTTTGTATGTGCAGGAATCACCATGAATAAACCTGCGGACCCTCGACTCGTCTGGGTAGCTACCGTGCTAGCGGTGGCTGTATTCGTCCTCTACGTCTCGCACATCTAGGGTTGGGGCTCGTTCTTTCTGCCCCAACCCATCCCTTGCGGCTTGACCTCGGCCGAACGGTCGATAAATTAGAACAAAACATGAACAATTCCAGCTCCCGTCGACTGGAGCAAATGTACCCATGCGTTCAAAGGCTTATGGATGATCGCCCAACTCCGCCAACGCCTTTTAGCTCTCCAGAGGCCACCCGGCGTTATCCACGGCCCCGACACCCTGCCGCTTAGGATTGCCGCTGTCGATGCGGTGCTCGGCGGCGGGCTTATGCGCGGCGCCCTGCATGAGATTGCGGCATCGGGCGAGGCTCATCTTGCGGCCGTCAGCGGGTTTGCCTTGGGATTGATAAGGCTTGCTGCTCCCTCGCTTCTTCTGGATCGTCGAGGACATGGCGCTTGCCGAAAGCGGAGCGCTGCATGGCGCCGGGTTCGATGCCTTTGGTCTCACGCCAGAACGGCATGTAACCATCTCTGTTGCACATCGCCGCGATCTTCTCTGGGCGATGGAAGAGACTCTGCGTTGCCGTGCTGTCCACGCGGTGATCGGCGAAATTCGTTGCGGCGAAATCGACAGCGTCGCAGTCCGACGTCTCTCGCACGCCGCAGCTGAAAGCGGCGCACTGGCACTGTTGCTGTGTGCTTCTCCTTCTAACCACGCTTCCACCGCAGCCACTCGCTGGATCGTCAGCACCTCACCTGCCGCGGGCCCGTATGGCCCCGGCGCACCACGTCTTGGCGCGCACCTTGTCCGCAACCGCCGCGGTCCAGCCGGATCATGGATTCTCGAATGGAGTGACAGCAATGGGCAATTCATCCTCGCAACGCATGCTCAGTCTGTGGCTACGCCGGCTCTCAACCAACCGCATCGTCAGGTTGCGTGAGCGTGACGCCGCACGTCAGAGGCCCGCACCGCTGGTCATCACCGGCAAGCGTGGGAATGTCGAAATCCTGACTGCTGTTGATGACGCAGCCGAGCGGCTTTCGCTCTTTCCCGGCCTAGCATTGGCGCAGGCGCGTGCCATGCATCCTGGCATCGATGTGGTTGCCGAGGATACCGATGCAGATTTGGCTTTGCTTGAATCGATTGCCGACTGGTGTTTGCGTTACACGCCTTTGGTGGCCTGTGACGCACCTGATGGCCTGTTGCTCGACATCAGTGGTTGCGCGCATCTTTATGGCGGCGAACAAGAGCTGATCGCGGATCTCAGTGGCCGGCTGGAAAATGCTGGATTTGCTTTTTCACTTGCCATTGCCGGCACTATCGGCGCCGCGTGGGCTGCCGCGCATTATGGAAAACCGGCAAGTTACCCTTGCGGCGAAGAACTTGCACTCCTCATGCCTTTGCCGGTTTCCGCGCTGCGGCTTCCACCTGTCATTCTTGCAAGTCTCTCTCGCGTCGGTTTGAAATGCATCGGCGACATTGTCGATCTGCCGCGTGCGCCACTCACCGCGCGCTTCGGTTCCGACGTGCTGCGGCAGCTCGATCGTGCACTCGGATACGAGCATGAGCCGCTGACGCCACGCTTGCCGGTTGCACCCTATGTCGCTGAGCAACGGTTTGCCGAGCCGATCGCGCGTGAGCAGGATGTCCTGGCAATTACCGAGCGGCTGGCTCGGAGGTTGCAATTCGCAATGGAGCGGCGTGGCGATGGCACCCGCCGTATCGAGTTGGCCTTGTTCCGCACCGATGGCGTCGTGCGCCGTATAGCCGCCGGCACATCACGCTCGTTGCGTAATCCGGGTGAGATTAGTGCCCTGTTCGTGGAGCGGCTCGTCGCGCTCGGCGATGCGCTTGATCCCGGCTTTGGCTTCGATATGGCGCGACTATCCGTTATTGTCGCTGAGCCCTGCCCGCCTGAGCAGATTGGTGGGGGTGAGGACGCCGCTGAACTCTGTCGTCTGGTCGATCGCCTGAGCGCACGATTAGGCGCACGACGGGTCCGCCGGTTGGTGGCGCAGGACAGTCATATCCCCGAGCTGGCAGAAGTCGCTCTCCCCGCGCAGGCAGTCAATGACGCTGCCGGATGGGATGCATTCCATCGCTATCGCAAGGAGGTGGAGCTTTCGCCACGTCCGCTGCGGTTATTGTCGCGGCCGGAGCCAATTGAGGCTGTAGCGGAAGTACCGGATGGCCCGCCCTTGCGTTTCCGATGGCGACGCGCCCTGCATGAAGTCATTGCAGCTGAAGGTCCTGAGCGCATCGAAGGTACCTGGTGGAGTGAACACGCCGGACCGGCCCGGGATTATTTCCGCGTGGAAGACAAAAGCGGCCTGCGCTTCTGGCTATTCCGTGCGGGGCTTTATCGCGATCTGACACAAGGAGCAGCAGCGCCAACCTGGTTTCTGCATGGCACGTTTGCGTGAGATTCAGAGAGTGTAATGCGTTATCTCGAATTCGCCGTTGCCTCTAATTTCTCCTTCCTGCGCGGAGCCTCACATCCTGAAGAGATGATGGTACAGGCCGCCAGTGTTGGACTCGCCGGAATTGGACTGTGCGACCGCAATTCTGTCGCGGGGGTCGTGCGTGCTCATCTGGCCAAGCGTGAGCAGAACCTGTCGTTACGTTATCACCCGGGCGCGCGACTCGTATTTTCCGACGGCACACCCGACATCCTCGCCTATCCGCGCGATCGCGCCGGCTGGGGCCGACTCTGTCGTCTGCTCACGACAGGCAATCTTCGCGCCGAAAAGGGCGACTGCATTCTTTATATCTACGATTTGCTAGCCCATGTCTTTGGATTGGAATTGATTGCTACAGGAGGTTCTGCGCAATTGCTCGCGCGCCTGCGCGAAGCTGCTCCGCGCCATGTTCGGTTGGCGGCTTCCATGCTCTATCGTGGGCGCGATCGTTCGCGTCTGGCACGCATGAAAGAACTTGCACGCACAGCCAATGTGCCTTTGCTTGCTATCAATGATGTTATCTGTCACCACCCCGACAGACGGCCCCTCGCCGACGTTCTTGCCTGCATTCGCGAGAAGATCACTATTGATCGCGTCGGACGCAAACTCGCTGTAAATGCAGAACGTCATCTGAAATCACCGTTGGAAATGGCGCGACTCTTCCGCGATGCTCCGGAAGCAATCGAGGAAACAATACGTTTAAGCGACGCACTATCCTTTTCACTCGATGAACTGCGTTATGAATATCCTGACGAAACCATTGAAGGTTTTGACAATGCACAAGATGCGCTCACACACCTCACCTACCAGGGAGCCGGTCGCCGCTATCCGCAAGGGCTTCCCGACCAGGTTCGCACTAATCTCGAGCACGAGCTCAAGCTGATCGCCCAACTGCAATACGCACCCTATTTCCTCACCGTCTATGACATTGTGCGCTATGCGCGCTCGCAAAATATTCTCTGCCAGGGCCGAGGGTCTGCAGCCAACTCCGCAGTGTGTTTTTGTCTTGGCATAACAGAGGTCGATCCCGACCGCGCGGATCTCCTGTTCGAACGCTTTATTTCGCCTGAGCGGCGTGAGCCACCCGATATCGACGTCGATTTCGAGCACGAGCGGCGCGAAGAAGTTATTCAATACATTTACAGGAAGTATGATCGCGACCGGGCGGGCATTGCTGCCACGGTTATTTCCTATCGTGGCCGCTCCGCGATCCGTGAGGTCGGCAAGGCCTTTGGTCTTTCCGAGGACACGATTGGCGCGTTGTCATCCTCGATCTGGGGCGGCGGCGGAGGAGCTGTCTCGAAGGATGCCGTCACCCGTACCGGCCTCGATCCACAAAGCCGGCGCATGCGACAAGTCCTTGCACTCGCGCAAGAGATCAACGGCTTTCCGCGCCACCTTTCGCAGCATGTCGGCGGCTTTGTCATGACCCGCAGCCGGCTCGACGAAGTCGTGCCGATCGGTAATGCGGCGATGGACAACCGCACCTTCGTCGAATGGGATAAGGACGATCTCGACGCGCTCGGCATTTTGAAAATCGACGTGCTCGGGCTTGGCATGCTGTCCTGCATACGCAAGGCACTCGATCTCGTAGAGAAGCAATACGGCGATCGACGCACGCTTGCCACCATTCCAGCCGAGGACGAAGCCGTTTATCGCATGCTGTGTCGCGCAGATTCGCTTGGCGTCTTCCAGGTGGAAAGCCGTGCACAGATGACCATGCTGCCGCGTTTGCGGCCGGTCAATTTCTATGACCTGGTGATCGAGGTCGCGATTGTGCGGCCAGGCCCGATCCAGGGCGACATGGTGCACCCTTATCTGCGCCGCCGGCGCGGACAAGAGCCGGTCACCTATCCATCAAAGGCGCTGGAAGCGGTGCTGTCGAAGACTCTGGGTGTGCCACTCTTCCAGGAACAGGCCATGAAGATTGCCATCGTAGCCGCCGGCTTTACGCCCTCGGAAGCCGACCGGTTGCGCCGCGCCATGGCGACGTTCAAACGCGTCGGCACAATCGGTACCTTCCAGCGTAAAATGATCGACGGCATGCTGGCCAATGACTACGAACGCGATTTCGCCGAGCGCTGTTTCCAGCAGATCGAGGGTTTCGGCGAATACGGCTTTCCGGAGAGCCATGCGGCGAGTTTCGCCCTTCTGGTCTACGCCTCGGCTTGGCTGAAATGCCGCTATCCGGATGCCTTTGCGGCTGCACTTTTGAATGCGCAGCCGATGGGCTTTTATGCGCCGGCGCAGATCGTGCGTGATGCAAGCGAGCACGGCGTCGAAATACGGCCGCCCGACATCAACCATTCGAACTGGGATTCGACGCTCGAACCGGGCCCGCGGGCAGCCGGACGTTTGCATGAGCTACACCAAGAGATGCGGGATGATATTCGGGCAACGCACGCAGTGCGTCTTGGCCTGCGTGAAATCAAGGGCCTGAGCGAAAATGATGCCAAGCTGATCATGGACAGGCGCAGCGTTGCTTACGATTCCGTACGCGACCTTTGGTTGCGAACCGGGCTCTCTCCACGTGTGTTGGAACGGCTGGCCGATGCCGACTGTTTCGGCTCGCTCGGTTTGACCCGCAGGGAAGCGCTCTGGGCGGCCAAGGCACTCGGTCGCGTTGGTGATCGTGATGACGATCTGCCACTGTTTTCAATCGATGGCGGCATCGCGCCCACAGACATCGTTTCGCGCGAACCTGACGTGCGCCTCGCGCCTATGCCGATCGGCGAAGAAGTCATCAACGATTACCGCTTCCTGCATCTATCGCTGCGCGCACATCCGTCGCAATTCCTGCGCCCCGATCTGAAAACCTATGGCATCGGCAAAAATGAAACGCTGCGCCGCATGACCTCTGGTACACGCACGCGCATTTCCGGGCTGGTCACCTGCCGGCAGCGGCCGGGTTCGGCCAACGGGGTCGTATTCATGACCATCGAGGATGAGACCGCGGTCGCCAATGTGATCGTCTGGCCGAAAGTATTTGAGCGCCTGCGCCCCGTTGTCCTGGGTGCACGTTACGTGGCGGTCACCGGTCTTGTGCAGGAGGAAAGTGGTGTCATCCATGTCGTCGCTGAACGGCTGGAAGATTTGACGCATTTTCTGGCACGACTGGCCGAACACGGCTCCGAGATCGACGGCCTCGCGCGCTGCGACGAGGTTCGCCGACCAATCGAGGAGCAGCGCGAAGCCCGACTTTCCGGCAGTCGGCAAAACCGACTTGTCCGGCTCATGCGCGAAATGCCCGAGCTCGCCGGCGATCTCGACATCTCGGCTCATGGCTCCGCACATGCACCAACGCGGCGGGCGCGCGCTTAACCCACCGGCCAACCTACATCGGCGGCGTAACTCCACGTCCGACATTGACGCGCGCCGTCATCAGCGAGCCATCGGGCTGCCGGATCGCGGCCGGAATATAAATTCTGGCGCCTGCTTTCAGCTCGTCCCTGTTGCCCGGCATATAGGTCACGATCACCGTTTCCGGTGTCACATTGATCTTCTTCGTGCCTTCCTTGTAGTTGAGCGTTAGCGTCGCCCCCTCCTCGCTCGCGACTGTTCCTGTCATCGCGCTCCTGCCCACACTATTGACCGTTCCATTGGTCATCGTGCTTTGCGGCTTATAATCATAGGGCCTGTCGCCTTCGCCAGTACCGCGCATTTCCTCGGGAAAAATGTGGACTTCGACAGCTTTCCAGCTGCCATCCGGCTGCGGCATTGCCGTCGATCCGACGAACGAGTTCGGCTTGATGTCGGCCAACGAAGCTTTCACCAAAGCGACAACCTTGCCGTCGTCGGCCAACTTGATCTTGAGCGTGTCGCCCTCGCGCGATTTAACAACCATCATACCGCCGTCAACCTGATCGATGGTGCCTCGAATCCGCAGAGGCTTATCCTGCGCGAAGGCCGACGTGACGCCCAACGCACAGACACACACTGCGCCGACTATCATCAGTCCCTTCATAGCGTCTCTCCCTCAAACGTTGAGCCGCCCTCACCCGGCGGCGCAATAACAATGAGCAACCCATTCCGTTCCATTTACATCGCCGGCGTTAGGCTGCGCCCGACATATACCGTCTTGGCGAGCACCGAACCGTCCGGCTGTTTGTCCGATGCCATAATGATGATCTGGGTTCCAGGCTTGAGCTCATCCTTGTTTCCCGGCGCGACGGCAGTGATTGCGGTGGTTGGCGTGACGACAATTTTCTTTTCGCCGTCCTTGTATTTTACCATCAGTGTCTGACCGTTCTTCTCAGCCACGCTGCTTTCCACAAATGCATTGGTCATCGTGCTGCCGGGCTTTGCATCCCATGGCCCGTGCCGATCGGGCACGACGCCACGTTGAGCGGGCAGGAAGATGTGCACTGAAAAGGCTTCGATGCTGCCGTCTGCCTGCGGCATGCCGGCTACACCAATGAAGCTGTCGTTCTTGATGTCAGCAAGCGAAGCCTTGACCAGGGCGGCCACCCGCGCATCGTCGGCAACCTTGACGTTGAGCGTCCCGCCTTCGCGCGTCTTCAAGATGAGCGTGCCGTTCTCAGCCTTTTCGATTTGGCCGCGAATGCGGGTCGGCTGTTGTGCGAAAGCTGCCGTCGCGAAAAGCAAAGCAATCGCGGCACAGGCCGCGAACGTCCACCGCGTCATATGCGACTTGTACATTATGAACATCCTCCCGATGTGGCTCCGGCGAAGGACCGGCCTCAATCAGGCGGATAACCCCAATTCGACCCGGTTATTCCTCACTTTTTCTTGAGCAGGTCGGCTTCGACCATAGCCCGCAGGTCGGGAGTTACCTCCGGACGTATGCCGAACCAAAGCTGGAACCCACGGACTGCTTGATGCAAAAGCATTCCCAAGCCGTCAGCCGTTCTGAGTCCCTTCGCGCGCGCCAACGCGAGGAGACCGGTCACCAAAGGGTCATAAACGAGGTCGGCAACAACAAGCGATGGGGGGCATCGTAGATTTAATTCAAGGGCGGGCTGTCCAACCATGCCGAGCGTGGTGGTGTTCACCAGAAGCCCGGCGCCGCCGAGCAAGCCGGTCGTCTCCTCCCAGCCGGCGACTTGTACGCGAGATCCAAATTTTTTTTGAAGTGCTTTCGCGCGCGCCGCTGTTCGATTGATAACATAGACGCGACCGACCTCGCGCGCGAGCAGCGCGAATACCACCGCTCGCGCGCCACCACCTGCTCCGAGCACGACGGCAGTCGACAGGCCGCGGTCCCATCCCGGCGTCGCGGCATCCAGGTTGGCAAGAAACCCTTCGACGTCGGTGTTGGTTGAACGTAGCCGGCCATCTTCGTACCAGAGCGCGTTGGCGGCACCGACCGCCCGCGCGCGGTCATCCGGCTCGGTCAACTTAAGCGCGGTCTCCTTGTGTGGGACCGTGACGTTTGCTCCGATATAGCCATTGGCGCGCAAATCGCCGATAAAATCCGGAAATTTCTCCGGCGGCACCGCTTCTCGCCGGTATTCGGCATCGAGCTTGTGCTGCTTGATCCAGTAATTGTGGATTAACGGCGAGCGTGAATGGCCCGCGGGCCAGGCGATGACGCAGACAGCTTTGGGTTCTTTACTCATTACTTTACTACATTATGGTGCGTCACCAACCGATGCATGTAATCCGCGCCGGTGGCACCCGTCAACGATTGCTAAGTTCATACTTATGGATCTGAAAATACGACAGGAAAAAGACCTTTTATGAAATCCATTTTCCTAGACTGTAACGACCAGCTTGCTCCGGTTTGGGAAAGAGTCCTCAAGCCCGACGACCCGCCAATCGATGTCAACCGCAGGGCATTTGCGCGCGACGAGCTGCCGCAGATCATGGGCGGCTACGACATCGCGATCGATGACCACTCATACATGCCGACGCCGCTAGTGGCACAGTGTCCCGAACTCAAGCACATCATTTTCCTTGGCACCGGTCCCGCGAGCTACATGAATGTCGGGGAACTCAGCGCGCGCGGCATCAAGGTCCATATCATCAAGGGCTACGGAGATACGGCCGTTGCCGAGCATACCATCGCGCTGCTGTGGGCCTGTGCGCGCGATCTTGCGCGAATGGACCGGGAAGTGCGGAGCGGCGTGTGGACCCCGCACGAAGGCGTGCAGCTGCTCGGCAAGACGTTAGGCGTCATTGGGCTTGGCGGCATCGGCCGTGAAGTGGCTCGCATCGCC
>Ga0306926_10009153_pt1 | contig 10877 bp, 9 predicted proteins | sample flu12Cox44000178_FD_203759 | JGI IMG/M metagenome (GOLD analysis project Ga0306926, IMG submission 203759) | Lab enrichment of tropical soil microbial communities from Luquillo Experimental Forest, Puerto Rico - flux8day.12C.oxic.44.000.178 (v2)... | ecosystem: Environmental > Terrestrial > Soil...
CGTGCTGCGCGCGCACTTCGGCGTCGTTGCGGCCGACGTAGATGTTGCCCTGGTCGTCGTACCAGGCTGGGATCCGGTGCCCCCACCAGAGCTGGCGGCTTACGCACCAGTCACGGATGTTGCGCATCCACTCGAAGTAGGTGCGCGCCCAGCCCTCGGGCACGAAGCGCGTGCGGCCCTCGCTCACCGCCGCGGAGGCCGCCTGTGCGAGCGGCGCAATCTTCACGTACCACTGGTCGGTGAGATAAGGCTCGAGCACCGCGCCGCTGCGATCACCGCGCGGAATCGTGTAGCGGTGCTTCTCGATGCGCTCGATCAGGCCGGCGGCCTCGAGCTCCGCCAGCACACGCTTGCGCGCTTCGAAGCGGTCGAGGCCGCGGAAGCGCTCGGGAACGGTGTCGGCGAGGGTCGCCCGCGGGGTGAAGATGTTGACGAGCGGCAGCCCGTGACGCAGCCCGACCTCGTAGTCGTTGAAATCGTGCGCCGGGGTGATTTTGACCACCCCGGAGCCGAACTCCGGGTCCACGTACTCATCCGCGATCACCGGGATATCCCGCCCGGCGAGCGGCAGCTGCACCTGCTGGCCGATCAGGGAGTGGTAACGCGCATCCTTCGGATGCACTGCGACCGCGGTGTCACCCAGCATGGTCTCCGGGCGAGTGGTCGCGACCACGACGTGTCTCCCGCCGCGTGCCAGCGGGTAGCGCAGGTGCCAGAGTTGCCCGTCTTCCTCCTCGGACTGCACCTCCAGGTCCGAGAGCGCGGTGAGCAGCACCGGGTCCCAGTTGACCAGGCGTTTGCCGCGATAGATGAGTCCTTCGGCGTGCAGCCGCACGAACACCTCGGTGACTGCGCGCGACATCTCCGGATCCATGGTGAAGCGGTCGCGCGACCAGTCGACCGAATCGCCCAGGCGGCGCATCTGTGCAGCGATGGTGCCGCCCGACTGCTCCTTCCAGGCCCATACCCGCTCGAGAAAGGCGGCGCGCGTGAGGTCGGTGCGCTTCACGCCCTGCGCGTTCAGTTGCCGCTCGACCACCATCTGCGTGGCGATGCCCGCGTGGTCGGTGCCGGGCTGCCACAGCACGCAGCGCCCGCGCATGCGCTGGTAGCGGCTGAGCGCGTCCATGAGGGTGTGCTGGAACGCGTGCCCCATGTGCAGCGTTCCGGTCACGTTCGGCGGCGGGATCATGATGCAATAGGGTGCACCGCTCCCGTGTGGCGCGAACCAGCCGTTGGATTCCCAGCGCTCGTAGATGCGCCGCTCGATATCGTGCGGCGCGTACACCTTGTCCATGTCAGCAGGAAGTCATGGCGAGAATGGCGGCTCGATTATAGCGGTGGAATGCGCCGCGCTCGCGCCGCGTCTCGCCCTGCGTTGCGGGTCCCTCGCCGGGGTCTGTCGGGTCAACGCGCCGCGCGATTCAGCAGAAAATCCGCGAGCAGGGGCGCCGGCCGTGCGGTGCTGCCCTTGGCCGCCCCGCTCTGGTAGGCGGTGCCGGCAATGTCCAGATGCGCCCAGCGCAGTCCCTGGGTGAACTTGCCGAGGAAAGCCGCGGCGGTGATCGCGCCGCCATCGCGGCCGCCGATGTTGGTGAAGTCGGCGAAGTTGCTCTTGAGCTGCTCGGCATACTCCTCGGTGAGTGGCAGCTGCCAGCAACGGTCATCGGCGCGCTGTCCAGCCTCCAGCAGCTCGCGCACCAGCGCCGGATCGTTACCCATGAGACCGGAATGGTGGTGGCCGAGCGCCACCACGCAGGCGCCGGTAAGCGTCGCGATGTCGATGACGGCTGCGGGATGGAAACGCCGCGCATAGTGCAGGGCATCGCTCAGAATCAGGCGCCCTTCCGCATCGGTGTTGAGGATCTCCACGGTCTGTCCCGAGGCGCTGGTGACGATATCGCCGGGCTTTACGGCGCGGCCGCCCGGCATGTTCTCCACCGCGGCGATGAGACCGATGAGATGCAGCGGCAGGCGCAGCTGCGCGGCGAGGGTCATGCAGGCGATCACCGCGGCGGCGCCGCTCATGTCGAATTTCATCTCATCCATCCCTGGAGGATCCTTGAGCGAGATGCCGCCGCTGTCGAAGGTGACACCCTTGCCGACCAGCACGATCGGCGGCGCAGCCTTCTTGCCTGCCTGGTGCTCGAGCACGATGAAACGCGGCGGCTGATGGCTGCCCTGCGCCACAGCCAGGAGGCAGCCCATTTTCTCACGGCGGATCGCCGCCTCATCGAGCACCCGCACGCGCAGGCTCGTGTGCCGCTTCGCGAGCGCCCGCGCCTGCTCGGCGAGGTAGCTCGGAGTGCAGATGTTGCCCGGCAGGTTCGCGAGATCGCGCTGCACGCGCTGCGCCGCGGCCACCGCATCACCGTGTGCGAGGCCGCGCTCGGCCGCTGCGGCGCGGCGCACCGGCCCGGCGAGTACCTTCTTCAGCGCGGGCGGCGGCGGCTTGCGCGCAGTTTTCAGATCGTTGATGCGATACACCGTAGCACCCACGAGCTCAGCTACCGCGCGTCCGAGATAGTAGTCATCGAGCTCCTTGACTTCCGGGCGATCGAGCGCGACGGCGCAGCTCGCGATGCGGGTGCGGAGCAGGGCGCTCGCGGCGCTCGACCACGCTTTGCGCCAGCTCCGGCGCTGCAGCTGCTTGGCGGGCCCCATGCCGGTGAGCAGCACGTACGTGGCGCTGATGCCGGGGAGGTCCGTCAACAACAGCGTCTCCCCGGCGCGGCCGGAGAAATCCCCGCGGGCGAGGAGCTTGCGCAGCCGCCCGCCGCTGGCCGCATCCACGCTGCCGCCCTGCGCGCCGAGCTGTGCTTCCTCGAATACGCCGAGGACCAGGCAGTCCACCGCGAGCGTCGCCAGCCCCTTCGTCCACACCCCGAATTCCATGCAATGTCCTCTAAGTTCCTGCCGTTGAGGCGCGCTGCCGTCTGATTTACCTTATCCGCAGCAAATTTCAGCGGCCGCGCTCGTGTCGTTTTATTGAGCGCGTACTGCGCCGTTACGGGTGCAAGTGGTGGCAAGTGTAACGCAAGAGCCCGCGTTGGGTTCCGGCGCGCTGCAGTCATGAGGCTGGGCGGCATCCTCGGCCGCTATGTCCTGCGCGAGGTCGTGACCACCTGGCTGGTGGTCACCGGGGTGCTGCTCATCATCCTGCTCGCCAACGAGGTGGTGGGGGTCATGGAGCGCGCCGCCGCCAATCAGTACCCGCAGAGCATGGTGCTGGAGCTGATCGGGCTGTCCTCGCTCCAGTACCTGTCGATCGTAATACCCGTGGGACTGCTGCTCGGGGTGGTGCTGGCCTTTGGCCGGCTGTACCACGACAGCGAGATGGCGGCGGCGCTCGCCTGCGGCGCAGGTCCCCAGTTGCTCTACGCCCCGGTGGCGCTGCTGGCGGTGCTGGTGGCCGGCGGGCTGGCATGGCTGTCGCTGGTGCTCGCACCGCAGGCCACGGCGCAGGCGCTCAGCCTGCGCAATGCCGCACTGCGCGCGGGCCAACTGGCGCCGATCGCCTCGGGCAAGTTCCGCAGCTTCGGCGCCGGTACGAAAGCGGTGCTGTACGCACAGACCGTGGCGCGCGATGGCACTCTCGGCGATGTATTTCTCGAGCGCAACGACGGAGCTGATGTGGAGGTGGCGCTCGCGGGGCGAGCCACCCACTCGGTCACCGCCGATGGCCTGACCCATATTCTCACGCTCTACGACGGCGAGCGGCTCGAGGGCGCACCGGGGAGCCCCGAGTTCCGCATCGTGCGCTTCGCCGAGCACGTGGTGACGCTGCAGGTGCCGGCGATCAGCGATGTCGTGCGCGACCTCGAGGCACGTCCGACGGGGGCGCTGCGGCACTCGCACGACCGGGCCGAGCGCGCAGAGCTCCACTGGCGCATCAGCATGCCGATCATGTGTCTGGTGCTGGCGCTGCTCGCCGTGCCGCTCGCCAAGCTCAGACCGCGCCAGGGACGCTATGCGCGGGTGTGGGTGGCGGTGCTCATTTTCTTCGTCTACTACAACCTCGCCACCACCGGCAAGACCTGGATCGCCCGCGGCACGCTGCCGGAAGCGGTCGGACTGTGGTGGACGCACGCGGTGGTCGCGCTGCTTGCGCTGCTGGTGATACTGGGCCCGGGCCTCGCCAATCGCCTGCGTTACCGGATGCGCGGCCTGTGAGCGTGCTCGATCGATATATCGTGCGCGCGATCCTCGGCACGGTGCTGATGGTGATGGCGGTGCTGCTGGTCCTCGGCGCGCTGTTCGTATTCATCGATCAGCAGGACGATGTCGGTGTTGGTCAGTACACTGCCCTCGGCGCCCTCTGGTACTCGCTGCTCAACCTTCCGCAGCTCGCCTACGAGCTGCTGCCGATCACCGCCCTCATCGGAGCGCTTCTCGGGCTCGGATCGCTGGCGCGCGGCAGCGAGCTCACGGTGATCCGCGCCACCGGCGTCTCGGTCGCGCGGCTGGCGAGCATCGCGCTCCTCGCGGGGCTGTTGCTCGTGCTGTTCGAGGTGCTGCTGGGCGAATTCCTCGCGCCGCCGCTCGAGGCGACCGCGCGAGCGCAGAAGGCGTTCAGCAAGCTGAATAACGTCAGCTTCGGCGGCGGCGGGGGGGCGTGGGTGCGCGATGGTGATCTCATCCTGAACGTGGCCGGGCAGTCGAGCGAGCGGCAGTTCGGGACCATGCAGATTTTCGAGCTGTCCCCGCAGCACACTCTCCTTGCCCTCGGCCATGCGACGCACGCCGTCGCGGGTGCGCGCGGCAAATGGCTGTTGAGCGACTACCGCGAGTCGCGCTTCAAAGACGATGCGGTGATCACCCGGGCGCCGGGGCAGCGGCTGCTGGAATCGAACATTTCCGCGGGGTTTCTCGGCCTCGCCGTCGAAGACCCGAAGCAGCTCACCGGGCGCGCGCTGTGGCGGCTCATCCGCTATTTCCGCAGCAACTCGCTCGATACGCGCGAATACGTGTTCGCCTTCTGGTCGCGCATCTCGCGCACCGTCGGGGTGATGTTTGCGGTGCTGCTGGCGATACCGTTCGTGCTCGGCTCGATGCGCTCTGCGGGCGCGGGCACCCGCATGATGTTCGGGCTTCTGATCGGCATTGCCTTCTTCCTGGTGCAGCGGCTGATCGAGAGCGGCACGGTGGTATTTCAGTTGAACCCGGTGCTGCTCGCCTGGCTGCCCACGGCGCTGCTTGCGCTCGTGACCTTCATCCTGCTGGCGCGCACGCGTTAAAGGCGCGGCGCGTCGAAGGCGCCAGGCGCGCGAGCCCTCAGGCCTGGACGCTCCCGTTGGCAGTCGCTGCGAACTGCGGCAGCCCGTCCTCGATTCTCACCCAGGGAAGCTTGTCGGCAACCCACACGTGCATCGTGGGGGCGAGCGCCGCCGCATCATCGAGCGTCGCGAGCGTTACATCGATCTCAGCGGAGCGCGCTGCGTGGCAGTAGGTGAGGCAGGAGCCGCAGCGGGCGCAAAAGCCGCGCACGACGTTCGGTGAGGATTTGAGCTCCGCGAGCGTCCCGTGCGTTACGCGGAAACCACTGCGGTCGAATGTGCCCCAGGCAACGGCGGGCGAGCCGGCGGCCCGGCGGCAGCTCTCGCAGTGGCAGTAGCAAAGCGTACGTGGCCTTCCCGAGGCCTCATAACGCACGGCGCCGCAGAAGCAACCGCCCGGGTAGGTGTTTTTCTCCATGCGCGAACGTTAGCACCACTCTCCTGCGCTGCGGTCAACGCAGCGCGAAGCGGTGCCAGGAGTCAATGCTCGTGCTTGTGCGCAGGGAACAGCCGGCAGTAGATGCAGTCGGCACCCGTCGGGTTATCGAGCATGAAATGACGCACCCAGTAACCCTCGCCTCGTGAGGCGGCGTACTCGAAGGTCTGGTTCTCGAGGTCATGTCCCACGACTTCGACCGCACCCGCATCCTCGAGAATCTCCGCCGCGCGCGCGGTCTCGATGGCGCCGCGCGGATGTACCGCAACGGTGGCGGCCCCGCCGCCCTCGACCCGCTCGGCGAGCGCCTCCGCGAATGCGCGCTCATCTTCCTCGGTGAGCAGCGTGCGGAAGTACTGCATGAACTTCGCGCGTCTCGAGCCCGCCGGGTGGAGCCCTGCGCGGCCCGGCTCGGTCGAAGAAGTGAGCTCGACCCGATCGGTAGGGAAGCCATCGCTGACGAGCTTGGTCCGCACGCGCTCCGCGTCCCCGTACTGGCCGAACACCGCGAGTAACACCGCGCTCATGTGCCTCTCCTTGCCACGCTCCTGAGTAGGTGGGCCGGCAACCCCAAAAAATTCTACGCCCGGCGGACTTGGGCCGACATACCGGGTTCCCCGCCACGCGCCGGGCACGCTCGGGGGGCCGGAATGGGGGTGAATGCTTGCTGCACTGCAGCAATGGGGGAGGGTAATTCGGCCGCACCAACCTTAGGATGCAAGTATGCCCGGCAGAAAGCACAGAGGGCGACCGCCGCACGATGACGTGCTCACTCCGACGGAGTGGCGCGTCGTCCACGCCGTACAACACGGCCTCAGCAACCGCGCTATCGCCACGCGGCGCGGCATCAGTCTCGAGGCGGTGAAGTTTCACGTCAGCAACGCGATGGCGAAGCTCGGCCTTGCGGACCGCCGCGCGCTGCGGCGCTGGTTCCGTGAGCCGCGCTCGAGCGCGCTCGGACAGCAGGAGAGATCGATGAGTACAGTCAAGCTCGGCCCGCTCGCGCAGATCTCGCGCACGGTGCGTGATATCAAGGAATCCGAGGCGTGGTACGGCAGGACGCTGGGGCTGCCGCACCTCTACAGCTTCGGTGCGCTCGCCTTCTTCGACTGCGGCGGCACGCGGCTTTACCTGCACGCGCACGAGAAGCCCGGTCCCGAGTCGATTCTCTACCTGCGGGTCGAGGACATCCGCGCCGCCCACGACACGCTGCGCGCACGCGGGGTAGAGTTCGCCGACGCCCCGCACATGATTCATCGTCACGCCGATGGCACCGAGGAGTGGATGGCGCACTTCCACGACCCCGAGGGCCGCCCGCTCGCCATCATGGCGCAGGTGAAGGCTACTTCGAAATGACCGCGCCGTTGTCCGGCGGCGGCGCGGCGGCCGCGGGTTTCTTCGCCGGTGGTGGGGCCGCGGCTGCGGGCTTCTGCGCCGGCTGCGGCGGTTTCCTCAGCAGATCCTCGAGCGGCGAGAAGATCGAGTTGTACTTGTAGTCGGGGATCTCGAACTCCCACCCCGACAGACGCGCAGTGAGCCGCTCGGCCTCGGCGGACGTTTCCTTGTCCGTGGAGCGCGCGCTGATCGCGATGAGCGAGTGCGTGCCGTCCTTGCGGCCGGAGAGCTCGAGCTCGAGACCGTCGAAGGTGCGGTAGAGCGCGCGCGCCGCGTGTGGATCGGCCCCGGCGTCCGCCTTGCGCACGTCATCGAGTGTGAGCGAGCTGAGCGCGGTCGTGATCGGCTCGGCGGCGGCGGCGCTCGTCAGCTCGCGGCCCTTGGGAACAGGGCTGACGGTGAAATCGTGCTGCTCCTTCTTCTCGCGCGCCGCGGTGTATGTGGGTCCCTGCGCAGGGTGCTCCTCGACCTGGCGCACGCGCGCCACCGGCAGGTCGATGAGCGTGTGCTCGAGCCATCCCTTGGGCGCGGAATCCACGGTGAGCAGCGGCGCAGCGAGCAGCGTCTGCGGCGCGTTGGCGACGCGCACGTAGCCTGACTTCGCGCCCGAGGACTTGCCGATGATCACCGCCCAGCTGCGTGCCGGCGAGGCGATTTCCACCAGCGTACCGCTGGCTTTGGGCGAGCTCACATCATCGACACCGAGCTGCGGGTAGTTGGCAGGCAAACGGGTCTTCTCCTCGACGATGTTGAGCGCGCCGAGATCGAGCAGGAGCTTACGAACCCTGCCGACATCCGCCGGCCAGCCACGCTCCTCGACGCGCCAGCCATCGCCCTCCTTCTGCAGCGTCGCGTGCGTACCATCTCCCTTGCGTAAGCCGACCTTGGTGACGGTGTTGACGTTGTGCTCGAGGCCGGGCAGCACCAGCGCGCCCACCATCATGTCGCGCTCCAGGTGCCGGCGGGAGGAGAGCCAGATGGCGAATGCAATCACCGCGAGGCCCGCGGCGAGCAGCCACCCTACCTGCCGTGCGCTCACGGGTGCGCCTCCGCGGCGACCGTGGCGGCGCTTGCCGGGGCGGCGCGGCGCCGCTGCCGCTGCCACCACCACACGAGCAACGCCAGGCCCGCGAAGAGCAGCGGGACCAGCACGATGTTGATGATCTTCAGCGTCGTGCCGAGCCGCTCGATGTTCTCGTTGAGCCCGGCGCGCACGGCGCGCAGCTCCTTGCGGATGCGCAGCTTCTCGGTCTGGAAGTGCTCGATCTCCTTTTCCTGCTCGGGCGTGACGATCAGGGCCGAGCCGGTGTCTTTCTTGGACTGGAGCGCCTCGAGCTTGGACTCGGTGTCGCGCAGCTGAGCTTCGAGCTCCTGCTCCTTGGCATGCAGACGCTCATCCGCGGCGCGTCGCAGGCGCTCGACGCGCTCGAACGGCCGCTGGAAGGTGGCGCGTCCGCGCACGCTGATCAGGTCCGCACTGCCGGCGAGGTTGTCGAGCGCGTTGTCGACCAGGTCGCCGTTGCTCGCCCAGGCCTGCGTCATGCGCTCGCCGAAGAAGTTCTGCTCGCGCACCCACATGAAGTCCGCGAGCATGTCGGTGTCGGCGAACACCACGAGATTGAGCGGCTTCACTGACTGCTTGAGCGCGGTCTGCCCGGCGGGGAGCGTCACACCCGCGGGCGGCCCGCCGGGGAAGGCGCTGTGGACGTTGCCGCTCACGCGCGCGCCGAGCACGTAGCGCTTGCCGGTGGGCTTGAAGCCATCGAGCAGCGTCGCCGGATCGAACAGCATGCGGAAGCGCGCGGTCGGGAGCGGCTCGGCGTCCGCGCTCGACTGCAGCAGCGGCTCGAAGCACGGCTGGCCGCTCTTGAGCGGCTGACAGGCCTGCGCGCCCGTCAAAGGCTCGAGGTAGCCTGCGGTGGCCACATTGACGTTCGACAAACCCGCGGTGATCACATCGCTCGCGGTGAAGCTGCCCTTGTCGAGCCCGAGGATGCCGAGATGCTCGACGGGCTGCTCGCCCTGGCGCAGGGTCACCGAGAGCGCGTGCCCGCGATCGGCCACCACTTCATCGGGGTTGAACTTCACCCCCCAGGCGGTGAGCAGCGGTGTCAGGTGCGAGGATTTGTCCGCCCCCATGGCTGCCATGGGGTTCCCGGGCTCCGCTCCCGAGGTGTCGCTCTCGGCGAGCGGGTCCACGAACGCGAGAATGTGCCCACCGCGCAGCGCGTACTGGTCGATCGCGAACTGCGTGGCCGGTGACAACTCCTTCGGATGCACCAGCACGAGTACGCTCACCTCCGGGTCGATGCGCGTCGCGTTCTGCTCGAGCGGCCGCACATCGAGCAGCTGCTGCGCATCGCTGTAAACCATCCAGGGCTCGCGCATCTGTCCGGTGCGCGGATCGAAGCCGCCGGTCATCGGCAGCGTCGACAGCCACGCTACCACCGGCTTCTTGGGGTTGGCGAGCTGGTAGACGAGCTTCACCACATCGTACTCGAGGAACTGCTCCTTCTTCGGATCGAAGAACTCGATGGCTGCGCGGCCGTCGGTCGAGTTGGTGCCGGCAAGGCCGAAGTAGAACTGACCACCGGCGCCGCCGAGCGGCACGCCGCGCACGCCGAGCTCCGCTGCCCGGTCCTCCTCCTCGGAGAAGGGCTGCGGATCGATCACGTGCAGGTGCAGCCTGCCGTTGGAGCGCGACACCAGCTCCTGCAGGAACTCGCGCACGCGGGTTCCATAGGTGTTCAGGTCCGGGATGCCCGCGGCGGCCTTCGCGGAGAAAAAGAAGTACAGGTTGATCGGCTCCTTGATGTTGGCGAGTACGCGGTCGGTGCCGGGCGCGGTGGTGTACAGGCGGTTCTGGGTGAGATCGAGCCGCCAGCCGCGCAGCGCGTAGTTGCACAGCACGGTGAGGCCGATGAAGAGCAGGGCGAGCGCCAGGAGCGTACCGCCGCCGAGTGTCGAGCGTTTGTTCATGAGTGGCGAGAGCTCCGGCTAATCCGCCTTGCGCAGTTCGAGCGCAATGGCGGTGGCGAGCAGGAACAGGCCGATCAGCATCGCGAAGTACAGCAGATCGCGTGCATCGATGACCCCTTTCCTGATGGAGTCGAAATGAGCGAGGAACGAGAGCGAGGCGATCGCATCCACGATCGACTGCGGCGCCCAGCTGCGAAACACATCGAGCACGCCCGGGAAACCGGCGAGCAGCAGCACCAGGCAGGCGAACACCCCGAGGATGAAGGCGATCACCTGGCTGCGCGTCAGCGCCGACATGCACGAGCCGATGGCGAGAAAACCGCCGCCGAGCAGCAGGCTGCCGAGGTAGGCCGCGAGACTCGCGCCGTTATCCGGCCGGCCGAGGTAGTTGACGGTGATCCACAGCGGAAAGGTGAGGGCGAGCGCGAAGCCGGTGAAGATCCACGCGGCCAGGAACTTGCCGAGCACCGCCTCGCGCAGGGTGACCGGCTGCGTCATCAGCAGCTCGATGCTGCCGGAGTTGCGCTCCTCGGCCCACAGCTTCATCGACAGCGCCGGAATCAGGAACAGGTACAGCCAGGGGAGAAAGGCAAAGAACGAATCGAGATCCGCCTGGCCGCGCTCGTAAAAGGCGCCCAGGTAGAAGGTAAACCAGTTGGCGAGCAACAGGAAAATTACGATGAACACGTACGCGAGCGGTGTGGCGAAGTAACTCGCCAGCTCGCGGCGCATGATGATGCCCACGTTGCGCATGCTGTCTGTTCGCCCTCAGGAGGTGATGGTGCGGAACA
>Ga0306926_10009157_pt1 | contig 10876 bp, 10 predicted proteins | sample flu12Cox44000178_FD_203759 | JGI IMG/M metagenome (GOLD analysis project Ga0306926, IMG submission 203759) | Lab enrichment of tropical soil microbial communities from Luquillo Experimental Forest, Puerto Rico - flux8day.12C.oxic.44.000.178 (v2)... | ecosystem: Environmental > Terrestrial >...
ATCCGCACATCCTCGAGCTGGTCGCGGCCGCCGACCCCGGCAACGAGCACGGCGTGCCTTACCTATGGAGCGACACCGGCATCGGCTACAACGAGACGCAAATCCATGCGGCATTGGGCGAGACCGCGCCGGTGGACAGCCTCGCGCTGATCTTCGATCCGGCAGTGGCCGAGAAGCTCGCCCTGTGCGGCATTTCGCTGCTCGACACACCGCAGGAGGTTTTTCCAGCGGCGCTCGCCTATCTGGGGCTCGACCCAAAGAGCCGCGATCTCGGCGACCTCGACAAGGCGTTGGCCGCGCTCCAGAAAATCCGCCCCTACATCCGCAAATTTCACTCCTCGCAATACATCAACGATCTCGCGGGAGGCGGTCTGTGCGTTGCTCTCGGCTATTCGGGCGATGTGATCCAGGCCCGCAACCGGGCGCGCGAAGCCGGCAACAGAGTCCGGATCGCTTTTCATGTACCAAAAGAGGGCGCGATGATGTCGGTCGACATGCTGGGGGTCCCGGCCGATGCGCCCCATCCGGAAAACGCGCAGCGCTTTATCGATTACCTGCTCCGCCCGGCGGTGATCGCCGACATCACCGACGCCGTCTGGTACCCGAACCCGAACCTCCCGGCGACCGCGCTGATAAAGCCGGAGATCCGCGACGACCCCTCAGTCTACCCACCCGAGGACATCCGCCGCCGGCTCTACGTCGACCTCCCCGCCCCTTCCGCTTATGAGCGGGCCCGCACCCGAGCCTGGACCCGTCTCAAATCCGGGAGCTGATCTGGTGGGCGCCAGATTGCCGCTGAATGCGGTCGTTAACGGTGCAGTCCCGGTTGCCAAACTACGTCAGCCTGCCCCCGTTGGTTCAGATAGCGCGCCAGCACGAAGAGCAGGTCGGAGAGTCGGTTGGCGTATTTGAGCGCCGCGGGATTGACCGGCTCTTGATAAGCGATTTCGGTCATGTAGCGCTCGGCCCGGCGCACAACTGTGCGCGCATGATGTAAATGCGCGGCGGCATGGCTGCCGCCCGGGAGCACAAAACTTTCCAGGGGCCTCAAAGCAGCGTTGTACTGATCGATTCGCTCCTCGAGCCGCATTACCTGGTGTTCGCTGACCCGCAGCGGCTCGACTTTCCTGTGCTCCCGCTCCGGACGGCACAGATCGGCGCCGAGATCGAAGAGGTCGTTCTGAACGCGGCTCAAGACTTCGCGAATATCGCCCTCGCTTACGTGCAACAAGGCTATGCCGATAATCGAGTTCGCCTCGTCGACGCTGCCGTAAGCCGCCACCCGAACGTGAAATTTCGGAAGACGCGCCCCGTCGCCAAGCGATGTGCGCCCGTCGTCGCCGGAGCGCGTATAGATCCGATCGAGTTTCATGGAAGTGTTCCGGTGCGGTCGAGTGGACTGCTCGATCCCGCAGTGGAGAATTTGCCAAGGGACCGCTCAGCTCGCAAGCGATTCCCGGCTTGAACAAGCCAATGCCGTAAGCTGCATTCGATTGACGCGCGACCTTCGACGCAGGCATCATCAGCGAGATGGTTCCCCTCGGGGATCAAAAGGGAACACGGTGAGGCCATAACCTTAAGGGGTTTAAGCCGATGCCGTGGCTGCCCCCGCAACTGTGAGCGGCGAGCCGCGCGCCAATTATGCCACTGGGCAACCGGGAAGGCGGCGCAAGGCAGGGACCCGCGAGCCAGGAGACCTGCCATCGGCCGTGGTCACGCACGAGCACGTCGGGCGGGGTGCACCGATGAGGACCAGGGGCCGCCGCTCGGCTGAGCCGGCATCTGGGCTTTGGTTCGTGGTGACGTGTCACGTTGCCATGAGGCCGAACCCGTGCACAGTCCCTCGCCAATTTCAACAATCCGCATGGCGCTTGCTGCGCTCTCGATTCTTCTTGCCTATCGTTCTCATCCGGTGAGTGCCGCCGATAGCGATGCGCTAGCGGAGCCGGTTGCGCTGCCGACTGTCGTCGTCACGCCGACGCGTCTACCGACACCAGAGAACGAGGTGGGCAGCAGCATCACTGTGATTACCGACGAGGAGATACAACGCAAGCAGCAGCGAACATTACCTGATGCGCTGAGAGATGTTCCCGGGCTCAACGTCGTGCAGAATGGCGGGCCGGGGGGATTGACCTCCGTCTTTATTCGCGGTGCAAATTCGAACCAGACCAAAGTCTTCATCGATGGCATCGATGCGACCGATCCGGCCACCGGAACGTTCAATTTCGAGCACATTCTAACTTGGGACATCGAGCGCGTCGAAGTGGTGCGCGGCCCGCAAGGCGGCCTCTATGGCGCCGATGCGATCGGCGGCGTTATAAACATCATAACAAAGAGGGGGTCGGGGCCGGGTCAATTCGCCGGTAGCTTAGAGGGCGGCACGTTTGGCACGTTCAACCAAAATGCCAGGATGAGCGCGGCAGCGGAACGGTACAATTTCTATTTCGACTTTGCCCATTTTCATGCGAGCGCCACGCCCGTGACGCCGTCCGACCTAGTGCTGCCGGGGCGTTCGGTGCAAGGGGATTCGTACGACAACAAGACCTTCTCGGGGCGATTTGGCGCCAACCTCACCGACAATTTTGATATTGGGGTGGTGACGCGCTATATCGACACCTCTTTGCTCTTCACCGGCGACGACTTTCTGGGTCCGGAGAGCCTGAAGAGCACGGAGAAGGACGAGCAGCTGTTCACGCGCGGAACGGCGCATCTGGTGTCGTTCGACGGCGTTCTCGATCAAACCGTGGGGTTTGCCTACACGAAGTTTAATCAGCGTGATTTCGATCCGAACCCGCCCGCCCCGACGCCCAGCTTTTTTAATGGCGACCGGCGGAAGGCCGATTGGCAGGCCGACATAAAGCTCATGCCAGGCCAGATTCTGACCTTCCGCGCCGAGCACCAGCGGGACGAGATCACCAACCCCGTTGCAGAAATCACTGACAACGCCGGGATGGTCCAGCTGCAGTACAGCATCAGCGACCGCTTCTTCAACGCCGTCAGTGTCCGCTATGACAGCTACGACACGTTCGGAGCGCAACCGACCTTCCGCATCGCTCCTACGTTTCAGATCCCGGAGACCGGCTCCAGACTAAAGGGTAGTGTCGGCACCGGGTTCAAGGCTCCAACTCTGGCTGACCTGTTCCAGAACTTCCCTTCCTTCAACTTCTTCGGAAATCCGAACCTAAAGCCCGAGACCAGCACCGGGTACGATCTAGGTTTCGAGCAAACGTTTCTCGAAGAGCGTGTCCAGCTCGGCGCGACCTACTTTCACAACGATATCGATAATTTGATTACGATCAACGACACCGGGACTTCCCTTCAGAACGTCGGCGAGGCGACGACCTACGGCGTTGAAAGCTTTCTTACATACACCCCGTGGGAGCCGCTGACGCTGCGCGCCGACTATACTTTCCTGATCGCCATGGACGACATCACCGACCAGGAATTGCTGCGCCGGCCCAAGCACAAGGCTAGCCTCAACGCCGCCTGGCACGTTACGGAAGCAGCGGTGCTCTCGGCGACCCTGCTCTATGTCGGGCCTTGGGTCGACGCCAATCGCGCGGGCACGATGTCCGGCGTGCCCGCCAATGGCTATACAATCGTAAATCTCGCCGGCTCTTACGACCTCAGCCAAGGTCTCTCCGCCTACGCACGGATCGACAATCTGTTCGACCGGCGTTATCAAGATCCGGTCGGCTTTCTGCGGCCGGGGTTTGGCATATTCGCCGGCTTGCGCGTGGCACTCGACGCGACGCGCTCGGGGCGGTGAGCGATGACGGGAAGGATGCATTTTGACTGCCGAGACCCGCCCGCTACGTTTCACCGATCTGGGGTGCAGTACACATACTGACTTTTTGCAACGGGAATATCAAAAATGACTCGTTCTGTTGGCCTGGCTGCCCGGCAAACATGGTTCGTGCCGGTCGTGCTCGTCGTGATCTCGGCGGTCAGCAGCTGGGAATTCGCCTGCGTCACGCCCTTTGTCGCTTTGGCCGTCGCTGCGGGTTACGCGCTATCGACGCGGGGCGCTCTGCTCACGGTGGCGGCAGTCTGGTTTGTGAACCAGGCGATTGGCTTTACGGTTCTCAACTATCCTTGGACCGGCGACACAATCCTGTGGGGCTTTGCGATCGGCGCGGCGGCGTTGCTGGCGACGGTCCTCGCTTGTGTGACATTGCGGTGGGGGTTTCGCAACAGCGTCACTGCCATTGGCGCAGCTTTTGTGTTGGCGTTTGCTGCCTACGAAGGCGGGGTGTTTCTGGCGACCTTTGCGCTGGGTGGACAAGATGCATTCACACCGGCAATCGTCAGCCACGTCGCGCTGCTGAACATCGGATGGACTGTGGGTCTCGTCGGAACCTATGAGATTTTCCCGTACAGTGGGGCGATTGCCGCAAGACGCCGCCGCGTCTCTTCCGCACCTCTCCCGGTTTAGAAGCGGCTTTTCCTCTGACGACCGGAGGCGAGAGTGTATCCACCAGAGCGCATCGTCTGCCTGACCGAGGAAACCGTCGAAACGCTCTACCTTCTCGGCGAGCAGCATCGCATCGTCGGCATCTCCGGCTATTGTGTGCGGCCGCCCGAGGCGCGGCGGGACAAGCCGCGGGTCTCGGCCTTCACCTCGGCGGATATCCCGAAGATCCTCGCGCTGAGACCAGATCTGGTCCTCAGCTTCTCCGACTTGCAAGCCGACATTGTCGCGGCGCTGGTTCGCCAGGGCATCAGTGTTCACGCGTTCAATCAGCGCACGGTCGCTGAGATTTTCGACATGATCCGCATGCTCGGCGCGATGATCGATGTGGCGGATCGTGCCGACCGCCTCGTCAAAGAGTTGGCCGACGGGCTTGCCGCGGCGCGCCAACAAGCCGCGCACTCGCCGCGGCAGCCGAGAGTATATTTCGAGGAATGGGACACGCCGATGATCTCCGGCATCGGCTGGGTCTCGGAGCTGATCGAAGCGGCCGGCGGGGTCGACATCTTTGCTGATCGCGCCGGCGGCAAATCCGCGAAGGAACGCATTGTCACCGCGGAGGAAATCATTGCGCGCGCCCCCGACATCATTATCGGCTCATGGTGCGGCAAGAGATTTCGAGCGGAGAAGGTGACGGCGCGGCCAGGATTTGCCCAGTTGCCCGCCGTTCGCAATGGCGCGCTTCACGAAATCAAGTCGTCGCTGATCCTGCAGCCGGGACCAGCCGCACTCACCGATGGACTGCGAGCGCTCCAGAACGCAATTCGTCTCTAACGGATGACTTGGCCGTGCTGTGTCTATCCATCGAGACGCCCACAATCTGCAATCCCAGGACGAGCGCACCTATGAGCTTTAGGACAGAGGATTCGTGGCCGCAAGCCGCCGACCCGGCGACCGTTCATGTCGGCGTTTTCGAGAGCTATCTGGAGCGGGCCCCATAACGGCGGGCCGCGATGAAAAAGATCCTGATCATCGGCATCGGCGCAGGCGATCCCGAATACGTCACGATCCAGGCCGTCAACGCGCTCAATCAAGTCGACGTTTTCTTTATCCTCGACAAAGGCGTCGACAAGGAAAAACTGGTTGAATTCCGCCGCGAACTCTGCCGACGCTACATCACGGGGCGAAACTACCGCTTTGTCGACGCGGAGAGCCCTGAGTGGGAGCGCCGCAGCGTTGACTACCGGGCGACGATTGCAGAACTCAATCACGACAAGCAAACGCTATTCGAGCGCCTGATCGGCGAGGGCATGGAAGACGGCGAATGCGGCGCTTTCCTCGTCTGGGGCGATCCGACGCTCTACGACAGCACGATCCGAATCATCGAAGCGATAGCCGGAAGCGGCGTGCACGCCATCGACTATGAAGTTATCCCGGGAATAAGCGCGGCTCAGGCTCTGGCAGCCAAACACAAGACCACACTCAACCGGATCGACGAAGCCGTCGAGATCACGACGGGGCGGCGGATCGCCGAGGGCTTCCCAAACAACGTCGACAGCGTCGTCGTGATGCTCGATGCCAAAAACGGGTTCAAGCGGTATGCCGACCAGGACATCGACATCTTCTGGGGCGCCTATATCGGCACACCGGACGAGATCTTGATCGCCGGCAAACTAAGAGAAGTCGTCGACGATATCGAGCGCGTTCGCGCTGAAGCGCGCCAGGCACACGGTTGGATCATGGATACCTACCTGATGCGCAGAAAGCGCCCGTCTAATAGTTGAAATGCGCAGGTCCACTTGGCCAAGCCGCACGCCGCTGCTTTTTACCCCGACGACTTTCAGATTGGGGGTCTTCGCCGGGCTGCGGCTGGCGTTCGGCCCGCGGCGGCGCGGTTGGCCATAGGGAGGAGGCTGAATGACACCAATCCAGCGGCCCGAACGGGTTACTGATCCCGACGGCGCGATTATCGAGATCTTCCCGCTGCCGACTGACGAAGCCAGTCTGGAGATGCTGCTTCGCAACCTGTTTGAGGAGCACTGGGACAAAATCACCTTTGGCCCGCTGATCCAGGGCGCCGCGTGGGAGATGCGTGCGCCGCACCCGCCGACGCATATCGGCATGTTGGACGGCTATCTAACGGTGGCGTTCGGTGAATCGCATTTCCACCTCTGCATCGGCTCGCACAGAGGTCCCCCCGGCAATCCTACTCCCGAGGCCCTCGCCCAACACCGTCGCACCGCCCGCGCCGAACTTTATCGCCGGCTTGACAAATCGGGCGTCCCGGTTTCCTGGGGCGTGCGCCTGTTCAACGGCCAAGGCGAGCAACAAACGACAATTCTCCTTCCCAACCCGTTTCTGTCAGCCGATTCCGGCAAGGTTCTGGATCAGCCGGACTGGTCGCGGCTCGAATTGTGGGACCAGCTTCGCAGACGATGGCTGGGTCTCGCTGAACCCGATCCGTTCGACCGCTCCGGTCGCGGGTTCAGTCACGGTTGAAAGGACCTCCCCTGAGCACTGCGGGCTCTGGATTCTCGCTTTTGCGGGAATGACGATACACGCGAATGCCGCTGCTCGAAATTGTTGACGTATCCAAGCGTTTCGGCACGACGGCGGCGGTCGATGATGTTTCGCTGACCGTCGACCGGGGTGACTTCTTCGCGCTGCTCGGGCCCTCGGGTTGCGGCAAGACGACATTGCTCCGGATGATCGCCGGGTTGGAGATCCCCGACGGCGGCCGCGTTGTAATCGGCGGAATTGATGTCACCGGGCTGCCGCCCTATGCGCGGCCGGTTAACATGATGTTCCAGTCTTACGCGCTGTTTCCGCACATGGATGTCGCGCGCAATATAGCCTTCGGTCTGCGCCAAGAGGGAATGGATGGCCAGCGCATTGCCGCCCGCGTCAAGGAAATGCTGGCCCTGGTGCAGATGGCTGGATACGAGCGGCGGCGTCCGCACCAGCTGTCCGGCGGTCAGCGCCAGCGAGTCGCCTTGGCGCGCGCGCTGGCAAAATTTCCCAAACTGTTGTTGCTCGACGAACCATTGGCGGCACTCGACCGCAAGCTGCGGGCCGCGACCCGGCTCGAACTCGTCGGCATCCACCAGCGGATCGGGATCACCTTCTTGGTCGTCACACACGACCAGGAAGAAGCACTGAGCATGGCCAGCCGGGTTGCCGTGATGAACCGGGGCCGCCTCGCACAGACCGGCACGCCGACGGAGATCTATGAGCGCCCGGCTTCGCGCTTTGTCGCCGATTTTGTCGGCGAGGTGAATTTGTTCGAAGGCGAGCTGATTGCCGGGTTCAATTGCCCGGCCCTCGCTGTCCCGAGCGTCGGCAAGGAGGTCCCGCTGCCGTCCGGCACAAAGCTGCCAGAGGGTACTGCCGCAGCTTTGGCGGTGCGGCCGGAAAAGGTGGTGCTTTCCGATGCACCCCTAGCCGGGTTTGCGATCGCCGCGACGGTGTCCTCGATCAGCTATCTCGGCGGTGGCTCGATGGTCCATTTCGCGACCGAGCGTGGCACGGTGCTCAAAGCCTATGTGCCGGGCACTGCGTCAGACCGCCTCCGACGCGGCATGGCGGTCTGGGCGAGCTGGCCACCCGAGGAAGGCGTGGTCCTGACGCAATGACCGGGTTGGGAAGAATTGGCCGCCTGGTGCTGATCGGCGCACCGTTTCTCTGGCTCTTGGTGTTTTTCCTGCTGCCGCTGCTGATCGTCGTCAAGATCAGCCTGGCAGAGAGCACGATCGGGATCCCACCCTATACGCCGCTCCTCGCCAATGGCAACAACAGCCTCGAATGGCGCGGGACATTGGCCAACTATGCACTGATCGCAGGCGACCGGATCTATCTGCGTGCCTATCTCGGCTCGCTTGGCAATGCAGCGCTGGCGACTGCGCTGTGCCTTCTGATCGGCTACCCGGTCGCCTACGCGATCGCCCGATCGCGTAGCGTCCGGCGCCAGTTGCTGGTGTTTCTCGTTATTATGCCGTTCTGGACGAGCTTCCTGATCCGGGTTTATGCATGGATCGCGATCCTCGAGCCGCAAGGGCTGCTGAACCAGTTGTTGTTCGCATTGGGGCTTGTCAGCGCTCCATTGCAGCTCCTCAACAACCAATTCTCTGTCCAGCTCGGTCTGGTTTATTCGTATTTGCCGTTCATGGTCCTGCCGCTCTACGGCAGCTTGTCGGCGCTCGACAAGAGCCTTGTCGAAGCAGCCGCCGATCTCGGCGCGCGGCCGTCGCAGGCCTTCCTCACCGTCATCCTGCCGTTGACATTACCCGGAATCGCGGGCGGTTCGCTGCTCGTATTGATCCCGGCCACCGGCGAATTTGTCATCCCTGACCTCCTTGGCGGGCCCAGCACACTGATGATCGGCAAGGTGCTGTGGGATGAATTCTTCAACAATCGTGATTGGCCGGTAGCCGCTGCAGTCGCGGTGGTCCTGGTCGCGGCATTGGCGATTCCGCTTCTCGCAGCACAGCGATTTCTCGAGCGGGAGCAAGCGGCTTGATGGCAAGCCGCGCGCCGGGCTGGTTGGGACCTGGCATATTGATGCTGGGCTTCGGCTTCTTATACGCACCGATCGTGTTGCTCGTCCTTTACTCCTTCAATGCGTCGCGCCTGGTTACCGTATGGGGCGGTTTATCCCCCCGTTGGTACGGCGCGCTGTTCCGCAACGAAGCATTCGGTTCGGCGGCGCTGACCAGCCTCGAAGTAGCCGCGGCGGCCGCGAGCCTCTCGCTGGTGCTCGGAACTTTTGCCGGCTTCAGCATGGTTCGCTTTACGCGCTTTCCAGGGCGGCTGGTCTTCGGGTTTTCCTTGCTCGCGCCGCTGGTCGTGCCCGAAGTCATCCTCGGGTTGTCGCTGCTGCTATTGTTTGTGACATGCCAGAGTTGGCTCGGGTTCCCGAGCCGCGGCATGCTGACGATCATACTCGCGCACGCAACCTTTGGCGCCTGCTTCGTATCTGTGCTGGTGCGCGCTCAATTGGCGGGCTTTGACCGAGCACTCGAAGAAGCCGCCCTCGATCTCGGCGCCCGGCCGTGGACGGTGCTGATACGCATCACGCTTCCTGGGATCAGCCCGGCCCTGTTGGCGGGCTGGCTCCTGGCATTCACGCTGTCGCTCGACGATCTCGTCATCGCCAGCTTCGTCACGGGCCCCTCCGCGACGACGTTGCCGATGGCGGTGTTTTCGAGCGTGCGCCTGGGAGTGAGCCCTGAGGTCAACGCGCTCGCGACATTGTTCCTCACCGTCGTCTCCCTGCTGGTCGGCCTTGCGGGCTGGCTGATGGCGCGGCAGGAGCGGCGGCGGCAGATGACTTAGCGGTCCACCGGGATATGGCAGAAACATTCTCTGTCCGGGGGCTGCTGCTCGGTGAGCGGCTGGAGACGCGCGGTCTCGAACGCGACGATACCCTCGCGACAAACCCGTTTACGTTGCGCGTGGGGCGCGAGGGCACCGCCTTCCTGTTCCGCTACGGGGTGGCCGTGTTCGCGCGATTATCGGCGATCGAGGAGGACGACGTGCTGCGCTCGCTGCGGGCGCGTGTGCACGAGCCGCTCGCGACTCCGGAAACCGACCAGGTACAAGTGCGCATCAATCCGGGCGGGGAGGACCAGATTGAGCCGTCGGGCGCAGTGGTCCTCGAAGCAGCCTCGCTCGAACGGCTCCAGATCATCGCCAATGTATTGTCGAAGAGCCTGGTCCTCGGCCACTCGGAAGCGCGCATTGCCGGGGTGTTCGACCGCATCGAGCCGCTGGCGGTGGGGCTGCAGCGCAAAGGCCGGCCGGGCGCCCAGGCCAGAGAGCTGCTGCGCCAGATCGGCGATGTTCTGTTGACCCAGCACCGCATGGTCGGACGCGTCGAGGTCGAGGAGAAGCCCGACGTGCTGTGGGACCATCCGGAACTCGAGCGGCTTTATGCGCGCCTCGAGGACGAATACGAGCTGGTCGAGCGCAGCCGGGCGATGGAACGCAAGCTGGCGCTAATCAGCGAGACCGCCGGCACCTTGATCGAGCTGGTCCACAACCAGCGCAGCCTGCGCCTCGAGTGGTACATCATCGGCCTGATCGGCCTCGAATTGCTTCTCAGCCTCTACGGGCTGGTCTTCGGAGGCCTTACCTTCGCCACCAGTGCCGCCCGGTAGCGCCGCGGCCACTTAGCGGAAGGGGTTGAAAGCCGACACCCCGAGCCGCTCGAAATCTTTCAGGTTTCGCGTCACCACAGTCAGATTGTGGACAATTGCGGTGGCGGCAATCATCGCATCCGCAATGAGATCGGCGGCCTTCCCGTGCATCAGCTTGCCCCAGAAGCGGAAGGCGCCTCCATCCATCGGCAGCGCATTGTAGGACGCGGCGACGCTATCGAGTCGTCCGTGAAGAATCGCGGGACCGTTGAGGTGCCTGGCCAAACGCGGCGAGCGAAGTAATCGATTTCGCAGGAAATGGCAGGAGCAA
>Ga0306926_10009159_pt1 | contig 10876 bp, 7 predicted proteins | sample flu12Cox44000178_FD_203759 | JGI IMG/M metagenome (GOLD analysis project Ga0306926, IMG submission 203759) | Lab enrichment of tropical soil microbial communities from Luquillo Experimental Forest, Puerto Rico - flux8day.12C.oxic.44.000.178 (v2)... | ecosystem: Environmental > Terrestrial > Soil...
CCGGCGGAATCTTGGCGATTGCGGCTCAGGCGCAACAATCTTTCGTCGAGGCGCAGCGCCGCATCCAATTCGCCACGGAACGCGTGATAACTAGCCTCCCCATAGGCAGCCCGCAAAAACCCCGAGGGCGAACCGAGCTCCTCCCATAGCTCGCGCGCCCGGGTAAAGGCGCGGCCCATTTCCGGTGCCGCCTGGCCCTTGACCGAGAACAACACCGTGCCCAGGGCGCTGCGAAGTTCGAGTTCCCTTCGCTGGCGTTCGCGGTCGTCAGGTAGCAGCGCGAGCTGCTCCAACGCCTTGTGAAATTGAGCGGCTGCTTCCGCCATCGCCGAGCGGGCGGCCGATCGCCGACCGGCTCGATCCCAATAGGCAACAGAGTTTTCAACGAGCCCAGCCTCGGCAAAATGCTGTGCTAAAAGCTCGGGCTGGCTGTCCCTCAGCTCGGGGAAATGGGTTTCAAGCGCGTGGGCGATTTGTGCGTGCAGTTGCCGGCGAGAACTGCGCAGCAGACTGCCATGCGCCGCGTCCTGTACCAGTGCGTGCTTGAAGCTATAGACTGCATCGGGCGGAGTGCCGCGCTGGAACACAAGCTCGGAGGCAACGAGACGGTCGAGGGCAGATTGCAGCTCGTCCGCGGGAAGACGGGAAATGGCATGCAGTAACGAGTAGGAAAACTCCCGTCCGATCGCCGCACCAATCTGCGCCACTAGCCGCACCGACGCCAAGCGGTCGAGCCGCGCCATCAGCGAATCGTGCAAACTCGTCGGGATCGCGAAAGGCGATACTGCGCGGTCGAGCACATAGCGATCCGCCTCCTCGCGCAACAGACCGCCCTCCAGGACGCTCTTGGTCAACTCCTCGATAAATAGCGGCACACCGTCGGTGCGATCGATGATCTGGTCGACAACCTCATCAGGGAGCACCTTCCCCCGGGCGATCTGCCCTATCAATGCCGTTTGATCACGGCGGTCCATGCGATTAAGCGCCAGCACTGTCACCTGCGGCTGCCCCGTCCAGGGTGGCTGGAACTCGGGACGGAATGTCACGACCAGCAGCACCGGCAGGCTGCGCACCCGCTCGACGGTGAGATCAAGAAGTTCGCGCGAGGTCGGGTCGATCCAATGCGCATCCTCGAAGACAGCCACTACTGGCTGCTGACGCGACAAACCCTCTAGTTGGCGGAGCAACGCCCCCAGTGTCCGCTCCTTTTTGCGCTGCGGACTGAGGTCGGGGAGAGGGTGGCGCTCGGAAGCCGGCAACGACAGCAGATCCGCGATAAGCGCCACCTCCTCATCGGGCGGTGCAGCGCGGGCCAGCAAGGTTTCGAGTTTTTCCAGTTTGACCGCGGGCGGGTCCTCGAGCAAAAACCCGGCCCGCCGGCCGAGCTGGTCGATAAACGGGAACAGCGCGCTGTCCCGGTGGTAAGGCGAGCAGAAATTGCGCAGACCAAGATGCGGCTCGATATGGAGACGCTCCGCCAACTCGGCGGTCAGACGCGATTTGCCTAGACCCGCTTCGCCAACGATCAAAACGATCTGACCGTTGCCCGCTTTGGCGCACGCCCAGCACCGCAGCAGCAGGTCGATTTCCGCGTCGCGGCCAATCAGCGGGCTCAGCGTCGAGCCGCGCAACGCCTCAAACCGACTCGCGACGGCGCTCGGACGCAGGACCTGCCAGGCCGGCACCGGGTCGGCGATGCCCTTGACCTTTGAGGCGCCGAGATCGCGATATTCAAAGAGATCGCCGACCAGTCGGCGCGTTGCTGCAGCGATGACGACCGTGTCTGGCGCGGCCAGGGTTTGCAGCCGGGCCGCGAGGTTCGGCGTCTCGCCGACAACCGATTGCTCCTGAGCCGATCCTTCGCCGATCCGATCGCCGACGACGACCAGCCCGGTGGCGATACCGACGCGCGCTTGCAGCTTGACGGATTTGACATCGAGGCGACGAACGGCGTGGACTGCTCCCAGCCCCGCGCGCACCGCTCGCTCGGCGTCGTCCTCATGTGCTTGCGGGTAACCGAAATAAACCAGGACGCCATCCCCCATGTACCTTGCGATAAAGCCGTCGGACTCGGCGACTACTTTGGCGACAGCGTGGTGATATGCGGCGATCACCTCGAGCAGATCCTCGGGATCGAGCTGCGACGACAGCGGCGTCGAGCCAACCAGATCGCAGAACATGACCGTGAGCTGGCGGCGCTCCGCGCTATCGGTGCGAAGGGGTGCGGGCGCGGAGGCTGGGGCCGAAACGTCGGATTGCAGCGCGGCGATCGCGGCGAGCAATTTGCGGCGATGCCCGACGAGACTGACACCGAGATCCTTCAGGTCCTCGGCGGTCAGCTCCGGCAATACCGCCGCGTCGACCGCGTTGTCGCGAAACGTCTCTTCGTATTGCTGCAATCCGAGGCCGTGGAGCCACGCGGCAATGTTCACGTTCTCCTCCCCTGCGGTCACGGCCGCGCGACTTCATCGTACCCGCAACTTCGGCGCGCCCGAACAGTCTCTTGGGTTTCGTCGCGGCCCGCAATCACACGATACATTAGCGGACCGGTCGTGGTGATCAGTCCATCTGACTGGCGGACGCCGCGCCGAGTTCGGGTGCCGATCCCCTCCGAGCACAATCCCTTAGTACACCGCCCCTCTTGCAATAATCGGCCAAAGCCGATCGACGCGGTTGTTTCGGATGCCGACGTACCAATCGTAGAGGTTGACGGTCGGGTCGCAATGGCCGGGGACGAGGCGGATCTTGTCGCCGAGGCCGAGGCGGTTGCTGGCGCCGGAAATGCCGAGGCGGCCGTGCTCGTCGGAGGCACGCTCGTAGGTCGCGGCGGGCTCGTCCCACACCAGAGGGGGCCCCGAGTCGAACGCCAGCGCCTTGAGGCCCGCGTCGACGATCGCGCGGTCGTCGGTCGGGCGGCTCATCACCGTCGCCCACACGAAGAGGCTCGGCTCGAATGCCTTGGTCGGGGCGCCGTCGCGGTCGAGGTTACGGCCATAGTCCGCGTCCATGAAGACGTACGAGCCGCACTGAAGTTCGGTGTAGACGCCGCTCGCCGACTCGAACCCGAAGGTGCCCGTGCGGCCTCGGTGACGGTCGGACAGCCTATGCCGTGGCGCGCCACGAGGTCGCGAGTGCGTTGGGCCTTGTCAGCGCCGGTAGGATTATCCCAATAAAGCTATGCCCGACAAAGACGATTGGCCTCCCCGGTCCGAGCCGCGGAACAGGTTTATCGCGGGGACGCCGCACAAAGCCGCGGTCTGCGCGCGCAGCGTTGGCGTATCGGTGCACGGGCCCGTTATCAGCCTGATCTCCAGCCCGACCTCCGCAAGCGCGTGTTTGGCGCCGAGCGCGCCGAGCGTGTCGGCGGCGGCAAGAATTATCTTCGGATCCGATCGTCGTGCCTTCAGACAGGCGAGGAACTCGGGCACATTGCCGCCAAACAGATCGCCGCCGCATTCCACGACTATCGCATCGGCCGGCAGACGGAGGCAGTAGTCGAGCGCATTGCCGAAGAACTCGCCGATTCGCTTGCGACCTGTCGGATAGGTGCCTGGCAGACCGAAATCGACGCTGTCGAAAGCCTGCGTCGCGCCGAAATCCCGGTAGCGCGCGATCTCGATGACCGACGGGGTGCCGGTCGCCTTCAGAGCCGTTACCGCGGTATGGCCCTTCATCAGCAGCGCCTGGATAACTCTGATTGCGGCGGTCGTCTTCCCAGCGTCGCCTGAAGTTCCGAGCACCAGGTAGACGGGCGCGTTGCTGTCGGATTCAGCGGGCGCCGTCTCGGCGTATTGACCCATGTTCAGCGTTTCGCCCCCCTCCCCGCACACTGCACCTACATAACGCACGCGCCCGAGATATGCCTCTTCCGTAGGTGGATCGCAGACAAGCTCACCGACAATCCCGGGTTCGGCGATTACCCAGTAGTCGTGGCCCGGAATGAGCCCTCCGCTCGGCACTCGGCCCGACACCCAGCGCGTCGATTCACGATCACCAGGCGTCGCGAGAAAAACGTCGCCCGGAGCAATCTCCATCATGCGGCCGGTGGGTGCTTCCACCCTTATCGCAGCGGCGTCGCGCGGCAATTCGAAGGCGCACACGTCGCCCTCATTGCCGCACACCGATCGAAATCGGATCTGCGCGAGGGGCGGTACGCGCCGCAACGCGGAGGTACGCTTAAGGTTGGCGGGGAAACCTCCGCCGGTGATTGTTCTCGATGTGTTGAGCCGCGCGGTGCCGACGACCGTCACGGTCTGCGCGGAGGCGTCGGCGGAGGCGGCGAAGGCGGTGCCTGCCGGGTAACGGAGAGATGGATGCCGTGAACTTGGCTCGGGTCCGCGATTCCCAAAATCCTGGCGATATCTTCAAGCTGTGCCGGCGTGAGATTGACCAACCGCTGGACCGGCTGGCCCGGTCTGTATACATGTGCGCCCATCGTCCCTCCTATGCCCTCCATCCCGCTCCGACTACCCCGCCAACGGGGAGCCCGCGAGTTGGCGGAGAAATCTACCGCACTCTAATCTACTATGAAAAATCTTTCACCCATCGGTTGCGGTTGGCACTTCTTGTGGCAGGTGACCGCTGGGGGTTTCAGCTCAGCTCGTCGAGCAGCGCTTTCGCGCTCTTGAGATCAGGCGTCTCAAAGCCCTCCGCAAACCAGCCGTAGATCGGCGCAACGAGGTCGCGGGAATCGGCGCGCCGGCCTTGGTCGCGGCGCAGCCGAGCGAGACTCATCGCAGCGCGCAATTCCCAAAGCCTGGCGCTCTGCTCCACGGCAACGGCCAGAGCCGTGAGGTACGCCGCCTCGGCAGCGTCAGACTGCCCCCGCTGCAGGAGCATTTCGCCTTTGTGCCTATTGAGCTCCGCCGCCAACCAGCGCACCCCTGTTTTTTCGACGAGCTGCAATGTCTCGTCCAGCAAGCGCAGCGCCTCTTCTTTTTGGCCTGCGATTTTAAGCGCCCGGGCAAGAAGGGCGAGATAATGGGGCAACCACAACCCCTCGCCGTCTGCCCGGCGAGCGTCCGAACCGTTGCGAAGCAGTGATATTCCCTCCGCCACTTGGCCGTTTCCAACTTTGATCCACCCCTGATGCATTGTTCCGTGCCCACGCCAGATCGGGAAACCTTGCTCGGTCGCAACCGCAACCAGTTGGCCTGCCCGCTCCTCCAAGGCTGCCGTAACTCCGGCGAGCGACAGCATAATCGTCCCGATCCCCAAGCTCAGAGCGAAAGACGGCGGATGAGCCAACTTCCGCGCCTCGGCAATGGCTGCGCTGCTCCTTGTCGAAGCCTGATCCGGAAAGCCTAGACAGAAAAGGACGATCCCCAGGTAAGTTTCGGCGTTGACGTGGGGGTAGATTCCAGCCTCGTGGCCAAGCGAGCGGTGGGTGAGCGGATCATAAAGCGCTTGCACCTTTTCCAGATGGAGCCGGGAGGACGCAAAATCGCCGACAAGCATCAGGTCCCGCCCGGAGGACATATGGCCCAGAACTAGGCCCGCGGAATCGTCGCGCTCTCGGCTGAGACGCAGCAAATCCTCCCCGAGTCGCCGAGCCAAATCGAGTTCGCCGCGTAACGCGTGATAGCGAGCCTGCGCATCGGGGATGTGAAGGAACTCGGAGGGCGAGCCAAGCTGCTCCCACAGCTCTCGAGCGCGAGTGCAAGCATGGCCGGTTTCCGGCATTATATTGCCTTTGACAACGATCAAGGCCGCGCCCAGCGCACTCCAAAACTCAAGCTCCCGGCGTTGTCGTTCAGCGGAGTCCGGCAAAAGAGCCAGCTGTTCCAATCCCTTTTGCAGTTGCGCAACCGCCTCTGCCATCGCCGAACGGGCTGCGGACCGCCGGCCCGCCTTGCTCCAATAATCAATGGATTTCTCGACGAGCCCAGCCTCGGCATAATGCTGTGCTAAGAGCTCGGGCTGGCTCTCCATCAGCTCGGGGAAATGGGTTTCGAGCGCGGCGGCGATCTGCGCGTGCAGTTGCTGCCGGGAGCTCCGAAGCAGACTGCTGTGCGCTGTGTCCTGTACCAGCGCGTGCTTGAAAGTATAGACCGCATCCGGCGGCGCACCGCGCTGAAAGACCAGCTCGGAGGCGACAAGGCGAGCGAGCGCCGATTGCAGCTCAGCCTCGGGAAGGCGAGAGACGACGCGCAGAAGCGCATAGGAGAACTCGCGTCCGATCGATGCGCCGATCTGCGCCACCAGGCGCACTGACGCCAGGCGGTCGAGCCGCGCCATCAGCGAGTCCTGCAACGTGGTCGGGATCGTTAGCGGCGGCAATGTGCGGTCGAGCACATAGCGGTCCGCCTCTTCGCGCAGGACGCCGCTCTCCAAGACGCTCCTGGTCAGTTCTTCGATAAAAAGCGGTATGCCATCCGTGCGATCGGCAATCTCGCGCACAACAGCATCAGGCAACCGCTTGCCCCCGGCGGTCTGCTCAATCAACGCGGTCCGGTCGCGGCGATCCAGCCGGCTGAGCGCCAACATCGTCACCTGCGGCTGGCCGATCCAGGGCGGCTGGAATTCGGGGCGGAATGTGATGACGAGCAGCACTGGTACGCCGCGGATACGCTCGACGGCGAGGTCGAGCAGTTCGCGCGAAGTCGGGTCGATCCAATGGGCGTCCGCAAACACCGCGACGATCGGCTGCTTACGAGCCAAGCCCTCGATCTGCCGGATGAGCGCCTCCAATGTCCGCTCCTTTCTCCGTTGTGGACTGAGGTCCGGCGGCGGATGACGCTCCGAGGGCGGCAGGGAGAGCAGATCGGCGAGCAATGCCACATCCTCGTCGGGCGGCGCGGCGCGGGCGAGCAAGGCCTCGAGCTTGTCCAGCTTGACGCCAGGCGGATCGTCGCGGGAGAACCCCGACGCTCGACCGAGCTGACCGATGATTGGGAACAGCGCGCTGTCCTCGTGATAGGGCGAGCAAAAATAGCGAAGACGCAGATGCGTCTCGCCGCGGAGGCGTTCTTCCAGCTCCGCGGTAATGCGCGACTTGCCGATCCCGGGTTCACCGGAGATGAGCACGACCTGGCCGTCGCCCGCCTTTGCGCGCGCCCAACGGCGCAGCAGGAGGTCGATCTCCTCGTCGCGGCCGATCACTGGCGCCAGTGTCGATTCGTGCATGGCCTCAAACCGGCTGGCAACGGAACTCGGACGCAAAACTTGCCAAGCCGGGACCGGTGCGGCGATGCCCTTGACCTCGACACTGCCGAGGTCGCGGTATTCGAACAGATTGCCGACCAGCCGCCGCGTGCTCGCTGCGATGACCACCGTGTCTGGCTCGGCCAAGGCCTGCAGCCGGGCGGCGAGGTTTGGCGTCTCGCCGACGACCGACTGCTCCTGCGCCGAGCCTTCGCCGATTAGATCGCCGACTACAACCAGTCCGGTAGCGATCCCGACCCGCGCTTGGAGCTTGACGGACCCGACATCGAGGAGAGCGATAGCGTCGATCAAGCCAAGCCCCGCCCGGATTGCCCGCTCAGCATCGTCCTCATGCGCCTGCGGGTAGCCGAAATACACCAAGACGCCGTCGCCCATGTACCGGGATACAAAACCATCGGATCGGGCGATTATGTCCCCGACGGAACGCTGGTAAGCGGCGATGATCTCACGCAGATCCTCAGGATCGAACCGGGTGGAGAGCGCGGTCGAGCCGACCAGATCGCAGAACATAACGGTCAACTGCCGTCGTTCGGCGGCGGTGCTGTCGATGATTTCCCCACTTTTTTTCGCTGGTTGCGGCCTGATTTCATTGCGCAAAGCGGCAATCGCCGCGAGCAATTTGCGGCGATGCCCGACGAGGCCGACGCCAATCTCCCGAAGATCCTCGGCAGTCAGCTCCGGTAGCACCGCAGCGTCGATCGCGTTGTCACGAAACGCCTGTTCGTATTGCTGCAACCCGAGACCGTGGAGCCACACGGCAATGTTCACGTTCTCCTCCCCTGAGGTCGCGACCGCGCGACTTCATCGTACCCGCAACTTCGGCGCGCGCGAATAGTGTCTTGGGTTTCGTCGCGGCCCGCAACCATACGATCCATTAGCAGACCGGTCGCGGTGATCAGTCCGTCTGGCTGGCGAACGCCGCGCCGAGTGCGGGAGCCGATCCCCCCGCGCACCACCCCTTAGTACACCGCCCCTCTTGCGGTAATCGGCCAGAGCTGCTCGACGCGGCCGCCGCGGATGGCAGCGTACTAGTCGTAGAGGTTGACGGTCGGGTCGCAAATGACCGCGGACGAGACGAAGCTTGTCGCCGAGGCCGAGACGTTGGTGCCGACGGCACGAGCGGCCTCAGATCCTGCATGCGATTGGATGCGGCGCGCGAACCAGCACAATGCCAAACGGCAATGTCGAAATGCGCTGTTGGAACTCGATGCTGCAGTCCATCGTGACGAGGACCTCGTACTGACCGCTCATTCGGCGCAGCAGCTCGCCGTTCTTGATCCCGGTCCAGCCGCGACCGGAAACGGTGTCTACGGCATGACCATGGAGCTGCGCAGAAAGGCCTATTGGTAGATGCTCGTCAAGCAGCAGGCGCATCGGCCGCGAGGGCTTCACGTGCAAGGTCGACTAATGCGATGGCCTGCTCCCGTCGCACCAACGGGAATTGGCGCAGAAACTCGGCGAATGTGACTCCCCCTTCTAGGTGGTGGAGGAGCGAGCGAACCGGCACTCGCGTCCCCGCGGACGACCGGCGTCCCACCCAAAATGTCGGGATCCCTATTCACGATTTGCTCGAGTGTCATCATCGCGATCGTTCCGCTCGTGCCTCAATTATGCGTTTTCGGGCTACATATGATGGCGCTGAACTACAAAAAAGAGCTCCGAAATCTCGGATATCCTGCCTAAGAGCCGGTGAAAAGGTTCGGCGATAATACTGAGTGGCGGTCCTCAGCCGGGCGGCTCATCATTGTCCCCATACAAAAAGGGCTTGGCTCGAATGCCGTGGTCGGGATGCTGTCGCGTTCGAGGTTGCCGCTACAGCCCGTCCATAAAGAAGAACACGCCGCGTCGCCGTTCAGTGCAGCCGCTCGTTAGCCGTCACGAATTCGCAGCCGCAGAGATTGCCCTGGGGCATTGGTGACCGCGGCGTTCGGCTCGCCAGTCACGCGCAATAAACCCCTGTATTGATAAAGGTGATACCGGCGTTCTTTTTTAATACCTGTGATGTAGCTCACATTCTCGTGCCCGAGGGTGAGATATGTTTTCTTTTGTTGGAGAGGCCGAGCACAGGGTTCCTAAGGAGACTGCAATGGACATGTATTGTCTCGGGTCGAGGCCGCGCTTCGCTGCTCCCGGACAACGGTTGGCGACGCTCGCTGTGGCTCTGATATTGGGTCTATGCAATGCGCAACGCAGTGCAGCCCAGGTCACGATCTATGTCAATACGATACAACAGGGAGTGACTCCCGGCCAATGTTCGCTGCAGGAGGCAATCTACGCCTCTGAGTTCCAAATGAAAATTGCGGTTCGTTCGACGGACCCGGACACTTTCTACACCACCGGATGCGTGGCCGGCACCGGTAAAGGCGACACGATCGTGCTGCCCCCTGGGGCGGTCTTTACTTTCGACCACTTCTGGGATGGAGACGCCTACAACATATATGGACCGACGGCCACCCGCGTCATTTTTATTCCCTGACAATCGAGGGTAATGGTGCAACGCTGCAATGGGTGAACACGTTTTCCCCTGGCAACTCGCGTTTGTTCGCTGTCGGCAGGGTCAACGTCTCGGGATTTGCTTCAGGAACCGGAGATCTTCTTCCTAGAAATGTTTACATAAAAGACTTCCACATCAAGGGCGGTAATGGTGGTGACTACGGCGGCGGAGGCGGCTTGGGCGCGGGTGGGGCGATTTACGTCGATGGTTTTCTCACGGTCGAAAACAGCACCTTTGAGAACAACGGAGCGGTCGGCGGTAACGGTGCTGGCTCGGACCCGTTCGGAGGAGGAGGAGGCGAAGGCGGAGGCGGAGGCGGAGGACTGTCGGGCGACGGCGGTTACCAAGGTTACTCTAGCGGCGGCGGCGGCGGTTCGCGCGGCAATGGCGGGAACTACGGCATTGGCGGTGGCGGTGCGGGTGGCGGAGGCGGAACGGTTTTCTCCGGCGGAAATGCCAACGTCGCGGGCGTTGGCGGTCCTGGGGGTTTTCGCTGCGGCGGGGATGCCGGGAATGACGGTCACAAGCCAGCCTGTCCGGGCGCAGGTGGCGGTGGTGGCGGTGGTGGCGGCTATCACATGTTTTACCGGGGGAATGGCGCCCAAGGTAGCTACGGCGGTGGTGGTGGCGGCGGAGGGGGCGATGGTGGAAATGGCGGTTTCGGCGGTGGTGGTAGCGGGTCCGGCGCGTTGCTACATTTATCTGCTGGAGCCGGCGGCTTCGGTGGCGGCGGAGGAGCCGCCGCCAGCGGCCCGCTATTTGGCTCGAGCCCGGGCAAAGGGGGAGCCTTTGGTGGCCGTGCCGACGATAAACACGGGGGCGGCGGTGCGGCGGTGCGGCGTTGGGCGGGGCTATATTCAGCTTTTGTTGCCGCACCCAAGTGCGCAACAGTGCGTTCTACAACAATTATGTGACACGAGGTGTGGCAGGTGGAGGATCGGCCGATAACGGGGCCGATGCGGGTGGCGCAATCTTCTCGTACTATACTGTGGAGATTACAAATTCCACGTTCAGCAATAACCAAAGCACGGGCTCAGGAGCTGCCGTTGTGGTTTACTCGGACGTCGGTCCGCCGTTTGCGTCAGCCAATTTCACGCTAAACAATACCATAATCGCCAATAACGGCGCTGATGAATGCTTCTTCAGGGGCACCGTGAATATCGAGGGCAAAGGTAATTTGATCATGAATAATGGCTCCGGCGGAGGTCAATTTTCGCC
>Ga0306926_10009161_pt1 | contig 10873 bp, 12 predicted proteins | sample flu12Cox44000178_FD_203759 | JGI IMG/M metagenome (GOLD analysis project Ga0306926, IMG submission 203759) | Lab enrichment of tropical soil microbial communities from Luquillo Experimental Forest, Puerto Rico - flux8day.12C.oxic.44.000.178 (v2)... | ecosystem: Environmental > Terrestrial >...
TGTCGGTCTGCGCGGCCACGTCCTCCTCGTAGCACAGGTCGAGCCTGGGCTCCCCGTCCACGATGCCGACGCTGACCGCGGACACCGAGGTGAGCAGCGGGTCGCCCTTGGTCCGCTTCCGGTTCTTGAGCCAGGCCACGGCGTCGGCCAGCGCGACGTATCCGCCGGTAACGGCCGCGGTCCGGGTACCGCCGTCGGCCTGGAGCACGTCGCAGTCGATGACGATGGTGTTCTCGCCCAGGGCCTTGTAGTCCACGCAGGCTCGTAGCGAACGCCCGACCAGCCGTGATATCTCCTGGGTGCGGCCGCCCAGGCGGCCCTTGACCGACTCGCGGTCACCGCGGGTGTTGGTCGCCCGGGGCAGCATGGCGTACTCGGCGGTCACCCAGCCGAGCCCGCTGCCGCGCCGCCACCGCGGCACATCCTCGGTGACGCTCGCCGCGCACAGCACCCGGGTGCGGCCGAACTCCACCAGTACCGATCCCTCGGCGTGGTCGAGCCAGCCCCGGGTGAACTTCACCGGGCGCAGTTCGGTGACGGATCGTCCATCGGGTCGTGACATGACGCTCAGCCTATCGGCCAGCGGGGGGTAGAGCGGCGGGCCCGAGCACCAGGCCGGAGGTGGCCAGCGAGAGCGGGCCCCGGTAGATCCCGTCCGCCTCGGCCAGCGTCCGGTCGCGGTCATTCCACGGCACCAGGTGGGTGAGCACCAGGTGGCCGACCCCGGCCCGGGCCGCGTGGGCAGCCGCCTGCCGCGCGGTCAGGTGCAGGTCAGGCCGGGTGTTCTGACCATCGAGGAACGACGCCTCGCAGAGCAGCACGTCCGCGCCCGCGGCCAGCCGGACCAGTGTCTCGGACTCCCCCGTGTCGGCCGAATAGGCCAGCGTCCAGCCCGCGTGCTCGACCCGGAAGCCGAACGTCTCCACCGGGTGGTTCACGCGGTCGGCGGTGACCCGGAACGGGCCGATCTCGGTCGTTCCCGGCTTGAGATCACAGAACCCGAACCGCGGCGAGCCGTCGGGCACTTCGGCGCCGGGGCCGAGGTCGGGCACCACCTGGGCGGCGGCATCCCGCGGCCCGTACACCGGGATGGGCGGCCGCGACCCGTCCGGCGCGTACTGCCGCGCCACCCAGTAGGCACCCATGTCGATGCAGTGATCGTCGTGCAGGTGACTCAGGCAGATCGCGTCGATGCTGAACAGCCCGGCGAACCGCTGGAGCACGCCGAGCGCGCCGTTGCCCAGGTCGATGACCATCCGGAACCCCTCGGCCTCCAGCAGATAGCAGGACGCCGGGCTGTCCGGCCCGGGAAAAGTCCCAGCACATCCGACCACCGTCACGCGCATGGAGGCCATTATCCAGGTCCCGGCGCCCGAACCCCGGTATCACGTGACGCCGCGGTCATGGCGCGCTGCCACGAATAAGGCGTGGATGTCCCAGCCATGTTGTTGATACGACGTGGAGGTGGCACCCACGTCTTACGGCCTGGTACGGACGATGCCAGAGTGACTTAAGAGGGAAGGCAACGCAGTGAAGGGGGATGGGGAGGTGGGTGGGGCCCCCGGAGGCGAGCGAGCCTAGAAGACTAGGCCCAGAGCTGGCCTTCCAGCTGGGCTTCGGCTTCGTCGAGGGTGCCGGCGTAGGCGCCGGTGGACAGGTACTTCCAGCCGCCGTCGGCGACCAGGATCACGATGTCGGCGCGCTCGCCCGCGGCCACGGCCTTGGCGGCCAGGCCCAGGCCGGCGTGCAGCGCGGCGCCGGCCGAGATGCCCGCGAAGATACCCTCGGCCGAGATGAACTCCCTGGTCCGGCGCAGCGCGTCGGCGGAGGAGACGGAGAACCGGGTGGTCAGCACGGACTCGTCGTAGAGTTCGGGGACGAAGCCCTCGTCCACGTTGCGCAGCCCGTAGACGAGCTCGCCGTACCGCGGCTCGGCCGCGACGATCTTCACGTCCGGCTTGTGTTCGCGCAGGTAGCGGCCCACCCCCATGAGCGTGCCGGTGGTGCCCAGGCCGGCCACGAAGTGGGTGATCTCGGGCAGGTCGGCCAGGACCTCGGGCCCGGTCGTCTCGTAGTGCGCGCGGGCGTTGGCCTCGTTGCCGTACTGGTAGAGCATGACCCAGTCGGGGTGTTCGGCGGCGATCTCCTTGGCCACCCGGACCGCCTCGTTGGAGCCACCCGCCGCGGGCGAGCCGATGATCTCGGCGCCGTACATCCGGAGTAGCTGACGGCGTTCCTCACTGGTGTTCTCCGGCATGACCACGATCAGCCGGTAGCCGCGCAGCCTGGCCACCATGGCCAGGGAGATGCCGGTGTTCCCCGAGGTGGGCTCCAGGATCACCGAACCCGGCTGCAGCAGGCCTTCCTTCTCCGCCTGCGCGACCATGAAGAACGCGGCGCGGTCCTTGACCGAACCAGTCGGGTTCCTGTCCTCGAGCTTGGCCCACAGCCGCACGTCGGCCGAGGGCGACAGGCGCGGCAGTCCGACGAGGGGCGTTCGGCCGAGGGAGTCGAGCAGGTTGTCGTAGCGCATGAACCCCGGTCCGTTCGGGAGAATTAAAGCGCGCCGCCGGCCACCGCGGGCAGGACGGTCACCGTGTCCCCGTCCTTGAGCGGCGTGTCCAGGCCGGACAGGAAGCGGACGTCCTCGTCGTTGAGGTACACGTTCACGAAGCGCCGCAGGTCGCCGCCGTTGTCAACCAGGCGGTCGCGCAGGCCGCCGTGGCGCTGCTCCAGGTCGGTGAACAGCTCGCCGAGCGTGGATCCGGTCCCCTCGACTTGCTTGGCGCCGTCGGTGTACGTGCGCAGGATCGTCGGGATGCGAACCTCGATGGCCATTGAACAACGCTCCACTGGGTATCTGGTCGGTCCTTGGCGTCCAACCCGCCGGGGCACGGAATCATTCCACCACGGTGACGGGCTCCTCGGTGACCGCGCCGTCCAGGATCCGGTAGGAGCGGAACTCGGTCGCGTCCTCGTCCCTGGTGGAGACCAGCACGTAGTGCGCCTGCGGCTCGCTGGCGTAGGAAATGTCGGTGCGGGACGGATACGCCTCGGTAGCGGTGTGCGAATGGTAGATGACGACGGGTTCCTCGTCGTTGTCGTCCATCTCCCGCCAGAGGAGGAACTGCTCGGCCGAGTCGAAGCGGTAGAAGGTCGGGGACCGTTCGGCGTTCAGCATGGCGATGAACCGCTCGGGCCGGTCGCTGCCCGCCGGGCCGGCCAGCACGCCGCACGCCTCGTCCGGATGGTCGGCCCGGGCGTGGGCCACGATCTTGTCGTACAGGGCGCGCGGGATCGTCAGCATAACGACGAGCTTATGGGCCCTCTCGCCCGGCGAGCCAAAGGCCGCCCGGAGGCGAGCGGGGATAAATTGAGCGCCTGGACCAGGGATTCCTGCACCGCGCCGAGCCAGGCGTACACCTCGAACGCGCTCCACTGCGGGTCGTCCGGCTTGAGCCGTCCCCACTGCTCCTCGAACTCCTCGGTCACGCCGAGCCGGACGCCGAGCGCGAGCCGGACGTCGTTCAGCGCCTTGAGCCAGGACAGGGCCTGGTCCTGGGTCAGCCGGATGCGGCCGCCGTCCTCCGGCAGGGTATCCAGCATCTCCTGGGCGGCCTGGTGCTTGGCGCTGCGCAGGGCGGGCTCGGTGTACTTGCGGAACTCCCCGGCCGCCTCCGGGTCGTCGCGGTAGCCGTCCGGCAGCAGCCGGGCCAGCACCGGGTCCTCGGGAGGTTTGTCCGCCCCCGGCCCGTGCACCATCGCCTCCAGCGCGGCCAGTTCGGGGTCCTCGCCCACCCCGGGACCTTCCGGATCGTCCGGCTCCACGAGGGACATCACCTGGCCGACCAGGCTGCGCAGCAGGGACGCCTCAGCCGCGGCGAGCCAGGCGCGCGCCCCGCCGCCGCGAACCGACCGGAACGGCTCCATCGGTGCTGGCTACTTGTCCTGCTTCACCGTGGCCCACAGGCCATAGCCGTGCAGGATCTCGACGTTGCGCTCCATGGCTTCCCTGGCCCCCGCGGCGACCACCGCCTTGCCCTTGTGGTGCACGTCGAGCATCAGCTTGGTGGCCTTCTTCTTCGGGTAGCCGAAGACGTGCTGGAACACGTACGTGACGTAGGACATCAAGTTGACCGGGTCGTTCCAGACGATCGTGACCCAGGGCTTGTCCGATACCGGCCGGTCTGCGGATCGTGGAAGATCGACCTCGGCAGGCGCTGCGCTCACAACCATCCACCTCCCACTCCGTAGTCTTCCACCTGTGACCATTCCCGTGAACCACCAGCCCCCGCCCGGTTCCGAACCGGCCGCCGAGCAGTACCGTCCGGGGCTGGACACGGCCCAGCCCGGGACAGCGCTGCTGACCGACCACTACGAGCTCACCATGCTGCAGGCGTCGCTGCGCAGCGGCGCGGCTGACCGCAGAGCCGTCTTCGAGGTGTTCGCCAGGCACCTGCCGCACGGCCGCAGGTACGGCGTCGTGGCAGGCACCGGGCGGCTGCTCGACGCGATTGAGCGGTTCCGCTTCGGCCCGGCCGACCTGGAGTTCCTCGGCGGCGCGGGCATCGTGGACGAGCCGACGCTGGCTTTTCTCGAATCCTACCGTTTCGGCGGAAACATCTGGGGTTACTCGGAGGGGGATTGTTACTTCCCCGGCTCGCCGATCCTCGTCGTGGAGGGCACGTTCGCCGAGGCGGTGCTGCTGGAGACCGTGACCTTGTCCATCCTCAACCACGACTGCGCGATCGCGTCCGCCGCGTCCCGGATGGTGACCGCGGCCGGCGACCGGCCGCTGATCGAGATGGGCTCGCGGCGGACGCACGAGCGGGCGGCGGTGGCCAGCGCCCGGGCGGCCTACATCGCCGGCTTCGCGTCCACCTCGAACCTGCGGGCGCGATACGAGTTCGGCATCCCCAGCGCGGGCACCAGCGCGCACGCCTTCACCCTGATCCACGACAGCGAGCGGCATGCGTTCGCGAGCCAGCTGGAATCGCTCGGCAAGGGGACGACCCTGCTGGTGGACACGTACGACGTGCCGCGGGCGGTGCGCACCGCGGTCGACGTGGCGGGCCGTGAGCTGGGCGCGATACGGATCGACAGCGGCGACCTGCCGGTGCTGGCCCGGCAGGTCCGGGCGCTGCTCGACGAGCTGGGCGCGGTCGACACCAGGATCGTGCTCACCGGCGACCTGGACGAGTACTCCATCGCGGCGCTCGGCGCGGTCCCGGTGGACGGCTACGGGGTGGGTACGTCGCTGGTGACCGGTTCGGGCGCGCCGACGGCGGCCCTGGTGTACAAGCTGGTGGCGCGGGCTTCCGCGTCCGAGGAAGGGGTAATGGAGCCGGTGGCCAAGCGCTCGGTGGGCAAGCCCGGCCGCGGTGGGCGCAAGTGGGCGGTGCGGCACCGCGACCAGCAGGGCACGGCGCTGTCCGAACGGATCAGCCTGTCGCCGCCGGAACCGGGGCCGCTGGACCGGGTGCTGCTCGTGCCGCTGGTGGAGGACGGCGAGGTGGTGGGCCGCCAGGGGGCCGAGGAGGCCCGGACGTGGCACCGCGAGGCGCTGGCCGAGCTGCCGCCGTACGCGCTGCAGCTGTCCCGCGGCTACCCCGCCATCCCTACCGTCTTCGAGCCCAACGGGGACGAGGCGTAGCTTTTCCTGCCCGTCGTGATAATTGGTTCGCCGGGGCGGCGACGCCCCGGTTAACCTGCACGCATGCCAGTCGACTTCTCGAGATTCGCAGCCGTGCTCCGCGACCTGGACGTCGCGGGCGAGGTGAGGGAACTGCCGGAGAGCGCTCCGACGGCCGCCGCCGCGGCCGCGCAGCTCGGCTGTGAGCTCGGGGCGATCGCGAACAGCCTCGTGTTCAGCGCGGACGGGGCGCCGCTCCTGGTCATGACCAGCGGCGCTCACCGCGTGGACACGGCCAAGGTAGCGGGGCTGATCGGCGTGGCCAAGGTGGGACGAGCCGACGCCCGTTCGGTCCGTGAGTGGACGGGTCAGGCTATCGGGGGCGTGGCGCCGGTCGGCCACCCCCGCCCGATCCGGACCCTGGTGGACACCTGGCTGGACAAGTACGACGTGATCTGGGCGGCCGGGGGCCACCCGCACACCGTCTTCCCCACCTCCTACGCCGAGCTCATCCGCATCACCAACGGGACCCCGGCCGACGTCGGCGAGTAGTCCAGCCTCAAGCCGAACGGGCTGACAGTCTGCTCGCGCACCATGGCGCGCACAGGCATCGCGGTACGCACGGGCCTCATCGAGCCTGGGCGTCTGACGCAGTGGGAACCACGACGATGTCACACCGTGGTGGCCCCGACCACGGCAATGCCACATCGTCGTGGTCCGGCTAGCCGCGGGGCCGGCCCAGGACGGCCCGGAGGATGACCGGCTGGTAGTGGACGTGGTGGTTCCGGTATCCGGCCCGCGCCATCACGCCTCCCGGATCCGGAAGATACCGTTGGCGGCATGCGCGCACTCATCATCGTTGATGTCCAAAATGACTTCTGCGAGGGCGGCTCGCTCGCCGTGGCCGGCGGCGCCGCGGTGGCGCGCGCGATCAGCGAGCGACTCGCCGCCGACCATGACTACGGACACGTGGTCGCGACCAAGGACTTCCACGTCGACCCGGGCGCCCACTTCTCCGACCACCCGGACTACGTGGCCTCCTGGCCGCCGCACTGCGTGGCCGGGACGGCCGGCGCGGACTTCTACCCGGACCTGGACACCGGCACTGTGGAGGCGGTGTTCAAGAAGGGCGCCCACGCGGCCGCCTACAGCGGGTTCGAGGGTGCCGACGAGGCCGGGACGCCGCTGGCCGACTGGCTGCACGGTCATGACGTGGACGCGGTCGACGTGGTGGGCATCGCCACCGACTATTGCGTGCACGCCACCGCCGCCGACGCGGCCCGGGCGGGCTTCGCCACCCGGGTCCTGCTCGGCCTCACCGCGGGCGTGGCCCCCGAATCGACGGCCACGGCCATCGCGGACCTGCGCACCCTTAACGTCAGCCTCACCGGCACCCCGGCAGGCGCCGCCTAGCGACGCCGCTTATAAGGCGTGGATGTCCCAGCCACGTCGTTTCAGCGACGTCGATGTGGCATTCACGTCGTATGGTCAGCGGCCGGAGATGGCCCAGCGGCGGATGGTGTCGATGCGGGCGCGGATCTGGTCGGCGGTCGCCTGCGGCAGTGGCGGGCCGCCGGAGGTGCGGCGCAGGTCGGCGTGGATGGCCCCGTGCGGCTGGCCGGTGCGGTGGCTCCAGGCCCCGACCAGGCCATTGAGTTCCTTCCGCAGCGCGGCGAGGGTCTGGCGGCTCACAGCGGGCGTGGCGGGAGGTATCTCAGGGGCTTGTGAGGTTATCGAGGCAGATGGGCCGAGGGTGGGTGAGCGGGTGGCTTGCTGGGCGTCCTGGCGCTTGCGGAGCAGGGTGCGGACCTGGTCCGGGTCGAGTAGGCCGGGCAGGCCGAGGAAGTCCTCTTCCTCCGGCGAGCCGGCCGCCGTGGCGGTGCCGAACTCTCCGCCGTCGTACAGCACCCGGTCGAAGTGCGCGGACGCGTTGAGGGCGGTGAAGGCCGGCTCGCCGAGCGGGGCGTCCGGGGTGTCGCGCTCCCGCTGCGCCTCGGCCAGCAGCAGGTCTTCCCCGGCGCCGTCCGAGCCGGGGGCGCGCAGCACGTGGTCCCGTTCGGCCTCGAGCTCGGCGGCGTACGACAGCAGGACCGGGACCGACGGCAGGAACACGGACGCGGTCTCGCCGCGCCGGCGGGCGCGGACGAACCGGCCGACCGCCTGGGCGAAGAACAGCGCGGTGGACACGCTCGTCGCGTACACGCCGACGGCCAGCCGCGGGATGTCCACGCCCTCGGACACCATCCGCACCGCGACCATCCACCGGTCACCGGAAGCGGCGAACGCGGAGATCTTCTTGCTCGCGGCCTTGTCGTCGGACAGCACCACGACCGGGCGCTGGCCGGTCAGCCCGCGCAGCAGCGCGGCGTACGCGCGCGCGTCCTCGTGGTCGCCCGCGATGACCAGGCCGCCCGCGTCCGGCATGCCGCGGCGCACCTCGGTCAGCCGCTTGTCGGCGGCCTCGATCACCCGGCTGACCCACTCCCCCGCCGGGTCCAGAGCGGTCCGCCAGGCCTGCGCGACCTGGTCCTTGGTCATCGGCGTGCCCAGGGTGGCGGTGATCTCGTCGCCGGCCCGGGTGCGCCAGCTCATCTCGCCCGAATAGGCCAGGAAGATCACCGGCCGGACCACGCCGTCCTCCAGCGCGGGACCGTAGCCGTAGACGTAGTCCGAAGCGCTGCGCCTGCCGCCGCCCGGTTCGTCGAGGTAGGTGACGAACGGGATCGGGTTCGCGTCGCTGCGGAACGGCGTGCCGGTCAGCGCGAGCCTGCGCCGCGCCGGGTCGAACGCCTCCTTGACCGCGTCGCCCCAGGACAGCGCGTCGCCCGCGTGGTGGATCTCGTCGAAGATAACCAGCGTGCGCCGGTTCTCGGTGCGCTGCCTGTGCAGCGCTGGGTGCGCGGCGACCTGGGCGTAGGTGACGGCCACCCCGGCGAAGTCGGCGCCGGCCCGGCCCTGGGCGTTGCGGTACGCCGAATCGATCGCGATGCCGAACCGCGCCGCCGCGGCCGCCCACTGGTGCTTGAGGTGCTCGGTCGGCGTGACGATGGTGAGGAACGCGACCTCGCGCCGGGCGAGCAGTTCGGCCGCCACCGTGAGCGCGTAGGTCGTCTTGCCCGCGCCCGGCGTGGCGACCAGCAGGAAGTCGCGCCGGGGCAGCCGGAAGTACTCGTGATAGGCGTCCTTCTGCCAGCCGCGGAGGCCGGGGAGGAGATCATCCCGAACGGTCTGGGTTTGAGCAGCGTCAGATCGAGGGGTGGTCACGAGGCCGAAATGCTACCCGCGCACGCCGCCCTCCGCACGCAACAGCACGCCCGTGTTGGCCACGGGGGGACGACCCCCCTGGCACCCCCCGCAGGGGTGGGACTTGTCACTCACCGCCGTCGTCGCCGGGCGGCAGCCCCTCGTAGATCTCCTTGCAGGTGGGGCAGACCGGGTAGCGCTTCGGGTCCCGGCTGGGCACCCACACCTTGCCGCACAGCGCGATCATCGGCGTGCCCATCACCGAGCTCTCGACGATCTTGTCCTTCTGCACGTAGTGCGCGAACCGGTCGTGGTCGCCGTCGCCGTGCGACAAATCGGGCCGGACGTCCTCTTGGACGCGCGTCTTCTGCTCGGGAAGAACCTCAGTCTCACTCACGTCGGCGAGTCTAGTCGGCCTGGGGAGAGGCCGGAAATCAAGGCACCAGCAGCCTTGTCGGGCCAGAGCAGGATTGTCATGAATGTGGCGCTATACACATAAGGATGTGCACAGCGCCACATTCATACCTGCCGCCATTGAATCTTGAGTGACTTAAGGTAGCGGTGATGCTAGAGGGGCGGACGAGGTGGCCAGGAGGGCGGCTGGTCGGAAAGCGGAGCGAGGGAGGCTGGGGGTAGGGAGGCTGGGGGTGGGGAGGATGGGGAGAGAGGACGGGGGTGGGGCGTTTAGTTGAGCCCGGGGTCGTCGGGGTACGTGGCCACGTAGGCGAGCTCGCCGCCCTGGCGGCGCAGCACGGCCGGCCACAGCTGCCCGGGCTCGGCACAGAACGCGTCGGACGGCTCGGCGGGCAGCACGTACCAGGCGCCCTCCTCGATCTCCGCCTGGAGCTGGCCCGCGCTCCAGCCCGCGTAGCCCGCGTAGACCCGCAGCGAGACGATCGCCGCGGCGAGCAGGCCGGGCGGGGCGTCCAGGTCGACCAGGCCGAGCCGGGCCACGGCGGGGGCGCCGCTCTCCAGCGGGTGCCAGCCCACCGGCTCGTCGGTGCCGGGCACGTGGGCCAGGGCGAGCGCGCTGTTCGGCGAGACCGGCCCGCCGGTGAACACCACGGAGGGGTCGGTGGCCAGCTCGGTCCACGGCTCGAGCACCTGGCCCACCGGGACCTTGGTCGGCCGGTTCAGCACCACGCCGAGCGTGCCCTGCTCGGGCTCGTGCTCGACGACGAGGACGACAGTGCGGCGGAAGTTGGGGTCGCCGAGCATCGGGGTGGCCACGAGCAGCCGGCCAGCCAGCGCTTCCGATGCCATGTCGTCCATTTCTCTATCATCGGCCAAGCTGCTGGGTGGCGGCGTCGCGCACCGCCACGGCGACCGACGACGCCACGTCCGGGTGGAACACCGACGGGATGATGTAGTGCGGCCCGATCTCGTCGGCCGCCACCACGTCCGCGAGCGCCTGCGCGGCGGCGATCAGCATCTCGTCGCTCACGTGCCGGCTCTGCGCGTCGAGCAGCCCGCGGAACACCCCGGGGAAGGCGAGCACGTTGTTGATCTGGTTCGGGTAGTCGCTGCGGCCGGTGGCCACCACGGCGGCGTGATCCATGGCCGCCTCGGGGTCCACCTCGGGATCGGGGTTGGCCAGGGCGAACACGATGGCGTTGCTGGCCATCGCCGCGATGTCGGCCCCGGACAGGATGCCGGGCGCGGACAGCCCGATGAACACGTCGGCGTCCCGGACCGCCCCGGCCAGGTCCCCGGTGTAGCCGTCCCGGTTGGTGTTCTCCGCGATCCAGCGCAGGCTGTCGTTCAGGCCCGGCCGCGCCAGGTGCACCGCCCCCCGGTCGTCGCAGACCACGATGTCGCCGGGCGTGGCCCCTGCGCCGAGCAGGAGCTTGAGCACGGCGGTGCCCGCCGCACCCGCCCCGGCCATGGCGATGCGCACCTCGGGCAGCTTCTTGCCCACCACCCGCAGCGCGTTGGTCAGCGCGGCCATCACCACGATCGCCGTGCCGTGCTGGTCGTCGTGGAACACCGGGATGTCGA
>Ga0306926_10009164_pt1 | contig 10871 bp, 8 predicted proteins | sample flu12Cox44000178_FD_203759 | JGI IMG/M metagenome (GOLD analysis project Ga0306926, IMG submission 203759) | Lab enrichment of tropical soil microbial communities from Luquillo Experimental Forest, Puerto Rico - flux8day.12C.oxic.44.000.178 (v2)... | ecosystem: Environmental > Terrestrial > Soil...
GATTAACTCGTCGGGCCGGTTCGTCCCGGACCACCTCTGCGGACGGCCGAAGCGCCCTAAAAGTTCGGCTCGGGAAAATCCACAATTCGTGGTGATCGCGAAGGAACGGCTGCCGAGATACCGCAGCGGGGTTGAACGCGCGCGTCAATGCCCACAGGGTACAGCTCTCGCCAAGGGCATATAGCCGCCGACAAAGGGAGAAGTTCGTTGGTTCTGGCTCAAATCCGAAGGCCGGATCGTCGGTGAATTCACAGACGCCATAAAAGGTACGAATGATCGCGTCAAACAGGCCGACCGGCATCGCCCAAAGTTCATCCGGCCAGTCTCGCGAGACACTGCGAAGCGCAGTTACAACCCCAACTGTAGAAGCTGCAGTTTCAGTCGCCATAGCGCACCGCCGGAAAAAGCCCATTGTGCTGACTGATCGCGGCGGCCAGACCATTGTGCCGCATTTTATTCTCCCACAATGCGGCCCGCTTGTCGCCTCAGCCTCACCCTGGGCCGCTTCGGCAGCCTCGAATCAGCTTAATGCGCGGGTGCCGCGCAGCATATTTGCCTCGATGCTACGACGCGACGTGTAATGACCAAGGAAGCTACGGTTCCCGCCTGGACGCATTTCCGTGAGCTGTGCGAAGCTCTCGAGGGTCGGGATGAAGGGCGTCAGGGCTGTTGTCGATTACAGTTCTGGCGATATGGTGCTCAGGGACGAGAATGCCGGCAGGAGACGATACCGGTCCAGAGGTGTTGTACGACATGCCGATCAGAGTGATCCGCGCCGCGCGGCTCGGCGAGAGCACACATGCGCTCGGCTCCCTTGCCTGGCCAGGTGGAATTGCCGACGCACGACTAGGGTTGGCCCTGCTCGTTCGGCCGTTGGCAGGTCGGATCAGCGCGACGGCGGCGGCACGGATCACTATGCCACGCTGCCTCCGGCTCGTGCCGTGAGCCACGTTATTCGTGAGCTATGGTGCGCTGTGCGCCGGTTGGCGATTACTGGTGCCGCGCTTTTCGTATTGTCGGTCGCCGGTTTTATTTGGTTCGCGGCTCCACCCTCACCCGAGAATCAGTCGTCGCCGACCGATGCGATTGTTGTGCTGACTGGCGGCCGTTTACGCTTGCAGAGCGGCATGGACCTGCTGCGCGACGGAAAGGGGCGCAAGCTTTTCGTGTCAGGGGTCAATCAACAGGTCGATCTGGACGAGCTGCTGCGGGTTTCGGGTAATGCCCCGGACTGGGCGACTTGCTGTACAGCTGTCGGCCACGACGCCGACAATACCCTCGGCAACGCGCGGGAGACGGCACAATGGATGCGGCAGCAAGGCTTTAGCAGCCTGCGTCTCGTCACGGCTTGGTACCACATGCGGCGCAGTCTCCTCGAATTGGACCGCGCCATGCCCGAGGTCGAAATCATTGCGCATCCGGTCTTCCCCGACGACGTCAGCCAGGAACATTGGTGGGCTTCGCGCAGTACCGTGCTGCTGCTGGCGAGCGAATACGGCAAGTATCTGGGAGCGCTGCTCCGCCCTGTTGTCGAGCGACTACGTTCGGTGCCTACCGTATGGTCCGCCGGAGCAGAGATCGCAAGATGATCTGGGCGAGAGCGCTCGCTTTTAACGCCGCCTTCTTCGCCTGGACGGCGATCGCCGGCACGATAGGGTTGCCGTTTCTGATCGCCCCCCGAGCAGTGACGATGCGGTTCGGTCAGTTCTGGGCGCGCATCGTCCTCGTCCTGCTCCGCGTCATTGTCGGACTCGACCACGAAATCCGCGGGTTAGATCGCGTTCCGCGCAGCGCCTGTATCATCGCCATGAAGCATCAATCCGCGTGGGATACCTTGATCCCCCTCGTGGTGTTCAAAGACCCCGCGGCCATCGTGAAGCGCGAATTGCTGCTCCTGCCGTTTTACGGCTGGTACGCGGCACGCGCCGGCTCGATCGGGATCGACCGGAAGGCCGGCGCCAAAGCATTGCGCCGCATGATCGCGGCGGCCCGCCCGGTCGCTGCCGAGGAACGTCCGATTGTTATTTTCCCGGAAGGGACACGAGTCGCTCCAGGCGCACGCCTTCCCTATCAGCCTGGCGTGGCCGCCTTATACCAGGCGCTGGCGACGCCGCTCGTTCCGGCCGCGGTCAATTCCGGCCTCTTCTGGGGGCGGCGAAGCTTTGTCAAACACCCAGGTCGGATTGTGCTCGAATTCCTCGAGCCGATACCGCCCGGCTGGCCGCGTCGCAAGGTGATGGCCGAACTCGAGCAGCGGATCGAGACTGCGACGGCAGCACTGCTGCGCGAGGCCGGAGATTTGAACAAGGCAACATCTCTCGCTACTACGGGAGCCCCGGGGAGTACGTCCGCTCAGGCGTGACGCCCGCGCTCGCGGTACGAAGAAAAGTCGGTTCGAACGAATCGAGAACCTGTGGTATCTTACACGGCTGCAAAGAGAAAGCTCGGATATGGCCGTCGTTGCCTCGATCTCGCAACAAATTTGGGACATGAAGTATCGGCTCAAAGGACCTTCGGGCGAGCCGCTCGACAAGACGATCGAGGACACCTGGCGGCGCGTGGCCATGGCGCTGGCCGCCCCGGAATACGACCCCGCTCGGTGGGCCGAGCGATTTTACGCGGCAATGAGCGATTTCAAATTCCTGCCCGCCGGCCGCGTCGTCGCCGGGGCGGGCAGCGGGCGGCTGGTGACGCTGTTCAACTGCTTCGTCATGGGAACGATCCCCGACGATATGGGCGGGATCTTCGCCCATCTGCGCGAGGCGGCGCTGACCATGCAGCAAGGCGGCGGGATCGGGTACGACTTCTCGACGCTGCGGCCGCGTGGCGCAGCGGTCAAGGGTGTCGGCGCTGACGCCTCGGGACCGCTCTCCTTCATGGACGTGTGGGACGCGATGTGCCGGACGATCATGAGCGCCGGTTACCGGCGGGGCGCGATGATGGCGACTTTGCGCTGTGATCATCCCGACATCGAGGACTTTATCGAGGCCAAGCGGGAGCCCGGCAGGTTGCGCATGTTCAACCTCTCCGTGCTGGTCAGCGATGAGTTCATGAAGGCGGTCGAAGACGACGCGCCGTGGGAGCTGTTTTTCCGCGGTCTCGACGGCGCCAAAACCACCTGGAAGGTGCTGCCGGCGCGCGGGCTGTGGGACAAGATCATGCGGGCGACATACGCATATGCCGAGCCCGGCGTAATTTTTATCGATCGGATCAACCAACGTAACAATTTGCGGTATTGCGAGCAGATCGCCGCGACAAACCCTTGCGGCGAGCAGCCGCTGCCGCCTTATGGTGCGTGTCTCTTGGGCTCGATCAATTTGGCGAGCCTCGTCGAGGACCCGTTCACCGCCAATGCGGGTCTCGATCTCGAGCGGCTGCGCCGGCTGGTGCCGGACTGCATCCGCATGATGGATAACGTCATCGACATCTCGCGGTTTCCACTGCCCCAGCAAGGGGAAGAAGCGAGCCAGAAGCGCCGGATCGGTCTCGGGGTTACGGGTCTGGCCGACGCGCTGATCATGTGCGGTTTGCGCTACGGCTCGGCCGCGGCAGTGGCGGCGACCGAAAGCTGGCTCGCTGCGATCCAGCGCGAGGCTTACCTCGCCTCGACCACGCTCGCGGTGGAGAAGGGGCCCTTCCCGTTATACGACCGCGACCGCTATCTCGCCGGCGAAACTGTCGCGGGCCTGGACGAGGAGGTGCGCGCCAGGATCGCACAGGACGGGATCCGCAACGCGCTGCTCACCTCGGTCGCGCCGACCGGTACGATCTCCCTGTTTGCCGACAACGTCTCGTCGGGCATCGAGCCGGTGTTCAGCTTCCGCCACACTCGCAATGTGCTGATGCCCGACGGCACGCGCCGCGAAGAGGAGGTGGCGGACCATGCCTACCGGTTGTTCCGGCGGCTAAAGGGCGAGCTGGCGCCGCTGCCGGAGTATTTCGTCGATGCGCAGGTGCTGACGCCGGACGACCATGTCTTCATGCAGGCGGCGGTGCAGAAGCATATCGACAGCTCGATCTCGAAGACGATCAATATTCCCGCCGAGATCTCCTTCGACCGTTTCAAGGACGTCTACCTCCAAGCCTACGCCCTCGGCTGCAAGGGCTGCACGACCTACCGCCCGAACGAAGTGACCGGGGCCGTGCTGGCGGTCAGGGAAGAGGTGCCGGGCACACAACTCCCGCTGCACCAGCCCGAACTGCCTCTGCCGCCGCCCACGCCAGCTCCTTCGCCAAAACCGGTCGATATCTTCGAGGCCGGCGGTGTCGTGTACATGACGCAGCCGCTGAGCCGGCCGGAGGCGCTGCCCGGCCAGACCTACAAGATCCGCTGGCCCGACAGCGAGCACGCGCTCTACATCACGTTGAACGACATCGTTCAGGATGGCAGACGGCGCCCTTTCGAGGTGTTCATCAACTCGAAGAACATGGAGCATTACGCGTGGACGGTGGCGCTGACGCGGATGATCAGCGCGGTGTTCCGCCGCGGCGGCGACGTCTCTTTTGTAGTCGAGGAGATGAAGGCGGTCTTCGACCCGCGCGGCGGCGCGTGGATGGAGGGCAAATACGTGCCTTCGTTGCTGGCGGCGATCGGCGATGTCATCGAACGCCATATGATCGAAATCGGCTTTCTGCCGGCCAAGCATCAGAGAGCTGAGCTCAATACGCAAAGGGCCGCGACAGGCAGTGCGCTGATTCCTGATCAGCGAGCTGTGCCCACCCGTATGGCCCAATGCCCGAAATGCGGCGAGGCGTCGCTGATTCGCGTCGAAGGCTGTGATCAGTGCACCAGTTGCGACTATTCGAAATGCTGGTAGAGCGCTGGAGTCGGCCAAATCCTGTGGTTTGTCGTTAAGGTTCTTGAGCGGTCGGTTCTGAACCGATAGCGTTTAAATTCGCTAATGCGGGAGGGACCCCATGGAAAACGACATGTCGCGACGGGTTGTTGCGGAGTTCTTCGGGACGTTTTGGCTGGTATTCGGCGGCTGCGGTGCGGCGGTGTTGGCGGCGGGCTTTCCGAACCTCGGGATAGGCTTTCTGGGTGTCGCCTTCGCATTCGGGCTGACGGTGTTGACCATGGCTTACGCCGTTGGCCACATCTCGGGGGGTCACTTCAATTCAGCGGTCACGATCGGCTTGTGGAGCGCTGGGCGCTGCCCCAGCCGATATGTGATTCCGTACATCATTGCTCAAGTGATCGCCGCCATCATCGCGGCCGCGATCTTGTGGATTATCGCGTCGAGTCAGCCGGGCTGGGTCCCGGGCCGCTTTGCCGCCAACGGATATGGCGATCTTAGTCCTGGCAAATACGGACTCGGGGGATGCTTTCTGATGGAAGTGGTGATGACGTTCTTCTTCCTCTTTGTCATCATCGGTACTACGTCGAAGGGCGCAGCGGCGGGGTTTGCCGGCATTCCGATCGGCCTCGCCTTGACCTTGGTTCATCTCGTCTCGATCCCAGTCACCAACACCTCGGTCAACCCGGCGCGCAGCACCGGGCCGGCACTCTTTGCGGGCGGCGAATATATTGGCCAGCTGTGGCTGTTCTGGGTGGCGCCGATCATTGGCGCGGTCATAGCGGGATTGCTGGCTCGCTGGATGTACGAGCAAGAAGCCATCGTCGGAACCGTCGTGGTTGAAGAAAGGCGGGTGACCCCCTGATGACCGTTCGGCGCTGTTAATCGGGCCAGCGCCGGTGCACCCAGAGCCATTGCTCGGGACGGTCGCGGATCCACGACTCCAGGATTGCATTGACCTGGGTCAATAGAGCTGCTTCATCGGCGTGGGAGTTGCCGCTCCGCGGCACGGCCAGCGGCGGGAGGACAGTGAGCCGGAAATGCGCACCGCCGAGCCGCTCAACGGGGCCGGCAATACGTCGCAATCGAAGCGCAGCGCCAGCGCAGCGAGCGCTGGCGCGGTCATCGCCCGACGGCCGAAGAACGGCACCGGGATCCCGTCATTCATTTTCTGATCGGCCAGCATCGTCAAATGCGCGCAGCGGCGCAGTGTCGTGATCGCCCGGCGAGCGGCGACCGCACCCTTCGGTGTCAGTTCGCCGGCATCGCCACGGAACCGGGTGATCATGCGGTCGACCAGAGGATTATTGGCCGCGCGGTAGATCTGACTGACCGAGATCCCGTACTGGACCGCAGCAAGCATCCCGATCTCCCAATTGGCGAGATGGCCGGAAAAGATGATCATCCGGCGTCCGGCGGCGACCGCCTGGTCTATATGCTCAAAGCCGTGCGTCTCGACGCGGCCGCCCGGCTCGAAAACGCGGATCTTCCTGAGGCGAGGATATTCCGCAGTGACGCGCCCGAGATTGTCCCACATGCCGCAAATGATGCCTGCGATCTAGCTCTCAGAGGACCCGGGAAAGGCGCACCTGATGTTACGCCGGGCGCGCTCGGAGGTCCGAAAAACGGGCCGTTCAGGCGCCCGATCGCGCCGCCGAGGGCCGAGGCGCAGTCGAGCGGCAATGCTGCGAATGCGCCGAACAACAACGCCGCTCCCCAGGCCTCCAAGTGATGGATCGCCCGGGACACTTTAGCCGAGGGGTTTGGCCAGCTCGCGCTCATGGCCGTGGACCGATCGCATAACGGGCTCAAAAAGCCGGGCGAGCGCGATCGGATCGGGCCAGCGAATTTCGACATCGAGGACCTCGATTCCGGCGCAATGGACCGACGGCACCCGAACGATGTCTTTTGCCGTAGTGATCAGACGCGCTCCCATGCGCTCGGCGTCCCGACGCAGCCTTTCGAGTTCCGCGACCCGGAAGGGATGGTGATCGGGGAACGCTCGCGTCCCGACGAGATCGGCGTCGAGTGCTCGCAGTGTCGCAAAAAATTTTTCCGGACGCCCGATTCCTGCAAAAGCCAAGAGCCGCGCACCGGCCAGCCGCTCCCCGGCGACCGGCTCAAGCACGGCGGGCAGGACCGGGAGGTTACTTGGGGGTTGCATCCACACGCCGCTGCTCGCGTCACCCTCGGCGGCGAGCAGTACCATCGCGTCGGCGCGGCCCAGGCCACCGCAAAGGTTCTCGCGCAATGGACCGGCCGGGATTACCCGCCCATTGCCGAAGCCGAAGGCGGCGTCAACGACTATCAGCCCGAGCGTCTTGGCAACCGCCGGATTTTGGAACCCGTCATCAAGCAGGATCGCGCCGGCGCCCGCGGCGACGGCAGCGCGGACGCCGGCAGCACGGTCGCGGGCAACCCAGCACGGTGCGCGCATCGTCAGCAGCAGCGCCTCATCGCCGACGGCAAGCGCGTCGTGGCGGCTGGGATCGACCCGAACCGGCCCGCGCAGCCGGCCGCCATAACCCCGCGCCACGACGTGCACCGGGACGCCGCGCCTCGCGAGCCAAGTGGAGAGTGCCAGCACAATCGGCGTTTTACCGGCGCCGCCGGCAACGAGATTGCCGACGCACACCACCGGGACCGGCGCGCGATAGGGACGCGACATTACACGGCGCAACCGGCCGGCGGCATCGCAGGCCGCGCCGATAGGCGACAGCAGATCGGCGAGGAGCCCGGGAGGCTTTCCCCAGAAGACCGGGGCGGCGCGCATTCAGGCTTGCAACCGCGAGTCCGGACGGCTCTCTAATGACGCGAGCCGATCGAGCCAGGGGGCGAGACGCATCAGCACAGCATCGAGAATGTCCGAGCCGGCGGTGGCGACGCGTTTTCCCGCGGCGGCGCGCTCAGCCCTGAGATGCCGATCACCGAGAAGCGCCGACACCGCTTGCGCGAGCCCATCGGCATCGGACACGGTTTCGGTCGCACCGGCAGCGGCCAATTCGGCCGCCATGCGGGCGCAATTGCGGGTATCCGGCCCGTGCAGCACTGCGCAGCCGAGCCGGGCCGCCTCCAACGGATTGTGACCTCCCTTGGCGACAAGCGACCCGCCGACGAAGGCAATTCCGGCGAGGCGGTAGAACAGACCGAGCTCACCCATCGTGTCGGCCAGGTAGACGTCCGTCTGATCGGTGATCGGCTCGCCGCGGCGCCGCCGGGCGACACGCAATCCACGCGCGGCAAGCATTGCGTGAATCGCATCGCCGCGCGCGGGATGGCGCGGGACGATTATCGTCAGGAGGTCGGGATGGTCTGCTGCGACTTGGCGATGGACGTGCGCAGCGATCTCTTCCTCGCCGGTATGCGTGCTGGCGGCGAGCCAAAGCGGGCGCTTCTTGATCCGGCGGGCCAACTGCTCCAGTTGCGGCGGGTCTACAGGCAGGGCCGCGGCTGCGGCCTTCAGGTCGCCGACCATGCCGACGTCTCGAGCGCCGAGCCGACGGAAGCGCCGGGCCTGCTCCTCGTCCTGAGCAAGACACGTCGAGAACGCCCCGAGCACGGGGCGGATTAGTCCGGGCCACTTTTGCCAGCGTGTATAAGAGCTCGTGGAGAGCCGGCCGTTGACCAATACCAGCGGTACTCCGCGTGCATGAGTCTCCAGGATCAGGTTCGGCCATAGTTCAGATTCGACCCACAGCGCCAAATCAGGACGCCAATGATCGAGGAAGCGCGCGATCCAGCGCGGCAGATCGGCCGGGACAAATTGGTGCCGCGCGCGAGCGGGGAGTCGGCCTTCAAGGAGATGGGCCGAGGTGACCGTGCCGGTCGTGACGAGGATCTCGAGTGTCGGCCGCAGCTGCAGCAGCCGCTCGATCAACGTCAACATGGCGGTAGCCTCACCGACGCTCGCGGCATGGATCCAAAGAAGCGCCGCTTGCGGCCGGGCTGCGCCGGGAATTCCCTGGCGCTCCCGAAACCGACGCGCGTCCTCCTTGCCCTGCTTGCGGCGTCGATTCAGATAGACAATCGCCAATGGCGCAAGCGGCCAAGTCGCCGCGCGATATAGGCCTGGAAGCATCAATCGCCCGCTACCGGCCCTGCCGGCCGGCCGGCATCACCTGCGAGGACCGGCTGCGACAGTCCGGGCCGACAAGCCGATCGGCTTCGCCGACCATCTCGACCATCCGGGTCTCGAGGAGCCGTCGGACACCTTCGAGGCCCTCCTCGTCGAGCTCCGCGGCGATTTCGATAGGCTCGCCGAACAGATACACTCCGCGTCCGAACGGCAGGGCGAGGTGGAAACGGTCCCAAGTCGCCAGGATGCGCCGGCGGCTCGTCGCATAGGTCAGCGGCACAATGGGTACCCCGGCGACTCGGGCGATATTGACGATCCCGATGCTCACTGTCATCGCCGGGCCGCGCGGGCCATCCGGGGTTATGCCGACGCAGCCTCCCTCTCTCAGCCGTTTCAGCATCTCGCGCGATGCCGATGACCCGCCGCGACTGGTCGAGCCGGCGATCGTCCCGATCCCGAAATAGGTCATTGCTCCGGCGATGATTCGCCCATCGCGGTGCGCCGAGATCAGCATATGAAACGACGTCCACCCATGCCATGCCAGGGGCATCATCAGCAGCCGCCCATGCCAGAAGGCGACGATGAACGTCCGACCCTCACGAGTGAGCCGGCGCGGCCAATCGACACCTTCGATGCTCCAGCGATTGGTCAGATAGATTAATCGAATATAGCAATGGGCGATCCAGCATGCGATCGCCCGCAGCGAAGCGTTGCGCAGAAACCGCCGCCAGGCCCGCGACTTGGTCAATTTCGCCGTCACGCAATCACAGCGCTGGGAGCTGCCTCCGCGAGATCACGCTCTTTGGCGAACTGCATCGCGTGGAGCCTAGCATAGAGGCTGCCGCGGGCGATCAACTCGGCGTGCCGGCCGAGTTCGACGACGCGCCCGCGATCGACAACGCAGATCAGATCGGCGCCCTGCACCGTGGACAGCCGATGCGCAATCACCAGGGTGGTGCGCCCGCGCATCAGCACCCGCAGCGCTGCCTGAACCTGCCGTTCCGATTGGCTGTCGAGAGCCGAGGTCGCCTCGTCGAGCAGCAGGATCGGCGCGTCCTTCAGCATCGCTCGCGCAATGGCGACACGTTGGCGTTGACCGCCCGAGAGGCGCACACCGTGCTCGCCGACCACGGTGTCGTAACCTTGCGACAGCTCCCGGATGAACTCGTCCGCCCCGGCCGCTCGCGCCGCTGCCTCGACCTCAACGCGCGAGGCGCCAAACCGGCCGTAGGCGATGTTGGCGCGTACCGTGTCGTCGAACAGGGTGACCTCCTGGGCGACCAGCGCGATGGCGCCCCGCAGCGAGGCTAGCGTCACCGAGCGGACATCCTGCCCGTCGATCGCAATGCTGCCCTGGTCGACGTCGAAAAAACGCGGGATCAGATTGAGTATCGTCGATTTACCCGCTCCCGATGGGCCGACGAGCGCAACCATGCGGCCCGCCGGAACTGTCAGCGACACCCCGTCAAGCGCCACTGCCCCGGGGGAATAGCCGAACCGAACCCCCTCGAAGCGGATCTCGCCGCCGCTGACGCGCAGCGGCCGGGCGCCGGGCATGTCACGGATTGCTGGCTCGACGTCTAGCACTTCGAAGACCCGCTGCGCGGCGGCGAGGCCCTCCTGCAGCGATGCGTTCAGGTTGGCTAGGCTCTTCAGCGGCTGGTAGGCGAGCAGGAATGCCGTGATGAATGAAAACAGCGCCCCCGGGGTGCGAGCGCCGGCGATCACTTGATGGCCGCCGTAGAGGATCACCACCGCGATCGCCACGCCGCCCAGCGTCTCCATCATGGGTGAGGCCCGCGAACGCGTCCGGGCGGCGCGAACGATCAGCGCAAACAAGCGATCGAAGAGCCCGGCAGCTCGGCTCTCCTCGTACGCTTCCATGCCGTAGGCCTTGACGTGCCGGGCGCCCTGAAAGGTCTGGCTCAACAATGTCGTCAGCTGGCCGATCTCGGCCTGGGTGTTGGCCGCCACTCGCCGGATGCGGCGGCCGATGCCGA